>ERZ842401.2834-NODE-2834-length-22448-cov-9.656410_pt1 | contig 22448 bp, 24 predicted proteins | sample MGYA00521270_ERZ842401 | MGnify/ENA primary metagenome ERZ842401 (study PRJEB31892, sample SAMEA3878208) | bioreactor metagenome | biome: Moose rumen | place: Sweden | collected 2011-10 | study: EMG produced TPA metagenomics assembly of the PRJEB12797 data set...
ACTTGCCTCATGAACGTCCTTTTTTTACTTTGTCTAGTTTTTAGGGTTCAGTTCAATGTTTGGGATTTTTATTTTTTGTTCTTTGTTTTTTATTTTTTGTTCTTTGTTTTATTTTGTCTGTTCATTTCCTGCTGCATCCCTTGTAATTGTTCTGTCAGCTTTTTGGTAAGCTCCTCAGGATTATATTGCTTATCGATGAATTCAATTTTAGCTTTTTTCTTAGCAGCATTAACAATATCATCTATAGCTTTAAGTTCTTTTTCATTTGTCAGACTTTCTTTCAAGTTATTTTTAACTTTTTCAAAAGGTTCTGTCCCTGCAGCTTTTCTGTCTGTAACAAAAATAATGTGATACCCAAATTGTGTTTGTATCGGTCCAACTACTGTATTTGGTTTAGCTCCGAATGCAGCTTTGGAAAATTCAGGTACCATATTTTTTGCTTCAAAGAAACCTAAATCCCCGCCGTTTTGTGCAGATGCACTGTCTTGAGAATATTTTTTTGCATATTTTGCGAATTTAGAACTGTCAGCTTTTAATTCTTCTGCTAATTTGTTTGATAATTGACCGTTTTCTTTGATTTTATCTTTAACTTTTTTTTGTAATTCGTCGTCAGTTAATTCTTTTTTGGAATTATTTCTGATATCTTGCCCTATAAGATTTTCGTCTGTCATAAGTAATATGTGAGAAGCTCTTACTTGTTCATCATGTTTGAAATTTTTGATATTTTTATTATAAAAATCTTTCACTTCTTTATCTGAAACTTTTACATTTTCTGTTGTACGGGCAAGTTTCTGAAGTTTTACCTGAGTTTTTATGTCTTCTTTAAATTGTTTTGCGCTGATATTATTTTCTTTTAACAATTTTGCCAAATTATCTTTGCCGCCCAATTTATCAATAATTTTATCAATAGCTTCATCTGCATCTTTGTTTGAAACTTTAATACCTCTGTTTTTTGCTTCCTGATCTAGCAGTTTGTCAATAATTAATTGAGTTACAACAGCTCTTTCTGTCATAACATATAAAACACTGTCTTTGTCATTTTTAATGTCCATACCCATTTTAACAAACGGAGATGCTGCAATTTGTTTATCCATTAATTTATCAAAATCATTCTGGGTAACTACAGCATCATTTACTTTGATAATAGCTTGGGAGTTTTTTACTCCGCAGCCTGTAAATAACATCCCTGCAACTAATAATGTTGCTATCAGCTTTGTTGTTTTCATCTATATCCCTCTTTCTTTTTTAATATTCGTAACTAACCTTGCGTATATAATAAAACAAATCATTCAAAATGTTAAATATTTCATCAAAATTTACATAAGATGTGTCAAAAATTAAAATGGAAGATCCCTCTGTGCAGGTTTTTGGAGCTATTGTAAATTTTATTTTCCTTAAAATATTTGAAGGTAGAGTTCTTGATACAAGATTCCATTCTGCCTTTGAGTATGGTGTATAAATTCTTATATTATCCTGCGTTTCTCTGATTGCACTTATCCTTATATCAGTTGCATTTAGTCGTAATTTTATTAACTTGATTAAATTTTCAACTGATTCAGGCGGTTTGGAAAATCTGTCTTTCCATTCCTCAACTATATAATCAAGTTCTGTTTCTGTTTTTACATCCGCCAGACGTTTATATTCAATCATTTTTTGCTCTGATGAACCAACCCATTCATCAGGAATATACGCTGTAATATTAATATCCACAATAGTAGGTTGTATTTTATTGATTTTTTCGCCCTGAAGTTCTTTTACGGCTTCTTCCAATAATTCGCAATATGTATCAAAACCTACATTGACCATGTGCCCGTGCTGCTTTGTCCCTAAGATATTCCCGACTCCGCGAATTTCAACATCTCTCATTGCAATCTGATATCCGCTTCCTAATGTGGTGAATTCCTTTATAGCTTTTAGTCTGTCTGTTGCGTCTTTTGATAATTCTTTGCTGCGTTTGTAAAAACAGTAACAATAAGCCTGCCTTTCACTTCTGCCTACACGTCCGCGAAGTTGATATAACTGTGCAAGTCCAAATCTGTCAGCGCCATGAATAATCATTGTATTGGCATTTGGAATATCAATTCCGTTTTCTATAATTGTTGTCGCAAGTAAAATATCATATTCATGATTTGCAAAATTAACTATAACTTCTTCAAGTTCTTTTTCATCCATTTGACCATGCCCAACCGCAATTCTTGCATTTGGAACGATTCTTTGTAAAAGGGTTTTCATCTCCATGATTGTTTCAACGCGATTATAAAGATAAAATACCTGTCCTTCTCTGTCTATTTCGTGATTTATGGAATTTCTTACCATGTTTTCATCCCAATTCCCGACATATGTCTTAATTGGTAATCTGTTTTTGGGCGGAGTATTAATCAATGAAATATCCTTAATTCCTGAAAGTGACATATAGAGTGTTCTTGGAATGGGAGTTGCAGACATTGAAAGAATATCAATATTTTCCCGCAGTTGTTTTAATCTTTCTTTGTGACGGACTCCAAAGCGGTGTTCCTCATCTATAACCAGTATTCCCAAATCTTTAAATACAATTCCGTCCTGCAAAAGTCTGTGAGTCCCGACAACAACATCACATTCTCCCGTTGCAAGATGTTTAATGGTTTCTTTTTGTTCCTTTGGTGTTCTGAATCTTGATAATAATTCAACTTTTACTCCAAAAGGTCTGAATCGTTCTTCCATAGTTTGATAATGCTGAAGGGCAAGAATTGTTGTAGGTACAATTACGGCAGCTTGTTTACATGAAGTGATGGCTTTAAATATCGCACGCATTGCAACTTCTGTTTTACCAAAACCGACATCTCCGCATATCAGTCTGTCCATAGGCTGAGAAGATTCCATATCAGATTTTACTTCTTCGATAGCTTTTAACTGATCAGGAGTTTCGGTGTATTCAAAGGCTTCTTCCATTTCTATCTGCCAGTTTGTATCAGGGGAAAACTCAATTCCTTCCTGCATTTTACGTCTTGCATATAATCTCAGAAGGTCATATGCGACAGTTTCAACTGCTTTTTTAACTTTAGTTTTTGTATTCTCCCAATCTCTGCCTCCCATTTTGGACAATTTTGGTTTTGCCGTTCCTGAGCCTCTGTAACGGCACAAAAGATTGATTTGTTCGGCAGGAATGTGCAATCTGTCCTTGTTTGCATATTCAATAGTCAGATAATCTTTAAGCTGCCCGTCAATTTCCTGCTTTGACAGGCCTTTGTATATTCCTAAACCGTGAATTGTATGAACAACAAATTCACCGACTTTGATATCATTAATATTTTCTATAAATTCAGGTTTTTCCTTGTAATATGATTTTTTAGCAGAGGTTACTTCTTTTGGACGTTTGTTAAACATTTCGCGGTCAGTGATTATTATTGTCCTGAAATCTTCTAAAATGCAGCCTCCACAGACCGTTGCTGCTTCGTAATCTATATTATAAATTTCTTTTTCGGAAAGAATTTCTTTTACACGTTCAGGATAGTTTGTCGCAATTATTATTTTAAAACCGGCATGTTCTTTGATATAATTTGAAATATCTTCTAAATTCGCTTCGAAGTTTCTCAATGGCTGGGCATTAAATTCAATTAAATCAAACATGCTTCCGTCTATAAAATTATTAAAACCGATTTTTTGAAAGTAAGATGTTTCACGCAAAAATTCTTCATATGAATAATGATTGCAAATGTTGTCTCCTTCGTTAATCTTATTAATCAAGCCTTGTTTAAAGTTTTCTTCCCGCCTTTTATCTGATTCTTCATCAAGTAATTCATATTTTGAATAAATTTCTGTCGTTTCATCAAAAACTAAGGTGTAATCTTTAAAATAATCTAAAATTCCTGTCAAATTTTTATTGAAATAGTTTTGATAAACTTCTATCCCTTCAAAATAGTTTTCTTCAGGAAGGTCATCTTCTGATTCCACCTGCAAAGCCTGCACAAGTTCTTCCTGTCCTGCGGTTATAAATTTGTATATAGGGTAAATGGTAGTTTCTTTTGCTTTTTCTACGGATTTTTGTGTTTCATTATCAAAATATCTTATATCCGTAACTTCATCTCCCCACAATTCAATTCGGACAGGGTGTGAATTCAGTGAATAAATATCTGCAATATCTCCTCTAATACTGAATTCTGATATGTCACTAACCATTGTAGTTTTTTTATATCCCAAATTCACAAGTCTTTTTGCGAGTTCGCCCAAATCAAGGGTATCTCCGACTTTTATTTTCAAACTGTTTTTTTTGAAAAAATCAGAATTTGGGAATTTTTCAAGTAATGATTTTACAGGACAAATAATAATATTCGGCTTTGACAGCAGTAATTCAATTTGCTTTGCGTAGTCATATAAATTCGGATTGACGGTTTCATAAGGCGAAACATCCTGAAAAGGCATAATTTCAGTATCCAAATCGAAGATTGTTTTCAAATCACTTTGGTATTTCAACGCACTTTGCTCTGTTGAAGTAATCATCAGAACTTTTTTCTTAGTGTAATTTTTTATTTTTGAGAGCAGATAAAGTCTTAAAAAAGTTGTCAGGCCTGTTACGGCAAAAGACTCGCCGTCTTTTAATCTTGCTCTGAATCGTTCATAAGGATACGGTATGTCGTTTTCATTAATTTTAAACATAGTACTTATTATATCAAAAATATGATTTATACCGATATGATATCGGCTATAGTGCAGGATAAACAGTATTTTATATAGAGTAATAGTAATCTCGGAGTATTTTTGTATCTGTTTCGATATTTGGGCTTTCACAGACTAAAGCACCTTTTATTCCAAAAGATTTTAGAGCCTTGAGCAGGTCTTTGTAATTCATATCAGATTCTTCAAGTATCAGGTGGCGTTTTTCTCCTTTTGGGGTATAATCGATTCCTGCAAGATGTGCGTGAAAATTATCTATCGCTTTTTGCCCGAGTTCTTTTGAAATTCTGTCTAGAATAAGACAAAATTCATCATAAGTGTTATACTCTCCACCTGTTCTTGCATGAACATGAGAGAAATCAACGCAAGGCAACACTTGTTCAAACTCTTTTGACAGTCTGATAATTTCTTCATAATCGCCCCATTGCGTTGCTTTACCTGTTGTTTCAGGTCTGATCCAAACATCAATTTTTTCTTTTTCAAGTGCTTCAATAATTTTGGCAGTTTCTTTTTTTACCTGTTGATAAACAGTTTCTTTATCTCCGCCCATATAAAATGCGGCATGATAAGTTATGCTGTAACCGCCAAAATCGTTTGCTGCCTGTGCCGTTTCAATTATTCTCTGAACGCTTGCTTCCACTTTTTCTTCTTCTTTTGAATTTAAATTGATATAAAAAGGTCCGTGAGAGGTTAATATAAATCTTTGTTCCTGAGAAATTTGTTTAAGATATTTTCTTGTATCGTCAGACATTCTGACTCCATGTACAAATTCAACTTCAAGTCCGTCAAGTTCCATATCTTTTAAAATTTCAAATGCTGACGGATACCCTCTTTTGTCTGTCTGCAAAGGCATCCCTGCTGTTAAAAAATTTAATTTATCAGGTTTTATCATTTTATACTTTCACTTTCATTAGTTCTTCCAAAATATCGCAGGCATCAGATACAAATTTGGTGCAGTGATTTTTTCTTTCGCTTCCGCTGAATCCTGAAGATAGTATTCTGCAACAGGTTACTTTGTTGCGTTTTTTAAATTCTTCTACAAATTCTCCTGCTTTTTCTCTTGCGCTGATTGTGTTTCCGAATTTATTCCCTCTGCCAAATATATATCCAAGTACAAGTTGAGAACCCGTCACGCTTCCACAAGCACAACCGGAGGACATTCCGCCTGAAAATGTAGTCGCGCAAGGCAAAAGGCTTTCATCACAAATTCCTTCATCTATACAAGCCTGAACTATGCACTCAGAACAAGAATATCCATTCATAAAATATTTAATTGCTTTTTCTTTTATCATTTTAGTTCCTTATATAAAAATAATTTGTTGTCAAAAGTTTTGTCGGTTCGTCTTTTGAGTATGCTCTCATTTCGTAAGCACCAGCCTCGTGAAATACAAAATAATCTGTGTAATAAAATACCTGTTCATCACGCACTTTTACATTTTTCCCCCAAACAGTTTCATAACCAAGACGCTCATATTTCCCCATTTTCATTACCTGAAGTAATAAGCGTTTTGATTTAACTGTTTTGGGTGTAGTAACCAGGTAATATATTTTTTCTCCCGGTTTAAATACATTTGTTGTCGCGCTCATTGTTTCTTCGCTAAACGGATATTTATTGAAAAGAATATATGCTTCTTTTTTACAGGCGGTTGTAAATATCATTACAAGCAGCAAAATAATCAATAATAAAAACTTATGTAGTGATTTAATAGTCATATCGTCTTATAATCCTGTCGCCTTCACACTACTGCAGCTTTTTAATCATTTCCTGAACTGTGTTGATAAGTTCTTTATTGTTATTATGTTTTATGAATGTTTTATAATTTTTAACGGCTTCGTCCTTTTTACCCTGATGCTCAAATGCCATACCCAAAGCGTAATATGCGTAGCCTGAATTATAATTAGCATCCAAATCTATAACTTTTTCAAAACTTTTTTGCGATTCTATCAGGTTATTTTCATTTGCGTATGCCAAACCTAAGTTAAACCAGCCATCTGTATAGTCAGGATTAACAATTATCGATTTTTGATAAAAGTTTATTGCTTTAGTGTTATCTTCCTTAATTTTATATATATTGCCAAGTTTTAAAAGGGTCACTTCGTCATTAGGAACAAGCTGAAGCGCATCCTGATAATTCTTTATAGCCGCGTCATAATTATTATTTTTGTAATTTTGATCTCCTTGAGTGATAAAATCTTCACTTTTTTTGACGGCAACATCTGATACAGTCTGTTTATTTTGCTTAGAATCAGCAGGTTTTGCTTTTTCGGTATCTTTAATCCCTTCAGCTTCATTAACGGTTATATTTATCGCCGGTAAATCACTCGTATTTGCAGAGTGAGCGATTTCTGTACTTGTGTTGTATAATGATGAAATAAAATCACTGTATTCTGAGGAATAAGTATTCTTTTCAGGATCGATAGCAATTGCTTTTTCGTAATTCTCTGCAGCCTTTGTGTTATCTCCGTCAGCTCTGTATGCTTTTGCCAAACCATAGTAAACGTAGCCTTCGCTATAACCGCCTTTTATGGCTTCTTTAAAATCAGCAATAGCTTCTTTTGTATTTTTTTCTTCAACAAGTTGATGTCCGCGGGAAACCAATGCATCATTGAGATTATTTTTTATTGATTTCTCATTCTTTATTGCCAGCAGCTCTCTGTATAATGAAATTGCATCTTCATATTTATAAAGTGCATGCAAAGCCAAGGCTTTGTTAAATTTAATATTAAAATTGTCAGGTTCAGCTTCCAAAACTTCATCATAATATTTAAGAGCAGTTTGGTAATCCTTTTTGTTATGATAACAATTTGCGATATCTTTTTTTAAATTTAAATTTTTATCATCTTTAGAAATTGCTATAAGATAATTTTCAATAGCTTTGTCATAATTTTGTAATTTTTTATATACATTTGCAATGTTTATGTAGCCGTTTACATCATCAGGAAAAGCTTTGATATACATGTTGTACTGTTCAACCGCTTCGGTATTTTTTTCCATATCAGCTAACAGATTTGCATAATCAAGTCTTACAGTATTAAGATTAGGGACCTTTTTCAAAACTATTTGATACTGTTCATAGGACATATCATTTTTGCCCATATCCTGATACGCTTGTGCTAATCCAAGATGTGCAGAATTATTCTCCGCATCAGTTTCTATTGCCTTTTCTAAAAACTGAGCCGCTTTTTCAGCTTCATCGTTGTTAAGTAATGCTATTCCATACTCATAGTTGTTTTTGAAATTTTCAGGATTTTTTTCATATATTGAGGCATACTGTGTTTTTGCGTTTTTATAGTCTTTAATAGCAAGATAAGACGCTGCAAGATTTTCTCTCGCTTCGGCATGCCCCGAATATGTTTCTAAAAATGAGTTATAGTCATTGATAGCTTCTTTGTAATTTCTTAATTGGTAGTTTACATTACCTAAGTTGAAATAATTGTATTTGTATTCCGGAAATATGTCCAACGCTTTGTTATATGCACTCAAAGCATCTTTATATTTCCCCTGACTTTCATATATGCTTCCGATACTTATATATATAAAAGCATCATCAGGATTGATTGCGATAACTTTATTATAATTTTCCAACGCTTTGTCAAATTCATCAATTTCTGAATATATACCTGCAAGTTTGGTATATAGCATCGTATCTCCGCCTGAAACGGAGATTGCTTTTTCAAGTTTTTCAATAGCACCTTTTAAATCCTGATTATGTTCATCACTGCATGCTTGCTGATACAAAATACTTGCTTCCGGCGGCATGTAACTAAATGCCGGAACCGAACCGATAAATAAACCCGATATTAAAAATGCCGTTAATAATTTCTTTTTTATAATCATCTTTTTATACTCTATATGTGAATGTAGCTGTCAGAAAATATTTCTTTATTAAGCAAAATGGCTGCTGTTTTTATTATATTTTTTTGTTCTGTGTCATTTTGATTATATTTAATATCTTCTATATTCCCAAAACATTGTATCATATTTGCAAGTTTTATGTACAAATTATCAACATCTTTTTGCGGATTGTTACATTCTAACATTCTTATTATCCTGACAAGTTCTTCATCTTTTGCATCGGCGATAACGCAATCTAATCCTGCACCGAATAACATTGCAGCATATACACGATTAACCAAAGAGCGAATTTCATTAGGCAAACCGTTAGAAATATTAGACAATCCGACAACTGTATTAACCTTTGGCTCAAAGCTTTCTTTTATGATTTGTATAGTATTTAAAACTTCAAGTGCCTGAGATTGATCAACTTTAACAGGTAAAATCAAGGGATCAAAGAATATTTTATCAGAGCTTATACCTTTTTCCATACATTTTTCATAGATTTTAAAGACCAGTTCCATTCTCAAATCAGCATTTCGTGGAATACTTGTTTCTTTTGACATCGTTAGGGCAATAAGATTACAATCATATCGGCATGCTAAATCTGTTAATTTTTCCAGTTTGTCGTTATCTGCATTTGTGCTGTTTATAAAACAATTTTTACAATCATTTAATAACTTCAGCCCGTTTTCTATGGCTTCAATATTTGAAGAATCAAAAGATATATTTTTACCGTCAGATAAAGGAATCAGCCAATCAAAAACCATGTCAAGTTTTCCCTTAGCAGGGCCTACATTAAAGTCAATGGCATCACAATTTTGCATAATTTTTATCAAATTTTCTACAAAATTTTTGTTCCTTTCTTCTAATGCCTCACGAACCTTTTTTGAGATTATATGTATGTTTTCTCCAATAATTATCATAATGAAATTATAGCACAAACAGTTCAAAATTTTGGCAAAATTTTGAACTAATATGTAAAAGATTATAAAAACAAAATGTCTTTACAAAAATTTACATCTAAAACCCTTTAATAGTAGCAAAAAAATTTTTAATTGTGTTTTATAACTTTAAAACATATTAATTGTATGTTATAATAAATGGCATATAGGGGGTCGCATGACCTAAAATGTGTAAAGGAGTGTTTTATGGCAACAGTAACAACGGAAAAGGAAGTAAAAAAGATTAAATCACCGTTTGCTGATGAGTTTGAAGATTACTTGAAACATCAGTGCGCAAAAACAACTTTCAATGGTACAGAACTTGAGTCTTTCTCTTGGTACAAAAAAGTTTTAGGTCTTATGTAAAATTTTAAGCGGGTTCTTGAACCCGCTTTTTAAAGACCTGTTTGCTAATAATGGTTTATATTAAATTCGATGCGTTGTAGGAGCTTCTTACCAACGGTCCGATTTGGTAATTTTTAAATCCTGTTCCTTTAGCCATTTGTTTTAGGGCATCATATTCTTCGAGAGTGTAGTATTTTGCAACTTCAAAGTGCTTCTTTGATGGCTGAATGTATTGTCCGATTGTTAAAATATCACAACCTGCATTATATAAATCCTGCATTGTTGCCTGAATTTGTTCAAAAGTCTCTCCAAGACCAATAATCAAACCTGATTTTGTTTTAATATCACTGTTTTTTTTGATATAAGACAATACAGAAATTGAATTTTCATAGTTCCCCTGGGGGCGGACAATTTTAAATATATCTTTTACTGCTTCGATATTATGATTAAAGACATCAGGATGGGCTTTTATTATAATATCTAATGATTTTTGATTATTTTTAAAATCAGGAGTAAGTATTTCAATTTTTGTCTGCGGGCATATTTTTCTTATTTGTCCAATGCAATTTGCAAAATGAAGTGCCCCTCCGTCAGGTAAGTCATCTCTTGTAACAGAGGTTATAACTGCATATTTCAACCCGAGAGCTTTGACTGCCTGAGCAATATTTTGGGGTTCTTTTTCGTCCGGGGGCTCAGGTTTATCGCAATTTATATTGCAGTATTTGCAATTTCTTGTGCAATTATTTCCCATAATCAAAAAAGTTGCAGTATGTTTGGTATAACATTCATTTTTATTTGGGCATCTGGCATTTTCGCAAACTGTATTAAGACAGTTCTCTTTTAGTATTCGTCTGACTTCGCGTGTGTTATCGGTATCTATTATTGGTCTTTTTAGATATTGTGGTAATCTTGTGCGCAAATTTTATCCCTCATTTGTTTTATATATGTATAGCAAATTAATTTTTGTTTTGATTTATGTTATAATATAATTATAGTATAAATTGTAATATAAAATGAATAACAGGAGTAAAAAATGAAAAAAAGTGCATTATTAGTATTAGCGGTAATGATATTAGTGCCTTCATTTGCTTGTGCTGAAGGGTTATTACCTTTAAGAACCGTATTATCAGTTGCACCTGAAAATTCAGGAGCTTCATTAATATCAACTGAAGCACATCAATATGCGAATAGCGGTGTTGATACTGCAGCCAATGTAAATAACGGAATCTATGAAGCAACTTATAATCCGAATGGTGTTTCAATTGAAACAGATCCGAATATGATTCCTCAGAATGCGGCGGCTAAAGGTGAACCTGTTACTGTTCAAACAGAACCAAGAGTAAGAATAAGAACAAAACAAAGAAGTCAGGGCAATTCTTATTGGAATGCCGGTGGTAAAGGCTGGAAATCATATTACTAAAAAGAATTATTTATCAGTTATGATAAAAAACGATAAGACATAAACGATATTGTTTATGCCTTTTAAATTTTAATAAAAATATTTCCGGTAGCCGTTATGTTTGTGCAAAACCCTGATTGTGATATTCAATCAGTTTTGCCAAATGCCACTGTCTTTCTCTGACATCCTGAATGTGTTGTTTGATATCCTCAAGTTCCGCAAGTAAAGTATTCAAATCTTTATCTTGCAATTTTGAAACTGATTCAACGGGAGTCTCTTTTTTAGCAGGAATTATGTCGTTGTTCCAATTTGCTAAAAAACATCCTTTTTCAAATAACCATCTGTCGCTGTCCATGTCACATATCTCCAAAATCTCAGCTATTAGCCTCTGTCTGACAACAATTCGTGGAAGAAATCTGCCATTTTAAAGTTGCCATATTTAAACGGATAAGGCTTTCTCATATACTCAATATCTGTAATTCTGTTTAATGTATCCATTTCTTCATTTGATAATGTACCGAAATCAAAACTGGTCATTTCAGCATAATCAATCATCAAATCTTCTTCATCCATAATTCTCTTTTCAGACATTTCTACACTCCTTAATATGTATTAAACTCTACATATTTGTAATCGGAGTAAATAATAAAAATCTTTAGAATTTTTAAGATGATTGTAACAATAATTTACAATGATTTGTAAATAAAGCTAAAATCTGTAATTTGTAGTGAATTTAAATTGATTTTTAAGTGAATTGGTTATTTCGTCATAAGTTTCACTTGCACCAAATTCTATACGCAATCTGTCATAATCCTTTTTGCCAAATGGGTTTACGGATAAAACTACTTCGGCCTTCTTGCGTTTTTTTGCGGTATCTGCAGAAAGAATATTTTTTATAGTTAAATATTGATTTAGTTTTAACTCTGGTATGATATAGAAATTATCATTATAATTGTTATTCGTCGTATTTACGGTTTTGGCATAAGATGTGCTTATTGCAAAATTTTTGTACTGATATTTTGAGAATATTCCTGATGACTGTTCAAGCTCACCGTAATCAATTCCCTGAGAGTAAGTTGTTCCTGCGCTAAAACCGCCTATGCTTTTTGAACTTGAACCAGATATTGGGGCTATGCTGTATTCGGTAGAATTAAATTTACTGTAATTATTGTCAAATAATGATGGAGAAGATTGAAGATAACCGAAATATTTCCCTTCTACAACAGAAGGTTTTTTTATATTCAAAGCCAGATATTCATTTTTCGGTAATTCTAATGCAACAGTATTTTCTTCATCATCAAAATATTCGGCGTAACCTTGCAGTATATAACTATACATATCATCAATATTGTAATTGTCATTATTATCATTTGCTGTTTCGGGATCATATTTATCAATCCCCGATGTGTCAGCAGTAACATCATCACTTATAATATCTTTGTGTGTTTCAGTTTCTTCAATATTTGCATCTGTGGATATATTAGTATCACTTTCCGATTCCGTAATATCGTCATCATCAGGTATGTGATATTTAAAAACTCCGTTTTGTGCCACAAAAAATGAATTTATGTCAAATTCCTGTGAGAATGCGGGCATAAATGTAAAAGTGAATAACAAACTTGCTATTATAAAGCGTCTCATACCCAATATATTACATCAGAAAATGCTAACTTCAATAATCTTTTTGAATGAAAAAAGTTTTTTTGTGGTATTATAAACATGCTGTTTAACCTATGTCGATGTGGTGGAATGGTAGACACGCATGCTTGAGGTGCATGTGGCGAGAGCTGTGGGGGTTCAAGTCCCCCCGTCGACACCATAAAGAGGAATTAGGACAAATGTCCAATTCCTTTTTATAGATATCAGGTGGGATTGAACATGAATTTTTCATGTTGTGAAAAATTCATCGGTTCAGCCGGCAAGTCGGCATACCTTCGCTGTAAGGCTCGCGTTTCATACGCTCGCCAACGCTCAGGCAAAGTCCCCCCGTCGACAAATAAAAAAGAATTGGACTTCATGTCCAAATTCTTTTTTATCAGCAGATGAGGTAGGACTGTAAGTCCAGTTTGGGGTTCAGCGGATTTTACGTAAGATTGGAGTCGAGCGATAGCGAGCGAACTCGAGTATGTGAGGACAAAGATTTGCGACAACGAAGTGAAGCAAATCACTTGTCCGAAAGACAGTAAAATCCAAGATAAGTCCCCCCGTCGACATTAACTTTTTTATAGTCCACAAAATCGGGCTCTATTTCAGTATTCAAGCATCTTTGGCGGGTTCCAATCATAGTTATTTTGGTTAAATCTAAAGTGTTATTTTTAAGTGCTTCTTTTGCACTCTGCGAGCGTGTTTCAAGGGTTCCAGTCAAGTTTTCTAAACTTTCTGAGAATTGTTGTTTCTTGTGCAACTTAATTTGTCTTAAATGCTCAAACACTGGTCTCAATTTAACGCTTAATGTATTAGAATCTTCATCATAGGTAATACTTTCAGTAATAGTATTCAATATTAAGCGTTTCTCATCTATTGTAGCTTTAAGATATAACTCTGGGATTCTATTAGCAAAGTCAATTAAAATACTTATACGCTTAGTTGTATCTTTAGAACTTTCTGTGAGGTTCGCAATCTCATTTGCAACAGCTTCTTTACGAGTTTCCAACTTCTTTATAATTTCAGCTCTTGTTGTATCACTTACACCAAGTTTGCTGGTATTACTTGCTATAAGTTGTTCTGCAATGAGGTCTGTTAATTTATCGTACTCTTGTTTTAATTCAGCAATAGATTTTTTCTCATATTTCTTAAGGTCGTCAATAGCATTAAATATCTCTTTCTTAATGAGCTTAATTTCAGTATCAGTAATATCAAAGCTGTCAATTACTTCTTGTATTGCTTCATCAATCAATACTTCATTAACATTCTTTTCTTTTTGGTGAGCATTAGAGTAGTTTGAGCAGTGATAATATACATAAGTACCACTATTATGAGCACCTTTTTTGGTTATACCAACCATACTATAACCACACTTTGCACACTTTATTAAGTTAGAATAGTTGTATGTCATACCTTTAGGACTCTTAATCTCAGAACCTTTTAACATAAGTTGAACTCTATAAAACAATTCATCTGATATTATAGGTTCATGTACTCCGTCAATTAAGTCATCTCCACTTTGAACCTTCCCAATATACACTGGATTCTTGATTATATCTTGTATTCTCTTTACAGTATAAGGTTTCCCTTTACTATCAACAAAACCATATTTAGCAAGCTCTTGACTTACTCTTTTGTAAGAAAATAGTCCTGTGGCATACAATTCAAAGCATTTTTGAATGTAATGTCTTTTATTTTCATCCGGGATTATAATTCCATGCCCATGTTCATCTCTGGCATTTAAGTAGCCGACATTAGCTTTTCCTAATTTATAACCCTTTTCAGCTCTATTACGAAGCACAGAAGATGTTCTATCTTTTATGTTATCAAGTTCATCTTCTGCTTGACCGATATAAACACCTATCAAAACTTTCTTTACCTTACGAATGTCATCAAAATTTTCCATTATACTTGCAATCGTACAACCACACTTCTTTATAGGTTTTAGTATTTCTGCAAAGAAATCTTCTAAACATCTTGATAAACGGTCTAATTTCCATACGCATACATAGGCAACTTCATTGTGATGTTCTTTGACATAACGAAGCATTGCTCTTAAACCTTTTCTATCGGTATTAGAACCAGTTTTTCCAGCATCCTCAAAGTAAACAAATGTATAGCCATTTTTCTTTGCTTTAAGCTCACACTGTTCTCTTTGCATATCTAAACTTAAGCCAGAAGAAGCCTGTTCAGCCGAACTTACCCTTCCGTATCCAACAACAATTTTCTTACCACTATTATTCTTTGACATGTTTTGTCTCCTTTCCTATCTTACTACTAACATCAGAATTATCCATACGAATACCAATCTGTGTTATTGTTACCATAAGTTGAGTCATAAGTGCATTTGATACAACTTCATCTAATGGTTCATTGTGTTCTACAAACTTTACATTCAATTTCTTTTTCATTTCGTGGTCTCCTTTTCTCTTGTGCCACTTACAAGATGAGCGACCACGATAACCAGAATAACGGTTATTGTTATTCTGGAAATTTAGGCACAACAAAATAGCTACTATAATTGAATAGTAGCCGTGGTATATTTTTCAAAAGTTGTTATCCTGTAAATAACAACTTAGTTATTCCAAATGTCTTTAATCATATAGCAATCTAATGTTTTGTCATATCTCATAAGGGTTACAGACTCTTCCAGTATCATTTCCCGGTATTGCTCATTTAATCGGTTTACCATAGTAGTAAGAGTTCCCATTTTGTCATACAGCTTAGAAGGTTTCTCTCCTACTAATTCATAGGGATATATTTGATAATCTCTTACTTCTGCGTAGGTTCGAATGTAATCATACAGCTCTTGCACTGCTGGTGAAAAGTGTTTTCTAACCTTCTTTGGTTTACTTGTCTTAACTTTGGCTTCTTGTACAACTTCTTCGGTAACTTCATCTTTACCGTAGTTTTCTACAAATTCTGTAGCTACAATAGTACATCTGAAAGACAGTTTATTAGCTTCATCAAAACTAAGATATACATTAGATATTTTCAGCTTACCTGCGTATTCATTGTAACAGAGAGCTTTAATGTACTTAATATCATTCACAACAAAATTGCTTAAGTTGTAATTATTTTCCGTCAGTAGGTTGTATAACTGCTTGTCTTGAGCTTCACAGGTCAGTATATTCTGCTCATCATTATAAACACTGTCATAACCATAACTGGAGCAATATTCATCCAGTGCTTGCAAGCACTTACCCTTATCTTTAATTGAGAACAATATTTTGGTTGTCGTATCAGATAACTTTTCATACTCCACTTTGAATATAGGATTATTATCATAGTATTTTTCATGGTAATCGTATAACGGTTCACCTTCTACAAGAGTTACCCCATAATAAGGGTGTTCTGTATAGTTATCACCTGCAACATAGTAATAGTCCGTAAAGTTGGTCATTATATCATCTATTATTTTATCCAAACAGTCATATTGTTCTTGATTATAGGTTGTAATCTCAACATTATTCTTTATGAAGTTACAATCTCTGACAGATAGTGCAGACCGTACCAAAGCTATTGTACCGTCCAATAAATCAGTACAATGTGCTTGTATTTCACCTTTACACAATTCCATTTCCATACCAGTATTCTACAACAAACATGGATTTCAGAATTTAGAGATATATATACTATTAAGTCCTAATTACTTTATCTTAATTGCTGAAATGCCAACTCCACCTTTTCCGTCAGTGCTTTCAATAGTAAAGATACGATATGTGCCTTCTTCTGTCGTTACTTTTGTTGTGTTTATATGACCTCTGTCAGTCATAACTACCTGCATCGGCTCTGCTGTGAGGTACGCTTTTGCAACGGAGTATCCAGCACAGGTCAGACCTACTGCTAATCCTAATGTTAATCCTATTATTAGTTGTTTCATTTTGTATAATCCTTTCTTGCGTTGCAGTCGTAAGGTTTGTGGAAATTTCAATTCTCAGGATGAGGTAGCTATGTGCTTTTATTTACGGCACTTTCGCCCCCTTCTATCGCCCTCTTTGGCACTATCTGTAACTCATAATCAAACATATCAAGTATTTCCATAACTTCCGAGAGCTGGAATGTCCCTTTGGTGAACTTTTTCACCAGACTTTCACGACAGCCAGACCGTCCGAGTTTTTCTTGCATCATTTGAGCCAGTCCCTTTTTCGTTAGGTTGTTGTCTTTCAGAAACTTTTCCATAAATTGTTTTACTCTGTTTTTCACCTCATCCGGGACTATATATTTCGGGTACTTATTCGGCACTGTATCACCTCCTAAGCCCATGATAACTATATAGCTACATGGTTGTCAATAATTTACACTCTAATATTAACAAATGCTGCTTGTGTTAAGAATTGCTGCTGAAATACCACACTTCACTTGACAAGAGTAGCCACATGGCTACATCATGAGAGAGTAAGCAACGGCCGCTGCTTCTTAGTTACTACAACAATATAAGGAGCAACAATTATGACAACAGTTATTACAACAAACTTGAACATTGAAAACGAAGTTAAAGCTATCAAACAACTTGAAGCAGAAATCAAGAATCTATCTGACATCAAAAAGGACAAAGAAAATAGCATCAAAGCTATCATGGAGCAAGCTGGACTTGAAACTATGGATATTGCTGGCTATGTCATCAGATACACGAAGTTTCTGAAAAACCAGTTGAATACATCACTACTGAAAAAGCTGGACTTTAGCATCTACTCAAAGTATTTGAAACAAGTGGAAGCAACAAAGTTCACAATATCTTAGAGGGGCATCCAGCCCCTACCCCTCAAGGGGGTACAAGTTTAGTTAATACATCAATTTGAAAGGAAAATAATTATGACAGCTACATATTATGATGCGAAACAAGTTTACAGCCGTAACTACGGTTCTGAAAGACTCTATAAAAGAAGCTATTGCAACAGCTTGTTATACACCGAAGGTGTTATGGATTTTCAACAGACATTAGATGCCTTTTGGGCAGTAGATAATGTAGTCAGCTATATGCCAAAGATTTTGGATGAGTACAAAAAGCATGAGTTCACATTCTTTGTGGTTGAGATAGCCGTAAACCAAAAACAACAAGGATATATGGAAGTCTTCACCGAAGATTATGTTGAAGGTGAATATGATGAACACATTTCAATAGTAAAGCAAGAGATACCATTCATAGATTTGCCTACAAAGGTTGATGAAGATATTACTTCATATAGATTTTTTCTTGAGCTTTCGGCAATAGAACCAGTAACTTACACATTACTGTTACCGTCTGAGCATTAGGGGAGCAATTCCCCTTCCCCTTATGGGGGTAAAAAAGTTAGTACACAAACAATTTGAAAGGAAATAATATTATGGGACAACGCACAGCATTTTTGATTAAGAGAACATATTGGAATGGCAAAGTTAATATAAGATTAGTTCATCATCAATGGGGTATAGGCAGAGTGATGCACAATCATTTCATCAGAGATTTTATGGAAATGATTACCGATAGAACCTATCCGAGAAAAACACTCAAAGATTTTATGACAATTATTGATGATGAAGGTTCACTATACCTTGAAAAGAACTTTAGAAAAGGAAGTCTGGCTATTCCTAATGTATGGGATAAAAAGGTTATCAAAAGATATTTTAACCGTACAGATAATAATAACGGAGGTATGATTATTGAAATCACTGAAAAGCCGTCAGACAAAGAACCTTATGGGCTTGATATATCAAAAACTATGGAGTTGATTTTTTTATCAACAAAAGATGATGCGTTGCAGTGGGAAAAGTTTCATGAAAGATTGGAAATTTCCCCAGCCAACTTAACACAATAGGTATTGTGTTAAATTTGGTAAAATCGGTTCTAATATAGACCACCTAAGCAACATAGACGATTTAATCAAAAACAAAACCACTTGAATTTAACACATTGGTTCAAAAGCGTAAGTACAACTTAACACAATTATAGAAATGAGGTACAAAATGAATTATGTTCAACCGATAAGAAACAAACAACAAATAGAAGAAATTAAATCATACTTAAAGCAGAATGGAACAAGAGATTTACTATTGTTCACAATGGGAATCAACACAGGGTTAAGGATTTCCGACTTACTAAAACTGAAAGTGATTGATGTTAAAGGTAAATCACATGTAGAGATTAAAGAGCAAAAGACCGGGAAGGTCAAAAGATTTCCTTTACTTGGGAATCTGCAATCAATGATAGACGAGTACATTAAAGGTAAACTTGATTGTGAATACTTATTCAGAAGCCGTAACGGTGCTAATAAACCAATCTCAAGAGTTATGGCATACAAGATTATAAATGATGCTTGCCGAAAAGCTGGTATTACTGATGCGATAGGTACGCATTCTCTTCGCAAGTGCTTTGGTTACTGGCACTACGATACTTTTCATGATGTTGCTATATTGCAATATTTATTCAATCACTCATCGCCAAGCATCACTTTGCGTTATATAGGTATCACACAGAATGAAGTAGAAAAGACTCTCCAACAGTTTGAATTATAGAGTTGTTGTTGCTCCTTAGACAACAAGAAAGCCCTTTGATAGTCATAATCAGAGGGTTTTTCTAATTTTTATTACCACGCACTTATGCATGCCAGCCGTAAACGGCAATAACAACGCACATTTCCAGCACATCATAAATTCGTCTATACAAGGTTTAATAGATTTATTGTACTCTAACCTTATTATATATTTGTTCCACAAGGGTTAAACCTTTATCATCTTTTTTGGTTGCCATTATGAATAAACACTTACCGTTGCTGGACTTCTCCCATAGTTGTCCAATAGCATCTTTGTTTTTAGAGTCTTCATTTGTAACTAAGTGTTCCCCTTTATATTCAACAACTAAAACTCTGCCGTCTTTTAATAATGCAACAAAATCCGGGTAAAAGTTTGCATTAGCCATTGGTAAGTAGAATGAGTAAGAATGTTTTTCAATATTTCTAACCCAATATTCTACTTCTGGAAGATTATCTATAATTCTTGCACATTCAACTTCTTCCTTATTCATATCACCAACTTGGGCAAAATAATGTTTATTAAAAGCAGTTCCTCTGTATGCAGTTGTAGGAACATAATACTTACCACTAAAGTCTATACTGTAATTAAAATCGGTTTGCACCTTTGCTCCAGTATCAAACAAGGTTCTTTGCATACCTATTTGTTCAGCTTTATGTTTATAATCAGTTATCTTATCCCTTATAGCATCTTTTAAAATAAACTTAGTTCTCAATAAATCATTTAATGCAATACCTCTATCAATACATAGGTTTTCAACTAATTGTCTTACAAATTGTACTTGTATTTGTTGAGCTATTGAACTATCTGGAATCTGCTGAGTAATCCATATCGCTAACTTTGGTATAGTCCAATCAGTTTGAGTATCACCAAAGTTAAGAGCAAGAGTCTCTTGAATATATCTATCTTCAATATGATTACCATTTATATCTATAGAAATTGAAGCTCCAGTGCTTCTGATTCTAAACTCTCCTTCTGTAAGTGTTGCCGGGTATTCAAGTAACCACCTCCCACTTGGGTCAATAAAATATTCGTCATAATCACATACCCAATCGTCATCTATAAATAACTGTAACTGTGGAATTCTAAATGGTTTACTTTCTTGAGAAGGGTATGTTTTTTCATATACAACACGATTTCTTAATTGAACCTTCAAGTTAATTTCAACAGACTTTCTTTCTTGTTTAGGAGTAGCTTCAATAATCTTTTCTTCAAGTTCTGGTGTAACTTCAACATTTTCTTTTATTGAAACGACTTTGCCTATAGCAGTTTCTTTAACTTCAAACTTAGACTGTTCTTCTGGAGTGAATTTACCTAAATCAAAATCTGATACATCAAAAGTTACATTTTTCTTTTCTTCTTTACCACCTAAGAGAACAGGTAACTTACCTTGAATAGTATCCGGGATTTCCGTTTCTTCAAATCCCATTTCTACAAGTCTGTCTTTGAGTTGAGCAACACCTTCTTGCCATGTTGCGTTGGATACAAAAGCGTATGCTTTATTTAATTCTTCTTGCTCACGAGTTTTAGCATAAGGCATCCTTAATACTCTACCTAATAGCTGTTCAATATCTTTAGTTGAATGTCTTTGTGCTACTGAACAAAATACATAAGCAAATGAACAATCCCACCCCTCTTTTAATGCTTCAACTGTTATTACATACTCAATAGGACATTTAGGGTCAAATATATCAATGCCGTCTAATTCTCTTTGGTCTCCAGTAGCAACAGCTATTTTATTTTCTTCTATATTGCATCTGCCGTTAATAAGTAGATATGTGTATCAACACCTTTATTATTAGCATCTTCTATTCCATTGTTATACTTATAGAATATTGGAGATTGACCTGTGGAATATAGTTTAGATAAACCAGAGCGTTTAAATATTCTTGCCAATTCATCATCAATATTTGTTATTACATAGCCATATATATTTCTAATGTTATCAAATGAAGAAGCTATAGCACCGATATTTCTTTCTACTTCTAATAATGCTGTTGATTTTTGTAAAGCATTAGCTCCAATTGCTTTAAATTCAATAACTATCAAGTCTATAGTATCGCCTTCAACATTGGAGTAAAAAGCCGTTAAATCTGGTTCTTTTAAATCATCAGCATCACTTTCATATTCTTTTAGTATTCTATCTTTCATTTCTTTAATCTTAGTATCACTAAATGCAGAGAAATACGATAAGAATTTATCATCTAATAACCATAAATTACTATCATACAGTATATTTTTATTTCCTTCTGATTCACTTGATGAACCCATTTTCATGAATAAGTTGTGTAATAAAGACTCATTAGTCTCATTGTCATCTATAACTTGTCTTAGTGCAGTTAAAACTTGTTCTCTGTACATTATATACTTAGCAAGTTCTCGTGCTGATATATCATTAACTTTCTCTATTCCCTTTAATACTTCGTCATCATCAGTTCTTTTCTTTTTCTTTAATATTCTTGCAAGATTGTCCTTTGCTTGCTTCTTTTCTTGCTCATATAATTGAGTTGCTTTATCTATAAGGTTCTTTTCTGATTCAATAATAGAAATCTCAAGAGGTTCAATATATTTCTTCAAGTATGGATATTCTTCAATACATTGTTCTTTAGTCTGCTTATTAATTTCTTTAATTTCTGGATATGTAGTCTCCATAATCTTGTTTATAAGAGTCTTTAACTTATCGTTAATTTGCTTCCCGGTAATAGGGTTGTCATCATCTGGATTGTTTTCTGAGAAATCAAAAGTAAATTCATTTCTTTCGTCATTAATTCTCTTATCTAAATATTCAGAAGTTAAAAGCATTATTGCATTCTTACCATCTGGTAAATCTCCTAAAGATATGTTTTTAAATGCAGTAACAGTTCTTTCATTTGCACAATACATAAGTTGATGTTTGTTGTCATTTCTATTTAGAAAAGTATAGTACAAGTTAAAACCATATTCTTTATGAAACATAGTTCTATCATCATTTATGGTAAAACTATCTTTATTCAAAGCAACAATAGAATCGTTAGTTATTTCAATTTCTTTGTCATTCAATTTTAATTTAATAGAGAAGGTTCTATGTGAACTGAACCCTAAAAACTAGACAAAGTAAAAAAAGGACGTTCATGAGGCAAGT
>ERZ842401.2835-NODE-2835-length-22439-cov-5.582872_pt1 | contig 22439 bp, 15 predicted proteins | sample MGYA00521270_ERZ842401 | MGnify/ENA primary metagenome ERZ842401 (study PRJEB31892, sample SAMEA3878208) | bioreactor metagenome | biome: Moose rumen | place: Sweden | collected 2011-10 | study: EMG produced TPA metagenomics assembly of the PRJEB12797 data set...
GTTGCTGGTGAGCACGATGAAGGGATCGCGGCTCACGGAGAACACCGCTGGTATGGAGTCGACGGCAAAGGCCACGTCGGTGGTCTCGATGACCAGCAGTGCGACAAAGAGCGGCGTAGCCACCCAGCGGCTCCGGTCTGCAGTCTGTAGTGCTCCATCTGCAGTCTGTAGTGCTTTCTCTGTGGTTCTCTCCTTGATGAAGAACTTGTCTTCGTGCATCTGGTCGGTCACGGGGAACAGTTTTTTGAACCATCTTACGATGACGTTCTTCGACGGGTCGGCAGTCTGGTTGTCGTCGTGGCTGAACATTTTGCTGCCAGTGTAGAGCAGGAACAGGCCGAACAGGCCCAGCACCCACTCGAAGCGCTCCACCATGGCTGCACCGGCAAAGATGAAGATGCTGCGCAGCACCAGGGCTCCGAAGATGCCCCAGAAGAGCACCTCGTGCTGGTATTTGCGCTCCACGCCGAAGAAGGTGAAGAGCATCAGGAATACAAAGAGGTTGTCCATTGACAGTGACTTCTCTATCAGATAGCCAGCCAGGAACTCCATGGCTTTTTCGTGGGCATCGACGGGATAGAGGAAATAGATGCCTGCGCAGAACAGCAGCGAAATGCCTATCCAGACAGCGGTCATCTTCAGGGCTTCTTTCACGCTGACCTCGTGTTCGCCCTTCTTGCCGAACATTTTCAGGTCGGCAATCAGCATGATGAACACCAATACATAGAAAACAATCCAAGCCCAAAGGGGTAATATTGCCATATTGTACTTTGTGATAAATTAAAAAAATCGGCTGCAAAATTAGATAAAAATTCGATAATACAGGCCATTTTTTATGACGATTCGTTTACGATTTCGAAATTTTTACCTAAATTTGCACAGGTATAGTTGTTTTTGTGGTCATGATGAAGGATCTTTGCATCATAATATGTTTATTGGGGAGCTTCGCACAGCACATTACGAGCCGTTATGAAAAAGCTCCCGAGCAAGCACTTGCAGCCATAGATTCTGCCGTGACGGTCGGTACTCTTCCTGACTTTCAGGCCGATATGCTTCGGGCAACCCTGTTCACAGGGTCGGTCTATCACCAACGTCATGATCAGGCATTTCATCTCTGTGAGGATCTGTTGCGGCATGACTCTGTGAAGGCCAGTCCCGTCTATCAGAAGGAAGTGCTGGAACTGCTGGTGAATGCATCCCGAATGCGACATGACGATGAACAATGGATGCGCTATGCCACACGCTTGTGCAATCTGTTGCGTGAGCAAGGCGATGAAGCCGATGCCATGCGCACTGAGGCCGAAATAGGGCTGGTGCTGACCCATTTGGGACAGGTGGATGCCGGCATGAAAAAGATAGACAACGCCATTGCCCGTCTGGAAAACGAGCATAGCTTCCAGGCCCTCAATGCCTTGACACTGGCTTTGAAAAGAAAGATTATTGTGCTTAGGGAGACAGGACAGCATGCTGCGATTCTGCCTGTAGCACAGCATATACAAGACTGTCTGGCTGACTTCAAATCACATCCCCAAAACTATGCCGATCCTTTGCGAGAAGTTCCTATGACCGAGGCTGAGAAGTTGGACTTCTGTGATTTCTATGGGGCGCAGGCCACTGCTTTCAAGGCTGCAGCCTATGCTGAAATGGGCCATTTGACAAATGCCCGTCAGGAACTTCAGACTTTTGACCAGACCGACTATGGACGTTCGCTCGACGGGCGGCTGATGATTGCTCCCACGCTCATGGCTTTGGGCGATTTCAGCAGGATGCAGGCCATCTATGACGAGGCTGAGGCCAAACTCAATGGTGACACCTTGCGCTATGATTATGCTGAGATTCTCAAGGCACGTGCCAGTGCTGCCGAGGCTCAGGGACGACTGCCTCTCAGCATAGGCTACCACAAACGGTATGAGGCTCTGACCACGCTGCTCAACGAGCGTTTGCAGCGCAGCGAAGCCCACCAGTATGCTGCCCGTTTCCATGCCCAAGAGCAGCAAATGGAGATAGACCGTCGCGAGTCGGAGGCCAAACGCAATGGTATTATCGCAATAGCGTTGGGCATCGGCTTGATATTGGTGGTTGGCTTTGTTTTCTATTATCTGTGGCAGAGACGAATGGTGGGCTTCAAGAATCGGGTGCTGGTGACTCATATCTCTGATGCCATTGAATATAAACAGCGGTACGAAAGTCTAAAAAAGGCGATTCCATCGGCGCAAACGGACGAAAATGAATCGGTGGAAAAAACCTCTGAAGCATCTTTGCCAGACACCAGCAGCATGACCGACGAGCAGTTGTTCCACTATCTCAGTGAGAGCATTCTCAAGGAACAACTCTATTTGAATCCCGTGTGCGACCGTCAGATGATCATCGAGCGTTTCGGCATTTCTGAGAAAAGGGTGGGGGCTGCTTTCTCGAAAGGCAGCACTTATAAGTCGGTGGCCAGTTTCATTCGCGACAGTCGGCTGGAATATGCCTGCCAGTTGCTGCGTCAGCATCCCGATATGTCTATCGGCAGTGTGGCGGCTGCTTCGGGATTCTCCAACCACACACGTTTCACGGCCGATTTCAAAACGAAGTATTCAATGTCGCCCACCGAGTTCCGCACTTTGGCACTTTGACAGAAAGCTTTTCTGATTTCTGTTTAAATTTTCAATAAATATTTGGTTTTAAAGAGCTTTTCTTTACAATTTGTGGAAAAGCCCTTTACAATTTGTGCGCACTATTAGCAGATTTTATAAAAATCGGTATTTTTGTCTACAAAAAATGTCGAATAGCACTTAGCAATATGCGTATGAAAAAGAATCTACTACTCCTTCTAACGGCTCTTACATTCAGTGTGGGAGCCTGGTCGCAAATGGTCGACGTGACTTCGCAGTACATTCCGAATGCAGACTTTGAAGCGTGTGAGGCACTGCCGACGGTGCCCTATCATGACAACCAGAAGAATGTTGATATCCTGAAAGTAGAGCTCTATCAGGAAAGTTCAGTAGCAAAGGGTTATGACTATGCAGCTCAAGGATGGAAGCTGGTGGAACAGCAGACAGCGGTGAACGGCGGCGTGATTACTTATGACTGCAATGTGCAGACGGGAAAGTGGGCTACCGCAGGTGAACCAGGTCCGGGAACAGGCGTGACAGGCACGAAAGGTCTTTGCTTTGTGGGCAACAAGGGACTTGTCTATCAGCAGACTGACGAGATTACGCTGCCTGCCGGTATCTATCGGTTGACTGTGAACCTCTATGCCCGTAACGGACAGACCACGAATCCAGGTCCCACCCAGCAGGTGGTCAACATCAAGACTGGCTTCATGCCCACTGGCGGTATTGAGGACGATTTGATCCCTGCTATGCGCAACAGTGCACAGTTTGCCAGCAATGCCTGGGCTACCGATGTGCTTGACATTGAGTTGACCAAAGCCACGACGGGCCGCTTCCAGATCAGCTATGGCACCAGCTATTATGTAGTCGTCGACGACGTGAAGTTGGAATATCAGAGTGGTGTTGTGACAACAGCACTATCGAATGTCCTGACAAAAGCCAAGGCACTAAATGCCGAACTGAACAGCAGCAACCTCTCTGCCGCTATTCAGGCAGCCGAGGACTTCATTGCGAATCCCACCGCTCAAGAGGATGTTCCCGCGCAGGTGGATGTTCTCTATGCAGCCATGAGTACGGCTCTGGAGGCAACGACCAAGCCTGTGAATATCACGGCAGCCTATCTGGAGAATGCCTCGTTCGAGACGGGCAAGATGGAGCCTTGGGAATCGTATGGCTCCGTGAACCAGCCTGTCAATGAACTCTCTATGCCTTATATTGATGGCAAGTACGTCATGGAATATACTCAGGCCACTGCCTCGAACACCTGTTTCCAGACAGCCTCTCATCTGCCTGCCGGCTACTATCTGCTGGATGCGAAACTGAATTCGAATGCTTCTCTCGTCATGGGAACGGTCAGAACCGACTGCACTGGTGGTGTAGATTATCTCTATCTGCGCGTTCCATCGGGTGTCCGCAATATTGCTGCAGGAGAACTGAAAGTGGGTGTTAGAGGAACTAAGGCCTATCGTGTTGACGACTTCCGTCTGTTCTATGGCAAGGACGAGGAGTCGCTGCGCAACGTTGTGCTACAGGATGTGAAGGCCGATGCACAGGCCGTTTTAGACGATGCGCAGTATGCCGGTCTGACGGGTACGGAACGCACCCAGTTGGCCACAGCCATCAGTGGTACCGACATCGCTGCCATCAATGCAGCCGTCAATGCCTTTGTCAGTGCAAGTGCCGGCTATGCCAAGTTGACTAAGGCCAAGGAAACCGCGGCAACCTATACGAAGACAGCCTATCCTTATGGTCTTACGACCCTTTATGACCAGATACAGACACTGATTGTCACCGAGGCAACATCGAGCACTCAGGCTTCAGAGATGGCTACCCAGTTAGACAACCTCTGTTATCAGTTCTATGTGTCGAACTTCTATTGCGAGGGCGAGGCGAAAGTAGACTATTCAGGTTCCATCACTGGCTATGGTGCCAGTAATATGGCAGTCCGTACCGACAAGACGGCTTGGAAAGATCCCAAGACGGGTGAGGTGGATGCCGATGCTTACGTCTTTGGCGTGAAGACCGACTATGTCAGCGCCAGTAAGGATAATACCTCGCTGTTGCGGCTGACGCTGTCAGAAGATGTTCCTGCCGGTATCTTTGTGGTGGCCATGACGATGATGGGCTCTACCGACCTTCCCGTTGATGTATATACCGGACCGAGTACTTCCAGTGTTGCCAAGATTGGCACCATCGTAGGCAAAGGAACGGTAGGCGGCGGTAAATATGGCTTGGGCTGGAACGACTATGCTATTGAGTTCAATCGCTATACCGATGATACCTATATCTTCCTGCAATGCAAGCCTACCGCCAACTATAAGGAATGGTATGTGGGTAACTTCCGTATCTATTATCTGACCGATGCGACCACTGGTATCAATACTCCGAAGCGTGAAGTCAAGGCAGACAACCATTATTACGACCTGCAGGGCCGCCGCGTGGAACAGCCTGGGAAGGGGCTTTACATCTTAAATGGAAAGAAAATTGTGATTAAATAAGAAAAATACTAACCGATAAAAAACTATTGAACGATGAAAATCAAGAGAATATTTGCTGTAGCAGCCTTGTTGTGTGCAGTATCACTGCAGAGTTTTGCCGACACATCCAACTGCATCTGGTTGAGGGCGTTGAGCTATCCGACCAATGGCGGAGGCGTGTTTGTTGATTTTGACCTGACGGATGTGGAACCCGTCTATGCTGCAACTTCCGAGTTCAAGCGAGTGAAGAATGTTGGTGTGAGTGCCGCCTTCGTGCTGACAGAGCCTGCCGATGGCTGGCTGTTTGCCGGCATAGCCCGTGATATGGACATGGACGGTGTGTACAATGCCGAGAAGGACCGACAGATTCATGTGTGGTATAACTATTATTTCACGGCTTTCTACGACCATACCGATTTCTATGGTCAGAGCACGACCGAGTCGGATGCCAAGGCAATCGAGGCTTTGGAGAAGATGACAAAGCCCACCGATCAGATTCTGGCTGTGTTTACTAAGGGTGCCGTGGCCTACCGTGCCGAGGACGAAGAGGCCTTTGGCTATGTGTTCTCCAGCAAGCTCTACAACGAGCCTGGCGATCAGGTGACCTTCTATGCCTATGGCGATGTAGACAGCCGTGGCGCGGTGAATGCTTATTACAAGTTTGACAGTTGGCTGGATGCCAACGGCAATGAGGTGAGCCGCGATCGTGAGTTCACCATCACCGTGAAAGGCATGGAGAAGTATTACGCCCATTTTGTGAAGACCACGAAGGCCGACTATGAGGAAAACGAGAAAGCCATCTTCCCTGAGCGGTTCAAGTGGGACTATAACAATACGGAATGGAATCCCAGTGATTTCGTGGGTATCAATGAGGTGAAGGCCAATGCTGATGCCGACCGTACAATCTACGACTTGCAGGGCCGTCGTGTGGCTGGTTCACAGCTGCAGAAAGGACTGTTTGTCAAGGGCGGAAAGAAAATAGTGGTGAAGTAAAAATAGTGTATGATGCTGAGATTCAGATGTCTGCTGGCACTGCTGCTCTTTGCCTTATTGGCGATGGCGCAGACGGCTACCGATGCCATTCGCGGCACCGTTCTCGACGAGAAGGGTGAACCGCTGATTGGTGCTTCGCTGAAACTGGCGAAAAGCGGTCTGGGTGTCGTCACCGATGTAGAGGGCCGTTTTGTGTTGCCGGCTACAGCGCATGGCGACAATGTGACGGTCTCCTATATAGGCTACGAATCGCTGGTCATTCCCGCCAGCCGTCTGGCACAGCAGTCGACCGTTCGCCTGCATCCCGACAAGCAGCAACAGATAGACGAAGTGGTGGTTACGGGCATGCAGCGAATGGACAAACGCCTGTTCACGGGTGCTGCCACAAAGCTGAATGCTGCGGATGCGAAGATTGACGGTCTGGCCGACATCAGCCGTTCGCTGGAGGGCCGTGCTGCCGGTGTCAGTGTGCAGAACGTCAGCGGAACATTTGGCACGGCTCCTAAGATTCGTGTGCGTGGTGCTACCTCTATCTATGGTAACTCCAAGCCGCTATGGGTCATTGACGGAGTCATCATGGAAGATGTGACCGATGTCAGTGCCGACGACTTGTCGAGTGGCGATGCCGAGACGCTCATCTCGTCGGCTGTGGCTGGTCTGAATGCCGACGATATCGAGTCGTTCGACATTCTGAAGGATGGTTCGGCCACCTCTATATATGGTGCGCGCGCGATGAGTGGTGTCATTGTCGTCACCACCAAGAAAGGCAAGGCTGGCAAGACGCGCGTCAGCTATACGGGCGAGTACACCCTGCGGCTTCGTCCGCGCTATAGCGACTATAACATCATGAACTCGCAGGAGCAGATGGGAGTCTACCAGGAGATGCAGAGTAAGGGATGGTTCAACTTTGCCGATACCTATCGGGCTGCGAGTAGCGGCATCTATGGCAAGATGTATCAGTTAGCCAATGACTATGATCCGGCTACAGGCACTTTTGCCCTACAGAATACTGAGGAGGCACGGAGTGCCTATCTGCGCCAGGCTGAATACCGCAATACCGACTGGTTCGAGGAGTTGTTCTCTGAAAATATCCAGCACAACCATTCGGTGGGCATTTCCGGCGGTACGGAGAATATCAGTTTCTACGGCTCGCTCAGTGCAATGTACGATCCTGGGCGCTATCGGCAGAACAAGGTGGAGCGCTATACGGCCAATATGAAGACCTCTATCAAGATGACGAACCAGCTCACTCTCGATCTGCTTTCGAACGGCTATTATCGCAAACAGCGCGAGCCGGGAACGCTGGGACGCTCGGTTGACAAGGTGGACGGTCAGGTGAAGCGCGATTTCGACATCAACCCCTTCAGCTTTGCGCTCAACTCCCCGCGTACGCTTGATGCCGACGAATACTACACGCGCAACTATGCTCCGTTCAACATCAAGAATGAGCTTGACAATAATTTCATTGATCTTAATGAGGTGAGCCTGAAGTTTCAGACGGAACTGAGGTGGAAGCCGATGCGTACGCTGGAGGTGGGCGCGCTGGCAGCAGTTACTTATCTGACTACTACACGCGAGCATCAGATTATGGAGCGTTCTAATCAGGCGCAGGCTTATCGGGCTATGGGTGATGCTGTGGTGATGGCGAACAATCCGTGGCTTTATCGCAATCCTGACAGACCTTATGACTTGCCTGTCAGTGTGTTGCCTGTTGGTGGTATTTATCAGAAGACGGACAACAGGATGCTGGGCACGGACTTGCGTGTTACGGGCAGTTGGAACGATGTGTTTGAGGATGTTCATATTGTGAATGTCTTTGCCGGAGGGGAGGTCAGCAGCATTGACCGGCAGAAGAATTTCTTCAATGGCTGGGGTATGCAGTATGATAAGGGTGAGCTGCCGTTCTATGTGTATGAGTTTTTCAAAAAGGCGATTGAGGACAATGTGGACTACTATTCGCTGGGCAAGACTCGTGGGCGCACGGCTGCTTTTTTTGCCAATGCTACTTACTCTTATCGTGGGAAGTACACGCTGAACGGTACTTATCGCTATGAGGGGACGAACCGTCTGGGTCGCAGCCGTTCTGCCCGTTGGCTGCCTACGTGGAATGTCTCGGGTGCGTGGAATGCTCATGAGGAGGGGTTCTTTGAGGGTTTGCGGGGGGTGCTCTCGCACTTGTCGGTGAAGGGGAGCTACTCGCTGACTGCTGATCCTGGTCCGCTGTGGGTGAGCAATGCTACGATTGTGATGATGAACTATAAGCCTTATCGGCCTTTTACGGGTATTCAGGAGACGGGCATGCAGATTTCGAATATTGCCAATGAGGAGCTGACGTATGAGAAGAAGCATGAGCTGAACTTGGGGCTGAGTGCTGGTTTCCTGGATAATCGCATCAATGTGGAGTTCGACTGGTTCAGTCGTAAGAACTTCGACTTGATAGGTCCTGTGTATACTTCGGGTGTTGGTGGTGAAATCAAGAAATGGGCGAATGTGGCCGACATGGAGTCGACGGGTGCTGAGGTGAGCATCACCAGCAAGAACATTGTGGGCAAGAAACCGGGTGACTTCAGTTGGGAGACGAACTTTATTTTTACGCATGTAACTACGGAGGTGACCAGTCTTGATGCCGACCCGAACATTGTGGAGATGGTTACGGGCAATGGTTTTACGAAGGTGGGCTATCCGCATCGTGCGCTTTTCTCGTTTCGCTTCAACGGGCTGGATGACTATGGTTTGCCGTGCATTACCGATCAGGACGGTCGTGTTGTGAACCGTGGGCGTAGCATCAATTTCCAGTCGCAGACGCTGGATAATCTGGTGTATGAAGGTCCTGCTGAACCGACTACCTATGGCAGTCTGGGGAATATTTTCAAGTACAGGGGATTCCGGCTGAATGTTTTTGTGACTTACTCTTTTGGCAATGTGGTGCGGCTCTATCCTTCGTTCAAGGCTGGCTATAGCGATCTTGATGCCATGCCGAAGGAGTTTCAGAACCGATGGGTGATGCCTGGCGACGAGCGCTACACCGATGTGCCCGTGATTTTGACGAAGCGGCAGGTGAGCGAGGATGCCAATATGAACATTCTTTATAATGCCTACAACTACTCTACGGCTCGCATTGCCAAGGGCGACTTCATCCGCATGAAGGAGGTGTCGCTCGGCTACGACTTCCCCAAGGCGTGGCTGCAGCCTCTCCATATCAGCGACCTCTCTGTGAAACTGCAGGCCACCAATCTGTTCCTGATATACTCTGACTCGAAGTTGAACGGTCAGGATCCTGAGTTTGTTAATGCCGGCGGTGTGGCCTCGCCCCTGCCCAAACAATTCACCATGACACTCCGACTGGGAATATAATATGATGAGACGATATATTTCATTCTTTGCTTGCCTGGTGTGTTGCGGTATGGCCGCAACCTTCAGTTCCTGCGACGACTATCTTGACGTGCTGCCGGACAACCGTGCCGAGCTGGACACGGATGGCAAGATCACTGAGCTGCTGGTCAGTGCCTATCCGCTCACCAGCTATGTTATGACGGCGGAGCTCTTCAGCGACAATACCGACCACTGCACTGGCAGTACCAGCTACACCGCTTTTAATAATAGCGGAACGACCCTCCATGAGGAAGCCTCGAACTGGCAGGACATCAACGACAAGTATCAGGACAGCCCCACGGCGCTCTGGGAGCACTGCTATAAGAGTATTGCTGCGGCCAACAATGTGCTGATTGCCATTGGCGAGCAGGGCAATCCGCAGCGGCTCAATGCCCAGCGGGGCGAGGCACTGCTGTGCAGGGCCTATTGCCACTTTGTGCTGGGCAACATTTTCTGTATGCCCTACAGCAGCAGGACCTGTCGGCAGGCAATGGGCGTTCCCTACATGCGCACCACTGAGACAACAGTGTCGCCGGTCTACAACCGAGGCACCATGGCCGAGCTCTACCAGAACATTGCTGCCGATATTGAAGAGGGGCTGCCCCTGATTGACGACAATATCTATCAGGTGCCGAAGTATCACTTCAACCTGCGCGTAGCGTGTGCCTTTGCCGCCCGTTTCTACCTTTACTATATGCAGGACGACGGTTCGAACCTGGACAAGTGCATACAGTATGCCACCCGTGTGCTTACGTCGCAGCCTTCCGAGATGATGCGCGACTGGCAGACGCTGGGCAGCATAGCGCTCGGTGCGGCCAGCTATAACACCTTTATCAGTGCCGGCGAGAAGGCTAACCTGCTCATTATGACTGCCAATTCCTATTGGGAGTGGATATACGGACCTACCGCGGTGGGTAAGGGCTACTGTCACGACACGAAGATCTCGATGACCGAGACCCTGCAGAGCACGGGCTTCTGGGGCTCGCAGAACACCTATTTCAAGGCTGGACAGATGCAAGGCTCGCCCAAGAGCTACATGCTGAAGATGGGACAGTATTTTGAGTACACCGACATTGTTGCCGGCAAGGGCGTTCCCCGCATGCTGATGCCAGTCTTCACGACCGATGCACTCATTCTTGACCGTGCCGAGGCATACGCGCTGAAGGGCGACTATGCCCGTGCATACGCCGACCTCAGTGTGTGGATGAATGCCTTTACGAGCAACAAGGGCACCGTCGATGCCGCTCTGCTGAACACGGCATACGGCAGTCAGAAAGCCTACTATACCCCCACCGAGCCTACTCCGAAGAAGCGCCTGAACCCCGACTTCACGGTTGCGGCCGGCGAGCAGGAGAACCTTATCCATGCCGTGCTGCATGCCCGTCGCGTGACCTGTCTGCACGAGGGACTGCGCTGGTTCGACGTGAAGCGCTACGGCATCGAGATTTACCGCCGACATGTCGACGGCACGCTGGGCGATGGCAACATCGCCGTCTACGACACTATGCCGAAAGACGATCCCCGTCGGGCCATCCAGCTGCCCCCGTTTGTCATCACCGCTGGCATCACCGCTAACCCGAGACGTTGAGAATAGAAAATTGAAAATTATGATTAGACTGTTATATAAAGTTCTGTTGCGGAGTATGGTGTGTTGCGGCATTGTCGTAACAGCCGCCTTCACCTCATGCAGCAAGGACGACCTCAGTGCCACCAGCGTCATCAAAGACTCGACTTGGCCGAAGACCGCCTTCGACAAGTGGCTCGACCGTCACTATGTGCAGGCCTACAACATTCAGCTGAAGTACCGTTTGGAAGATGCCGAGACCGACTTCACCTATACGCTGGCTCCTGCCGATGTGGCCAACTCCGTCAAGGTGGCCCACATTGTGCTGCACACGTGGCTCGAGGCCTACGACGAGGTGGCTGGCCGCCACTTCACTCGTCAGCTGGCTCCCAAACTGCTTCAGTTTGTAGGCTCGCCGGCCATGGAGAGCGACAACCGTGGCATGATGGGGCAGGCCGAGGGCGGCATGAAGATCACCCTCTTCGGCATCAACCAACTGGAGATTAACCGTTCGTTCCTGAACAACTCCTATTTCCAGTCCATGCACCATGAGTTCACCCACATCTTGGCGCAGAACAAGAACTACGATACCGACTTCCAGAAAATCTCTGAGGGCAGCTATGCCCCTGCCGACTGGTATGCTGCCGGCAAGACCGAGACCGATGCCCTGCAGAAAGGCTTCATCTCGCTCTATGCCATGAGCGAGTATAACGAGGACTTTGCCGAGACGCTGGCCTTCTACCTTATCTACACACCAGCCGAATGGGCGCAGAAAATGACGACCGCCGATGCTGCCGGCACCAACGGCTCGGCCATTATCGGTCAGAAGCTGGCCATGATACGCAGCTATATGCAGACGGCATGGAACATTGATATCGACCAGCTGCGCACGGTCATCCATCGCCGCATGGACGAGGTGCTCGACGGCAGCGTTGACCTGGATGATTTGTCGTTATGACGAATGAACGAAAAGAAAAAAAGACGAATGAACAAAAGAAAATTAATAGCAGCCTTTGCAGTCATCCTTGCTTCCTGCACCCCCGATACCGAGGATGTCTTTGGCGAGTCGGCAGCCAACCGCGTGGCGCTCAGCCAGAACAGCTACTCTGCCTTGCTTGAGTCGCAGCAGCAGGGCTGGGCACTCGACTACTATCCCTCTGACGGCACGCTGGGCGGTGTGGCCTATGCTGCTCGCTTCCATGGCGGATTGGTGACGATGAGCTGCGAACAGACCGTCAGCAACCCCGTGACGGCGAAGACCTATCCTGTGGGCACCGAGGCCACCTCTTATTATCAGGTGACGGGCGAGACAGGCGTGCTGCTCACCTTCGACACCTATAATCCGTTGTTCCACTACTGGTCGCAGCCCTCTGCTGGTCGTGCCAAGGGCTACCAGAGCGACTATGAGTTCACGTTCCTTGCGGCCTCGGCCGACTCGGTGGTGCTGCGTGGCAAGAAGCATGGCAACCTGCTCAGGATGTATCCGCTGGCTGAGGCCCCTGCGGCTTATGTCAGGCGCGTGCAGCAGACCCATGCCGTGCTGGGCAGCATCATCCGCAAGCGTGCCCTGGTCGACGGCGTGAGCAAGAGCATCACCATGGCCTACAACCAGTTCTCATATACTGAGCAGGCGAAGGGCGACACCGTACCCTATATCCACACTGCCGACGGTGTGCGCTTCTATCGTACCGTCACGCTGGGTGGCGTGAACATTAGCCGGCTCACCTACGACAGCAGTGCCAATGCGCTGCGCTCGCCCGACGGTCGCGTGGTGCTGCCTGCCCCCACGGTGGCCGAGAGCTTCGCCGGTGGTCAGACGCAGTGGTACTTCGGCTACAGTGAAGCCGGCGGCCCCACAGAGATGTGCAGCGAACTGGCCGACCTGCTGAGCGACTGTGCCCAACGCATCAAGAAGCCCAACTGGGGCTACGAGGTGTTGCAGGACTTCTATATCGGCGGCAACCTGTTTTCGGGCGATGCCCTCCATACGGTCATTGGCTGGCGTGCCGCCGACAACTACGGCAAGGGCAATCCGGCTTATTTTGCCTACGGCATTAGCATGGACCTCGTGGACGAGCAACGTCAGCTGGTCGGCATCCACGCCCTTGAGCCTGCCACCAATTTCGACAAGCATGTCTACTGTCAGTCGTTGGTAGACTTCATCGGTCAGCACAGCCCCTACCAGCTGGTCTTCGACAATGATGAGTCGCCCACCAGCGTCACCCTCACCAGTGAGCACGATGCCACGAAGTGGTTCACGCTCAGAATCAGATAAACCATAAAATAACCATATAAAGAAAGGAAACAATATGCAAAAGAAAAATTTTATTTGGAAGAGTTGTTCTGCTCTCTTGATGATGGCAATGATCGGTCTTGGCACCGTTTCGTGCGGAAGCGACGATGATGACAATCCGGCACCAACGCCCACACCGGTGGTGCCAGGCGACACTGCCACCACAGCGGTAGTGCCTACCAAGGGGACCCATCGCTATGTGATGATGTTCACCAACTTCAGCGACCAGGTGGTCTACTTCAAAGATGCCGACATCACCTTCGAGGGAACCACTGTCAGCGTTGCCGGCTTGAGCGATTTCCTGCCCGACTCGCTGGTCTATGGCACCATCGATGGCGATGTGCTCACCCTGCCCGAGGCCTATCTGGGCTCTTACAAACCCTCGGAGATAATGGAGACAGGCATGCCCGTGAATTTCATGGGAGCTACCTTCCAGATCGACAGGACTACGGGTGTGTTCACCTCCAAGGAGGGCTTCTATACCCTCAGTGGGCAGACCCCGATGGACCATTTCATCAACATCACGCTGAATCCCGTTGTCGAGGAGCGTGCTGCCACGCCGGCCACGCCGCAGTGCTACTTCTCAAAGTTCAACACAGGAACCATGTATGTTGTGAATATGAATATCCCGCTTTTCGATACGGATGGCCGTGCCCTGTTGAGCGATAAGCTCAGCTACGTCATCTACTACGAGAAGAACGGTCAGGTGCAGCCCATCACCTTCACGCCCGACCTCTATACAAAGCTGACGGAGCCGATGACCGAGATACCTTACCGCTTCACCGACAAGTGGGACATAGACAACTACATGGTGTTCATGAATCAGGGTAAAGACGAACTGAAAAGCTGGTCGCGCGTGGGTGTGCAGACCATCTATCGCGGTGGTGGCGCGGAGAACCGCTCGGAAGTGGCATGGTTCGACATGAGCACCTTTAAGTGGTAATGCCGTCACAGCAGTCTGGTAGTGCCATTACCGCATCCTGGTAATACCATTACCGCAGTGTGGTAACACCATTACCGCAGTGTGGTAATGCCATTACCAGACTCTGGTAGTGCACGGATGCGACAAAGAGACCAAAATAGTTCTTGCTATGTCAAGAAATGAGGGCGAAAAGTAACTTTTTTTGTCAAGATGTGTTGCAGTTAGAAACATATTTTGTATATTTGGCAGCAGAAACAAAACCAACCAAATTCTTTATGAGTATGAAAACAAATACATACAAGCCTCGCACCCGTGAAGAAATTGTGGCATGGCTACAACGGGCAAGGGAACGCAAACTGGCATGGGAAAGACAGACTGAATTGGAACTTAAAGCTATGATGGAGGAGGCTCAAAGAGCAAGGGACTCTCATTATTTTGAATTTCACGCATAAGATGAATTTATTAAATCTTGAAATGATAAACTCCCATGCGGAGTATCAGGTGTATGTAGGCCAGACAGGAAAATACCTGTTCAAATCCGACTATGGCATTCTTTACGCTGTGGATTTCGAATTGGATAGTAATCCTTTCTATACAGCGTACTGGTTCAATCTTACAAATCCTGATCATACAAAATCGCCAGGGGATTCTAAAATAGCACAAACTGTCATTTGCATCATAGAGGAGTTCTTTCGCTTGAATCCGGAAGTTCTATTGTATATGTGCAGTACCGACAATGGACAGCAAGCACAACGAGCACGGCTTTTTTTGCGGTGGTTCAATGGTTATGAACAACAACAAAAGTATAGTATCCAAGTTGCTGAAATAAGTGGTGTCGGAGTCAATGGTGAACCCATTAAGGAATATATTGCAATGATTGTTCAGCGCTCTCATCCTCAGTTAGAGTCTATCATCCAAATCTTCGACAGTGAAGTTCAGATGTTTAATGACAATAAGTGATTTACAACAAATAACAACATAACAAACAAAACCAACTAAATCTTTTTGAGTATGAAAACAACTATACTTTTTTCCGGCAAGGCTCTCTTTATGAGAATTGCCATACTTGCCGCCCTGGTTATTGGGGGGGGGTAATAGTGCATGGGCGCAGAAGAGCCTGCCGTATAGCTACGGGTTTGAGAATAATGATCTCGCGAAAGAGGGGTGGACGACTTCGCCTTCATATAGCATGATTAAAATAGCCTCTTCTACAGATCATGGAACGGTATTTCATAGCGGTTCGTATTGTTTTAGATTCTATTATGATTCTTCTTATACTCCTCAATATCTTATATCTCCAGAACTGGAAAACTCTACAACAGGAATTGATGTTTCATTTTACTATACTTGTAATAATGGTTCAGATAAAGTGAAATTCAAGGTCGGCTATTCAACTACTAATGCAGAGATTGGATCTTTTACTTTTGGGGATGAAATAGTTGTTACCAAAGATGCTGATTGGCATCTTTATTCAAATTCATTTACTACTGGTACTAAGTATATAGCTATTCAGTTTACAGCAACAGACTACCGCCTTTTTATAGACGATGTCAGTATAGAAATTTCCGAAACCTACAAACGCCCTAAGAGTTTAGCCGTCAGTTCTTTAACAGCTTCCTCAGCTACACTTTCATGGACAAATGGCGATGACGAATCAGCTTGGCAGATTGCCTATTCTACTAAGGAAGACTTCAATCCCGATACTGAAGGAACAAAAGTCAGCGTAACAAAAAATCCATATACATTGACAGGACTTACTGATAACGTGACTTACTATGCGTATGTTCGTTCAAATTATGATGGGAATTATAGTGCATGGAGCAATAAGGTAGATTTTAAACCATACGTAAAATTGCTTTTAAATGATGGTTCATCTACAAATGCTTATGTGCCAGTTCCTAACTATACAAATTATGCAAGTACGGGAAGTCAGTTTGTTATTCCTTCCGCTAATTTGACTTCTATGCAAAACAGGAAGATCACAAAGTTGACATTCTATGCAACTACCTCATCAATTAACTGGACAAACGCAACATTTGATGTGTATTTAGATGAGGCAGAAACGCCAACGTATGCATCTTCCGGCACTTTAAAGGATTGGGGAACTAAAGTTGTAAGTGACAAAGGATTTACTGTTAATGAGGGTGAACTGGCTATTGTATTTGATGCCCCATTTTTATACAAAACGGGTAATTTGTTAATAGGCATAGAAAAAGTATCCTCTACTTCTGGCAATGTGTTATCAACATGGTATGGTATTAGTGAAACAAGCTATACCTCAACCTACTTTTCCAAATATGGCGATGCTTCAATAACATATTATTCTCCACAAACATTCAGTCCAAAAGTGACTATAGAGTCTGTTTCTCCCACCATCCCCGTCACCCTCGGCACCAATGGCTACACTACCTTTGCTTGCCCTCGTCCTCTTGACCTGACCGCTGCCAATCTTCCTACAGGTCTGAAAGCTTACAAGGCAGCAGTGGATGGAGATAAGGTGAAGTTCACGGAAATCAATCAGGCAGTGCCGGCCAATACAGGTATGCTGTTGGAGGGTGAAGCAGGTGAGACCTATAATATTCCTGTAGCAGAATCGGGTACAGCACCCGAAGGTAACGAATTCCTGGTAAACAGTGCTGGCGGTACATTTGCTGCTACTGAGGGTTACACTTACTTTGGCATGAAGAAAGCTACCTCGGCCAGTGATGCCATAGTGTTTGCTACTTTCGTGCCCAGCACAGTGGCTATTCCCACTAACAAGGCTTATCTGAAGGTTCTGACATCTTCTCTTCCTTCAGCAGCTCGCCAGCTGGTATGCACTTTCGATGATGATACTACCACTGGAATCAAGGCTGTTGGCGACATGCAACAGACTCAGGGCAGCTACTATAACCTCGCAGGTCAGCGAGTCAGTAAGCCTGGCAAGGGCCTTTATGTGGTAGATGGCAAGAAAGTCATCGTGAAATAATCTGTGAGATTTAATGTAATTTATGTTCAATAAATAGCAGTATGATTATGAAAAAAATATATATCACACCTCAGACAGACATGTTACAGATAGAAACAGTACGACTACTGTCGGGCTCAGGAACACTGGACCGGACTCAGATTATTACAAATTCAGATGAATTCGGATCCCGCGGTTCCAGCGGTGCGTGGGACGACGAGGACTAATTCCCTGAGAGCGCGTTCTTTGACATACTGAGACATACGGATATTTCCCACCTGTTCCCTTGGATAATTCAGGGGAAAGTGCTATCTTTGTCTTGTGAAACAAAACAAGCGAAGATATGACACAGAAATTGGCCATTAAACTCTTTGACGAGAAGCAGGTGCGCATCGTGTGGGATGAACAAGAACAAAAGTACTACTTTTCCATTGTGGATGTAGTGCAAGTATTAACCGAACAGCCTACACCGCGTGGTGCAAGCACCTACTGGGCGGTTCTTAAAAAACGCCTTAAGCAGGAGGGTGCAGATGAACTGCTTACAAATTGTAAGCAATTGAAACTACAAGCTGCCGATGGCAAAATGCGCATGACCGACGTGGCCGACACAGAGCAGTTGCTGCGCATCATCCAGAGTATTCCTTCGAAGAAGGCAGAGCCGCTGAAGCAGTGGCTGGCCGAGGTGGGTGCTCAGCGCATCGACCAGATGCAAGACCCCGAGCTATCCATCGAGCAGGCCGTGCGAGACTACCGCCGTTTGGGCTACAGCGAGGCTTGGATCAACCAGCGCATACGCAGCATAGAGGTGCGTAAGGAACTGACCGACGAGTGGCGGCGTGGTGGTATAGAAGAGAGCGTGCAGTTTGCTTCGCTTACCGACATTCTAACCAAGGCATGGAGCGGTCGTACTACCCGTCAGTACAAACAGCTGAAAGGTCTGCGCAAAGAAAACCTGCGTGACAATATGACCAACGTGGAACTGGCGCTTAATACCCTTGCTGAAGCCTCAGCAGCCGAATTGAGCAAGCAACGCAGTCCGCAGGGCTTCAACGAGAACGCTCGTGTGGCCGACGAGGGAGGTCAGGTGGCTCATGTGGCCCGCCAGCAGTTGGAACATTCACTCGGCCGGTCGGTCGTCACCTCGCAGAAAGCTGCTGACTACATCAAGCCCATTGAGCAGGCCCAAGCAACGGAACTGCTGCCTGGGGGTGACGAATAGCAGCTCCTCTCACTATCAGGAAATATCCGCCGCCGCGACACCGAAAGTGCTGCGGCGGCTTCCGTTATGTCTCAGATAGAAACAGACAAAATGAAAATAATTTAACAGAGTAACAAAACATGAAAAGAAACGTAAAAAGATTAAACATAGAATGGCTCGCAAAGGTCACTCTCGCCGTTGCCCTCATCTTGAGTTGCAGCAATGTGGCTGTGGCTGATACAACGATTGTTGATGGAAACACCATCGCCAGTGGGTGGACAAATGGCGGAGCAACAAAATTTACTGCCAGCACGGGCAGTGTGACATCTATATCCCAGCCGTTCTCAACCACTACGGATGGGCAGCTCTCACCGGCAAATGGATACACATGGTACTCGCTGGTTTCAGTCGAAGCCGTGGCGATTGCCGACGGGCAGACCATTGAGATTGGCGTGAAGGCATTCAATGACTATGGTGGTGAACTCATCGTACGCTATTCGAGCGATAAGAGCAACTACACCAATGCTGTTGATGTGACAACTGAGATACGCAGCAACGACGCAATGGCCGCTTTCAACACCGTTACTGTAGACAATATTCCTGAAGGTGACTATTATCTGCAAATCATAGGAAAGGCCGTCTATATCAACTCCGCCATCATCAAAGGTGCTGGTGCTGTCGTTACCACACCGAAACTCTCTGTCTCTGCTACAAGCATCGCTTTCGGTTCCCTCAGTGCCAGCGACACGCAGACGGTGACGGTGACGAATACGGGCGTGGGCACGATGGATGTGACCATCGCCAGCGACAACACCACCGACTTCACCCTCTCGGCTACAGAGCTGACGGGCATTGGCGAGGGCGAGTCGAAGACGTTCGATGTCACTTTCAACTATGATGGTGCCAATCCGGGCGAGAAGACGGCCAACATCACCGTGACACCCAGCTACAATACCGAAGATGCAAAGGCTATCACCGTGACAGCTACAGCCGCAGATATTAATGTGTGGGAGGACTTCGACAGCGGCATCCCCTCAACATGGTACAACGAGAACGGTTCTTGGCTGAACTATGTTTCAGGGCTGAGCGGCTATGCCAGCCCGGGCTACCAGTCATACGACATTTTGCGCACACCGCGCCTCTATGCCGAAGAGGGTGAGTCGCTGGGCTTCGACGTGAAGATTGTGGGCAAATACAGTTCGAACGTGGTGAAGGCCAAGTACTCCACGGACCGTGTGACATGGAGCGATGAAGTGACTTACAGCGCTGACGGAACTTATTCGATCGTAGCACCTGCCACAGGCTACTACTGGGTGGAGTTCACAGCCAGCCAGGCCGGTATCGACAACATGACGGGCTGGAAAGTTGCCGAAGCTATCCACGACACAAAGTTAGGCAAAGTCACCATCCCTGCCAAGGGCACGGCTCATGGCTCTTACACCGCCTCGGTGCAGCTGAAGGAAATGGGCGGTTCGGCAGAGACGGTGACGGCACAACTTTTCTTCGGCGACGATGTAGTGGCCGAGGAGGAGAATGTGGCTATCGGCGGCAACCGCGATGTGACCATCACACTGAGCTATCTGCCCACTGAGACCTTCGAGGGCAACGTATATATAAAGGTGACGGGCGAGAACATAGCCACCTTAGAGACCGATCCCGTAAGCGTGACGGTTTCTGAAACGACTTATATTTTCGACGAGGACGGCGACGAGAACCCCGTCATCAGCACCGCCAGCGTGGTGAAAGTGAAGTACACCGCCCAGAAGGGCTGGAACACCATCGTGATGCCCTTCTCGCTCAGCGGCTCTCCTGCCTACATGAATACCATCTTCGGCGAGGGCTGGACGGCATACGCCATTGATAGCTATGCTGACGGAACGGTCTCGTTCAAGAGCACCACTTATCTGGCTACTACCACACCGTTCCTGGTCAATGCACCCAATGCCGAGAGCCATCCAGACGGTGTCTACTTGCAGAATGTGAGTGCAGGTAGCTACAACTGGGGACACTCCAATATCAGCCAGACCAAGGGCGACATCACCTTCAAGGGCACCTTCCAGCCCATCGCCGCTCCAGGCATGGAGGGCAAGTATGGCATCACTGACACTGGCAGCGTGGCCAAGGGCGGCAGCGGTGCCATCATCAAGGCCTATCGGGCTTATCTGGAGGTGGCCAATGGTGCCGATGCCCGTCTTACCATTGTGATTAACGACGATGGACAGACAACGGCCATCGGAGGGCTGATGAACCAGCTTACTGGCAGAAGTGAACAGGTGTATAACCTGAACGGCCAGCGCGTGGAGAAGGCCACAAAGGGTCTCTACATCATTGGCGGAAGAAAAGTAATAGTGAAGTAACTCTTAATGCAGCAGATTCTTATGAAACGAGTATATATTCCATTACAGACTGACATAGTGCTGCTTGAGGCACAACAGGGTTTGGCCGCCTCGATAGAAGTAGAGGGCACTATGGCATCGGTGGAGTTTGACAACGACACAGAATATAACGGTACCTTCGGCTCCCGTCGGAAGAAATCCACCTGGGAAGACGACGATGCCGAAGAGGAGGAAAATTATCAATAAATTTGGCTCGTAGCTCGTTTTTGTATACCTTTGCATCGCCGAGACGAAGCAAATGGTTTATATAGACGAACATATTGACAACTTTGACCTGCAGGCGGCACTGGACGAAATTTCGGAACAGCGGCGCTTGCAGGCTTTGCGCTTTAAGTATGAGCGCGGACAGCGCACATGCGTGCTGGCCTATTTGCTGCTGAAACGGGCGCTGAGGGAGGAATATGGCATCACGGAGAATCCCGTCTTTGAATATGGCGAGCACGGCAAACCGCAGATAGTGGGCCATCCGGAGATTCATTTCAACCTGAGCCATTGTCGCGAGGCAGTGGCCTGCGCGGTGAGCAACAGGCCGATAGGCATCGACGTAGAGTCGGTTCGGGAGTTCAAGGAGTCGTTGGTACGATATACGATGAACGCCGATGAAATCGGGGAAATTTTGAGTTCTGAGCGGCCCGAGGTGTCCTTCATCCGGCTGTGGACCATGAAGGAGGCGCGGCTGAAACTGACGGGCGAGGGCATCACGAACGACTTGAAGACAGTGCTCTCGGAGACTGACAAAAAAAGATATACCACCGTGGAATGTCTCCAACGGGGGTATATCTATACAGTTTGTGAGTGAGTCACTTTTCGCTATCCACTTTTCACTTGATCAGATTGCCCAGAATGTCGCGGGTGAGCTCCTTGGTAACGGTGCGTGTGGCGGCACTGGTGGCATTCTTCACCACGCGCTCCTTGGTAGAGGTGCGCTTTTTGCTGGTCTTGCCCGACACTTTCTCGCTGACCCATGTGCCCAGAATGGTGGCCAGCGTGGAGGTGACAGCCGTCAGCACGGCTTTCAGCACCTTACTCATGATGCCGGCTTTCTGCTTGGCTGGTTTCTTCGAATTTTCTGATTTCTCTGATTTTTCGGAGGAATCTGAGGAATCGGAGTCCTCAGATGGTTTGCAGGCTTTCATCAGTTTCTCGTAGGCACTCTCGCGGTCAACGGGAGTGTCGTATTTGCCGTAGATGTCGCTTTGCTTGATGAGATCGAGACGCTGTCCTTCGGTGATGGCTCCGATCTGCGAGAGGGGGAACAGAATCTTGGCGCGCTCTACCACGGTGGGCGCACCTTTCTCGTCGAGGAAGCTGACCAGTGCCTCGCCGGTCTCCAGACTGGTGATGGCCTCGTCGGTCTTGAAGTCAGGATTGGCGCGGAAAGTCTCGGCGGCAGCCTTCACGGCTTTCTGGTCCTTGGGCGAATAGGCACGTAGGGCATGCTGGATGCGGTTGCCCAGCTGTCCGAGGATGTTTTCGGGAATGTCGGTGGGGCTCTGGGTGATGAAGTAGATGCCTACACCCTTCGAGCGGATGAGGCGGATGACCTGCTCAATCTTGTCGAGCAGGGCCTTCGACGTGCCGTTGAACAGCATGTGGGCCTCGTCGAAGAAGAAGACGAGACGCGGCAACGGCTGATCGCCCACCTCGGGCAGGGTGGTGTAGAGCTCGCTGAGCAGCCAG
>ERZ842401.2836-NODE-2836-length-22433-cov-5.127849_pt1 | contig 22433 bp, 31 predicted proteins | sample MGYA00521270_ERZ842401 | MGnify/ENA primary metagenome ERZ842401 (study PRJEB31892, sample SAMEA3878208) | bioreactor metagenome | biome: Moose rumen | place: Sweden | collected 2011-10 | study: EMG produced TPA metagenomics assembly of the PRJEB12797 data set...
GAGAGGCAGCCAGTAATACGCCCTTTCAGGGCGGGTGCAAACCACGCGTTTCACGCGTGGTTTTGATTTCCTTTTAGTCGGTAATAACTACCTCAAACAACATCCTTACGAAGACCGCCCGGATGCAGGCCCTTTGTCTTGACGCACTTACATTCCTACAGCGGTATAGGGGTGAATCTCACTGATGATGCTGGCCATGGCTTCTTTGGCGTTTCGCAGGTCGATGTCATTCTGAATATCCAGAAAATACCGATCCGATACTCCGAAAAACTTTGCCAGCCGCAAGGAAGTGTCCGCTGTGATCTTTCTGCGGTCGTGCAGGATGTCTTGGATTCGGGAGGTAGGAACACGGATCCCCTGCGCCAGCTTGTACGCGGAGAGATGCATTGGCTCCATAAACTCCTCTGTGAGGATTTCTCCCATCGTGGGAGTGGGAATCGACTTGTTCATAGGGGCGTCTCCTTCCAGATTATTATACTGAGCAATATCTCTTTAGTGATAGTCTGTGATTTCTACGTCTTGAAAGGTATTCTTTCCCTCCACTCGAAAGCAGATACGCCACTGATCGTTGATCCGAATGCTGAATTGTCCCTTCCGATCTCCCTGTAAGGGCTCCAAACGATTGCCGGGTGGGACACGGAGATCCTCCAAATCTCCTGCATTGTCGATCAGCATCAGCTTTCGCAGGGCGATCTGCTGAATGGACTGCGGAAGTTTCCGGGAGAAAACCTGGTGAAAGACCTTTTCGGTTTCCTCATCAGCGAATGATTTGATCATGTAGACATTATACACGGGAAGCGTGTATATGTCAACCGGATATAAGGAGATGGTGTGAAATGATTTCAACTGTGGGCGCAGCGCTGAAGAAGATCGCTGTGGCACTGCTGGGGGAGAAGGAGAACTGGAAACGGCTGGGGTGTATTGCCCTGGCTGTTTTGCTGTTGCTCCTGGCGCCCACCATGGCCGTGCAGGCGGTGTTCACCGGTGCGGACTTTGCCACAGAAGACCCCGCCTTTCGGCAAGGGGTAGTGGAAAAACTCAGCCCTGAAACAGTGCTGGAGATCACCCAGATGAGACTGACCATGGAGAGTTTACGCTCCGAAATGGAGAAAGCCCAGGTAGGAGACCAATTCTCCAAGGCACAGCTGCTGGTTATGCTGTATCTGTCAGACAAGGCTGGGGATCCGCTGTTTGCTTCCAAGCTGGCCGGGTGCTTTGCCAAGGACCAGACAGACGAGCAGCTCCTTCAACAAGTCAATGCCACATTTGGAATCGGTCTGAACAGCACAGACTTCACCCGAATCCTGAGTCTTTCCTCCTCCGATTTGGTAGCAGTGGCCCGGTCTCAGCTTGGCAATGTAGGCGGGATGCCCTACTGGAGCTGGTACGGATTTCCCAGCCGGGTGGAATGGTGCGCCTGCTTCGTCTCCTGGTGCGCCTATAAGTGCGGATATCTTCAGGCAGGGATTCTGCCTTCCTTCTCCGTCTGCGACGCCGGGTCCAACTGGTTCAAGGCCAGGAACCAATGGTTACCCAACAGTGCGGTGCCGCCTGCGGGCGCCATCATCTTCTTCGACTGGGAGGATGAGAACGGAGTCCAGGACGGCGATCCGGATCATGTGGGCATCGTAGAGCGAGTGGAGAACGGCCGGGTGTACACCATTGAGGGCAACAGCGGCGACGCTTGCCGGGAGAACAGCTATCCCCTCGGCTACTATGAGATCTACGGCTATGGGGTGTACTCCGCCAAGCCTCAGCAGGAGACCACGCAGGAGGAGAATGCCGTATGAGTGAAACGCTCACCCTGGGCAGCCTGTTTGACGGCATCGGCGGTTTTCCGCTAGCAGCGATCCACAATGGGATCGTGCCGGTGTGGGCCAGCGAGATCGAGGCATTTCCCATAGAGGTGACGAGAGAGCGTTTCCCAAACATGATGCAGGTAGGAGATATCACCAAACTCTCCGGCTATACGCTGCCCCCGGTGGACATCATCACCGGGGGCAGTCCTTGTCAGGACCTGTCTGTGGCAGGAGCCAGGGCCGGACTGGACGGGGAGCGCTCTAGACTGTTCTTGGAGCAGATCCGAATCGTGAAGGAGATGAGAGATGCTGACAGAGAAAGAGGAAGGTCAGCTCTGCTGGTTCGACCTCGCTGGATGGTCTGGGAGAACGTGCCCGGCGCCTTCTCCAGCGGAGAGCCCAAAGGAGAGGACTTCCGAAGGGTTTTGGAGGAGATCGTGCGAATCAAGCGCAGTGATGTACATGTCCCTCGACCTCACGGGGGACGCTTTGAACCTGCTGGGCGAATTCTACTGGGAGCTGACTTCTCCCTTGCTTGGAGAGTCCTGGACGCTCAATACTGGGGCGTTGCCCAAAGACGTCGTCGCATCTTCCTTGTCGCTGATTTTGCAGGACGATCCGCCCCCAAAATACTATTTGACCAGGACCGCCTGCCTGGGTATTCTGCGTCGTGCCCAGGAACGCGGAAAGGAATTGCCTCCACAGCTTGAAGCAGCGCTGAAAGCTCAGGCCGGTCTTTGCCTTTCTCTGCTGCCTGAGCCGCATGAAATCGCCGCCTTCAATGCGGGAGCCGGAGCAAAGGCCGGGGGCATCAGCTTTGGCGAGGAGTTGTCTCCCACGCTCAAGGGCACGCCCAGCGGCAACATGATGCCCTCTGTTCTATGTCTCAACGATCAGGGAGGCGGCGTCATGGATTGCTCCGATGACAAGAGCGGCACCCTGCGGGCTCAGGAGCACGGGCACCAACCGCTGGTGCTGTATGAGAATCACGGGATCGACGCCAGGTACACCGGCCCCCATAAAAAGTCGCCCACCCTTTCTGCCCGAGCTGGTACCGGAGGCAACAATCTCCCGCTGGTGGGTGCCTCCGTGTTCAGCCGTCAGCGAGTAGACGCCTTCCGGGAGGACGACGTAGCAGGCACAGAAAGCGCCAGGCAGCGGAAAGACGCAACGGATCTGGTGATCCAATCAAAGGAAAACTGTCCCAGACTGATCCGCCGTCTGACCCCGCTGGAGTGCGAACGGCTTCAGGGATTCCCGGACGGGTGGACAGAGCTGCCCGGCGCTTCCGATTCAGCAAGATACAAGGCTCTCGGCAACAGTGTCGCCATTCCCTGTGTGGACTTTGTTCTTCGGGGGATCGCACTGGTGGCCGGAGCGGAAAGGAATCAAATATGACTGACGAAGAAAGATTTCAGGCTTGGCTGAAGGAGGATGCTCCTCAGCCCTTCAGATGGGACACTGGAGCGGAAAAGCATCTGCTGATTCGCATTCCCAAGCAGGAGCTTTTTGACTATCTCTACCACCTGAGTTCGTTTGGCGATGATGCGATGGAGCGAAACCAGCGCATGGAGTATGTCGGCATTTTCTGTAAGGGGGACGGTCTGATCTATGACGCAGACCTGGATGTAGAGGAGCTGGCTCCCAGCACCGTATTTCCCAAGCACCTAGACTGGATGGCAAAGGACCTCACCCGTCGGGTGCGCTCGATCATTGAGGATGAGGTGGACAATGATCGGTGCAATCTGGAAATCGCCGAAGTTACCTCTCCCCCACTGCTAAAGAAATTGAACGAAAGCAGTGAGTACTACGCCCCCGAAAAGGCGAGGAAGATATTCCTTTACAGTCAGGACGGGAACCTCTCCTTCCAGTGCGAGTATGATTTTGGAGTGTGGTCCGACGACACCCTGCTGCGGTATATCGCCAATCCCAACGGATACGCCTGGGAGATTGCGGACGCCTACTGGAAGGAAAAACAGGAGGAAATGCTGTTCCAGTTCCTCTGGAAGGACCTGGTTTGGGAGAAGCTGCGGGAACTGGAGTCAGAGGGAGATTCTCAACTGACGCGGATCCGAAACATCATGCAGGCCGTGAATAGGACCTCCGCAAAGACGGTGACGGTGACCGTCTGCAAGGGCGGTGTGGAGTGTACCTTCAAAGCCTCCGCAGCGGTGCTTGGGAGAGATCCCGGTTCCTGCTATACAACATGGAACCTCCCGGCCAAGGATCGTAAAGCCTTTGAGCAGACCTACGGTGTGCGTGCCAATTTCTGTCCGGAGGACATCATTCGGATTACCTACGGCGGCAAGACGATCTATGAAGCGGAGCCTATAGCTCAGGAGGAAGAACAGGACCAGGGACCTGCCCTGAGAATGTGAGGCGAAGATGGACAAGAAGCTGACTGTTACGCTGGTAGGTCGGCGCTATGAGGCGCTGGCCTATCAGCTCAAGCTGAAGAACGAAACCGTAGAGCAGGCTATGAATGCTGCTCTGATCAAGCTGTATGAGAAGCAGGTGCCCTCTGTCATTCGGGACTTCGTGGAGTACCAGATCGCAGAGGAGCAGCTGGCGACGAAGGGAGGGAAAGACCATGGCTGATAGGGATGTGACCCTGTTTTTTCACGAGAAGCGACTGGCCGCGCTGGAGGATGAACTCCGGAGCCAGGGTACCACGGTGACGGAGGCCCTGGAGAAGGAATTCCAGCGCCTGTATGAAGAGCTGGTGCCTGAGAACGACCGGGCAAAGATCGAGGCGGACATCCTGGGGGAGCTGGAGCAGGAAGCAGCTGCAAGAGAGGCGTCCCGGCGCTTTGCGCTGATCCACCTCCACGACGAAGAGGATGATTTCGCCTTCACCAGTGAGCTCTACAATCGACTTCCCGGCATTGCCCGGATCTACCGGGAGCGTATGCAGCCGGAGGTTGGCAAGGTGACACTGGACAGCCTGCCCCGGCATTTTCTGGACGCCAATCTGCTGGACGAGCTCAGCGCCTCCAAATTGAGCAATGCCCTGGGCCGTGACCAGCGCCTGACCGCAGCGGTGGATTTCGATTTCGACCGGGGATGCGTGGCTGTATCCACGGTGAGAGATCCAGCCACCAAGGTGTATTCCCTGGAGGATTTCTCCACGGCCGCCTACAAGGCGTTTCGCAAGAGTGGCCTCTCTCCAGAGGCCCGGCAGGAGCTATTCGACCTGGCACTGGAGGGAAAGGAAATCGAGTTGACCACAGGGCCTACCCTGGGAATGTGAGGCGTGCAAATGAAAACGATTGATTTGGAGCTCTGGGAGCCGGACCCCGAGAAGCCGGGGACCATGAAGTATGTGGGCCAACCAGTGGCCAAGGAGGTGTTTGAGGAACTGTGCTCCCGACTGGAGGCCGCCGGCATGATGCCGGACGAATACTTTCTGATGGACCGAGAATGGGAGGATGGCAGGCTGATCCCCAAAGGAGCCGGAGTCTTCTGCGCCACGGATTACGGCAGCAGCGAAGGCGTCTATGTAGACGTCTACCTGAAGTGGTACGAGGACAGAAAGCCTGTCATCCAGTCCTTCGCCACCGGAAAGACCCTGGGAGAGACCGGCTACGACCTGGACCGTATGTTCCTCATTGCCGCTGAAATCACCAAGGCCTTCTCCGGGTATGGCTACCACAATGAGACTGCCGAGGGCGTGATCCTGCACCTGGATCATGAGGAAAAGGCGGCGCTGCTGGAAGTCCTTTCCCGCATGGAAAAGGACGAGGTGCTGGCCGGGATCTATCAAAAAGCCAGAGGGAATGAGCGTGAGTTCAGTCGAGAAGAGCTCCAGGTGGACGGCGAGCTGGAGATCGAGGAAGACGGGAAAACCATCACGGCTTGCCTGGAAACCTGGTTCGATGTGGACCGGAAGTTTGGCCTGCACACCCGGGACGAAGACACTTGGGTCAATCTCTATGCCAAGTACACCCCCTCGGAGGACCGGCTCTCCATGTTCTATATCGTCTGTGGTCGGGCCAACGAGCAGTGCAGTTCCTACCTGCCGACGCCGAATGAGGAAAAGCTGGTCAAGGAGCTGATCCGTGAGAAGCTCTGGGAGCAGTACGGTCAGACCCCGGAGGAGTTTCTGCGTGAGGCCAGCGAGGAGCCGGAGGAAGAGATGGGAGGCGTCCGCTTGTGATCCAGATCCGAGTGAACTTGATAAGCTCTGATAACAATACACCGACCCTGCTGGAGCTGCCCTGCAGGGACAGCGAGATGCAAGAGAAGCTGGAGAAGGCGAGAATCAAAACGGACGCCGGGATGCCCCGCGCCAGGATCCAGGTGTTGGAGCCGGAGGAACTATGGGAGCTCACCGACCGGACTGTCAAACTGGACGAGCTGAACTTTCTGGCCAAGAGGCTGGACAGCTTTACCGTCCTGGAGCAGCAGCGGTTTGCAGAGGCTGTGGAGCTGACCAAGAGCGACACCCTCCGGAAGATGATCAATCTGACCTTCAACCTTGAGAAGTTCGTACTGATTCAGGATATCAGCAGCCCAGCGAAGATCGGGCTGGCCTATGCGCTGCAGCAGGAAGCTGCGGTCCCTGCGGACTATGGGCAGACCGAGGCATGCGCTGAGTTGGGAAAGATTCTGGTTGCCTCCGGCAAAGGGATGTTGACAAATCGGGGCCTTCTTTTCCTGGATGACCGACCTATGGAGGACGTCTATGACGGCGTCACCTTCCCAGAATATGACTGGGAGGGATGCTCATTGGTAACGGCCGTTGTAGAGTACAACGGCAGCAGCGAATACCTACACCTGCCCTGCGAGGAGCTGGCGATTGAAAAAGCTCGTGCCCGGTTGGGGGCTCCCGACCTCGATGATGGTGTGGTTACAGTGGACGGCTTCTCCGGCCTGACAGCCGCCTGGGTTGAACGCATCGGCTCCATCATTGACCGGGAAGGTTTGCTGGCAGCCAACGAACTGCTGGAGCGGCTGATGGAACCCAGTATCGACTTGGAGAAACTGGATATCATCGCCCAGTACGCTCATGTTGAGACGGCACAAAACCTTGTCTTCCTGTTGGAGCATGAAGATTCTTTTGTGTATGTTGACTGGCCTTCAAGCGATGAGGAGATCGGGCATTTTTTTACTGAGGAGGAGCCAGAGTATTATCTGAGCACAGAAATGCGGGATTACTTTGACTACGCTGCCTTCGGGAAACACATGAGAGAATGGAAGCACGGTGAAATGATCAACGGTGGTTTTCTTTTCTATACAGGAGAGCTGCCTGTGCAGGATCTTCTGGCGGGATTAGAACCGGAAGACCCGCGTTACAACATGACCATGGCGTGACTCTGCAGAAATGGGCGGTTTTTCATGTGGCCGATTTCGGAGCAGGATAAAGGCCGTATGCTGCCGATGGCTGCACATCGGCCAAAAAACACCGTCCGGCAACGCCGGGCGGGAGGTCCAGGGAGTATGCTGAAAAATCACGGAGTATGCTGGTTTACGGCTGGGTTTAGGTTGTGCCCAGGAGTTTTGCCGCTTTCCAGTATGCTGTTCTGTATGCGAAACGGAGGAAAACATGGATAGTCAGAAAAAAGTGCGGGTTGGCGTATTTCTGGGGGATGAACTGCTCCGAAGATGTGACGCAGCCATTCCGCTGACGGACTGCCGCTCCCGCAGCGAGTTTATCGCACAGGCCATCGATGAGTACGTAGCCCGCGTGAACATGGAGGGAGACGCCTCCGTGTTGTTCCCCATGCTGGACGAATCTCTGGATGGTCGGATGAAGGATCAGGAGATGCGGCTGACCCGGGCGCTGTTCAAGCTGGCAGTGGAGGTAGCAATCATGACGCACATCGTAGCAGCCACCAACGACATCACCGAGACGCAACTAGCTGCCGTGCGCAAGCTCTGTACCCAGGAGGTGGCCAAGCTCTCCGGCAGGTACTCCATTGAGGACGCCGTGAAGTTCCAGGTATAGGGATGGCGAAGCTCATTCTCAAATCCCCTTACATGAGACCCACCCAGGGAAAAGGAGTGCAGCGGTATATCCAGTACATCGCCACCCGGGAGGGCGTGGAGATTCCCAAAACGGAGGAACCCAAGGCTGTCTCTCAGAAACAGGACCGGATCATCAGCTCCCTGCTGAAGAAGCACCCGGACTGCAAAGGGCTGTTGGAGTACCGGGAATACCGTGATGCACCAACGGAAGTGAACGCTCGCCATCTGATCCTGGCTATCGCGGATACGCACCCGGAGGTGTTCCAATCCCGGAGCGGTTACATCCAGTACATGGCCAACCGACCGGGTGTGGAACGAACAGCAGCTCATGGGCTGTTCTCTTCCTCAGACAAACAGCCGGATCTGAAAAAGCTCCGCCAGGAGCTGGAGGAGTATCAGGGGAATGTCTGGACGCACATCATCTCTCTTCAGCGGGAGGATGCCGCTCGTCTGGGGTATGATCGGGCCGAGGCATGGCAGAACCTGCTGAAGAAGAACCAGATGGCAATTGCACAGGCCATGCAGATCAAGCCGGAACACTTTCGCTGGTACGCTGCCTTTCACAACGAGGGGCACCATCCCCATGTCCACATGATCGCCTACTCCACTGACCCCAAGGAGGCCTATCTCTCCAGAGAGGGGATCCAGCAGATCAAGTCCAGGCTGGCCAGAGATATCTTTCAGCAGGACCTGATCCAGCACTATGAACAGGAGAGCAACGCCAGAGATTTGCTGCGGCAGGAGGGGAAGAAGCAAATCGCCGACACTGTCAGCAGGATGAACCGCGGTGCTTCTGTGGATCCTCTGCTGGCGGAGATGCTGGTGCGGTTGGCAAGGAAACTGAAAAACACCAAGGGCAGAAAGGTCTACGGGTATCTGCCCAAGAGTACAAAGAATCTGGTGGACGCCATCGTAGACAGGCTCGGTGAAGACCCGAAGATCGCTGCTCTCTACGAGCAGTGGCTCCGTCAGCGAGAGCGGGTGGTCTCAACTTATCAGGATAGCTCACCGGCGAGAAAACCACTTTCGCAGGTGCAGGAATTCAAGCCCATTCGCAATGCCGTGGTCCGGGAAGCTATGCGGCTGGTTGAGGGTGAAGCAATCCTGCGGGATGCGTTGGAAGGTACTGACAGGCCACCAGCCACAGAAGCATTTCAGCCTTCATCGGCCAGGGTGACGGTCAGTGCAATGGTGCTGGTAAAGGATGTCTCAGAGATCATAGAAAACAAACTGGCGGATCCTACCGATCCACAGGCAAATGCTCTGGACAGTAAGCTGCGGCAGAAGGATCGAGAGAAGATGCTGGCCCATGGGCAGAAACAAGGATAGGAGGGAAGATCATCACAAACAAGGAACGCTACCAGGCCGGGCACACCGACCTGGTTCTATGGCTGCGCTCCCGTGGGGAAACCTTGAAGAAATCCGGGAGCGAGTGGGAATGGAACTTCCAAGGGGAGCGGGTCACCATCCGGGGGAATGTTTGGTATAACCAGTACACCCAAGAGGGCGGTGACGCGGTGAAGTTCCAGGAATACTTCTTCAACCGGTCCGAGGAGGAAGCGGTGCGACTGTATTTAGGTCAGACCGCCAGCGAGGAGTACCAGCCTCGGCAAGCAACTCCTTTCGCGTATCAGAAAGAAGAGAAGAAACAGGAGTTAATCCCGCCGCCTGTCCACTCGGATATGCGACGGGTTTTTGCGTATCTCTGCAAGACCCGGAAGATCGACCCGGAGGTGGCGTCAGCCTTTGCCCACGCCCATCTGCTGTACGAGAGTGCGGAGCATCACAACGCCATGTTTGTGGGCCGAGATGAGAACGGCAAAACTCGCCATGTGGCTATGCGAGGTACCGTGACAGAGGGTAGCTTTCGCCAGACCTTGCCCGGCAGCGAGAAAGGCTATAGCTTCCACTGGCTGGGCGGGAGCGAAAAGCTCTATGTGTTCGAAGCGCCCATCGATCTGCTGTCGTACATCAGCCTGCACCCGGAGGGTTGGCAGCAGCAGAACTATGTGGCTCTCTGCGGAGTAAGCGCCGAGCCGGTAGAGCGTCTGCTGGATGCCTGCCCTCAGCTATCGGAAGTGTGCCTCTGCCTGGACAGTGACGAGGCCGGGCAGAATGCCACCCACCGGATTGCTAAGCAGCTCCTGGAGGAATGGGATGGGCTCACGGTCTCTGCGGAGGTACCGGAGCTGAAGGACTGGAACGAGGATTTGATTGCGGCTGAGGAACCGGAAGAAGCCCCTCAGCTGGTCATGTAGAAGGGATGTGGTAACCTGACAGAACAACTAACGAGGCTCATTCTGATTGCAGTGATCATGTTCAGTACTCTGGGCGGCATTACCTTATGGGTGCATAGGTTCAGCCTGAACATCAAGGACAAGACCGTAGGGAACGGCCAGCACGGAACGGCACGGTGGGCCAGCAGGCGGGAGATCGACCGCACCTATACCCGTGTCCCCTTCCAGCCGGAAAAGTGGCGAAAAGGGCAGAATCTGCCCAAAGAACAGGGCATCGTGGTGGGCTGTCGGAACAGCAAGGACGGGACCACGGCTCTGGTGGACACCGGAGACGTGCATGCCGTCATGATCGGTGCGGCAGGCGTGGGCAAGACCGCCTATTGGCTCTACCCCTGCATCGAGTACGCCATGGCCTCCGGGATGTCGTTTCTCTCTACGGACACCAAGGGGGATGTGCAGCGCAACTACGGCACCATCGCCCGCGATTGCTATGGCTATAAGGTCTCGGTGATCGACCTGCGCAATCCTACCAGGAGCGATGGCTTCAACCTGCTGCACCTGGTGAACAAGTACATGGACTTGTTCAAGGAGCACCCTGAAATGCTGGCCTACAAGGCAAAGGCGGAAAAGTACGCTAAGATCATTTCCAAGACGATCATCCTATCGGGCGCGGACAGCGCCAGTTTCGGTCAAAACGCGTTTTTTTACGATGCCGCCGAGGGACTGCTGGCCTCCACGATCCTGCTGGTGGCGGAGTTCTGCCAGCCCGAGGAGCGGCATATCGTCAGCGTGTTCAAGATCATTCAGGAACTGCTGGCGCCCGGCAAGGCCAAGGGAAAGAATCAATTCCAAGAGCTCATGGATTTATTGCCTTCCGAGCACAAGGCCAAATGGTTTGCGGGAGCGGCACTGTCCTCTGCGGAGCAGGCCATGTCCAGCGTGATCTCCACCGCCCTGTCCCGGCTCAACGCCTTTCTCGATTCGGAAATGGAGCAGGTGCTGTGCTTTGGCTCGTCCATTGACGCGGAGAGCTTCTGCGCGGAGAAGTCAGCGATCTTCCTCGTGATGCCAGAGGAGGATCCCAGTAAGTTCTTCATGGTCTCGCTAGTGATCCAGCAGCTCTACCGGGAGATCCTATCCGTGGCGGACGAGCACGGCGGCAAGCTGGAGAACCGGGCGATTTTCTTCTGCGATGAGTTCGGCACCCTGCCAAAGATCGAATCGGCGGAAATGATGTTCAGCGCCAGCCGCTCCAGAAGGCTGCAAATCGTCCCCATCATTCAGAGCCTTGGGCAGTTGGAGAAAAGCTACGGCAAGGAGGGGGCTGAGATCATCATCGACAACACCCAGGTCACCATCTTCGGCGGCTTTGCCCCCAACAGCGAGACCGCTCAGGCCATGAGCAAGGCGCTGGGCAGCAAGACCGTTATGACCGGCTCGGTGAGCCGAAGCAAGAACGATCCCAGCCAGTCCCTCCAGATGATCGAGCGGGCGCTGATGACCCCGGACGAGCTGAAAGCCATGCCCAAGGGCCAGTTCATTGTGATGAAAACCGGATGCAATCCCATGAAGGTGAAGCTAAAGCTGTTCTTCAAATGGGGCATCGAATTCGGAGAGCCTTACGAAACGCCGGATCGGGGCAATCGACCCGTGAAGTATGCCAGCAAGCAGGAGTTGGTGGACGCCATCAAGGAGGCATATCCGCCAGCACAGCAGGCGCTCCCTGAGGAGGTATTTGACCCGCCGAAGGAGGAGGCCAACGTGAAGCGTCCCTCCCGCAGCGCTAAGAGAAAGGCGGAGGCCGATGGGCAGGCTTGAATTTCTCTACCGGAGCGAGCTGCCCCATCGAGCCATCGCCGTGTACATGTATCTGGATGACCGGGCCAACAAGGAGGGAACCTGCTACCCGGCCATCCCGACCATTGCCGGAGACACTGGGCTATCCCAAAGCACCGTGCGCCGGGCGCTGGAGGATCTGCGCAAGGAGGGACTGCTCACCAGCAGGAAACGGTATCGGAAAAACGGCGGAGACAGCGCAAATCTCTATACGCTGATCCGACCGGAATAGCAAAGCCCCCTTCTGAGCTGGCTTTTTCAAAAGCGGACTCAAAAGGGGGTATTCTGCTGTTTTCGTGGTACCGGGCCCCTGTCATGGTGGAAGGGGAATGTGAACATCCCAAGGGAATAAGGAGAGACAGAAAAGAAAGAAGAAGTCCTTTAGGGGTAGCCTAGTGGTAGCGGATAGAGGGGCGATTTTTCTTTTCTGCCTATTCCACAGTTTCAATCACGTCATAGCGGATGATCAGAGGCTTTTCGTTCTTCGCTTCCACAATGGCTTTCATGGAAAGGAACCGGGTACCGGTTTCCTTGCTGAATCCGTCCTCTGTGGGAGGGGAGACGGCGATACTACCGTTCTCGTATCCTTGTATTTTTTTCAGGCTGCCCTTGACGGCCTGCATCAACGCAGCGGAAACCTCCCGCACACTTTTGCCGTACTCGGTATCCACCAGCTCAGCCTTGCAGGTTTCCGCGCCGTTGAACGCGCCGGGCGATTTGAAAATTCTGTACCTCAAACGAATACCCTCCCTGGAAATAGCTTCCGAAAGCACATTAGCTAAATGTCAAGAATAATTTGCAAAAAACAAGAAAAAATTTTTGAGCGGTGCTACACTGAGAGCTGCTGGCCTGTGCCAGCAGCTTGATTTTTAGCGGGTTTCAGCCGTTTTGGGCATGGCGATGCCACCGGGCCGCCTGGAGGCCGTCCGGCTCCCATCGTCCACATTGGTGTCAAATTTTAGGCAGCCAGCAGCTCCTCCTCAAAGAGCATGGAGGCGGATTTCCACCCCAGCACCTTGCGGGGGTAGTTGTTTATCCATTCCTCCGCAGCTTTGATGTCAGAGGCCAGCACCGTGTCAAAGTTGGTGCCCTTGGGAAAAAAGCGCCGGATGAGCCTATTCATGTTTTCATTGCTGCCCCGCTCATAGGCACTGTACGGGTGGCAGAAATAGACCACGGTGCGCTTGCCGTGCCGCCGCTGGGCTTTCTCAATGCCCTCAAAGTCTTGAAACTCACAGCCATTGTCCACTGTGATGCTCTTAAAAATGTTATAAAACTCTTTGCCAAAGCGCCGCTCCAGCCCATTGAGCGCACGCACCACGCTGGCAGCGGTGTGGTCCTTGACCAGCAGGATGATGCCCTCCCTGGTCAGCCGCTCCGTGAGGACCAGCAGAGCCTTGTGGGAGCCCTGGCAGCCCATCACGCTGTCCATCTCCCAATGGCCAAAGGTCTGGCGCTCTCCGATCTCCTCAGGGCGGTGCTCAATCGTTTCACCCTTGGGAGCTCTGGCAGCGGTCTGCCGGTCATGCTTGGCCTTGTCATAGTGGCGGCGGCCCTTGTCGTGGAGGTGGTCCGGGGTGAGATGCAGAAAGACATCCCCACGGAAAATGTAGTTGTAGACGGTGCTTTCACAGAGGTTGGTGTCATACACCTCACCCTTGTTGCGGATTTCCGCAAGGGCGGCTCCGGGTGAAAAATGCTGGTCCATGATAAGCTCCTCAAGCCTCTGCACCAGAGCGTGGTCATGGCCGATTTTCAGATCAGGACCCTTGGCGGCCATGTTCTCTCTGTACTTGAGGATGGCATAGTCAGCACAGTAGCGCTCCTCATATTCCAGCTCCGTGGTGATTTGCTTGCACATGCCCCGCTTGATCTCATAGTAGATGGTGCGGACGCTCTTGCCCAGCGCCTTGGCGATCTGCTCCTTGGTGTTGCCCACCTTGAGCATCCGCTCCATGGTGAGGCGGTCCGTGTCGGTCATGTGCTTTGCGCCTTTTCTGTTCATCTCTGTACCTCCCAGAAAAATTAAAAGCGGCGGTTTTCACACCGCCGCTTTGTACTGCCTCAATAGTTCTGTTGTTTCCCCATCCGGCAGGATGTCCTCCAGCTTACAGTGGAGGGCTCCACACAGCTTGAGCAGCGTGGCCAGCTTTGCGCCGGAGATGTCCCGCACGCCCTGCTCATAGTGTTGGAGCATCTGGCGATTGATACCGGCAGCGGCGGCAAGCTCTGCTTGGGACAGGCCCCGCAGGGTGCGGGTGTGTTGCAGTTTGTTGCCCATAGGTGTTTACCTCCTTGGTTGATGATGCGATTATATACCAAAAGGTATATACTTGTCAAGTAAAAAATGGGCCGCCCAAGGAAAAATTTGAGCGGCCCGTGTGGTGCTATTCTTTTGTGGCTCGCAGCCGGTCCGCAAGCATGGCAAGCGTTGCCACATCCTGCTCATCCAAGCCGGTGACATTGATGCTGGCCAGCGCCTCCACGCCCAGGAGGTAGTCCGTGGACACGGAGAAAATGCGGGCCAGCTCTACAATGCTGGCCGGGGATGGCGTGGAGAGCCCCTGCTCCCATGAGTTGACACCGTTGCGGGTGATGGCCATGCGCCGTGCAAGCTCCGCCTGTGTCCAGCCCCGTGCCTCCCGGAGCGCCTTTATTTTCTCTGCAATCATCCGCACCACCTCCAGCTCTATTATAGACTGCCCATTTGGTAGGTCATTATCAAAGAGGCTCCAATGCTTGACAGCAGCGGTGATGACCGGCTATAATGCAAAAGTCAAGAATAAACAAGAAAACGGAGGCGGCAGACATGAAAGACTTTTTGAAAAAGGTGCTTTATGTGGTACGGGTAATTTGGGGTGTGAGCTTTGCCTTGGCCGCTGTCGGCGGCATCATCATGGGTGTCCAAGAAAAACAATGGGCTTATTTTTTGTTGAGTGCTCTGCTGCTGGCGTTGGCTTTCCTTTTGATACATAGAAGAAAGCCCAAGGCAGTAGATCAGCCCACTATTACAGCAAGCATAGCGGATGTAGAGGCGCTGGAGCCAGTTGCCCCCACTGAGCCGGTGGACGCTTACATTGACACGGGCAATATAATCTACCGCACAGATGGCAAGCCCATTGAGGACCGTGAAGTGCCATACCTCATTGAGATGGGTTATCGCAAAGTGCTGGAGCGTCCGATGGGTGCACCAGCCGATGCCACCCCAGAGGAGCTGGCCTTTTTGTCCGCTTTAGAGGGTGCCCTCAAAGTAGCCCACAAAAGCCCTGTGTATTCTGTGAGGCGCATGTCTAACAAAGCCCTTGAAGTGAGAGCGGCAAACTACCACTATCTGGGCAAAATCAAGTTGCAGGGGAGAAAGACATGGATGCAATACCCAAAGCGTGGTGGTGACTTTGATACCTTAGAGGACGCTACACTGCAAGAATACATTGCCTTGTTACCCCGATGGGCAAGGCTGGCATAAAAAAAAGAGCGCCGGAGGGGGATGACCCTTTCCGGCGCTCTTGCTTTACTGTTTGATTTTCTCAAATTCCTTGAGGGTTTCCTTGAGCTTGTCAAAGCCAAACATGGCGGCATAGCTCACGAAAAAGCCCAGCACCACGGCCCCGGCGATCATGTACCACGCCACGGAGATGCCCTTGATCTGGCAGTAGGCGAAAAAGGCCAGCAGCGTCAAGGCCATGGACACGATGACCACCACAATGTTGGTGGGCAGCTTGCCCCATGTGGCTTTTTTGAGCACCTGCACAATGATGTTGGTGACCACCATGAGGGCAAAGACGATGCTGAGGATGATGGAAATATCAAAGAGCTGCATGATGTCCTCCTTTTACCCCACAAGCGTGAGGTCCTTGATGTTGACGGCAGCGGTGACAGTCCCGCCAAGGCCGATGACCGCACGGGGACCGTTGACCTGGATGACGGTGTAGGTGGTGGAGTACACAAAGGAGGCCAGGCTGCCGCCGTTGTAGGTCTTGGCTCCCTTATTCACTTTGACCTTGCACCCCACCTTGATGGCGGTGGTGTCCGCCAGCCGGATGTCCGCCGCATCCACCCAGCCATACACATTGCTGGTGCTGTCCGTGTGGATGAGATGGTAGGGGTGCTTGCCGGTCTTGGCAATGGCCGTGACAGTGGCTTTGCCGGGTTTGCAGGTCTTGCCATTGGAGGCATTGGAGCTGGTGTAGTGCTTGGTGCCCGTAAAGTCCACCACAGCGCCCACAGCAAGCTCCTGAGCGCTGTTTTGCGCCGGGGTGGGCTCCGATGCCTCCCCGCCTGTTGCGGGCGCTGTGAGCCCAGAATAGTCCACCCACGGCATCCTGCCGTGCTTGGTCCAGTTGCGGGTGTTGTAGCCCGCCTTGCTGCCGATGTTGCCCACCGCTGTGATCTGCACCTTGTTGGCCCAGCGGGGCGTGCACTCCACTGCCAGCCCATTGCCAATGTAGATGCCGATGTGCCCGGAGCACCAAACGGCCTCACCGATCAGCATATTGGCCCAGCCGGTGGTGCTTACATCCAGGCACTCCTTAATCACGGTGTCAGCACCGTGGTCCGGCACGCCGTTGGTGCCGTACTGTGCCCCGCCATAGGTGCCGTTGGGGTTGCCGTTCCAGCCCCAGAGGATGCCCTTGATGAGATTAACGCAGTCAAAGCCGTACACGGGCGGGGACTGGTTGGCGGCGGCCTTAATCATGGCAGTGCGGTCCGCAGCTTTGTTGTAGCTGTGGTTGGTGCAGTAGCGGCTCACATTGGAGCCGGTCAGCGGAGCGCCAAAGCAGCCCATCACATAAAGCGTCCTGTAGTTCTTGGCGATGTCCACGGCCTTGTCCACCAAGGTCTGGGCTTTCATTTTTGCCATGCTCACATCTCCTTTGCTCAGTCTTTCAAAACTACCTCCGCCAGCCGGATGGCGCTGTCCACGCCGTACTCTCTGGCAAAGAGGCGCACAAACTTTTGGGCATACTTGGCCCGGTTTTCATTCTTGCTTTTCCAGAAATAAAAGCCGCCCCATGTGCCATCTACCACAAAGGAAGTCCCGGCAAGGGCGGCCAGCGCTGTCACATCATGCTCAGTGACGGCATTGATGATGACCGTGGCCACCACCAGCATCACGGTGAGGACCGTGTGCAGCACAAGCATCCGCTTTGAAAATTCCATCCTTGCCGGTCCCCCTCTCAGTACAAGGCGGCAATGCCCTGCTCTGTCAAAAAGTCTTTCTGCTCATGCTTGACGGTGCGGGCATACGCAAGGGCGGCATCCAGCTCACCGTTGCAATGCCCGTTTTTGATGGCCTCCGCCGTGGCCTCCCCCAAGGCCAGCGCCGCCCCGGTGCTCTTGATGATAAGCACCTCATTTTTCTCACGGGCGGCCTCACGCTTGTCCTGGACCTCCTCCCGCTTGGAGATGCGGCGCTGGATGAGCCAGAAAAAGAGGCCGGTGAGGGCCGTGGGGATGCCCAGGAGGGTGATGATGCCCCCGATGGAAATTTCAATCATTGACACATTTCTCCTTTTGAAAAAATTGGGGCGCACAGCTTGGATGCCGTGCGCCCCGTCTGCCTCAGTTGACCTTGACCTCAAGGTCCTCCAGAATTTCCTCCACCTGCTGCCGCAGGATGGCGGGCACCTGGGCCAGCGTCTTGCGGCCCTTGATGATAAGGGCGGCATAGATCACAGCCATCTCATTCACCTCCTTTGCAAGCAGGATGCTGAGGAGCCAAGCCCTCAGCTTACACATCGGTGTCACCGTCCAAAATTCTCTGGACCTCCTCACGGAGATGGGCCGGGACATCATCAATGGTTTTCACGCCCTTGCGGATGAGATCAGCATAGACCTTGGCCATTACTGCTCACCTCCCGGCACAATGAGCTCATAGACATCACAGAGAGCCACCTGGGTGTCCGTGAGGTTGGCTTGGGTTTCCTCCAGCTCCTCACGGAGCCGCTTGTTTTCGGCGGTGAGCTGTTCAAGGCTCTTTTTCCGCTCATGGGCCTTTTTAAGAGAGCCCCCGGTCACTTTTACGCTCATTCAAACGCACCTCCGACATTGGAAATATAGCCGCCAGTATCGCTGGGGCCTCTGCTCACAGTGATCTTGAAGTTGAAAGCAAAGCCGTTGGCGGCGGTCTTGTTGGTAAAGACATGATTGGCACCCGTCTTGACATCCTCTGTGGCGTTTTCCCACACGGGGCTGGGGTCCTTGGCATTGTTGGTGACCAAGACCTCCAGGTTGGCATCAGAGGGCAGGGAGCCCACAAGGTTGAGCACCATCACCTTGATGTCATCATCCGCCTCCAGCGGGCTGGACAGGGTGATGGTGGCCGTGGTGACCTTTTTGGTAAAGGTCACGGTGTAGGCGGCGCTGTCCTCCTGGCCGTCATTGGCCACGATCTTGAGGGTGTGGGTGCCGTTGAGGACCTTTTGGAAGTTGGCCGCCGTGACCGCTTGGAAAGTCTGGGTTGCCCCCAGCGTGGCGGTGTAGCTCCGCTTGAGCACATCGTCCACATACTCCTTGACCGTGACAGTGTTGCCGTCAGCGTCCGTGACCTTGTAGGTGAAGTCAAAGCCAGCGGTTTTGGTGCCCAGATTGGAGCCGGAGGCCGTGCTGCTGGAGATGACGGGCGCAGTGTTGACGGACACAGTGCCGTCATCGCTGACAGAGAGGGAGGAGGGGAGAGTGAAAGCGGGGCGGGACCCGAAGGAGCCGGAGCAGTAGTTGCCGTAGACATCGCCATCGGAGTACAAGTAGCAGGCGCCGTAGGCGTTGTTCGTGTCCGGGGAGCGGGTCCACTGGACCACGGCGCTGCCATTGAGGTAGGCGATGGCCAGCGTGCTGGCAATGGGGAGCGCCGTGCCCTCCACTTTGGCGTAGGATGCAGATTTGCCCAGCTCCGTGACGGACAGCAGGAACACCGCCCGCTCCAGCGTGGTGACGGTGGTGTTGCCGTTGCCGGGGGTGTAGTAGAATTTGGTTTTGCCGATCACGCCCCGGATGGCGCTGTCCAGCAAATTGAGGTAGGTGCCGTTGAGCCAGGTGTCAATGGCGCTGGAAGCGTAGGCATTGACATTGCTGGAGTGCCACTGGCGGCTGTCATAGCAGTCCTTGCGGACCACCAGGGTGCGCCCGCTGCCATTCAGCCCGTTTTCATAGTCATGTTTGGCAACATAAAACTCCACCAGGGAGCCGTTTTCTTTGAGCTTGACGATGCTGCCGGTGGATTTGTTGCCCAGGGTAGTTGTGGCCATAGATCAGATTTCCTCCTTTAGAATGTTTTGCACACGGTCCTTGACCTGTTGGCGCAGGACCCAAGTGTTGCCATGTGCGGCGTGGGCATCCCACGCTTTCCAGGATGCAAGGATGGCATCACGGGTGACCAGCCCAGCCGGGTAGTCTTTCTCCCAATGGCGGAGCTTGGCCCGCATCCGCTTGACGCTGCTGTGGCGCAGCTTGCGGATGACCTTGCCATCCTCAGTGAGATAGGTGTGAAAGCCCAGGAAGTCAATGCCGTTGCGGAGCGGGAAAATCTGTGTTTTCTCATTGAGCTCAAGCCCCAGCGTGGCCATGTATGCCCGGATTTCTCTGAGGCAATACTGCAAGTATGCCTTGTCCGGGCAGATGAGGAAAAAGTCATCCATGTAGCGGCCATAATACTTGATGCGGAGCTTTTCCTTTACAAAGTGGTCAAAGTCATCCAGGAAAAGCAGGGCAAAGAGCTGTGAGGTCTGATAGCCCAGCGGCAAGCCGTCTGAGCAGTCAATGTAGATACACAGGAGATCATAGACGATGGGCTCCAGGTCCAGCGTCCTGAGCTTGGCTTTGAGCTTGTCATGGTCAATGCTGGCAAAAAAGTGCCTCACATCACATTTGAGCACCCAGCCCTCAGCGGTGCGGTGCTTGTTCCAGTAGTCAATTAAAAAGCCCCGCAGCCGGTCCAGGCCAAAGTGGAGGCCCTTGCCGATCTGGGAGGCGTAATTGTCCAGTATGAAACTGTGCGTGATGCGCTCATAGAGCAGATTGTCCACAATGGCGTGCTGCACCACCTTGTCCACAAAGGCGGGTGCTTGCACAAGCCGTTTCTTGGGCTCATACACATAAAAGACCCGGAACAGTCCGGGCCTATAAATCTTGGTCTGCAAGATGTAGACCAGGTTGACGATGTTCTCCAGCAGATGCACCTCATAGTGGGCGGTGGCAGCTCTGGAGCGTTTGCCTCGTCTTGCTGCAAGGTATGCCCGGTAGAGCACCGCAAAGGTGCATATCTGGGCAAAGGTCATAATGGTTGGTGCTTTCAAACGGATGGCCTCCTGTCTGCTGGGCGGCTGGCCAGCCTCTCCTTGTGTGCCGTTCCGATGCCACATGACAGGACCGGCAGCCCTCCGCCCATTCTGTGAGAGGCGCAGGGCATCAGCACAATGTATTTGCCTTGGGAAAGCACACCAAGGCTGGGTGTGACCTCCTTTGATGTGAGATGGATGGCGCTGTTTTCGGCTTTGGGCTTACTCAGTCTGGCCTTACCATCAGAGCGGGGCGGGACCCGTTGGAGTTGGAGCAGTTGTTGTTGTTGACATTGCCATTGGAGTTCAAGTAGTAGGCGTTGTTGGTGTTGTTCGTGTTCGGGGAGGAAAATATAGGTCACACCCAAGCACACGGCCTTTGGCCGTTGTACCCTTATTGATGCCGCATGGCCTCCGCCATTTGCAGGGCCATTTGGCTCATCTGTGCAAGCTCCTGTGCTTTGGCCGCCTCCCTGAGCGCCGCAGCACGGTTGCCGTCACCTTTTCGCCAGCTAAAAGCCTTTGACCTGATGGGCCGCACCAGCTCTGCCCAATGGTGGCACTGGTCATCTGTGATGTACTTTTTCCTGTATGCCAGGTTGATGTACTGCTGCATGGTGTCACAGGCGATGATAACGGTGTTGAGGTCCTTGAGCCGGTCCTCATATTCCGTTTCAAAGTAGCGCCCGTCCGCAGACACGCACCCGGCCAGGATGCTGGCGGCGCAGTCCTGCAAGAGCTTGCAGAGGTGGAAAGTCTGCCCCTTGGGAAAGTGGGGCTTGCCGTCCTCTTTGCATTTCTCCAGCAGGGTCTTGGCCACCAGTTGGCCGTTTTCCATCACATAGGCTTGCACCTTGCGGTATTCCGCCTCTTTGGGTTTGACCCGTTGGATGGTGTAGTCCAGCAGATCAGAGGCCAATGGGATGATGTCGTAATTAGGCATGGTTAAAACTCAATCCTCGCTTGCGCCTCGTTCCACACGCCCGTCACGGTCACATCCGCCAGGGAGGAGAAACTGACATTGAAAGTGATGCCGTCCACATCCGTCATGTACTTGAGGAGGACGGTTTCGATCTCACTTTCCAGCTCCTCTGTCCTGTTCTCCAAGGAGGTGACCCTGGACCCCAGCGTGTCCACGCTGGAGCCCAGGGGCGTGATGAGCGCTTTTACTTTGGCCCATACCAAGCCAAGGCCGGTGCCGTTCAAATACTCATCACTCATGGGAGGTGCGCCTCCTTACTTGCAGATGTTGTCGATCTCAGCGTTGGAGAGGGCCGCCATGTCCGTCTTGAGCATGTAGGCGGAGAGGTCAATGTCACCGGCCAGGACATCCCACTCGGAGCCCGTCCACGCCACATTGTCACCGGCCTTGATGCCGTGCTCACTGTCAGCGGCCTCCACATTGTAGACATCGCCCACCTTGTTCTTGCTGGTGGGCAGGGCCGCATAGTTGGCCACGGAGCCCTTGTAGTGGTACACGCTGGACACCAGGCCGTCCACCTCGCTCTTGGTGTAGGCATCCTGGATGCCGTAACCGCTCAGGGAGGTGGCAGGGCTCTGCTTGCCGTTGGCCAGATCATAGGCCTCCTTGACAGCGCTGGGCGTGGCCGCCTTGTCGGTGGCATCGCTGTTGGTGGCGCTGGAGAGCTGCACCACGCCTTTCTGGGCCGTGGAGCCGTCCTTGACGGAGATGGTGCCCTCAGACACATCCACATTGCTGCCGATCTTGACACCGCCCTTGACAGTGCCGGTGGCATCCGGCAGGGTGTAGTTGTTGGCACCGTCCTCAATGCCCGCCAGCTTGTCCTTGTCGGTGGTGGTGTAGTCGTTGTGGGAGAGGCCCATGCCATCCACCTTGTCCACCTTGGTGGTGTCAGAGGGGTGCACATGGTCACCACGGGCGTAGGCATCCTCCGTGCCCACGGCGGCGGTGCCGTTCATCCTGGGGCTGGTGGTGCTGGCAGGGGTGGCGGCGGGGATGTCATCCGCCGTGATGTAGCCGCTGTCGTTGGTCAGCTCACTGGTGCTTTTGGGCAGGATGCCCTTGATCTTGCCCCACAGGTAGAGCAAGCCGTTGTTGTCAAGAAACTTCTGGATGCCTTCGTTAGCCATAGTAGATTACCTCCAAAAAATGTTGTTTTGTGTTGGTCATTTAGACCAGGATTTCCTCAAGCTCAAGGTTGCTGAGGGCGGGGATTTCAGCGGCAGCGCCATCCTTGCCGTCCTTGCCGTCTTTGCCATCGGCACCGTCCTTGCCGTCCACACCGTCCCTGCCGTCTTTACCATCCACGCCGTCCTTGCCATCCCTGCCGTCTTTC
>ERZ842401.2838-NODE-2838-length-22427-cov-5.681879_pt1 | contig 22427 bp, 14 predicted proteins | sample MGYA00521270_ERZ842401 | MGnify/ENA primary metagenome ERZ842401 (study PRJEB31892, sample SAMEA3878208) | bioreactor metagenome | biome: Moose rumen | place: Sweden | collected 2011-10 | study: EMG produced TPA metagenomics assembly of the PRJEB12797 data set...
TATTTGTGCCGGTGCCGCACCGGCATGGGAATTAAAATGATTAACCCTTGTATTTTATCAAAGTTTATGGAACTTGATCCATATAGCAACCCAGAATTTTGTCGACTTGATGACCTTGGAACTTCAAAACTTTTTGTTGAAGTATATAAAGGGAAAATCCTATTTAACAAAACCGCTGATTCTTGGTTTGTTTATAATGGAATTAAATGGGAAGAGGATCAAGGTGACTTAAAAGTAGATGATTATGCCAAGGAATTCGCAGAAACGTATAAGCAATACATGGAGGATACAGCAAATAACATGCAACTGATGCAAATTCCGGCAGAACAACGAGAAATTGCCAGAAAGAAGTTGGAAAAGTATTGCCGCTACATTGTATCTCTGGGGAAAAGAAGCCAAAGAAAAACCATCATCGAGGATGCACGTTCTTATAATCCGGTGTCTTATGAAGAATTTGACGTACAGCCACACTTGTTTAACTGTCAAAATGGTGTCATTGATTTGATGAGTGGAGAACTTTTGCCGCATTCTCCAGAATTAATGCTTTCTAAGGTAGCAAATGTGGTGTATGACCCACAAGCAAAATGCGAGAGGTTTGATTCCTTTATGGATGAAATCATGTGCGGCGACGCAGAGAAAGTAAAGTATTTGCAGACGCTGTTTGGTTATACTCTGGGCGGAACCAACGAGCGGGAAGAAGCATATTTCCTGTATGGGAAAACGACTCGAAATGGGAAATCAACTTTGCTGGATACGATTAAGTACCTATTTGGAGACTATGGCATGAATATCCAGCCGGAAAGCCTTGCCGACCAGAAAAAGAGCGGTAGAGCGGCATCAGGAGATATAGCACGATTGGATGGCTGCAGACTATTGCAAATGGCAGAACCGCCGAAAAGTATGAATTTGGATGTTGCTCTATTGAAGACGCTGACTGGTAGAGATGAGATAACAGCTCGTTATCTATATGAGAACGATTTTGAATTTAAGCCGATCTTCAAATTATTTGTTAACACGAATTACTTGCCATTGGTGTCGGATAATTCACTTTTTGCCTCTGAAAGAGTCAAAGTCATCACATTTGACCGACATTTTGAGTCGGATGAACAGGATCTAGGGCTAAAAGATGCTTTAATTTCGCCTGAATCGCTATCCGGAATACTGAATTGGATTCTTCAAGGCAACAAACGGTACAGAGAGAATCACGGGGTCATTGAGATGCCAAATTCTGTTATTATAGAGACTGAGAATTATAGAAAACATTCTGATAAACTGGAAGTGTTCCTGACGGATTTTGCTGCAGAAAATGTTGCAGACCTATATGCCTGCAGTATTTTATATGATAAATACGTAGAATGGTGCAAAGCTAACAATCGCTTCCAAGATGGTAAACATAGTTTTTTATCCGGTATTCGAAAGAAAGAAGGATATCAACAAACCGGCACAATCAATGGCAAAACCGTAAAGAACGTGTTTCATTTTGAGCCGAGTGACTGACAGCATGTGCAAATTGTGCATATTTTGTATAAACGCTTTCAAAATCAATATGGTAATTTGAAATAGTGTGTTCTGAAAATACACAAATGCACAATGCTCAAAAACATGCAATAACCGCAGTGCAATAACTACCTTTCCGTTAACGCTTTTGGGAAATACTCGGTCGATTCATTCAAAGATCGACCGAGTTTAATTTGATTGAAAAAGAAAAAATACGGGGATTGCGCTTTACCGCAGTGTAGGTTAACAGTCAGCGTAACAATGCATGCAATAATAGCAATGTTTGTATCTGCAAGCAATAACTGCTTACCAGTTTGTATCAAATCAACAATCACATTAGATAACAAGAAAGAGATTCATATGGGATATGTAAATATTGACACAAGAAAAGCAACGGTAACAAAGCTTCATCCTTTCAGGACAGCCAAAGGACATGGAGTAGATATTTATCTTGAAGCAAAAAGTGATGATTGTACTGTATATTTGCAAGTAGTTGTTTATGATGAACAAGCAGACACAGCAATGCAGATACTGCATGTAGAGGATTCTGTTAATGTAGCTGGAGTTCTGAAATTCAAGAAATATGCTATGAAAGACGGTCAGCCCGGTTACTCGATGATTGTTGATAAGCCTACACTATTTGACAAATGTACCTTCGGCGGACGAATAGAACAAATCGTCCCATTCCAGCCAACTTATCAACCCGCCTATCATGTAACACCTGCAGTAGCAGCACCATCTTGTGCAGAAACTGCTGAACAGGATGACGAATCTGAATTACCTTTTTGATGACACCATTTATAAATCAGGGGAGAAATTGACATGATCATCAATAATGTATATACTAAAGAACAGGTACACCAGGTTGTGGAAGAAGTACTTCACAAACTGGATATTACCACGGCTTCACGACAGGAGCCGGTGCACCTTGACAACAGCACATCTCAGCAATCATCGCCGGGCACGAAAATGACATTGTCCGTCCGGGAAGCCGCCGAGCTGATCGGGATCAGCAAGCCAAAGATGTACGAGCTCATTCACAGCAATGAGATCCCGTCCATCCACGTGGGGAAGAAGATCGTAATTGCTCGTCAGGCGCTCATGGATTGGCTGTCGGAAGGAGATACGAATGGCAAGAAAGCGTGCTAACGGCGAAGGAACCATCAGAAAACGGGCTGACGGAAGCTGGGAAGCCCGATACTGTGCCGATGGAAAACGGCATTCGGTCTATGGACGAACCCAGGCGGAAGTCCGGAAGAAGCTGACCGAAGTCTCCGTCACCATCGACCATGGTGATTTCAGAGAGGACAGCGGCCTGACCCTCGGTCAATGGTTGACCATGTGGCACCGCGACTACCTGGGGAATGTGAAGCTCGGCACTGCGGATACCTATGAAATGCAGATCCGGGTACACATCATCCCCGCGCTCGGCGACGTCAAACTGTCGGCACTTCGGACCCCCATGATCCAACGCCTCTACAATAAGAAGCGGGAGGAAGGGCTCAGTCCGAAATCCATCAAGAACATTCACGGCTGCCTACATAAGGCGCTGGATGTAGCTGTCAGGATCGGCTACCTGAGCAAAAATCCATCCAGCAACTGCATCCTGCCCCGGATTGAGCAAGCGGAGATTCATCCGCTGGATACGCCGGAACTGTCCAAGCTGCTGGCCTTTCTGAAAGGCCACGAGCATGAAGCGCTCATCGTGACCGCAATCTTCACCGGATTGCGGTCCGGCGAGCTGCTGGGGCTGACCTGGGATTCTGTGGACTTTGAGAACGGTCTGATTCGGGTCACCAAGCAGCTGGCTCAGCCGAGAAAGAAAGGCGAAGTCTTCCGGTTTGCGACACCGAAGAACAGCAAGCCCCGCACCATCGCTCCCGCTCCTACGGTCTTCCAGGTGCTGAAGAAGCACAAGGAAGAGCAGGAAGCACAGCGGAAAGCGCTGGGGCCGGCATGGAACGATGGCGGCTTCCCCAACCTGGTGTTCACGCATCCGGATGGCAGCCACCTGTCCCAGCCGACCGCATGGAAGATTCTTCACAAGATCCTGGTGGCAGCGGGCATCGACGCCCATCGCTTCCATGATCTGAGACACACTTATGTGGTAAGTTCCATTATGGCGGGGGATGACGTAAAAACGATCCAGCAGAACGCCGGGCATTACTCCTCGGCATTCACGCTGGATCGCTACGCACACGTCACCGCCACCATGCAGAAGGAAAGCGCGAACCGCATGGAAAAGTTCATCGCCGGGTTGTAAAACGATGAACAATAATAGAAAATTTCACCCAACCATGTCTCATGGTGTATAGCCCCACCCCAATTTCAGGTCCGTTGGGGTGGGGTTGGGGTGGAAGGCCGCCAAAAAGAAGCAGAACCCTTGAAAAATCAAGGGTTCTGTGGTCGAACTGAAATTATAGGATTTTGGAAAACCCAGTAAAATCAACGGTTTCAGGGTAGCGAGCAAAAGGTATCTATCAAAAAATGTTCTAATCAGGTAAAAGAATTAAGTTATTCTTTAAAAGGCTGAACTCTTTTATTTGTGCCGGGCTACTACTTTTAGGATATTATGCAAATTTGGACACCGGATAAGTGCTGGTCTGAAAAACATTGTTTATAAATTGCAATTCTTAGGTATCCCATACCTCGGACTTTGAGTATTCGAAACTGACATGAAAACATCGGTAGAAAAATATTTATAATTAAACGTGCCATTTACCAAATCTTTGCACTATAACGAATAGGGCAATCAAATTGCCTGATAAAAGCAAAAAAATAGCATAAATAATAAATCGTTGACATATTATGTATTTTTTGCTATTATTTATGCGTTATCAGTATCAAATGCGATTAGCCTTCATATAATGATACAAAGGAGGGAAGAAAAGATTGTTTAAAGTCAAGGACATTGACCCTAAAAAGCTTGTTGAGGAAATTTTTGCGTATCAGAAGTGTGAGAGTGCTATCGAAGAGTTAATATCTGTAAATGGCGTCGTCTCCATTCCTGCAACGCAAGATGACAGAAAATCTCCAACAGGCTATGGGACTTGGAATCGATTCTGGGCGGAAAAATAAAACTACATTTGGTAGTAAACAACCTTAGGGTGCGATTTCATTACACCTTTTATAATATTTTATAGCAAGATATTCTTCGTATAAAATGTTTGTGAAAGGTGTATTTTTTTGCAATTCATAAGATGATATGGAGGCCTGATAACAAAATGGAGCTTCTAACAAAAAAACATAACGAACTGCAAATCATTCCCAAAGAAGTGCGTATTACTTTAAATAAAAACAAGATAGGAGTTAATAAATTAAAATTTTTCATCTTGTTTTTGATTACGAATTGTGTTGTATATTGCATAGGGATTTATTTGCCAGATTTATGGAAGTTAGTATTATATACGCTAATCCCTGTTGTAAATTTAGTGATCTTTTTTCGTTTGACTTTTAGAAGGATAAGAAATAGATTTCTTTTATTCATTGTTTATGGAATTAACATTTTTCTTTCTGCTTATATTATTTTTCCATTGTTTAATTTATATTGTTTTCTACTGGATAACTGGACCTTTTTCAACTCAATGCTCCAACCCATTATTGCTTTTTGCACTCAATTAAGTCAGAACAATGCGGCAAACATACTCCCTGGACTTCTAGTTTCCGCATCTGTTATTTTACTTTTCAAAGATATTATCAAATGGTCTGAATCAATACTTGTAGCAGAGTATAATAGTTTTACAGTACGTCAGCTTAGATTGCAAAATCATATTATAGTAATGCTCATTGTAACATATAGCATATTTATTTCTTATTGGGTTGCCGGGCATAAAACATATATTGTGCCTTTTTCAATATTAGAACTGTTTATCATAATTTCTCAGATCATTCTTCTCAATTATCCTAAATGGGATCAGGAATTGATAAAACGATATACGATTAAATATATAAAATTCGATGCCTTAAATTCTATTCAGTATTTTTCTTTGAAATATATAGATGAGTATCATTTTCCTGCTGGCCTTTGCATCAATTTCCAATTATTAGAATCTTGCGAAAAACTCATAATAAATATCGGAAGATTATATTCTGCTCCTACAACGTACAAAAAGCGCATCCATCAGCATGGAATATTGCAAATGTTAATCGCACAAATGATTGGAAAATATGAAAATGAAGATGAAGAATGTAATAACAGTAAAGTTACAGAATTGCAATACTTATTGTTAAGCGTAGGACTTGGATGTGCAATGCAAGTAACTTCATGTGAAGAAATAAATTCGTTCTATGAAGATCAACCGATACTATTAAATTTGAAAAACACTTTGAGAGAATTCCCTAAATATAAATATTACTTATTATTGGGTTATTGCAGTGGCTTGTTGTTGCTATTCCAAAAAAGCGATACAAGTAAGTTAATTTACTTAGATAATCTCATACACTTGTATAATAGTATTGTTTCTTACCGTTTTAATACTATGCAGGACATAAACATAATCAGTATAATACTTCTCATGCTCCCTAAAGAAATTCGCGTAGCGTTTATGGGAATGGCTAGTTCAAGAGTTAAGTCTCCATCAGATGAGGAATTCGAATTTCTCACATCACTAGTTCTTCGATATGTGCAGGCGAAAGGAGTATGACAAAATGATAAAACGATATATTACATTGACTGATGACTGCTTACATCTAAGAAATAAAATAACGGATGATTGCGATGCTTTTATAAAACTTACCACTGCATCTTCATTATTTTCTACAACAGCCATGCAAATAGAGAAGAAAGAATTTAGTAAAAAAATATATAAGAGTTATAAACTTCTTCAAAACAAATTCCGGTATCAGTATTTGGTTCTTTTATTAAATGATATCGCTGAAGAATGGGATAATATTATTGCAGAAAAACGCAGTGAACCTAATGAAGAAGTTTCCTTGCGACCTTTTCATCGCTTTTTTCTGGGTTTCACATCAAATAAAAATGCACCAGTTGTAGAAAAGTTTATGAAATTTCTGCCTCCAGATGAAAGATTGAGTTTTATACAATGCAATAAACTGCGAAGTCACAAACATCAAATGTTAAGTGTACTACATGAAATAGGACACTTCATAGGAAATCGAAATAGAGACACACGATTTTCATATGTTTATTTTCCCATTCTCACAGATATGATTTGCAATGAATTATTCAATAGAATTTGCTGCATATTTTTTAAATGTGAAAAAATACAGTCTGCTGCTTCATTGCGAAAAGAACAGCTATTCGATTCAAGTGTTCGTAATACGGCGAATGATATTCATAAATCTATTTATCGTCTGGAAAAAGAATTACTTGATACCCTCCGATCCACTTATGAAAGGATAAAGAATGCTAGTATTTTAGAAATTCAATCAAATATAGACTTACTAAATAAAGGAGTAGGAGATGAAAAAATAAAAGAAAGGCAAGTTAATATTTTAGAACGTCAAATTATTGCTATTAAAAGAAGCTATTTTATGAGTTGCGGAAGTATAGTTCTTCAAACAATAAAATGTGTTTTTGAAGATGTAGATGATAGAGACTCTTTTTGTAAAAAATTATATCAGGAATTATACTCTAATGAGCGCTTACAGGATGTCCCCGAATTAGAAGTAACAGTAACGAATTGTTGTCATCAAATTTACCACAGTATACAACGGTCAGAAATAATAAGGGGAGATTTGCCCGATTGGTTTAAGGATGCGGAACAAATTCTTGAAGAAACAGTTGCGGATATCTTTATGTTGCGTTTAGGTTTAAAAAAACCTAATTTCGATAAATATGTGGATCTTCTGGTGCGAACTTTGCAGAAAAAATATGAGACGCAGAATTGGGAACAATTGATTTCCGCAATTAGTTTACCTGCAAACCGGCTACGAATCATAAGTGTTTGTTTTGCTATGGGAATTGAAAAGCAAGACTTTAAAAAGAAGAAATGTGATACTCTCATCAAAAAAATGCATAAAATTGGATTTATGGAGGATCACTTTCAGAGAATTAGGGCATTTGAGTATATAGAAAGTGAGTATATTACAGCATACGAAATTGCGAAAGTACAAAATCAATCCCCTTTAGATATAGCTACTAATATATATTCGGCTATGTCTCCAAAAACTGAATCACTATATTTTGAATATGTTAAGAGTATATGGAAAAAATACGATCAGACATTTGACGAGAGAAAAGATAACAAAATGTTTTTTGATGCTATTAATCAAATTAGGAAGGAGCAGAAATTTTATTCACCTATTATTAGCATGGTACGTTATGTTTTAAAAACAAGAAATAAGATATCTTCCACATTTGCCTCCACAACTCATACAATTGCAGTAGAAAAATAATTATTCTCTTAACTAAATAAGCAATATCACCGCTTGTATATGCAAGGCATTCAGAACTCAAATCTGGACGCCTTATTTATTTTCAAGATAAGGAGGTCTGACATGAATCCAACGATCATTGCCCTATCCAATCAAAAAGGCGGGGTGGGCAAAACAACAACTTGCGCCAATTTAGGCATCGGATTGGCGCAGGAAGGGAAAAAGGTGCTGCTGGTGGATTGTGATCCCCAGGCCAGCCTGACCATCAGCCTGGGCTTTCCCCAGCCGGATGATCTGCCCATAACGATCACCGATCTCATCAAGAAGGTGGTTATGGACAAGCCGATCCATCCCGGCGAGGGCATCCTGCGCCATGAAGAAGGGGTGGATATTCTCCCCGCAAGCATCGAACTGTCTGGCATGGAAGCGTCCCTGGTGAATGTGATGAGCAGGGAAACCATTTTGCGGCAGGTGTTGACCGAAATCGGAAAACCGTATGACCACATTCTGATTGATTGTATGCCCTCCCTGGGGATGCTGACGGTCAATGCCCTGGCGGTGGCGGACAGCGTTCTGATCCCTGTTCAGGCGCACTATCTTCCAGCCAAGGGCCTGGAACAGCTTTTGCAGACCATCGCAAAGGTCAGGCGGCAGATCAACCCCAAGCTGCGGATCGAGGGCATATTGCTGACGATGGTGGACAGCAGGACGAATTATGCCAGGGACATCAGCAACCTGCTGCGGGAAACATACGGCGGCAAGATCAAAGTATTTGCCACGGATATTCCCCTGTCCATCCGGGCGGCGGAGATCAGCGCCGAAGGAAAAAGCATCTATGCCCACGATCCCAAGGGCAAAGTGGCAGCCGCTTACAGAGAATTGACGAGGGAGGTGATTCATAATGAAAAGCAGCGGCAGAAACATCAATTTGACCTCTTACGATGATATTTTCTCTACGGAGGAAAGCCGCGCGGACGCCATGCGGGAGAAAATCATGGATATTCCCTTATCAGAACTTCATCCGTTCAAGAATCATCCATTCAAGGTGGAGGACGATGAGCGGATGAACGAAACAGCGGAGAGCATCCGGGATTATGGCGTGCTGGTTCCGGGGATCGCCCGTCCCCGGCCGGAGGGCGGCTATGAGATCGTCGCGGGCCACAGGCGCAAACGCGCGTCCGAATTGGCGGGAAAGGAAACCATGCCGGTTATCGTCCGCAATTTGGACGATGACGCCGCCACCATTATCATGGTTGACAGCAATTTACAGCGTGAAACGATCCTACCCAGCGAAAAGGCCAAGGCTTATCAGATGAAATTTGAAGCCATCCGGCATCAGGGCGCAAGGACGGATTTAACTTTAGGCCAAGTTGGCCAAAAGTCAAAAAGGTCGCTTGAAGCGGTGGCGGATTCCGCCGGTGAGAGCATCAAACAGGTGCAGCGGTATATCCGGCTGAATCACCTGATCCCGCCCCTATTGGACATGGTTGACGAAAAGAAAATCTCTTTAAGCCCCGCGGTAGAATTGTCCTTTCTGAAGCCGGATGAGCAGGAAAAGCTGCTGGAAGCTATCGAAGTGGAGCAGGCCACGCCCTCCCTTTCCCAAGCGCAGCGAATGAAGCGCGACAGCCAGGACGGGAAACTGGATGAAGATAAGGTGGTGGAAATCTTGTCAGAACAGAAGAAACCTTCTTTTGATCGGATCGTGCTGTCTTGGGAAAGTCTGGCGAAATACTTTCCCCGTTCCTACACGCCCGCCCAGGTCGAAAGAATCATCATGGATATGCTGGAAAGAAGATATATCCAGCAGCAGCGGAACAGAAAGCAGGATCATTCATTGTAAACGTGCCCGACAGGGCTTTTTTCATGCCCTGATTGGAAAGGAGGAATATTTAAGTGGCCGTTTTTCGTGTGGAGAAATCCAAGAATTACACCGTCATGGCGAATTATCATTTGAATGATAAGAACCTGACATTGAAAGCAAAGGGGCTTCTTTCCGTCATGCTGTCATTGCCTGAAACCTGGGATTATACCCTGAAAGGATTGGCGCACATCAGCAAAGAGGGCGTGGACGCCATCCGAGAAGCGATCCGGGAATTGGAAAAAGCGGGCTATATTCTTCGTTCCAGGACAAGAAATGAAAAAGGGCAGTTGAAGAATACGGAATATGTGATCTATGAGCAGCCGCAGCGCTGTCAGGCGGATCAAGCGCCTGGATTGGGTTCTCCTGCGTTGGAAAAGCCTATATTGGAAAATCCAACATTGGATATTCCAACATTGGGAAACCCTGCACAGGAAAAACCTACGCTGGAAAATCCCACGCAATTAAATATATATAGATCAAACACGAATCCCAAAAAAGAAGAAAAAAATAAATCCCTTACGGGATCAAATCCGTATCCATCAAATCCTCATCCAACGGCAAATACGGAGGGGCAGCCCTTTCACCTGATCGAGCAGCTTCGTTCCATCGTGCGGAATCATATCGGCTATGACGCCCTGATAGAGCAGTATGACCGGGAACGGCTGGACGAGATCGTTTCCCTCATGGTGGAGGTGCTTTGCTCCAAAAGCCCGTCCTACACCATTTCGGGCGAGGTATATCCCACGGAATTTGTGAAAGAACGCTTCCTGGCTTTGAACAGCCTGCACATCGAATACATCTTCGGGAACATGAAGGATTGTCCTGCGGATATTCGGAATCCCAAGGCGTATTGGCTGGCCTGTCTGTTCAACGCCGCCGCGACCATGAACAATCACTACGATGCCAGGGTACGGCATGACTTTGGCTTATAAAGGAGAACGCAATGAGCAACGAAAAAGAAGAACGGGGCCGCAGAATCCGGGATATGGTTTCCCTGGCCCTGCTGCTGGTGATCGGTATCGGCATGATGGTTTATACTATTGTGACCCAGGATGCGGAAGTCCGGCAGGATATGGAGGAATATCAGGTGTTGGTCAATCAGGTGCAAACGCAGCCTGATGAGCAGCAGATTCCCGCTGAATCGGCTGCATCCCCAACAGAAAAACCGACAATGGCAGCGCCGGAACAAACGGTTTCCAATGATGAACAGCCTGACACACACGATACACAATCGCCGGATCAATCTTTTGCGGAAGATCCGCCGTTGATAGAACCTACTGCATCTCTGGAACAGTCGCCGGGCGGCCAGGAGGATCACCGCGCATCCGCTTTTCCCGCTGTGACGGTCACGGCGGTTACAACCCATGTGCCGGGAACGAACAAGCAGCCCACTTTGCCGGAGAAACAGAAGATCAGTTCAGCCGATGAAGCTGATCCCACCGCCAGCCCTGCCCCCGTGATCGGAAAAACGGGCGTGGATTTAAGCGCCTGCACATTGACCAACGGCGATTTTGTGGCATGGCTGAAAATCCCCGGCACAAAGATCAACTATCCTGTGGTGTGGTCGGATGATGTGGATTATTACCTGACGCACACTTTTGCTGGAAAAGAAAGCAAAATCGGCACTTTATTTTCATTGGGCAAAACAGATTATCGAAGCCCCGGAAAAAACATTGCCGTGTACGGCCATCATATCACCACCAGCGGCGGGAATATGTTCCAGCCGCTGATTTCATATAAAAAGCAAAGCTATTTTGCGGATCACAAAACGATTTATTTTGATACCTTGTATCACTTTGGCGAATACACGATTTTTGCCGTTATCAATATGACCAATGGCGATTGGGACGCATCTGCCGCCGCTTTTGCCGGGGATCAGGATTTTCTGGCCTTTGTCCAGCGGGCCAAGGCGCTGTCCCTCTATGATACGGGCATCGAAGTGAACGCCGAAGATCATATTTTGACGCTGATTACCTGTGACCGCAGCTACAACAACAAGGATGGGCGGCTTGTTGTGATGGCTGTGGAACAGTCAATCCAATAAACGAAGGAGGAATAACCGAAATGAAAAGAAAACGTATGCTGACCCTTCTCCTGGCCCTGATGATGTTCTTCTCTGTATTCCCTGTTTCCGTCTTTGCTGAATCGGAAATGACGGAGGATGCCGGGATCGTCATGTTGGAAGATTGGGCCGATGCCGCAGAAGTACCTTCCGACGATGCTGAAGCGGAAAATGATGAAGATGCGCTTCCTTGGGAGGAAGAATCCGCTGCTATGTCGGACGATGACGCTGAACCCGCCGCATCCGAAGATGAAACGGCGTGGGATGCGGACAACGATGTTTCCGATCCCTTTGGGGATGATTCGCCGGAAGATGCCCCTGTAGATGAATCGGAGGAACAGGACGCTGCCATGGAAAATGAGCAGGAGGAAATGGTTTCTTCTGATGAGGAAACAGAACAAGAAATTCCCGAGGAAGAAACGCCCCCTGTTTCCAGTAACTCGTTGAAGGATGCCATTGACCTGAACGGCCATGCCTATGTAATGACCAATGGCGAAACAGCGGTATATGATACTCCCGCCCGTGACCGCGGCCCATTTTTCGTTATCGCTCAGAAAAACGCGATCCTGCTTGCAACGGCATACCGCGACCAGAACAGCAGAGAAAGCGTGAAGGTATGGTTTTTGTCCAACGAAAACGAAATCCTGGCCGGATATGTTTCGCCGCGTTTTCTCCACGATACCATTCTGACGGATGAAGAAATCCATGATCTGACCGATATGCTTTGGTCGGACCGGATTGATTCTGATGCTGGCGTCATGTACGCTTTCGTTCTGGATGGGTACAGTTTGGCACAAGAAGATACGGAGGATGAATCCCATGAAGAAAACGCTGCTGACGAGCCTGATTTTGCCTTTGATCCTGACGAGGGTGCAGCGGTTGAAGAAATGGAGAATGAAGCTGTTTTCGATGAATCCCAGCAAGAAGCCGCCCCTGACGAGCAGGACGAAGGTGAAGAAACTGAGGGCGAAAACGAGCCTGACGATTCCGATCCCGAAGTGAGCGTGGGCACATTCCTCTCCGTCACCACCAACACCAGGGTGTTTTCTGATGCGGATGCTACCCTGCGGGATGAATACAACGGCGATCTGTATATGGGCGTTTTTGTCAAAGATGCCGTTGTTCAGGTAGACGCCATCGAACTGGATAACGTATATCGAGAATGGTATCGGGTGCGTTTCATGTACGGCGATGATTTTGTAGACGGTACGATGAAGTGGACGGAAACCGGCACGGCCTATGTGCTGCCGGAGGAAACTGCCCTGACCGATGCGGAAGAATTGACCGTTACAGATATTGCGCTCCCCTCTGTGGCCAATGCGTCCGGCAGACGAAAAGCAAGGGCGACCACCGCCATGAACGGCTTTACGCTGAAATCCATCAATGCCCCGATTGCTCCCTTGTATGCTGGGCAGACGGGCGTATATGGCAGCTCCGGCAAAGACAGCGATTATAAACAGATCGCGTCCGTCAGCGGGAAAGGCGTTGTCTATGCCACCCCGCACTATCTGGACGGTTACACCGTGTATTGCCTGGAACACAATTTGCCTGGCCCCGGTGAGGGCAGCGGCAGCAGCCAGCAGCCCAAAGGCCCTTATGTGATTGTGGACATCGACAGCTATATGAACACTCCCGGCAATTCCAAGGTGATTTATTCCACCCAGACCATGCACGCTATCGCCTGGGTGCTGCGGCATACCTATCCCTTCATGGCGCTGGATCGCTCCGATTCCGATAATGAAACCTGGTCGCGTGTGGCCGGGCAGTTCGCCATCCGTCAGGTGATCCGTGAAATGGAAGGAAGCCAGTATGTCCGCGATTACTGGAACATGGATAATTTCTATGTTGCTTCCGGGCAAGCCCCCGCTGTGTATCTGGAATATGCCCGCTGGCTGGCCACAAACGGGATTGCCCGTGGTCAGATTACCGGTGCGCTGTCTGTGACGAATAAATCTGTTTCCCAGGTCAATGGGCAGTATGTAGGCACAGCCACCATCAGCACGGACGCAGATCTGATCCGTATTTCCAAGAGCGCGGGCACGATTACTGGCAACACCGCTGGCAGCGATGCCAGCTATTATTATCTGAACAGCGGCGATACCATCCAGATCATTTCCTCCACGAACGGTTTTGCTGTTACCGCTGAATCCGTCAATTCGGATGCGGAGGAAGCATCCTTCCTGGTAGGTGTTCCCAGCGCCGCCATTCAAAAGGTGTTGATCCCCCAGCAGGGCCACCCCTACAAAATGCAATCCACATCGTTGTATTTTGAGCAGGAAATTCAGTATGGCAGTCTGACCGTCACTAAGCTGCGTTCCGGCACCCAGCAGAAGTTGGCTGGCGCAAAGCTCCAGCTTTACGATAGCAGCAAGAAAGCCTACGGTGATCCTGTCATCACAGACGCCAATGGGCAAGCCAAATGGTCGAACCTGCCCTATGGCACCTATTATGTGGGTGAAGTGAGTGCGCCGGTCGGTTATCAGGTGAACGTGAATCAGGTGCAGGTGACGATCAACGGCAACAATACCGCCACCTTCAATAATTCGCCCATCATCGGCAGCGTCAGCTTCATTAAGAGGAAGAAGGATACGGATATTCCTTTGGTCGGCGCACAGTATGAATTGGTAACGAAATCCGGCAGCACTTACAAGCGGGCTGTCAGCGCTGTGGACGGTTCCGAGCTGCCAGTCCTCACCACCGATACAAACGGCAGCGCCACATGGAATAACGTAGTGGAATACGGCAGCTATTTTGTGCATGAAGTCAAAGCCCCGGAAGGATTTTTGCTGGATGCAGCCTATCACCCCGTCAGCGTGACCGAGCATAACAAGATCGTTTGGGCAGATGTGGAAGACCCCATCATCACCGCCAGAATTAAAATCGCTAAAACGGATGGACTGACAAAAGAACCTTTGCAGGGCGTGGAGTTTACCATCACCCGCCTGTCCGGGCCCGCCGCCCTAAACGGGGCTGGCGTTGGTGAAGTGGCTGCTGTCATCACCACGGATGCTAACGGGTATGCTGAAACCGATTGGCTGGATTGGGGCCACTTCAAAGTGGAAGAAACCAAGGTGCCCGTAGGCTATACCGACAGCCATTATTCCACCGAGATCGAAGCCTATGAGGATGGGAAAACTTACATCATTCATGTGGAAAATGAGCCTGCTCCGGGACATATTCAGATTATAAAAACGGACAGCCTGGACAACCATCCTATTGCCGGCGTTCAATTTGATATTTACCAGGCCGGGAACATCGTCAGCACCATGACCACCGACACAGATGGCGTGGCTATTTCCGAACCGCTGCCCAAAGGTCGGTATACCGTGAAGGAGCATGAAAATCCCATCGGCTATACCGCGGAACTCGTTTCATTGGATTGTGAGGTGTATTCCGATCAGACCACCGAACTGAAAGCCAGCAATGAGCCTATCCAATTTCGTGTGTCGATCCTCAAAACGGATCAGCTTACTAAAGAGCCGTTGGCTGGGGCAGAATTTATCATCACCCGCATATCCGGCTTGCCTTCCCACGATGGAGAGGAGGATGGCAAAGTGATGGCGACCTTGGTGACAGATGAAAAGGGCGAAGCCGTATCTGATCTACTGACCTGGGGCGTGTATGAAGTGACGGAAAGCAAAGTGCCCGTTCATTTTGTGGATAATCATTTCACAACCACGATCACCGGCAGCGAGGATAACAAAACCTACACCATTTCCTGTGAGAACGAGCCGACCAAAGGTTACATCAAAATCGTAAAGACGGACAAGCTGGATCGCACCCCCATTGAGGGCGTTCAGTTTGATATTTACGAGAATGATGCCTACGGTTCCGGGCTGGCTGCTACCATGACCACCGATAAAAACGGTGTGGCGGTATCGCCTGCCCTGCGAAAAGGAAAGTACATCGTAAAGGAACACGCCGACCCCATCGGTTATATCTCTGATTTGGTGGAAATTGACGCTGTGGTGAAATCGGATGAAACCACCAATTTAAGCTGTGCCAATACGCCCATCCAAGGGAAAATCCGCATTGTCAAAACGGACGATCTGACCGGCGAAGCGTTGGCAGGCGCTGAATTTACCGTTACCCGCGCCTCCGGCCTGCCCGCTCATAAAGGCAGCAATGACGGCGAAGTGGTAGCCGTGATCGTCACCGATGCGGACGGTATCGCCGTCACGCCGCTGCTCACCTGGGGTGTGTATCATGTAGAGGAAACCGGTGTACCTGCGCATTTTGTGGACAATCATTTCAGCGCCGAAGTCACCATTGATACGGAGGATCTGCTGACCTATGATGTGCCCTGTGAAAACGAGCCCACCAAGGGCTGGATTCGCCTGACGAAAACTGACAGGAAAAACGGCAATCCCATCAGCGGCGTTCAGTTTGATATTTTCTATGACGATCAGTACGGTGAGGGGCTGGCTGCGACCATGGTGACGGATGAAAACGGCGTCGCCATGTCCGAACCGATCCGCAAAGGTCGTTATATCGTCAAGGAGCATGGTGAAACGGCAGGGTATGTCTTTGAAGAAGTGATTTTGCCCTGCACCGTGAAATCGGATGAAATCACCGATCTGTCGGCTACCAATCAGCCCGTTCAGGTAAAATTGAAACTGTATAAGCGGGATGCTGACGAGTACACTGGCGATCCTGCGGGTGTTCCTGCCACCCGTGGTGATGGTGTTTTGACCGGGGCGGTGTTCCAGGTGCTGGCTGGTGCTGATATTCTGGATCGTCAAGGCAATACGGTTTATGAAAAAGGTGCTGTGGTCATTGACCGGCTGACCACCGCGGGAGATGATGCGTCTGTCACCACGGACGAACTGTGGCCGGGCGTGTACGAAATCGCGGAATTGACGCCGCCCATCGGCTACCAGCCAAGCGAAGATCATATCCTTGTGGACGCCAGCGGCGCGGTGGAGCAATCCGCGGAAGCGATTATCACCTATGATGGCGTAAAAACCAATGAAATCCTTTATGGGAAATATGGTTTTGTGAAATTCCTGGGCGATAATCAAATTCACGATGATGCCGGCCTGATCGAAACCCCTGAACCCGGCGCTGAATTTGAAATTTACCTGAAAAGCGCGGGTAGTTATGACGCGGCGCGTCCGTTTGAAAGGGATCATATTACCACCGATCAATATGGCAAAGCCGAAACCAAGCTGCTGCCCTATGGCGTTTATACGGTCAAGCAGATCAAGGGCAAGGATGGATACGCCATCAAAGCGCCTTTTGATATTTTCATTCGCGGCACCGAAAATCCCGATAATCCGCCCAGCATGATCCTGAACAATGAAGCCATCCGTTACCGGCTGAAATTTATCAAGATTGACGCGGAAACGGGCAAGACGATTACCCTGGCGAATACGGCCTTTAAGCTGAAAGACGCCAACGGTGAATATGTCAACCAGACCGTCCATTATCCCCGGACGCAGGTGATTGACACCTTCAAAACGGATGCGGACGGTACGGTGACGCTGCCCGAAACGGTGCGTTACGGCCTATATTTTATCGAGGAATTTACCGCGCCGGAAGGTTATCTGATTCAGACGGAGGAACTGACCGTATTCGTTGGGGATGAAACGATGATGCAGCCCGGTGAAGCCTATCTGCTGGAATTTACCATTCCCAATGAGCCGGTAAAAGGGAAAATTGCTCTGGAAAAGAAAGGTTTGCAGCTTACCGGTTTTGTGCCTATGACCGATGAAAGCGGCTTTGAATACCAGCAGCCTGTCTATGAGGAAAAGCATCTGGCAGGCGCGGTTTTTGAGGTTCACGCCGCCGAGGATGTTATCGGCAAGGATGGTACAGTCTGGTTCCAGAAGGATGAATTGGTGGACACCATTGTGACCACCGCCGCAGGCAGGGATGAATCCACGGTGCTGCCCCTGGGGAAATACTACCTGCTGGAAACGGAAGCCCCGGACGGTTTCTTCTTTACCGATACCCGGTATGAAGCCGATCTGCGGTATGCGGACGATCATACGCCGTTGGTTGAAATCACGGTCACGGCGAAAAACGATTATCTTCCCGTCGAAATTTCTTTGGAGAAAGAAAAGGAGATCATGGAGGTGGTACATGATCGGGAGGACGCTATCATGCAGATCGTCGGCATTGCGCCGGGCGAAGGATTCCTGTTCGGTTTGTATAACGATCAGGATATTCGGTATGATGGCGGGACGCTTATGGCCGATACCCTGATTGCTGTCGGGCAGACCGATGCGGAAGGGAAACTGACCTTCTCCGGCAATTATCCCCATGGGCGGTATTATATAAAAGAACTGTATGCGGAAGATGGCTGGAAAATCAATCCGACCCATTTTCCCATCTCCCTGCTGCCCTCCATGCAGGACAGCGATCATGTGATCCGCGTTTCCCTGCCTGCCCCTGTGCAGGATGAACTGATCTACACCCATATCACCCTGACCAAGACGGATATTACCGGGCAGCAAGCCGTACCTGGGGCGTTGATTGAGGTCGCAGACATCGATGGGAATGTGATCTACCGCGCCTATACTGATGAAAACGGCAAAATCCCGGATATTCCCGTCATGCCGGGAAACTATGTTTACCGCGAAATTCTGGCTCCCGAAGGATATGAATTGAACAAAACGGAAATGCGCTTCTCTGTGGACAAGGATGGCAACGTAACAGGCGATACGGTCATTCGGGATGATTATACCCGCTTCTATCTGCTGAAGCTGGATGAAAATGGCCGTCCCCTGCAAGGTGTCGAATTTGGCCTGATGAAAGGCATTGGTGAACCGATATTCACAGCGGTATCGGATAAAAACGGCATCGTGATGTTCGAGAAAATCCCTTACGGTACGTTCAGTATTGTTGAAACAAAGCCTTTGCCCGGGTATATCCCCAATGAAACTTCTGTGCAGATCACAGTAGATGGCAGCTTCGTCAATCCGACCATGCCCCTTGCCACATGGATGAATCAGCCCAATGAAGTGCTGGTGAAAAAGATCGACCAGGACGGTCATGCCCTGTCCGGCGCTGAATTTATCCTCTGTGACGAATACGGAGAGCGAGTGGCCAGCGCCATTTCTGACCAGGAAGGGATGGTGCGTTTCAGCAAAATTCCCTACGGAGAATACACCTGCCGAGAAATAAAAGCACCCAATGGTTATCTTCTCAATCGGGAAGTGATCCATGTGACCATTGACGCAGATTACCGCAATAGCGATATGCCCCTTGCCACAGTGGTCAATCATTTGAAGCGGCTGCGGTTTATCAAGGTCGATCCCGCGGGAAATTATCTTCCCGATGTGGAATTTAGCCTGATAAACGCCACCACGGATGAGGTAGTGGAAACTGCTGTCAGCAACGAAAAAGGCGAATTTGTCTTTTCACAGTTTGATTACGGTGTGTGGATCATTCGGGAAACCAAAGCGCCGGAAGGATATAACCCAATGAAGGATATCATTCTTTCGGTGGACAGCGATTGGACGGAGTCTGAACCATTTACCTGTGTCAACGTGCCCAATCACTTTGAATTTATCAAAGTGGATCATGAAGGAAATCCGATGGCAGGAGTAAAATTCGTGCTGGAAGATCAGGATGGAAACATTCTCCATGATTTGGAATCCGGCGAGGATGGCATTGTTCATGTGGATGAACTGGCTCTTGGGAAATATCTTGTCCGGGAGCTCGAAACTTGGGAAGGATTTACGGTTAGCGGAGAAGCCATCGAGATCGTCATTGATGAGCATTATACGATCCCTGATGAAATGTTCACGCTCGTCAATTATCCCAATATCCAGACGGGCGCTGGTTTTACCGTAACACCCACTCTTTGGATCGGTGCCGGCGTCGCACTGACGGGCGTGGCCATGAGCATTGCCTACGCCGTGAAGCAAAAGAAAAGAAAACGGCGCGGAAAGAGAAAATAACCTTCGGCATCCTGGACAATGATCCATAAGTGGGTTACGATCAATGTGCCCCATTGAGTTGATGATCGGAGGGATGACCGTGTTCCTGCTAAAACTGCCGTTGAAAATATTGATGCTTCCTCTGGCTGCTGTTCTGATCGTGATCCGAGCCGCCAGCGTCCTGATTACCGGTGTATCTTCTGTGGTAACAAATCTCATCGGTTCTCTGGCAATTCTGACCGCGGCAGGCATTTGGATGTTTCAGCTTGGCGGCGATTCGGATGCTTACAAAATGCTCGCTTTCGGTATCGCGCTTTTCATCGCCCCCCGCGCTGCGGATTGGATCGTTGATAAGGTCACGAACATGATCGTGTCCATAGCATCGTTTCTGATGGCCTGATAAGGAAGTGACAGCCTGAGAATGTTCAGACAAAAGAAAACATGATCGACCAAAGACGATAAAATCCACGCTTTGGTCGATCTCTATCTGGATTCATTGGGTTATGATCCTTATTCCTTGGTTCAAGGGATGGACAGTCTGGTAAAAATCATTTCGCCGGAAGAATTGATCCAAATGGGCCATCAGAATACGGTCAAAGCCTATCAGGAATAATTGGCGTTCAATGAATTTTGGGATTCATGCTGTGATGATCTCCCAGCAGAAATATTAGATGAAATAACCGAAGAACCCGGTAGCGCCGAAGCTGATTGACAGCCTTGGCGCTTTTTCTATCCAAAAGGAGGATTTCAATGCTCTGCTACATGATCCATCGGCTGGTGGTGCCGCCTTAGCGCACCCGATACAAAACTGGAAGGAGGTTATCTTCATGCAGGAAGAAGTGGAAAATAAAACCGTCACATTGGCAATCACCAGCACCAAATTTACCGGGCGGACGCTGAAAAACGCGATCACGAAACTGCTGGCATCCATGAACCGGCAGCATCGTCAGCATAAACAGGCGAAAGCCGAGGTCATTCCCCACGGGAAACAAACGGTGAAGGAATTGGTAAAGCAAAATCAGGGCGTCAGTAGCATGGAAGTCGCGGATAAGGACATGAAGGAATTTGAGCGCATTGCCCGGAAATATGGCGTGGACTATGCCGTGAAAAAAGGAAAAGGGAAAAATCAGCAATACCTGGTTTTTTTCAAAGCCAGAGATTCCGACGCGCTGATTGCCGCATTTAAGGAGTTTACGCAGAAAAAGGAGCATAAGAAGGATCATCCCTCCATTATTAAACGGCTGTTCCAGGCCAGAGTGCCCGGTATGGAAAAAGACCGCGATCTGGTGAAAAACAAAAAGAAGGAAATCAGCCGGTGAAGTTGAAAAAAATATTGCTCCTTCATTGTCCCTATTTCTTCGTTGCCTTATATGCTACCAAGCTGGGGCAGGCATGGCGATTGGCTGGCGGTGCAAACGCTTCAGAAAAGCTAACGTATTTCATGGACGGGCTGAAAATCGCTTTTCTATCTCCCTGGCCCAGCTTTCATTCTTTTGATCTGTTGGTTGGGATGATCGTGGGCTTTCTGTTCTGGCTGTTTGCCTATACCAAACGGCAAAACGCCAAGAAATACCGAAAAGGAATGGAATACGGTTCCGCTCGCTGGGGCAGCCCCAACGATATAAAGCCGTTTGTCGATCCCAAATTCCAGAATAACGTGATCCTGACCCAAACGGAGCGCCTGACCATGGCATCCAGAGTTCCGAATCCCGCTTACGCGCGGAATAAAAACGTGCTGGTGGTAGGCGGCTCCGGCAGCGGGAAAACCCGGTTTTTCGTAAAGCCCAATCTCATGCAAATGCACTCATCTTACGTCGTCACCGATCCCAAAGGTACAATTCTGGTGGAGTGCGGAAAATTGCTTGAGAATAATGGCTATCGGATCAAAATTCTCAATACGATCAATTTTTCCAAATCCATGCACTATAATCCGCTGGCATATATCCATTCGGAAAAGGATGTGCTGAAGCTGGTTTCCGTGCTGATTGCCAACACCAAGGGAGAAGGAAAGGCAGGTGATGAATTTTGGACAAAAGCTGAAACGCTGCTCTATACGGCCCTGATTTCCTATATTCATGATCGCGGCCCCAAGGATGAGCGTAACTTTGCAACGCTGCTGAGTATGCTCAATGCCATGGAAACCCGTGAGAATGATGAGGATTTCAAGAACCATGTTGATCTAATGTTCGATGATCTGGAAAAAGAGGAACCGGAACACTTTGCTGTACGCCAGTATAAAAAATTTAAGCTGGCAGCCGGTGTGACATTATATAAACGACATCTTACTTATGGGATAATTAAGGGGATGATCAAATCACGAAAGGAGACTGTGACCTATGAAAAATCCTACCATTACTGCCTTGTATGAACGCCTTAGCCGTGACGATGAATTACAGGGCGAGTCGAATTCGATCACCAATCAAAAACGGCTGTTGGAGGAGTACGCGCGAAACCATAACCTGACGAACGCCATTCACTTCACCGATGACGGTATCTCCGGCACCCGCTTTGACCGTCCCGGCTTCATGGCGATGATGGCGGAAGTAGAAGCTGGAAGGATTCACACAATCTGTGTAAAGGACATGAGCCGTGTGGGGCGTGATTATCTCAAGGTTGGCGAGATCATGGAGATTCTCCGCAAGAAGGATGTCCGGCTCATCGCTGTGAATGACGGTGTGGACAGCTTCAATGGAGATGATGATTTCACCCCCTTCCGTAACATCATGAACGAGTATTATGCCCGTGATACCAGCAAGAAAATCCGCTCCACCTTTGCCGCCAA
>ERZ842401.2839-NODE-2839-length-22423-cov-5.205025_pt1 | contig 22423 bp, 24 predicted proteins | sample MGYA00521270_ERZ842401 | MGnify/ENA primary metagenome ERZ842401 (study PRJEB31892, sample SAMEA3878208) | bioreactor metagenome | biome: Moose rumen | place: Sweden | collected 2011-10 | study: EMG produced TPA metagenomics assembly of the PRJEB12797 data set...
ATCTTCCCCGCCCTCAAGGGGTGGGGATTTTTATAGATAGCATACCTTCCTACCTTTCTACTCTCTTACCTTTCGCAATTCCCATCAAGGGGGTGGGGATATTTATATATTGAACTCAACGTCTTAATGTCTTATCGTCTTAGCGTCATAAATTAACCATTACTGCTATATCTTATATAAAAAAGAAAACGGATGATTATTCATCCGTTGATATTTTTAATAAGCTATGAAAGATAGGGTAATTGTATATTTATAAGTCGTTATCAATTTTAATTTTTATTGTGAACCTGCGTTACGTCCCAAAAAACCCTCCATTGTCGGTTGTTTTGTTGCAAGTTCTCTTATCTGATGTTTTGTAAGGTTTCCTGCTTGGAAAAGTTCTGCTTCATAAGCTTCATTTGCCAATTTTTCGCGTTCAATATCTTTTTTGGTCATGCGTTCACAGAATTTTGCAAGCCACATCATAAACGCCGGAACTATTACAAGTGTTGACAAAAAGTCAAAAGTACTATTCAAAGTTTTTGCTTTATTTACATAAGGATTGTTTGTTTTTTCAAATACTTTGTAAATTTCTTGAAGTTCTTGAGAATTATTCGCTCTTGCCTTATCAAATACAAGTTTTATTTCCTCGGCACTCGCATCTTTTATTGACTTGCCAAGAAGTTTTTCGGTATTTGCTTTTACGATTTTGTTTAATTTAAGAGTTTTCTTTATATCTCCGCCATTTTTCTCAATAAATTCAAAAAATCCGTTAATTCCGTTTTTGTATTTATCAATCTCACTATATTTAGCAACAAGTTCTTCTGAACCCAAAACATGAATTCCTCTGCCCGAGGTTACATAATTGTGTGCTTTTTTGAGTATAGATTGATTTTTATAGTTTTCAGGTTTTACGTTAAGGGCAAGTCCCGAAATTTTTCCCATAATTCTTGAGAATACTCTTGACAAACCTCTCGCCGCAAATAGTATTGCAATAAAGCTTGAAATATCACGAACTATAATTTCTTTGCGGTCGTGTTTATCCTGAGCATTTGCAATTCTTGGCGGTAAGCAGAAGCCAAACAAAAGTATTAAACACTGTGTCGGTGTCATTGAAGCCCCGTCAAATTCGAATTTGTCTGAAAGCTTTTTCAACCATCCTGTTTTTGTAACTTTGTTTGCTGTCTTTTCCAAGATTTGAGATTTACCCGTAAAACTTGGTTTGTTATTTTCTTTTTTATCTACATCAAGTCCTGCAAGACCAGGGTTTTCCTTCTGTCCCATATTATATAATTTCGGAACTTGTGTCATAAAACTAACTGTCAAAGCATAAATTCCGAAATTGGAAAGAATTCTCGTACCCATACGCTTTTTGGTAAATGTTTTAACAAATTTTTCAGCATCAAATTCTTTTGAAAGATTGAAATTTTTGCTTGCCGTTTTCATCGCATCATTTGTAAACTCAGTCAAACTTGAAAGCATTGCCTTAAAGCTTCCTGTTGCTTTTGCGCCCGATTTCGTGCTGATTGTAGCTTCCAGTGCCGATTCTGTCGGCGCAAGCGAAGCTTTTCTTAAATTGACAAATCTGTTTGCTATTTCGCTTATGATGTCTTCTTTTGAGCCTTCAACCGCTTTATTTGTTATTTTTCTGAAAAATCCTTTGGATTTTGAATTTTCAGCTGTTATAAATCTTTTTGCAAAGCGTTCGGCCTCTTTGTCAATGAATTCCCTAGAAACCTCTTTACCTGAAGATTCTGTAAGCATATCTTTAAATACGTCTGTATAGAATTCCTGACGTGCTAATTTTGGATTTTGCGAAATAAGTTCTTTATTTCCGGAAGCAAATTCCGCAAATTTGTTACCATATGCATTAATTCTATCTACCGGAACTTTTACGCTAGGTCCTATTTTCTTTTTTAATGCCGCAAATACCCCAAGCGGAATTATAAACATACAAGGCCCGCTCAAAAGTTCTCGTAACGCTTCTTTTTTCGCAAACGCCCAGTTATATTGACCGGTTTCTTCCTTATTTCTGTTGGCACCTTCATAAATTCTCGGGATAATTGTTCCGATACAATCCTGCGCAAAAAATGACGCAATATATCCGCCGCTATTTATTGCGTCCATAGTGGCATTTATCGGGTTGAAGCCACCCGTAAAATTCGGATTATTCACTTTTGTCCGGTTCAGGGCAGTCTGGTTTTTATCCCTTACGTCTCCGGTTACTATCGGTCTTAGTGCCATTTCCCTACTTTATCTTCATAACTTTCTACATTAATTTAAACAATTTTTGCATCCGAAAATTGACTAAATTTTAATATTTGCTTCAATTTTGTTTACATATCTACAATTATTGCCAAATATTAAGTGTACTTATTATACTTAATCTGTAGTAATTTTGCAAGTTTATTACTACAAATATAACAATAATTTTACAAAACTTTGCATTAAGTGGCTCTGTGCTGAAAAAAAACAAAAAAATAAAGCAGTTCATAAGCCGTGTTCTGTTTCTAAATAATCATCTGTCTGGTATTAGGATTACTCCTAATCTCTAGCGATTTTTTCCAAAGTGGGCGGACGACCTTTAACCTTTGACTCAATCTTGCATTCAATCGGGGTTTACCTGAACCAAAACTTCTCAGTTTTGTCGGTGATGCTCTTACCTCACCGTTGCACCATCGCCTGTGATTTTCATCCATCGGCAGTCTGCATTTCTGTGGCACTTTCCACCGGCTTGCGCCGTCCGGAGTTTCTCCGGCGATTTGTCCTTGAATGCACGGACTTTCCTCATTTTTAACTCGTAAAAACGCGATTATTCGGCTGCTTTATTTTTTATTCTTTTAATCAGTAACTTTTGTATCGATTTCGATGTACCCAGATGCTTTTACGTCTGCAGTGGAGATGTTCATTCTGCCGTCTTCTTTTATTTCAATGGCAAAAGTATCAAAATCGTCAGCATCACCGGTACAATCTGCACCTGCATAATTTTTTCCGTTTTGGCGGCAATTCGGAGTATTACTTGAACCGTTTACATCAATAAATATTGTTGTACTGCCATAATTATTTCCGTTTGCAGGCGGGTAATTTGTTTCTCCGAATTTCGTTTTTGGAATATACCATGTCATACCGTCTGTTGTTGTACAAATTTTATAATCTCCCGTATAATTATCGTCATATTGGCAATTTTTGGAATTAAGCCTTGACATAAATAATTCCGCAAACTTTTTATCACTGTTTTCTGAAATTGTGTTACCTTGAACTTTTGTTTCGTTTAGTACATCAAAGCCTAAAAATGTACCGTCGTTATTATCACTCATGTCTTCATAAAAATTTGCATCATTCAACAAATTAGATACAATATTTTCTGTTGTATAATATGCTTTCTTAATCATCATTTTATTCTTGTTCGGTCTAATCCGCATAACCGCAGGGGTTACAACTGCAGTCAAAATACCGATTACGGAAAGCGCAATCATTAATTCCGTTAATGTAAAGCCTCTAAATTTTTTCATTACTCTTAAATCCTCATATTAAATTTCTTAATTTAATTATAGCAAATTCAGGTGAATATTTCAAGTGAGATGTATTAGGAATTTAAACTGTTAATGTTTAAATTCCATGATTTTTCTTGTTCTTCAAAAATATAACTACAATATCAAGCACTCCTTTTAATCTGTGAGAGTTAAAATTGCTTAAAAGGATAGAAATTTTCCCGTCATTGAGCTCAATAAAGGCATTTTTTCCTATTTTAATTTGTTGTATTCTTCATCACTAACCGGTTCTAACCATTCATTTGAGGTTTCCTTTCCGTCAACTTCAACGGCTAAATGTGAAAACCAACTATCAGGCGCTGCGCCATGCCAATGTTTAACATTAGCAGGAATATTGATAACGTCTCCGGCTTTCATTTCAACAGGTGCTTTGCCCCATTCCTGATAATATCCTCTGCCACCTACTGCAATCAACATTTGACCGCCGCCTGAGTTTGCTTTATGAATGTGCCAATTGTTTCGACATCTTGGTTCAAATGTTACGTTATAAATTTTTACCTGTTGAGTTGAAACAGGTGCAAGGTAACTTTGACCGATAAAATATTGTTTATATGCGTCATTTGGTTCGCCGATTGGGAAAAATATTGTTTTTGCAAATTTTTCCTTGTCACCTAATGCAGGGGTGTTGTCATTCCAAACTTCTTTTGCAAGATTGAATGTTGCCCAAGCTTTTGGCCATCCTGCATAAAATGCGGTATGCGTTATAGCTGCCGCAATTTCTTCCCTTGTTACGCCGTTATTCTTGGCATTTTGGAGATGATGTTTCATTGAAGAATCAGTTATCCCCTGTGACATCAGAGCAACAACTGTAATTATGCATCTTGTTTTTATTGAAATATCTTTATTATTCCAGTTTTCACCAAATAAGATATCATCATTAAAGTGTGCAAATTCGGGTGCAAAATTCCCTAAATTGTCTCGTCCTGCGGTTTGTACTATTTTCTTATCTGTCATTTTCTTACTTTCCCTTTTATTAATATGTGCAAAACAAAAACCTTGAGTAAATATTGATATTACTACTATCGAAATTAAAATTTTTTTCATAATTTAAAATCCTAAATTTTTTAACCAATCTGATATTTGTTTATCAGTTTGATTTCTGTCATTTTGTGCAACATGACCGTACATTGCAAGCCCCTTTATAACTTTGGCACCTGTTTTATTCATGCCTTGCTCTCCGCAATAACCGCTTCCTTCATGGGTGCAAAACGGAATAATTGTCTTACCCGTGAAATCGTAACTGTCTAAAAATGTGTAAACTGGCATGGGCTTATCACCCCACCAAACAGGAAAACCTATAAATATAATGTCGTATCGTTCAAAATTTTCTACGTTTCCAACTATCTCAGGTCTTGCGTTTTGTTGAATTTCAGATTTTGCATATTCGGTTAACTCTGTGTAACCCTTTGGATAATTATCATTTTTTACCTTAATTTCAAATAAATCACCGTTTGTCTTTTCTGAAATGATTTTTGCGGCAATTGCCGTGTTGCCTTCTGTTATGTTACCAACGCCGTATTGCTCGCCTGTTTTTGAAAAATACGCTACTAATACTTTTTGATTACTCATATTTATACCCTCACTTTTTAACTTACAACCTGTAACAAAAAATATAAAAACTATTAATAATAGTGGTAAAATTTTTTTCATGTATAACTTTCTCCCTTTTGTATTTTTTAAGTTGGAAATGGACTGTTACCACTCTTCCGATCTCCTCCCCATCCGGGGAGGGAAGAATTATTACTTTACCTTAGCTCTCCCTGTTCAGAGAGGGAATTGTCGTTATTTTTTTCTCCTTCCCCGGATGGGGAAGGAAGGGATGGGGTGATAATATGTTCAACATTGAAATCTTCTTTCAATTTTTCATACACTCCATCTATATTATTATCTATTTCATTATTCCAAAATCGGATAACTTTAAAACCTTTAGAATTTAAAAATGCTGTTCTTTTCTTATCATATTCAATATTATTAATTTCATTATGTTGACCACCATCTATTTCTATAATTATTTTCTTTTCTCTGCAAACAAAATCAACAATATATTGACCGATAGGGAATTGTCTGCGGAATCTGTATCCAAAAAATTGTCTGTTCCTGATTATATTCCACAATTTTCTTTCTTGATTGGTCATGTTTTTTCTCAGTTTTCTTGATTTTTTGATTTGGTTGTTCATTATCACCCCACCCTAACCCTCCCCATCCGGGGAGGGAAGAATTATTACTTTACCCTTGTCCTCCGCCCTCCCGTTCAGGGAGGGAAGAATTATCACTTTACCCTTGTCCTTCCCATTTGAGGAAGGAATTTTATCGAATTAAAACGCACCTGTTTTTATATGTGGCACATAAGGTGCTTCAAGGCGTTTTATGGTATCTTCGGATAATTTAATATCAAGAGCTGATACTGCTTCATCAACGTGTTTTACGTCAGTAAATCCGACAATTGGTGAAGTTACATATGGCTTAGATAATATCCAAGCAAGTGAAACTTGTGCCATAGAGTAACCTAATTCTTTTGAAATTTTTTCCAAATTGTCAATAACAATTTTATCTTGTTCCTCTGTTGGCCATACCATTGGTGAAACTTCGTCAATACTGTTTCTATATGTTTTTGTGCCCCATGGGTGAGTGCATCTTCCGCCGGCAAGTGGAGACCAAGGTACAACAGCTATTTTTCTGTCTTGGCATAATGGCATCATTTCCCTTTCTTCTTCTCTGTAAATCAAATTATATTGATTTTGCATAGATACAAATTTTGTCCAACCGTTTCTTTCAGCAATCTGGTTCAATCTTTCAAATTCCCATGCCCACATAACAGATGCACCAATATAACGAGCTTTCCCTGATTTTACAACATCATTTAAAGCTTCCATAATTTCTTCCATAGGAGTTTCATGGTCTAATCTGTGAATTTGGTATAAATCTACATAATCAAGGCCTAATCTTTTTAATGAATGGTCTATTTCCGCCATAATATTTTTTCTGCTTGAACCTGCACCGTTTGGTTTACCTTCACGCATTGCAAAATGAACTTTTGTCGCTACAACAATTTCATCTCTGTCTAAACCGTATTCTTTTATTAATCTTCCTGTAATTTCTTCTGAAGTGCCTAATTGATAAACATTTGCAGTATCAAAATAATTAATTCCCAAATCCACGGCTCTTTTAAATATTGGTTTTGCATCTTCATAATCTTTTGCCCAAGGGAAAACACCGTTTTCTTTGCCCGGTTTACCAAAACTCATACAGCCCAAGCAAATTCTTGAAACATCTACACCTGTGTTACCTAATTTTACGTATTGCATATTGTTCTCCTATTTATACTGCTCTATTAATCTCTTTAACTGAATTTTACAAAATTCTTTTGCCATCCCCTCAGGGTTAAATTCTCCGTCAGACATACACCAACAAGTTAACATTCCATACATTTCACAAATTATTACCTTTGAAAGAGTGTCTACAGGCGTGTCAGACTTTAATTCTTTATTTTTAACCGCGTTCGTTATGATGTCTTTAAGCATTTCAACATCATAATTCCACTTTATAATTCCCATACTCTCCCTGTCAGGATTTTTTTCAATAATACCCTTTAACCATTCCCTTACAATATGAATTTGATAACTTTGTACTTCCTTTATGAAACATTCAAAATAACAACATATACGCTCTGTTATGTCTGAATTTTTAATCTTTTCCAATTTTAATTTCGTTTCTTCAAATAAGCATTTACAAATTTCTATAACTATATCTTCTTTGTGCTTAAAATATACATAAAAGGTACCTTTAGCCACACCTGCTTCTTGCGTAATATCTTCAATATTCAGATTGCAAAATCCCTTTTCATGTATTAATTTATCCGCAACTTCTAAAAGTCTTTGCCTTGTTTTTAATGCATTTTCCTGTCTTTTAGTCATAGATAAACTCCATAAATATCCGTAATAACTTTATTATATAAAATATTGACCAAAAGTCAATGACTTATAGTTTAAATATAAAATTTCTATTTTTAAAACACAGCGCAGGAAGTTAAAATTAACTTCCTGCGCCATTTATGGCGGATTTATGATTAAAATTTTATTCTTTTAAGAATGATTCGTAATTTCTTGCCAACAGGTGAGAACGAACTTGATTGATAAGGTCACAAGCAACACCTACCATAATTATCAGTGAAGTTGCACCGATACCTTGCAAGGTTGTTATACCCGTTATGTGGCTTGCAAATGACGGAACAAGTGCGATTATACCAAGTCCCAAAGCTCCGATAAATGTTGTCCTTGACAAAATTTTATCCAAAGCTTCGGCTGTCGGCCTCCCGGGTTTAACCCCCGGAATTGAAGAACCGTACTTTTTCAAATTATCTGCAATATCTTTTGGCTGCATATTCGGCATAATTGATGCATAGAAAAATGTCAGCGCAAAGATTAACAAGAAATACAATATGTAATATACCGCACCGTCAGGGCTCATAATCTGTGTAAGGTGTACGATAAAATTCTTAACCGCAACAGATTTGAAATTTGCCTGCCCGACTATACTTATGATGGTTGAAGGGAAAAGCAAAATTGCTATCGCAAAGATAATCGGCATTACGTTTCCCGGGTTAAGTTTGAATGGAATATAAGAATTCATCCCGCCATAAACCTTGTTGCCTACCTGTCTTTTTGGATTTACAATAATAACTTTTCTAACTGCCTCTTGCATTACAACAATGAAAACCATTGCCGCAAAAAAGATTGCAAGAAGCGCTACCAGTCCTAATTGCAACATAGGACTGTTAACCACAATTTGAGCAGTTCTTGATGCGTAAACCGGTATTCCTGATAATATACCGACAAAGATTATTAATGAACCTCCGTTTCCTATCCCTTTTTCCGTAATAAGTTCGGAAATCCACATAACCAATACTGCACCTGCCGTAAGTATTAATATTGAACTTACGTAAAAGGCAATATGGTTAACTCCCGCAGTAATTGAACCCGGTAAATGTCTCAGGAATAACATAAATATTAAACCTTGAAACATCGCAAGTACAACCGTAAATAAACGGGTATATTGCATCAATTTACGTCTGCCTGCTTCCCCATCTTCTTTTTGCAGTTTTTCCAATGAAGGAATTACGACAGACACTAATTGAATTATAATTGAAGCAGTAATGAAAGGCCCGATGCCCAAAGCAAATACGGAAACATTACCCAATGCACCGCCTGAAAACATATCAAGAAATCCTATGATATTGTTCCCTTGCGCGATATTATTGAATATTGCATTATTAATTCCGTATAAAGGTAATTGAGCGCCAAGTCTGAATGCTGCAATCATTAATAATGTAAAAAGTATTTTCTGCTTCAATCCTGAAGCTTGCCACATTGAAGCCAAATCTTCAGTTGTAGGTACTTTTACTTGTGCCATTATACTATCTCAACCTTTCCGCCTGCTTTTTCAATTTTCTCTTTTGCAGATGGTGTGAAGTAGCTTGCCTTTACTGTGATTGCTGATTTAACTTCCCCGTTACCAAGAATTCTCAAACCGTCTGCATCTCTGTCAGCTTTGTTTAATTTTTTCAATTCATCAAGGCTAACTTCTTTTAATTTAAGTGCATCTAATTTACCAACGTTAATTTCTTTGTATTTTAGCCGGTTAATTATTTTGAAGCCTTTTAGTTTAGGCATTTGTCTGTATCCCGGCATTTGACCGCCTTCAAAACCTCTTTTGTGAGAATTGCCTGAACGTTGACCTTCACCGTTGTTACCGCGGCAAGATGTTTTTCCGTGACCTGATGCCATTCCGCGGCCTACTCTTTTTGATGAGTGAGTTGAACCTAATGCAGGCTTCAAATCTGATAATGTTATTGTTTTAGATTGCTTTGTTTTTGCCATAATTTATTTCCTTATACTTTCAATTATTCTACGATTTGCAAAAGATGTGAAACCTTGTTTACCATTCCCATAATTGTCGGGGAATCAAAGTGTTCAACAACCTGATCTTTTTTAGTTAAACCAAGACCGGCTACGATTTTTCTTTGAGCTGGGCTTGTTCCTATTAAACTTTTTACAAGTTTAATTTTAATTTGTTTGTTTTTATTTGTCATAATTATTATCCTTATTAATTAAATTTTGTATTACCCGTTAGTTTAACAATTCGTTCATTGTAAGTCCGCGTCTTTTTGCAACATCGCTGAACGGTGTAAGATTTTTTAATGCGTCAAGAGTTGCATAAGCAGCGTTTAAAGGTGCTTTTGAACCTAATGATTTTGCAAGGATGTTTTCGATACCTGCAAGTTCAAGAACTAAACGAACTGCGCCGCCTGCAATAATTCCGGTACCTACTGATGCAGGTCTCAACATAACTTCGCCTGCGCCTGAACGTCCGATTATCGGATGAGGAATCGATGTTTTGAAAATAGGTACTGTGATAAGATTTTTTCTTCCGTCAGCAATAGCTTTTTGAATAGCTATGATAACTTCGGATGCTTTTGCACAGCCTACGCCAACTTGACCTTTTTGGTTTCCTACAATAACTACTGCTCTAAAGCTTAATTTCTTACCGCCTTTTACAACCTTTGTTACACGGCTGATTTGAACAACACGCTCTGTCCATTCGGAAACAGGCTTTTCTTCACGTGAAGTTTCGATTTTTTGACGTCTTTGACGTCTGCCGCGTTTTGGCTGTTCATCTTCAGTTGCTGCAGCTTCGGCAGTTTCTTCAACTTGTGCAGTTTCAACTGTTTCTTCAACTGCTTCAGTTTTTAATTCTTCGTTGTTTTCCATTAATTTTTACCTTTCATTTGTTTTGAATTAATAACTTGTTTTTCTTTATTTTAATATTGAATACGCTAAAAACCCGTGTAAAAATACACTCAGCGAAATATTCAATGTAAACTTTTCTGACAAAGTTATATTATCCCGCTAAATATCTGTTGTCAATCGGCGAAATGAATTTTTTACAAATTTTAATAGCAACACCTAGTAATTTGTCATGTAATTGTAAATTAATGAAGATGCATTTATGATAAAATCTTTACCAAGCGGAGAATTGTGCGGTCTGTTTGCAAGAATTACCACAATATAATGTTTGCCTTCTTGAGTATATACAATACCTGCATCACCAAGCATTTTACCTATATCGCCTGTTTTATGAAGTAAAGTCGCACCTTCGGGAAGTCCGGCTTTTAATAACCTTGTATTTTTTACATGCCCCATATATTCAAAGATTTTTTCTCTTGAAGTATCGTTTAAAAATTCTTTATTTTCCAAATTGTAAAGAATGGTTGCCATATCTTTGGCAGTAGTTCTGTTTGTGCCGGTTAAATCAGGAAGCCATGTTTGAAGATATGTATTTGGAATACCCCATTGCTTAAGGGCAAAATTCACATCAGTCATTGAACCGAGTTTTGAAATTAACATGTTTGTTGCTGAATTGTCGGAATCCGTAATCATTCGTCTTGCAAGTTCACCAATAGTGTAAGTCGAATTTGCCGCTTTAAATTGCAAATCTCCCGAACCTTCCGTTCTGTAATATTCGGTTAAAGGCATGGATTCTTTTAATGACAATTGTCCGATTTCTATTGATTTAAATAATTGGACAAGTACAGGCAATTTTATAATACTTGCGGTTGCAAAAGATTCATCGGAATTAACTTGGGCAAAATCTCCGTTATCAGGATTTAATACATAAACACCCGCATGAATTGAAGGGTAGGCAGATAGCAAATTTTTCAATTGATTTTCCAGTGAGGAAAGTTCTTTCCCTTCGCTAATCGGAGTCATTTTGGGAGTTTTGGTATTGATTTTGCTTATTAAAGGTTTATCTATATACCAATCGTTTGCAAGATAATTTATTGTCGGATTTAACAATTGGTTATAATCAACTTTAATTTTAGGATATTTTGAAGGTCGCCAAAAAGATTTTGTAACCTAGTTAAATCCGTAAGGTAATATTGAAAAACCCAAAATTAAAGCAAAAGAAAAAGAAATTAATTTGTGTATTAAGTTATTTCTTTTAACTTTTTTACTGTCAATTTTGGTTCGATATTTTAATTGTGGTGAGTGCGCAGGTTTTGCCGGTAAAACTTCACGCAAACGAGGTTTTTTTATGTTTGAGTCATATTGAGATATACTGCTGTAGTAACCGTAATATCTGTTATCTTCCCAATCTTGCGCTAATTTCGGCATTTAAAAGCTATTTCCTCCCAATAATTACTGATTATATTTTACAATTATATTACCTCGTTGGGCAAGTTATTAAAAAAATTTTAACAGAAAGTTTACAAAAAGCATCTAGCAGGTCAGGTGATTATTGATTTAGAAGTTTTACTGTTATATTATAAATTTCATAAAAAGTGAGGGTGAGATGACAGATTGTATATTTTGTAAAATTATAGCGGGTGAATTTAAAACGGAATTTGTATATGAAAATGATTATGTGGTTGTATTTAAGGACATTAATCCGAAAGCACCCGTACATTTGCTTGTAGTGCCTAAAATTCACGTTGAAAGTTTGAATGAATTAGAGGATAAAAATTTAATGGGCGAACTTTTGACGGCTGTAAAAGCTGTAACAAAGCAAATCGGGCTAAATTCATACAGAATTCAAATTAACACGGGAAAAGCTGCCGGGCAAGAAGTTATGCATTTACATTTACACATTTTGGGTAAGAAAGGACAAGAATAGATGAAAAACGGAATTGAGAACGGATATTATCATGAAATTACACCGGGTGGTTTTGGAATAGCTATAAAAGCAGGTAAAGTATTATTTTCGAAGCAATCTGAATTTCAAAAAGTAGAAGTATTTGAAACCGAATCGAATTTAGGCAGAGTATTAACTCTTGATGATTTAATGATGACAACCGAGGGTGATGAGTATCATTACCATGAAATGATAGTCCACATTCCTATGATGCAGCATAAAAATCCCGAAACAGTCCTTGTAATAGGCGGTGGAGACGGAGGAACAGTTCGTGAAGTATTGAAGCATAAATCGGTAAAACGCGTGGTTTTATGTGATATTGACGGAATGGTAATTGATGCGTGTAAAGAATTTTTGCCTACAATTTCTTGCGGGCTTGATAATCCAAAAGTTGAAATTCTTGTTCAAGATGCAATTGAATATATAAAGGATAAAAAAGATGAATTTGACATTGTATTAATTGATTCGACAGATCCTATGGGCCCCGGTGAAGGATTATTTACCGAAGAATTCTATACAAACGTAAAACGTTCAATGAAAAAAGGCGGAATTATGGTTGCTCAGTCGGAATCTCCGTTTGCGCAAAGTGATGCGGTTGAAAAAATGTATAAACTTTTAAATAAAGTTTTTCCGATTTGTTCAACATACACTTCAAATATTCCGACATATCCGGGCGGATATTGGGCGTGGGCTTTTTGCTCGGAGGAAGTTAAACCTTTATCTTATTTTGCTAAAGACAGATACGAAGATATTGCAAAAACTTGCAAAATTTATAACAGAGAATACCATAACGCAAGGTTTGCGCTTCCTGAGTATTTAAAAAAACTTGTCGGGTAAAATATGGCAATAAATCGAGCATTAATATTTGCACATTATGATAAAGATAACGTAATTGATGATTACGTTATCTTTTATTTGAAAGCATTAAGAAGTTTTGTTCAAAAAATAATCTTTGTATCTTCTGATAAAATTTTATCTGATGAAATTAAAAAGCTTGATGGAATATGTGATAATATTATTTGTGAAAAACACAACGAATACGATTTTGGTTCATACAAGCGCGGTTTTTTGTCAATAAATAATATTGAAGAATTTGATGAGATAATTTTTGCAAATGACAGTTGCTATGGGCCGTTTTTTCCCTTAGATAAAGTTTTTGAAAAAATGGACAAATTAAATCCTGATTTTTGGGGAATAACTGAAAATTGCTATGACTTAAAAGGGCATAAGTTTCCACATATTCAAACGTACTTTTTTGTGCTTAAGAAAAGAGTTTTTACAAGCGAAAGTTTCAATAATTTTATAAATAGTGTTTCGTCAGAAAATTCCAAAATTGCCGTTATAAATAATTATGAAATTGGCTTGACCAAATGCCTGAAAGATGTAGGATTTATTTATAAAACTTATGTTGATAAATATAAAAATTTTAAAAACCCGACTATTTCAAAATGGCGTGAGCTTTTAAACGAAGGGCTTTCTCCTTTTGTAAAATACTCTGTTTTAAGAGGAAATAACAGAAATTTAACTTACACGGATGATTGGGAAAATTTGTTTAGTAAAGAAGAATTTCAAATGATTAATTCCAATTTGAAACGATACAACTCTAATTTAGGTAAAACCGTTATTCCAAAAAGTTTAAAGAAAATTTATTATAACTTTATTAATATAGGATTTGTACCTAATTGGGTTAGGAAAATATTTAGCCGATGAAATAGTTATATGTTACTGTTCAACAATTACTCTTGCAGGGAAGTTGTTTCTCAAAAGAGTTTGAGCGGCAGCTTGGGCAGCTTCACGTGTTGAAAAAGCACCGGCTTGGATGGTGTAAGCACCGCCAATATTTCTTACGATTGGTGAAATATTAAGCCCTGCCTCTTGCAAAATCCCTTTTGCAACTTCTGCTTGTTCTGCTGTTGCGTAATATCCGACTACAACTCTTGCGGTCAATTTTGCAGGCGCAGTTAAAGGTGTCGGTGCAGAAGTATTTTTTACCTGTTCTTCCTGAACTTTTTGTACAGGTTTGGATTCAGGTTTGGATTCAGGTTTGCGTACAGGTTCTTCTTGTATTTCATTATTTTCAACTTCTTGTATATTATCCTCTTTACCTAAATTTACTATAACTTTTTCTTCTAAATCATTGTCAAAAAGTTCATCTTCGTCTTCTTGCGGTTGGACAAGCGGATTTTTATCTTCGTTTTGAATATCAGATAATCTTGAATCAACACTCCCTCTGAAAAATCCTTCTGATGAGCTTTCTTCTCCTTCATTGCCTATTGAAACATCTATATCGGGCGAAAGCTGTTTTGCAAGTCCTAAAAATATAAGTAACATTACAAAAAATGCACCCACAAATAATGCCAAACTTTCGTTTTTCTTTTTAGGTTCAACTTTTTTCTTATATTTTTTGTAACTCATGTGGGTCGGAGGATTCCCCTCACTAAATTCAAAGTTAAAATCGTTGTTATTTTGATTATAATTCATAATCTTCCTCTTACCTTGCAGCTTGCCATCACAATATCTTCGGTTTCTTCATTATACGCATTCATAATAGCCTTGGCAAACTCTTTAACATCATTTATATTCATATCAGTATCCAGCCCTGAAGTTGGAATTGGTGTATTTTTTGATGAAATATTTATTCCGGTGTGGATAAGAATTGAATTAGAAGTTTTTGTTGCAATTGATACGGTTAATTTTTTGTCATTGTAAAATAAATCATCTCCGTTTCGTCTTATTACAAATCCTCTTTTTTCAAGTTCTTCCTTTATCTTACATATCAAAAGCCTTTGGCGATAAACACCTTCAATCAAATTGACATTAAATTGCTCTGATATGAAGCTTAGCATATCTTGGCTGTAGATGGGTTCATTATTTATGACATCCTCGATATCTACCATTTCATCAAGTTTAACTTCACATTCTCCGCGAAAAGCTACAATGGAATCTCCTTGAAGTTTAAAGTTTTTGTATATCCAATGCGGACTTAACTGCCAACCTTCATATTTAATTTCTTCATCTATATATTGCGTTTTCATAATAATTCTATTATACACTTAAAAAAGAATTTTCAAGTATTTATCAGCATTATTAGCCATAAGTGCAGATTTTAAGCGCATACAAGACTCGCATTTGCCGCAATGTTTACCCTCACTCAGTCCTTTATAGCAGCTCATCACAAGTTCAAGCGGAATATTATTTTCAACGGCGAGTTTAACAATTTCGTTTTTATCTTTGTCTATCAAAGGCGCTTCAACTTTAATTTTATTAAGTGTTGAATATTCAAATTCGCTGTTAACACGGGAAATAAATTCTTTTGTATTATCAGAAAAAGTAGCCCCTTCCTCTTTATTTGCCCCGATAAATATTTTATTATACCCCTTGCCGTCTGCGATTGAAGCTGCAATATTCAAAAAAAGCCCGTTTCTGTTTGGCACCCAAACACTTTTCATAGATTGATTTAAATCTTCAAGATTTTTACCTGTCGGGATTTCGCTATTTGATACAAGTGAAGTTTCAGTTACACTTTTAAGCCAATCTAATTTTATAACTCTGTGTTCTATTCCATAATACTCACAAATTTTTTTTGAATAATTAATCTCACTGTCTCTTGATTTTTGCCCGTAATCAAAAGTCAGCCCGAGAGTAATATTGTCTTTTTCTTTTGCCAAACCCAAACTTACAAGAGAATCCAACCCTGCAGACAGCAATATTATTGAACGATTATTCTCCATCTTCATATTCCTCAATTATTGATTTTGCCTCGGATTTTAAATTTTCCGAATAGTCACTTGAAGATATCACCTCATCCAAAATATTCCTGTCGCTTAAATTATATAAAGCAATTAAGGCATTTTTTTGGACTTCTTCATCACTGTCATTCAGACAAGGCTTTATCGTTTCAAAGGCATCGGGATGTTCACTTTCCATTATGGCTTCAATCGCGTTAATCCTTATTTGTGCGGATTCATCCATTAAGGAGTTTTTTAATGCCCTGAACACCCTGTCATTGTCGCTATGTTTAAGCTTTCCCAAAGCCTCAATAACACGTTCTTTCAAAAAGGTAAATTTATCTACAATACCCTTACTGTTTTCAAGAATGTTTACCAAAGGTTCAATCGCTCTCATATCTCCCAAAAGCCCTAATGCGGAAACGGCGGATTCTTTTACATAAACCGATTTTTCACCCTCATCCTTCATTATTTCAATCAATGGCGCAACGGCAAATCTGTCCCCGATTTTTCCCAGTGCATCTGCGCAAGCCAATCTTACTCTGTAATGTTCATCTTTATTATTCAAACAGTATAAAAGCGGACTTACACCGGAATTATCTTTTAAATTTGCAATAGCCTTTGCGCACATTGCCCGAACAGGTATGAATTTTTCTTCCAATTTATCATCAATATTTTTAAAATGCTTCAATAACAAGATGTCCGCTAAATATGGCAGTGTTGATTTATCACGAAATCTGTCTGCGCATTTTATAACATTCATTAAAACATCGGGATTGTTAGAAATTGATAAAAAATAATTGTATATTTTAACTAAATTAAAACTTTCAAATCTTTCATCAAGCGCCAAAATTTTGGAAATTGTCTGTTCGACATCTTCCTCATTAAAAACCCCGCACTCGCCTGCTATTTCCTCTAAATTTAATTCACTTTCACCAGCCATTAATTTTACCAATTTTTACCCCGCAATCATATTATAAATATACTCTATTATCAAGGTTTACAAAAAAAGCCCGAAAATTTTCGAGCTTTTTCATTTTTATGAAGCTTTTTCAGCTTTTTTATTTCGTTTATGCTGAACATATTTTTCACAAAGTGCGTTAGTAGGTTTTGTTACCAGTACAGGAACAAAGTATCTGTATATAAATCCGAAGATTAGTGTCGTCTTTAATATTCCCATTGCACCGATTCTTCTTTTTAATACTTCCTTTTCTCTAGGTAACATTTTCTTATATAATTGATTTTCTTTTAATGCATTTGATACCGTATTTAGTGATTTCAAATCTGATTTTTGACCTTTTGATTTCAATATCTTGTTAGCAGATTTAATTTCCTTGTTACTCTTTACAAAATTATCGTAGAATTTTTCATCGTTAATCTGGTGTCCTGCGTATTTTGCAATAACATTTTCCCACAATCCGTTCAATACTTTATCAAATGAATATGCCATTGCGGTAGATAATAAGAAGGTTAAACCTTGATTTACCGCAAGTGTACTTCTTCTGTCTTTATCAAGGTTGTTATTTGTTGCGGTTTTATAAACATACATACCGCTTGTTATCATTGAACCCATTGTTAAACAATGTTGATACAAATTTTTGCTGTTTTTAAATTTATCAGCTAACCACCCTATAAGTTTTGAATTTACAAGATGTTTTGTAAAATGGTTGCCAATCCAAGTGGATAAACCATCGTAAAAACCTGTTTTCTTTGCAGCTTCTTGAGCCACTTTTTCTGCTCCTTTAAAAGATGGCTTTTGATTATTTTTGAAGGAGTATTTTGTTTGATTTACGTTATAAGAAGGGTTAAAAGTTACTTGCATTATTTGTTCCCTCCTATATTGAAATCTTCAAACGCCGGCCGGTTAAATATAATATCATCTTCCTTAACTTCCGGCTTTTCTGTTTGTTTAGTCTCAGGTTGTATCTCAACCTTTTCAGGTGCTTTTTTCTTCTCTAAACCGAAAACGTATTTTAATATAGGCGGAATTAAAGCTATTGTTAATGCCGCACGCGGTATCGCAATAATCCAATCCGGTAAATTCTTGATTAATGTCTTATAAGCTAATTTTGTATTTATCAAATCTTTTAACTTTTTAGCATCAGTTGAATATTTTTCAGTTTTACCGAGAGCTTTGAATTTATCTTTCATTGTGTGGAATTTAGAAGAAATTTTTTCTTCTTCAAAAATTTCCTCTAACATATCATCAACAGGTTTTGCCGCTGCTGTTCTTGTTTTTATTTCATCAGCATTTTCTTTTAATTTTTCAATAAATTTTGTATTTATTTTTTCAAATTGTTCTTTTGTAATTTCGCCTTCAGATTTCATATCATCTAAAGTCTTTTTATATAGTTTAGTTTGGAGTTTTTCTATATCTGTGTTTAATTCATCCAGATGTTTTGAACCGACTTTTCCTTTGTCAAACAATTTCTTAACCGCCTGATCTAAAGGTGTTGTTATGAGTAATGAGAACGCAAAACCCATTAAAGCAGATGCTAATGAGTGACCTGACGCATAAATTTTATCATCCTTATCTTTTTTCCCAGGTAATGATAAAATTGTAGCCGGTCTTAAAACTCCGGCAAATACGAGTGCGACAAGAGAGCTTGTTATAATATTATGTGCATCTACGTAATCAAGAAATTTGTTAAACCTCTCACTTCTAAATAAACTCCTTTTCATAACTTTAGCGGCAGTCTCACTTTTCCCCGTAAAACTGCCGCTAAATTTCATACTCTCATTTTGTCTATTCTCAACGCTATCACCATACTCGCGCTCCACATGGGATGAAGGTCGCTTGAGCCTAGACACATAACCCCTTTCAAGGCTACCTATTCCGTTTGTTACTGTTAAAGTCATTTTCTTTTCACCAAATAAAATCTTCTACAATCATTTTAAAACAAATGAAAAAAATTTTTGACATGTAAAAGTGTAATTTTAAGAATTATTAAGTAAACATTTTTTAACTAAATTTCGGTATGCGAAAGTGCCCCCAAAATATCGCGATAAGTTTCTTCCAAATGCTTTATTCTCACTGCATCTTCATCACTCATCGTATTATATTTTTCGCGTTTATTTTGAAGCCAAAGAATTTCAAATTTCAGTGCCTTCAATATTCCTTCTTCGCATTTTTCGGAATTTATTATTGCGGAATCAAATACAATTTTTCTTGTTTCAAACCCTGTTATATAAGGAAGATTTTTGAAAAAGTTTATGGATTTTGAAGAAACATTCCCGCCAACAATGAATTTTTTATCTTTTTGCTTCATTTTAGATGACAAGTTAAACGCTATATTCATCAATGCGCTTGAATTTACAAAATCTTTTGATAGTCCCAAAGACTTTGTCATATCAGAGCGTCCCAAAACAACTCCGTCTATTTCATTAAAAAATTCGGTATTTATTATATCGTCCAAATTATTATAACCCGTTATAGTTTCTATATTTATGTAAAACTTATTTGCTTCTTTTTCACTGCTATCAAAAACTTTTTTTATTGATTCGGTAAATTTGCTTAGTGAATAAGAGGTTTCAATCATAGGTGCTACGATATTTTTAATCCCGATATTTTTTGCATCGTTCAAATCCTTAATTGCGGCGCAGCCGCCAATTTTTAAAGTAATACCCAGTCCGCATTCGTTTGCGATATCTTTCAGAGCAAGGACATCTTCCTCGGTTGCACCTTCATCTTCAAATTCGGCCTTTACACCCAGTACGTTATAATTATATTTTAAATCAATTAAAACAGATTTCATCTGTTCTTTGAATTCACCCATAAATTCTCCAAGTTAACCATGGTAAACTTTAAAATAACTCAATAAATTGTTAATTTCAACATTTTATCGTGCATATTTGGAATTTTGTTACATAAAACTAATATCTTTCAAGATATTTTTCCAATTCCCATTGAGAAACATAAGTTCTGAATGAATCCCATTCTTTCTTTTTAGCGGCCATAAATTCGTTAAACATATGTTCGCCCAAAGCCGCGCGGGTAACTAATGATTTATCAAAAGCTTCCAAAGCTTCCGACAAATCCCCCGGCAAAGATTCAATTCTCTGTTTTTTTCGTTCGCGAATTGTAAGATTGTAAATATTGCTTTCCACAGGGGCAGGCGGATCAATCTTGTTACGAACTCCGTCAAGGCAAGCCTCTAAAATTGCGGCAAATGCAATGTATGGATTGCATGCAGGATCAGGGGAACGAAGTTCTACCCTTGTTGAACTTCCGCGTTTTGCGGGAACTCTCAAAAGAGCGCTTCTGTTAGCCAATGACCATGCCAAATAAACAGGAGCTTCATACCCCGGAACCAATCTTTTAAAACTGTTTACGGTAGGGTTTAAAACAGCCGTAATACTTTTTATATGCTTTAAAAGTCCGCCTATTGAATATTTAGCAACATCTGAAAGTTGATATTCTGCCTTTTCATCAAAGAAGGCATTTTTTCCGTTTTTGAATAATGAAATATTACAATGCATTCCTGAACCGTTTATTCCATAGATAGGTTTCGGCATAAATGTAGCATGCAGATTATGTTTTGCGGCGATTGCTTTTACGGCAATTCTGAATGTCGCAATATTATCGGCTGCAGTTAATAAATCCGCATATTTAAAATCAATTTCATGCTGACCGTCAGCTACCTCGTGATGGGAAGCTTCTATGTCAAAGCCCATTTGTTTTAAAGTTAAAACAATATCGGCTCTCACATCTTCACCCAAATCCTTAGGTCCTACATCATAGTATCCTGCTTTATCTTGAGTTTTTGGAACAACTTTTCCGTTTTCGTCTTTTGCAAATAAGAAAAATTCGGCTTCAGGTCCCATATTCATTGTAAACCCAAGTTCTTCAGCTTCTCTCATAATTCTTTTTAAATTACACCTCGGACATCCCTCAAATGGTGTTCCGTCCGAATTGTAAATATCGCAAATTAATCTTGCGGTTTTAACCCCGTAGCATTCGCCCCAAGGGATAATTTCAAAAGTGTTTATGTCAGGGAAAAATAACATATCCGAAGTTTCAATACTTCTAAATCCCTTGATAGACGAGCCGTCAAGCATAATTTCGTTATTTAAAATTTTGTCTATGTGTTCCGATGGTATAGTTAAATTTTTTACTTGACCGTTTATATCAACAAATTGCAGATTTATAAATGCAATATCTTCTTTATCTATGACTTCTTTTATCTTATCATTTGTAAATTCTTTGTTATCTAATCTTCTGTAACTGTAATCTGCCATATATTCTCCTTGGTTTTTTCCAATAATAATATATTAAAAAGTAATACGTCAATTATTTAATAAGATTTACAACAAAAAATTAATAAAATTCAAGCAAAAAAAAACCTCATCCGGAAGATGAAGTTTGGAATCTTGTTTCAATTCCTCGTGTAGAAGGTTAGTGTGTAGTAGGTAGTGTAGTAAGTTTATATCTCGTGTTTATTTAATTCGGTTTATTGTTTGCTTATCGCTTACATTTATATAAAGTATTTTTAAAGTATATAATTGCTATATACTAAGTATTTCTTTACAAAAGTTAACAAACAATAATTGAGTCTGCAAATATATGCAGACTCAAGATTATGTTAAATTATAAATTTAAAGCGAATCGATTTGTTCTTTGATGTATTTATTATCGGGTTCCAATTGTTTGGCTTTTAGGATATAAGTTTTAGCGAGGTCATTTTTCCCTGCGGCTTGGGCTGCGTAAGACGCGTAGAGATAAGCCGAGGCGTTAGTTTTATCGATTTCAAACAATTTATCAAAATTTTCGAGCGCTTTATTAAATTCCCCGTTAATGTAAGCTCTATAGGCAACTCTTGCATAAACTTCATCAAGGGTTTCAGGTTGAAAATATTTGCTCGGATTAATCTTGTTTGCAGGTGCTGAAATAACGATTGATGCGCGGTCTGAAGACAAGGTTACAGGTAAAACTTCCGAATTATAGATATTATATTTACCCATTTCAGCCCATTCTTTTTCTATAAAATATTTTCTGTTTTGGCTGAAGCTGTCGATACGTTTTTGAGGTTCGGGGTGGTCAGACCAAAAATCGCTGTCGTGCGCAAGAGTATTTATAAAAGACAAGGTTTCCGAGGCGTTGTCAAGGTTATAGCCAGCTTTTGCGGCAAGTTTTGCGCCTTCAATATCAGCGGCATACTCCATATTTTTTGAATCAGCAAGGAATTTGCGCTTTAGTGCAACGTAACCTACAGTGGAAAATCCGTTACCCATTTCTGCCAATTTTTTCTGTCTTTGCATTTTTGTTAAAGTTTGGACTCTGCGCTGTTGGTGTCCCATAAGGGCATGTCCCATTTCATGACCGATTACAAGAGCAAGGGCATCATCGTTATTCATCAATGTGTCATAAAGCGATGTACTTATTGCAACCAAATTCATATTGGTATTAAAAGCATTGGGATTTTCCATATCACGATAAACCCCAATTCTCCAGTTGATGAAGTCAAGATTATTTGCGCG
>ERZ842401.2840-NODE-2840-length-22419-cov-11.137900_pt1 | contig 22419 bp, 16 predicted proteins | sample MGYA00521270_ERZ842401 | MGnify/ENA primary metagenome ERZ842401 (study PRJEB31892, sample SAMEA3878208) | bioreactor metagenome | biome: Moose rumen | place: Sweden | collected 2011-10 | study: EMG produced TPA metagenomics assembly of the PRJEB12797 data set...
CCTATTTTATGTTAAATTATGCAGGTGCGCCATCACTTGCGAAACTTTAGTTATTAACTTTAAATAATTAAGATTATGATGAAGAGTATTATTTTAGGTTTATTTGCTATATTTGCAATGAACTTTGGTTTCACAGAGAGTAAGGTCAGTGTGTCTGAAGAAGTATTGAAGAATGCAGAGGCTTTGGAAGTTGAATCATTCCCTGTAGCTTGTGAGTCTTGCAGAGGATCTGCTTATTCTGGATGTTTCGAAACTACTGTAGAAAATGGGGAATTAATAGTAATTGGGTGTAAAGGTGATAGAATATAGTAAAGATAAAAAATGGGTAAAAAACATATATTCTTAGTATTATCTATTCTGTTCATTATCTCCTCATGCCAAAACAAAGGCTTGGGAGATAATGAACTCCCTGATTTCGGGAATGCAGAGAATCTATTATTGGTAGATTCCATCGAAATAGAGAAACTGGGAATTCTTAATCCCCAAATGATTAGATTTAGTGATGACTTTTTGGTATTTCATTCTTCGCAGGGTCTACGAGAATTCCATTTTCTTGACTTGCGGAGCATGACAGTCACCGAAAAGATTGTCACAGGACAAGGGCCTAATGAAGTGAGTGACTACGATTTGATACTTGGCAACGACAAGAAAACCGTCAACTATATAGATAATCAGAAATGGGATGTGTATTCTTTTAATCTTGATAGTATTCGTGCAAACCCTGCAGTAAAACAGCAATGGATTTACCAGATACCTAAAAAGAAAGGTGTTGCATTTATGCAAATACCTATAGAAACTGGGAGATATATTTTTTTCACCGGTGTATATACCAGTGGAGATAAGTGGATCTATTGCTATGACAAGCAGACGCAGGAGTTCAGTTCTTATGCTGATTTCCCCGATTATGAGGGTGCAAGAAACCTTGAACTTATGACTAAAAGCATGCTGTTCGGGCTTGTGACTAAGGCAACCAATGGTAAGCGTCTGGTGCTAACCAGATGGGGAACGGTTGATTTCTTTGATATTATGCCCGATGGAGGCTTGAAGGTGTTCAGAGAGCACCATTACTTTTTGCCAGAAATAGAACTATACCCCAATGGTACGTTTAGATATAAAGGAGAGGCAATAAACTGGGGCTTTAGTTTCTTTATCTCATCAGATGAAAAATATATTTACCTATTATATTCAGATAAAATTATCTATGACAACTTAGATCAAAACTTTGAGTATCTTTTTGTTTACGATTGGAGTGGAAACTCTGTCAAGCAATACTCATTAGAAAAACCACTCTATAATATAACTGTCAATGGAGATAAACTCTACGGCCTAAGCCGAGAGGAGGAGCCGATAGTTTACATTTATAGCTTGGAAGACCTGTTGAGAAAGTAGGCGGAAAGTCTGCGGTCTGGTGATGCTCAAATATGTTCCTAACCGTGAGCAAAAATGCCCACAGTTAGGAACATTTTTTTCGCAGTTAGAGAATTATTTTTTCTTAGTTAGGAGATAATTGTTGGTGTGCACAAGAAAAAGTTTTGGTGTGCACATGCGCAAATTCCCTTTAACGCTCTGGCAAATGAAGTGGCAGTTTAGAGGTACTAAAGCGGTGCTTTGCCGTAAGCAAAGTGGCAGTTTGCCGTAACCAATCTCATGCTTTGCTATACCTCACTCTCTGTTTTACCCTTCACTCTTCACAGATGGCACTTAAATATCAGAGTATCAGTTGCTAATGGCTGTGAAGTGTTGCGTCTGACTCTTCACAACACTTCACACTTCTAAGACAATGTGTGAAGAGTGGTGAAGTGTTTGTGAGCACTCTTCACACGAATAAAATTATGATATATATATGTTAACTTGTCCTATGCGAAGTGTGAAGAGTAAAACGGAGAGTGGGGCAGTAAAAAACAATTAGCGTAGAGTTTGGGCATTTGCTAAGAAAAGTGTATTTTTGCTGAAATTTTGCTGCAAATAATAACAAATAGATAATCATCATTATGGAAAAGACTCTTAGAGACTCGGCAGGAATGCGCTGGACCGCGCTGCTGCTCTTGGCACTGGCCATGTTCTGTGCCTACATTTTCATGGACATTCTCTCACCTATCAAGGACTTGATGCAGGAAACGCGCGGATGGGACAGCACCGCCTTTGGCACCATGCAGGGCTCTGAGGTGTTCCTCAACGTATTTGTATTCTTTCTCATCTTCGCAGGTATCATCCTCGACAAGATGGGTGTGCGCTTCACGGCTGTGCTCTCTGGCGCTGTGATGCTGGTGGGTGCCATCATCAAGTGGTATGCGGTGTCTGAGGCATTTATGGGCACAGGACTGGAGACGTGGTTCAACACGCACCTTAATTATATCCCGCTGTTCGACGAGTTGGGCGTTTCACCTTTCTATGAGGGCATGCCTGCTTCGGCTAAGTTGGCCGCCTGCGGATTCATGATTTTCGGATGTGGCTGCGAGATGGCTGGCATCACCGTGAGCCGTGGTATCGTGAAGTGGTTCAAGGGCCGTGAGATGGCACTCGCTATGGGTTCTGAGATGGCATTGGCTCGTCTGGGTGTGGCTACGTGTATGATTTTCTCACCGTTCTTCGCTAAGTTGGGTGGGCAGGTAAGTGTGTCACGCTCAGTGGCTTTCGGCGTGGTGCTGATGTGCATTGCCTTGATTATGACCATCGTCTATTTCTTCATGGACAAGAAGCTGGATGCCCAGACGGGTGAGGCTGAGGAGAAGGACGATCCGTTCAAGGTATCAGATATAGGCAAGATTCTTTCTGATGGTGGTTTCTGGATTGTGGCACTGCTCTGCGTGCTCTACTATTCTGCCATCTTCCCATTCCAGAAGTATGCCGTGAACATGCTGCAGTGCAATCTGACATTGACAGAGCCTACTGCTGATTCTTACTGGGCCAGCAGTTCTGTGACCATCGTGCAATACGTCATCATGCTGCTGGTGGCTGCTACGGGCTTCATGAGCAATTTCCAGAAGACGAAGGGTCGTCAGTACTTGCTGCTGGGCATCTCTGTGCTGGCATTGATTACCTACTGCTACATGGGCTATATGCGCCAGTCGGCTGAGAGTATCTTTGCGGTATTCCCACTGCTGGCCGTGCTGATTACGCCTATCTTGGGCAACTATGTAGATCATAAGGGTAAGGCTGCTTCTATGCTGGTGCTGGGCTCATTGCTCCTCATCGCCTGTCACCTGACCTTCGCCTTCGTGCTGCCTGCTTTCAAGGGCAATGCCGTAGGTGGTGTGGTGATAGCATACGCCACTATCTTGGTGCTGGGTGCTTCTTTCTCACTGGTACCTGCCTCTCTGTGGCCAAGCGTGCCTAAGTTGGTGGATGCCAAGGTGATTGGTTCTGCCTACGCTCTGATTTTCTGGATTCAGAACATCGGTCTCTGGCTGTTCCCTCTGCTTATCGGTAAGGTGCTGGATAAGACCAATCCAGGTGTGACAGATCCTACGCAGTTCGACTATACCGCTCCGCTGGTAATGCTGGCATGCCTTGGTGTAGCCGCCCTCATCCTGGGCTTTGTGCTCAAGGCTGTGGATAAGAAGAAGGGCTTAGGACTGGAAGAGCCGAACATTAAATAAATGAAGGATGAGGAATGAAGAATATGTGTGGTGAGTTTCTCCTTAGGCAATTTTTCATTCTTCATTCTTTATTCCAAATTCTTCATTGATAATATGCCAGATTCTTCATTCTTCATTCCTCATTCTTCATTAAAGAAGAAGATTAACGACTCCCCTGTGGCGCGTTGGACAGTGTTGGTCATTGTGGCTACGGCCATGATGATGGGCTACCTGCTCAATGACATCATGTCACCGCTGGAGACTCTGCTGGAGCTGCCAGTGGAGCAGGGCGGACTGGGATGGAGCAGCACTGACTATGGTTTCTTCTCAGGGGCTGGGGGCTTTATCAATGTCTTCCTGCTGATGCTCTTCTTCAGCGGACTCATCCTCGACAAGATGGGCGTGCGCTTCACGGGCGTGTTGTCTTGCTCGCTGATGCTCATTGGTGTTGGCATCAAATACTACGCCGTGACCAATCCTGCTTTGATAGGGCAGATCTTCAATTTTCAATTTTCAATTTTCAATTTGAATGTGACCCTCCCCATGTCTGCAGCCATTGCCAGCTTGGGCTTCTCCATCTTCGGAGTGGGCTATGAGATGTGTGGCATCACGGTGAGCAAGGCGATGGTGCGATGGTTCACTGGGCATGAGTTGGCATTGGCGATGGGCATTCAGCTCGCTATGGCAAGGCTGGGTACGGCTATGGCACTCAGCGTCAGTGCACCGTTGGCGCGTCACTTCTCGCTCTCCACTCCGCTTCTGGTTGGCTTGATCTGCCTGCTTATAGGCTTGGTATCATTCCTCGTATTCTGTGTACTTGATATCCGTCTGGATAAGGACGAGAAAATGCTCAATGCTCAATGCTCAATTCTCAATTCAGATGATGACAGTTTCCGCTTCCGTGACATTGGCTTGATACTGAAGAACCCTGGTTTCTGGCTTATCACGCTTTTCGTGGTGCTGTTCTATTCAGCAGTGAGTCCTTTCCTCAAGTTCGCTACCAAGCTGATGATAGAGAAATACAGCGTGGCACCTGATATTGCAGGCTTCTTCACCAGCATCGCTCCGTTTGGCACCATGCTGATGACGCCACTCTTTGGCAGTCTGTACGACAAGTATGGTCGTGGCGTGACGTTGATTGTCATTGGTACAGCCATGTTGACTTTTGTACACTTTGGCTTCTCATTACCAATACATGCCAGTGCCTTTGCCATCTTCCTGATGGTGGTGCTCAGCGTGGGCTATTCACTTACTCCAGCTGCCTTGTGGCCCATCGTGCCTAAGATCATCCCATTGAAGTGTCTTGGCACGGCCTATTCTTTGATTTTCTTCATCCAGAATTTCGGACGTGCCATCATCCCGATGTTTGTGGGTCGTGCCAATGAAACAGATCCTACCTATACCACAGGTATGCAGATTTTTGCCTGCACAGGACTGGCTGGTGTCTTAGTGGCTGTAGCTATGCTCTGGCTGGATAAGAAGAAGGGCTATGGGCTGGAGAAGCCGAACATTGAACGTTGAACGTTAAACATTAAACGTTGAACGTTAAACATTAAACATTGAGCATTCATAATTCATAATTCATAATTGGAAATTAGAGTGGACATAAGGGAGACGATTCCTGTTAGGAGGTCGCATATCGTGACAGAACAGGGAGAGGATGGCTGCTTGGTGCTGGCCTATCCTCGCTTTCCATATCGCTGGCTCAATAAGCTCTTCCCTATGTTTTCTACTTATATTCATGTGCCTCTTGAAAAGTATGGCTCAGAAATCTGGAATTCGATAGATGGTCATAGCACTGTGGACGAAATAGCAGAGCGCATCGCTAAGCAGTTCCCAGAAGAAAAGGACATAAAAAATCGTGCAGTTACCTATATCCAGCAACTGCACAAAGATAAATTTATTTGGCTGAAATATTAATTATTTTACTTGCACATGTGGAAAAGAATACAACTAATCATTTTAATTGGGTGCTTAATCGCGTCTTGCGCTAAACATAAAGACTACGAAGAACCAGTCTTTAAGACATCCTATTCACTAGAAAGTGAGATTATTGCTTCGGGAGATAGCTTAATGACACGCTATGTCTATGGCTTGTATGTTGATAATCAATATGCCTATATTTTAGCTTTGAGTGAAGATTATTGGCTGCAGGTACGTGATAAAGAGACAGGGGCTTTAATTTGTCGTGGCGTTCATAGTGGGCAAGGACCAGGTGAAGTTATTTTTGGATACCAATTGCGATATAATGCTGTTGATGATGCCTTAGAGATTTTTGACAAGCACCAGTATAAAGTGGTATCTTATAAAATGAATACAGCCTCGAAGAGCCTTGACCTGATAAGAGAGAATTATTTCACGGATTATGATGGCGTGGTAAGGAATGCTTATCATTTATCCGAGAATCAATGGCTGGTAGAAGGGCAACTTTCCACAAAAGAAAGCGGACGTTACTTGTTGTGGGATGGTAAGGATGTAACTGCAGAATATAGCCAGCATATTACGGAAACAGATGACTATCTGAAAGACATGCTGATTGAGGTTACGTCTAAGGTCTCAATATCTCCAAAAGGGGATAGATTGGCTATAGGTACTGTTTATGGGGGAATCTTAGAACTTTTTTCTATAGGCAGTGATATTAAGCGCGTGGGTAGGGGCATTTTTTATGAGCCTAAGGTTGATTTGGTGGATGGTAATATGCGTCCAAGAGATGATACGGTTTTTGGCTTTGCTGATATAGAAGCAACAAATGATGAAGTGTACGCAGTATTAATGGGAACTACCGATCCTAATAAATATGACGTAATTTGCACCTTTGGCTGGAATGCGCAAGGGAAAATTCGATATCAAGCAGATTGTCAAGTCTTTAAATTAGCGAACATACCAGTTGTCGATGGGATATTATATGCCATCTCAATATCGGAAGATGATTTTAATCTTGTTAAAATGAAATTACCTTCCTCCTAACTCTAAGTTCTAATCTCTAAACTCTAAACTCTAAACTCTAAACAAATCACTCCCTATCCACTTTCACCAGTGCTCCAGTATCACCGTCAAAGAGTACGGTGGTAGTGGCATTCTTGTTGAAAAGTGAGGCAGCAAGGTATTCTACACTGCCCAACTGGGTGATGGGGAGCTCCTCCTTGAAGAGCTGTGACTGCTTGAAGGTCAGCGTCACTAAGGCTTTGCCAGGCACATTGTAGGCGATGCCCGTCAGTTCCTTCTTGTTCTTGGCTGCTTCCTCTGGCGATTGTGGGGTTATCAGGCCTTGATTGGCCACAGAGATATAGGCAGGTTCGCCTGCTAAGTCATCGCTCTCAAGGACACCCAACTTCTGCGAGAAGCGGAATGCTACCTTGTTGGCTGCCATCTCAGGGTCGATGCGGAAGGTGAATGTCTGGCTTTCAGTAGTGGTGACACCTGTGAACAGCTCTGTCAGCACTTCCTCCTGCAAGTTTAGATTGTCCAGCATAATCTGGAGCTGGGCACCATCTTTGGGCAGATTGTCAGCCTCACCACGCACCAGCGTGTTCTTGCTGTCACGGATGTTGTAGATCTCCTGTGCCACCAACTCGGCCATCTTAGCTGTAGAACTGGCTTCAAGGATTTCCTCCGTGAAGAAACTGCGGGCATCGGGCTTGGCTTTCTGCGGAGCAGCTGCAGAGCCTGTCGTCTCTGCTCTCTTTCCGCTGAAAGGCAGGTTGATGGAGTAGATGGTACCCTCTGCTGTGAGTTCCATGAGCGGAGCCACCGTCTTATCCTTCAACTCTACGAAGTAAACTTTCTCCTTATCTGCCACGCCAATGCTGTGTACAGAGGCCTCTTCGAGTGTCCAGTATTCAGATGCCTGCGTCTGTACATCGCTCATGTGTAGGTAGAGGTCGGCATACTTGCAGAACTCTCCAGGCTTGAACGTATGCTTGGTGGCTGCGACCTGGATTTCCAGTTGCGACTTTGGCAGCATGTAGGTCACTCCATATTTCTTGCCATACATCATACCGGCAGTGACGGCAGTCTGAGCCTGCATGGTGGCTGTCAGCATCAGGCCGCCCAGTGTGGCGATAAGTAGCTTTTTCATCTTCTTAGTGTCTTTAAATTAGTGTTACTTCACAAACTTCACGCATACCACTTGGCTGACGTGGATGTCTTGCTTGGTGTCTTTCAGCAAACCTGTTTTAGGATTGATTTCATATACTTGTATCACATCGCTGTCACGACAAGCGCAAAGCAGGTACTTGCCATTAGGGGTGATGTTGAAGTTACGTGGATGAATGCCAGTCAGTTGGTAGCCCACCTTGGTCAGTGTGCCGTCAGCAACCACAGAGAAGATAGAGATACCGTCTTCCTTAAGGCGATGACTGGCATAGAGGAACTTCCCACTAGGACTGAGGTGGATGTCTGCCCCACCACGGGCGCCAGCGTCACTGCCATTGATCACCTGCTTAGGCGTCAGTCGGCCATCGGCATAGTCCATCACGGTGATGTCATCCGAAAGCTCGCCCACCACATAGGCATGCGTTCCATCGGCACTGAACTCAATATGACGAGGGCCATAGTCGGCATTCAGCGTAGTGACCACCTCGCTCTCAGTAGGACGCAGAGCATTGGCAGAAAGATCGAAGCGGATGATGCGATCAGCACTGAAATCAGTAGCAAAGATATACTTCCCGTCAGGACTGAAATACGTGCAGTGCACATGAGGTGTCTCTTGGCGAGTGAGGTCTGGTCCGCCAGTCGTACCACAGAACACCGTATCTGCAGGCAGCAGGGAACCATCAGCAGCTATGGGGAACACCGTCATGGAACCACCTGTATAGTTGGCCGTCACAACCATCTTTCCATTAGTGCCGATATAGCAAGGATCCTCGCCAAACGTCAGTTGCGTATTGAGATACGTCAGCTTTCCTATTCCCCTTTCATAGCGATAGGCATTCAGCGCAGCAGTGGTGTCGGAAGTTTCCGTCACGGCATACACCAATGACCCGTCAGCCGAAGGAATCACGTATGACGGATTCACTACCTTGGCAGAGTCGAGTAGGGTAGCCTTGCCATTCGCTTGATCGAAGCGGAAAGTATAGATGCCCTCACTGCCCTTGCCAGTATATGTTCCCACCAGCATGTCCAGTTCGTCAGGCACATGGCTTGCTGGCTGGCAAGCCATCATGCCCAGACACAAGATCCCTGCAAAGAAAAGTTTCCACCTCATAATTATATAATGTTTAATGTTTAATGTTCAATGTTTTAATGTCCTCCACCAGCTTATCCACTTTCTCCTCTTCCGTGTTCCATGCACAAACGAAGCGGAAAGCATCCTTCTCCTCATCTACTGGTCCCCAGTACTCGAAGCCCCACTTCTGGCTCAATGCCTCCTGCTGCGCATGCGTCAGGATAGGGAATACTTGGTTGGTATGAGAGTCTGTCAGCATAGGGAAGCCATTCTCCTTGAAAGCCGTAGCAATCTTCTTCGCCATCTTGTTGGCATGACGTGCCAGATTCCAATACAAATCCTCCTTGAACAGCTCGTAGAACTGCAAGCCCAGGATCCAACCCTTAGCTAATAATGCGCCACGCTGCTTCATCACCATGTCGTAATCCTCACCCAGTTTAGGGTCATTGAAGATGACAGCCTCACCCATCAGTGCCCCGTTCTTGGTACCACCGATGTAGAACACATCAGTCAGTTCTGCAAAGTCGTGCAGCGTCAGATCGTTACCTTCAGCTGTGAGGGCGCTGCCCATACGGGCACCGTCGCAGAAGAAATACAGGTTGTGCTTCTTGCAAAAGTCGTGCAGAGCCTTCAGTTCAGCGCGTGTATAGATGGTTCCAATCTCCGTTGAATCAGAGATATAAACCAGTTTCGGCTTCACCACATGTGGGCGCTCCTTATATTGCATCAATACCTTCTCCACGTGGGTAGGCGTAAGCTTTCCGTCAGGTGTGTCGATGGTGATCACACGGTGTCCAGTAGCTTCAATAGCCCCCGTCTCGTGTACGAAGATATGTCCTGTATTGGCGCAGACAGCCGCCTCTGCCGATTTCAGCAGGGAGCTTATCACACTCATGTTGGCCTGTGTACCGCCCACTACGAAGAAAACCCTTGCCCAAGGGTTGCCTATCTTGATGCGGAGCAGATGACGGGCACTCTTACAAATCTCATCAAATCCATAGCCAATGTGTTGGTCGAGGTTAATCTCTGACATGCGCTTCATGATATTAGGATGCGCAATCACTGAATAGTCGTTTACAAATCCGTACATAGTTAAAGAATAATTATTTTGAGGACAAAGATACATTTTTTATTGAAAAGTAGTATATTTGCAGTCGAAAATCTGTTTCTACTGGGGTTGTTTGGTTTTGACAGCGGGTAGAAGGGATGTGTAAGCATGCAGTGCATCGTGTGATTGGCACTTAAATCTCAGTCCTCAAAAAATTAATTGGCGAGAATAACTACGCTCTTGCTGCTTGATCGAAGTTCAGTAAATCGAGCTTAATCCCGGCACAAGGTGCTGGGACAAGACATCACTCAGGAACTCTTGCTCCGAAGTAGCCTGATCAAGTGGTGCAGTCAAATCGGGGATAGTCTCCACGGGCCTTGACGTGTAGATGAAATTTTAAAGGATAAGGCGTGGATTGGCTGTCTTGGGTCTGTCTGCGCTCGAAAACCAAACCAAGAATAAGCATGTAGAAAGCTCATTTGTTCCTCGTTTGGACGCGGGTTCGACTCCCGCCAGCTCCACCTATAGAAGGGAGGCATCTGGTTTCAGGTGTCTCCCTTTATGTTGCCTATAAGTCTTTTTTAACATTCAGCACCCTTGCATTTCTGCCCCAAAATGTTTGCATTCAGAAAATAAGATTGTACTTTTGTGGGTTATGAAACCTTAAATAAAAAGATATTATCAATGAAGAGTTTAGTGTATTTTCTTTCTGCAGCGATGCTGACTTTGGGACTGAGTGCGTGTGGTGGCGATTCAGATTCGCCTACTAATAAACCTGTTGACCCTCAGCCTACACCACATAAACCAGAGACTCAACCTACGGAAGAAACCAAAACCTTCGTGGCAGGTGCCGATATCAGTTGGGTGACCGAGCAGGAGGCCGATGGCGTGAAATTCTATAATGCAGCAGGGCAGGAGCGTGACTGCTTCGCCTTAATGAAAGAGATAGGTATGGACGCCGTGCGTCTGCGTGTGTGGGTAGATCCACAAAGCTATGGCTATGGCGCTTGGAGCGACAAGGCCGATGTGGTGGCAAAGGCTGTGCGGGCTAAGAATGCAGGATTGGATGTGATGATCGACTTCCACTACAGCGACTTCTTTGCAGACCCAGGCCGTCAGGAAACGCCTAAGGCATGGGAAGGCCTCTCTCTCGATGCATTGAAGCAGAAAGTGGCAGAGCATACCAAGGATGTGCTCAGCGCACTGAAGGCCCAAGGGGTGACTCCAAAGTGGGTGCAAGTGGGCAATGAGACCAGAAACGGCATGATGTGGCCAACGGGACAGTTTTGGACAGACAGCGGAGATACGCCAAACGGTTGGAGCAACTATGTGGCACTGACCAATGCAGGATATGATGCTGTGAAGGCCGTGTTTGCAGAAGCTATCGTCATCATCCATCTGAACAATGCATGGCAGGATGCCGATTGGTGGTTTAAGAAATACAAGGACCTGGGTGGCAAGATGGATATGATAGGTCTGTCGCACTACCCACAGACAGAGGCAGATAAGACTTGGGCACAGATGAACCAGTTGGCTATCAGTCAGATTAAGACGCTGGCCAACAACTATAAAGTGAAGGTAATGGTGACGGAGGTTGGCGTGAAGTCTGCTAATGAAACAGAAGCAGCTAGGGTTCTCAAAGCATTCATGGATGAGGCCCGAAAGACGGAGCAGTGTGTTGGTGCGTTCTACTGGGAACCTCAGGTTTATGGTGAGTGGCGCCCCAGCTACTACGTACCTCTGGGATGGAATGCCTACGATCAAGGCGCCTTTACCTCTGAAGGTAGGCCAGCTCCATGTATGGATGCATTCAAATAAGGATCCCTAATATAATATAAGGTGTCATCTGGAAGTGGCATTTTGGGGCATAGATTTGACAAAATGCAATCGTTTGCGCCTATGCACTCTATTTTTAGGGGGTGAATGTTTGACAAAAAAGATAAAGATACGTACTTTTGACGCAAATTGACGAAGTAGGGATACTTCTTGATACTAAGAGAGAAACATTTAAATAGAAACATTAAATCTGATAAATGCATGAATGAAGTTAAGCTTGGAACCTTCCGTAGGTTCCTGACCCTATTCTTGGGGCTGATTCTGACTGTAGGCGTTTATGCACAAAACATCACCGTGAAAGGCCACGTGAAAGACACAGCGGGCTTTGAAGTGATAGGTGCAAACGTCGTGGAGAAAGGTAATCCTACCAATGGTGTGGTTACCGACTTGGATGGTAACTTTACACTGACAGTTCCTGCTGGTGCAACGCTCTCCATCTCCTTTATTGGCTATGTGACACAAGAGGTGTCGGCTGCTCCTGAAGTAATGGTAACTCTGCAAGATGACTCTCAGATGCTGGAGCAGGTGATTGTCATCGGCTATGGTACCGCTAAGAAGAATGACTTGACAGGTTCTGTGACGGCTATCAAGCCTGATGAGATGAACCGCGGTCTGGTAACGAACGCACAGGATATGATGGCTGGTAAGATAGCCGGTGTGAATGTCACCTCCGATGGTGGTACACCTGGTGGCGGTTCTACCATCCGTATCCGTGGTGGTGCCTCACTGAGTGCATCAAACGACCCTCTGATCGTGATCGACGGTCTGGCAATGGATAACAGTGGCGTGCAGGGTCTGAGCAACCCACTGGCTATGGTGAACCCGAACGATATCGAGAGCTTCACCGTGCTGAAGGATGCTTCTGCAACCGCCATCTACGGTTCTCGTGCTTCTAACGGTGTGATCATCATCACCACGAAGAAGGGTTCTAAGAGCGGCAAGATTCGCTTGGCTTACAACGGTAACGTATCTGCCAGCACCATCAAGAATCGCTTGGAGGTGATGGATGGCAATGAGTTCCGCTCTTTTGTCAACAATCTCTATGGTGAAGGCAGCGACCAAGCTTCACATCTGGGCAGTGCTAATACCGATTGGCAAGACCAAATCTATCGCACAGCCATCAGTACCGACCACAACCTCACCGCTACGGGCAACATTGCAGGTATGCCATTCCGTGCTTCTGTAGGTTACACAAACCAAAACGGTATCATCAAGACTTCTGAATTTGAGCGTTACACAGGCTCTGTGAACTTCTCACCTTCATTCCTTGAAGATCATCTGACCTTCAACGTGAATGCTAAGGGTATGTACGCTAAGAACCGTTATGCTGACGGTGGTGTGGTGGGTGCCGCATTGACTTATGACCCAACGCAGCCTATCTACAACAATGATCCTAACTATGTGACCTCATTCGGTGGCTATCAGCAGTGGACCAGCACCAATGCCTTTGGTGACCCTACTTGGCCATTGGCATTCAACTCACTGGCTCAGGCCAACCCTGTGGCTACCCTGAAATTCCAGAACAACCGTGCCGTGAGTAAGTCATTGATTGGCAATATCGAGATGGACTATAAGTTCCATGGCTTTGAGGATCTGCGTTTCCATGCCAATGGTGGTATGGACCTCTCTACTGGTAAGCAGAATAATGATGTGGATCCACGCAGTGCAGGTAGTAACTATTATGGCTACACTGGCGTAGATAAGACTGATAAGTACAACCTGCTGTTCAGCTCTTACCTGCAGTATGCCAAGGAATTCACTGAGAATCACAACTTCGACATCATGGCTGGTTATGAGTGGCAGCACTTCCATCGTAAAGGTACCAACCAGGGTTGGGGATGGATTCCTGCTACCAACAGCGATCCTGCTTTGCAGAACACTAAATATAATGAGGTGAACCGAGAGTGGGCCGCTGAGAGCTACTTGGTTTCATTCTATAGCCGTCTGAACTACACGCTGCTGCAGCGCTATATGCTGACTGCTACGTTCCGTGCCGATGGTTCTTCTAAGTTCAACAAGGACAACCGTTGGGGTTACTTCCCATCAGTAGCACTGGCATGGAAGATCAATGAGGAAGCCTTTGTAAAGGATATCGACTGGATCAGCGACTGGAAACTCCGTCTGGGTTATGGTCTTACTGGTCAGCAGGAAGGTATCGGCGAGTATAGCTACTTCGCTTCATACGTAGCCAACCGTGAGCATGCGTTCTATCCAGTGATAGGCGATGGCGTTACTTCTCGTCCAAATGCCTATAATGACAACCTGACTTGGGAAAAGACCACTACTTGGAATGCTGGTATGGACTTCGGTATCCTGAACGGTCGCTTCACAGCTGCACTTGACTTCTATCATCGTAATACCAAGGATCTGCTTCAGTCAGTTCCTGTGGCTGCAGGTTCTAACTTCAAGAATACTGTAATGGCCAACGTGGGTTCTCTGAAGAACACAGGTTTGGAATTTTCTATCGGTGGTAAGGTGATTCAGGCACGTGACTTCATCTGGGATGTTCAGTACAACGTGACTTGGAACAAGAACAAGATTACTTCTATGACTGTAGGTGAGGCCGCTCCTGGCTATTACCTGCCAACAGGCTACATCGCAGGTGGTACAGGTAACTCCGTACAGGCACAGGCCGTAGGTCATCCAGCTTATAGCTTCCTGGTTTACCAGCAGGTATATGATGAGAATGGCAAGGCCATCGAGAATGAGTACGTAGATCGTAACGGTGACGGCATCATCAGCGACTTGGATCGCTACTACTACAAGAAGCCTGCTGCTGACGTGCTGATGGGTCTGTCTTCTAAGATGATCTGGAAGAACTGGGACTTCAGCTTCTCTCTGCGTGCCAGCCTGAACAACTACGTATTTAATAATGTGGAGAGCAACAACTCCAATCAGGGTAAGGCTGCTGTCTATGCACAGAGCGGTTTCTTCAGTAACTTCGTTACCCGCCACTTGGATAAGGGCTTCCAGGGTGTAGGAAACTACTTCATGAGCGACATGTTCGTACAGAACGCTTCCTTCCTGAAGGTAGACAACGTCACGCTGGGTTACAGCTTTGACAATCTGTTTAAGCGCGGCATCAACGGCCGTGTGTATGCTACGGTGCAGAACGTGTTGACCATCACTAAGTACAAGGGTCTCGACCCAGAAGTAGGCGGTGGTATAGACAACAACTTCTACCCACGTCCTTTGGTATCAATGCTGGGACTTAGCCTTAATTTCTAACCCTTTAAAGACATTGAAGATATGAATATTCTAACTAAATACACGAAGACACTGCTGCCTGTAGCAGCACTTTTCCTGACTCTGGGATTGGCTTCTTGCACGGGTGACCTTGATGTGGATCCTACCATCGACAAGAGTACCTCCATGGAGTTCAATCGTGATGCCGTGTTCAATAAAATCTATGGTAACATGGCCCTTACAGGTCAGAACGGCCCTGCGGGTGATCAAGATATCGCCGATATAGATGAAGGTACCTCTGATTTCTTCCGTCAGATATGGAACATGAATGAGTTGACTACCGATGAGGCTATCTGTAGCTGGGGTGACCCTGGTATTCCAGAGTACAACTTCAATACTTGGGATGCTTCTCATGGTATGATCACTTGCGAGTATTATCGTCTGCTTTTCGGTATTACGATGGCAAATTCATTCTTAACTCAGACTGCAGATGAGACCGATGCTGAGACCGTAAAGATGCGTGCTGAGGTTCGTTTCCTGCGTGCGCTCTACTATTATTATGCCATCGACTTCTTCGGCAATGTACCTTTTGTGACTACCGTCTCTTCTGAGAATGCGCCACAGGCCAGCCGTGCAGAAGTTTACAGCTTCATAGAGAGCGAGCTGAACGACTGCGTGAATGATATGGCAGAGCCTAAGCAGAATACTTATGGACGTGCTGATAAGGCTGCCGCTTGGTTGCTGCTCTCTCGCCTCTACCTGAATGCTCAGGTTTATACAGGTACCCCACAGTGGGCCAAGGCTGCCGAGTTTGCAAAGAAAGTCATGGACTCTGCCTATACGCTGACTCCTACGTTCAGCTACCTCTTCATGGGTGATAACAACAGCAATGGTGCTCAGAATGAGATCATCCTGCCTATCCTTCAGGATGGTATCGATACTCAGAACTATGGTGGTTCGTTGTTCCTCATCGCCTCTACTTTCAAGGATGACATGGGCGATCATGGTACCAGCGAGTCTTGGGCAGGTAACCGTGCCCGCAAGCAGTTGGTGGAGAAGTTCTTCCCTAACAGTGAGCCTCCTACGGGTCTGGACGTGGCTGGCATGGTGAATGCAGCTGGTGACGATCGTGCTATGTTCTTCAGCGTAGACCGCAATCTGAGTGTTGAAGAAACGTCTGTATATACCGATGGTTTCTCTGTAGCTAAGTTCACTAACAGCTATTCTAATGGTGCCAACCCTCGTGATTCTAAGTTCGTGGATATGGATGTTCCTTTCATGCGTGCAGCAGAGGCCTATCTGACCTATGCAGAGGCACAGACTCGCCTGGGCAATACAGACGAAGCTAAGCCTGCTATCGATGCTCTGAAAGATCGTGCGCATGCCACTTCTTCTAAGCAGGGTGTTTATTCATTGGATGACATTCTGGACGAGTGGGCACGTGAGTTCATGTTCGAAGGTCGCCGTCGTATGGACTTGGTTCGTTTCGGCAAGTTTGGAGGCAACTCAGACTATGTTTGGGAATGGAAGGGCGGTGCCCGCAATGGTTCCAACTTCAGTGCACAGCGCAATGTGTTCGGCCTGCCTACTAAGGACATCGTGGCCAATAACAACCTGGTGCAGAACCCTGGCTACTAATATAAATGAAGAATTAAGAACGAAGAATTAAGAATAATTCATAATTCATAATTCATAATTAAAAAGAAAACATTATGAAAAGCATTAAGATATTAGCTTCATTATTCGCAGGACTGGTTTTGACCACGGCTTGTAGCAGTGATCGAGATTCCAATCCTATATATCAGGAGCCATCGGTGTTCCAGCTGAACACACCTGCCTTTGTCAATGGCACCTATGATTTGGAGAATTCCACGACTTTGCAGCTTACCTGCATGCAGCCTAACTATGGTTATACCGCTGCTACCATGTATGCTGTTCAGGTGTCACTCTCTCAGAGCTTCAGCACTTTCACAGAGCTGACTACCCAGTATTCTACGGCTTTGATGAACGTCGATGTTTCAGAACTGGCTGTTGCTGCTACAACGATGGCTGTTGAGGCTGGTTATGATGGTGACCAGTTCCCATTGGATATTCCGCTGTATATCCGCCTTCGTGCTTATCTGCCCAATGCCACTGGTGCTCAGGCCAAGGAAGGTGATATTTTCTCAAACGTTATCTCATTGCCTCATGTGAAGCTGCACTTCGCTTTGCCACCGGTAGAGTTGCCAGAGCATATCTATGTCATCGGTAGTTTCAACGGTTGGAGTTGGGATACTGCTCCAGAGATGGTAGTGGTGAATGGTGCTCCTAACGTGATGTGGCGCATGGTTTACCTCGATGGTGGTTTCAAGATCAATACCGCAACGTCATGGAACGGTGGTGAGAAGGGCTACAGTCAGGTGACTATTGTGGACAATGCTGGTGCTAATGTCAGCGATGACGGTGGTAACATCGGTGTAGGCAATCCTGGTTGGTACCTCTTGGTAGTGAAGACAGCCGTAGTAGGCCGTGACATTACTTTCGAGGTTGACTTCGAGGAGGCTGCTGTATGGCTGATTGGTAATACCCTTGGCGGTTGGGACGAGTTGGTTCCAGCTGGAAAGTTCACCACGCCTACTACACCAGACGGAGAGTTCGTTTCTCCTGCATTCGTTGCTTCTGTTGATGGTGTTTCACCTGCAAGCGATCCTCAGGGAGTACGTGCATACGTGAAGGTGCCAGGTTATGATTGGTGGAAGTCTGAGTTCATGATTTTCGACGGCAAGATTGTCTACCGTGCTAATGACGGTGACCAAGAGCGCGTAGCTGGAAAGCAGGGACAGAAGCTCTACTTGAATTTCACCAACGATACGGGCCGTATTGAATAATTCAGATATTCAAATATTCAAATATTCAAAATATAGAATTATGAAAAAGTTATCATTATATATGTTGCTGGGTGCCATGACCTTCATGGCTGCCTGCGACGAGGATTTCAATGAAGACGTAGCTGCGCCTCAAGGCTGGGATCAGGTGAGTGCCATCAGCGTGAAGGGATTTACAGCCAAGAGCGTTGGTGTTGTGAACCTTGGTGAGGTTACGGGCGACTCTGTGACCGTTGTAGATGTGTCTTTACCAAGCGGTTTGCCTTATGGAGTAAGCCTTGGTAACTTGAAGTTGGTGGTCACTCCTGAAGGCTCATCAAACAGCTATACCCTTAATGCTGGCTCTACTGGAAAGGTAGCTGTGTCCGACTTGCAGGAAGTGATTAACAAGGAGTATGGCTTACGTCCAGATACTCGTACGTTCAGTGCAGAGCTTACTGCCGACTATATGGATGGTGGACAGGCTATCTTGGCTACGGGTGGAACAGTAGAACTGAAGGCCATTGCCGCTGCTCCTATAATAGAAGATGTATACTATTATGTAGGAGCAGCCAATGGTTGGAGTGATTCAGACCAGACCTATCCGTTGAAGAACAGCGGTGCCGATGTCTATGAAGATCCTATCTTCGTGGGTGTGGTTCCTGCACCTGTAGATGAGAATGGAGACCGCGTGGACAACTGGTTTAAGATTGCCCCTGCATCTGCCTATGAGGCTGAGGACTTCTGGGGTAGTTTGATGGGTGCTTCTACCGATGGTGATGGCACGCTGCAGGGCCGCTTTGTGACGAAGGATGCTCAGGCATGGAATTTGCCTGCCAGTGATGGTGCTAAGACCTATGTCATCAAGTTGGATATGATGTCTGGTACCTATGAGTTCACTCCATACGTGGAAGACCTCTGTGATGAATATTACTATGTAGGTGCCCTGAATGGCTGGAGCGATTCTGATAAGACTTACCAGCTCACCAACAGTGGCGTGAGTGCTTATCTGGATCCTATCTTCAGTATCGTGATACCTGCACCAGTAGATGATAATGGCAACCGCGTGGACAACTGGTTTAAGTTAGCTCCTGGAACTGCCTATGGTGACAACTTCTGGGGTAGCCTGATTTGCGCTGCAGACAATGGCGATGAGTCTCTGAAGGGACAGTACGTCATTGGCGATGCAGGTGCTTTCAACCAGCCTGCTTCTGATGGTGCTACTTACTACCGCATCTCTATCAATGTGCTGGCAGGTACTTGGGAGTTCACTCCAATGGCTTTCAAGGAGTACATCTATGAGATTGGCAATGAGAGTAGCTGGAGCACTGCACATGCTCTGCGCTCGGCCAATTATGATGGTAAGTACGTGGGTTACTACTGGCTCGATGGTGAGTATAAGTTCAAGCCAAACGAGGACAACTGGGATGGCGACTGGGAATACGTGGATGGCAATAAGATTACTGATGCAGGTGGTCCTAACATGCCAGGTGTAGCCGCAGGCTTCTACATGATCAAGGTTGACCTGTCTGAGATGACCTTCGAGACTACTCCATTCACAGTGAGCATCATCGGCTCTGCCAATGGTGCTTGGGATACTGACACCGACCTGACTTATAATGCAGAGGAAGGTTGCTTCGAAGTTACTACTACTCTGAATGATGGTGAGTTCAAGTTCCGTGCCAACCATGATTGGGGCATCAACTGGGGTGGTGAGCCTAACGGTCTCTCTCAGGATGGTCCTAACATTGGCGTAGCAGCAGGTACTTACCTCATCAAGTTCTACCTTGATGGTGCTACTGGTACTGCTAAGTACACTATTGAGCAGAAGTAATAGGGTTTGCTGAAATAGAAAAGGTGCTGCACCTTACGTGCAGCACCTTTTTTGTTGTTTATATAGTCTTGAGCATATACCCATTGCCTTCTTTGTAGATTGCAAGTTTCTTGTCGGCTTGAAGCAAGTTGTTAAGTTTGCGAATGTAATTATATAGGGTGTGGAATTAGCATCATCGCTATAGTATTAGTTGTTATAGCAATCGTGGTTTTTATATTGTTACCGTTATAAAAGCTTTAATGGCGCCATCAAAAGTATTATAATTCTAGACGTTTTGCTTTGTTATTTTGTGCGTTTGATTTGTAGACTCCCAACTCTTCGATTGTAGACTTAAAACATATTAATCTTTCTTATCTTCCATAAAGTGCATTTTTTTCTCCATTTTTTTATATATTTGCCCTCAGATAACGTAAAGCGATAAGGATATGAAAGCGAAGAGTATATTCCAGAATATGTGGTTGCTGGCGATAGCTTGCCTGAGTATTGTGTTTGTGATGACTGCTTGCGGAGGTGATGATGGTCCTACACCAGAGCCAACACCAACACCAACCCCTACGCCCACACCGACTCCCACGCCTACTGTGGAATGGACAGCTGTGACAGCACAACCTGATGCTTGGGATGGGCAGACGCATGCTGATATCACCTATCAGTTGCTGGTATATTCATTTGCCGACAGCGATGGTGACGGCATGGGTGATTTCAATGGTATCGCCTCTAAGCTGGACTATCTGAAGAGCTTGGGCGTGAGTGCGCTCTGGCTTTCACCTATTCATCCTGCGATGAGTTATCATGGCTATGATGTCACTGATTATACTAAGGTGAATCCGCAGTATGGTACTGAGGCCGATTTCGACAATCTGGTGACTAAGGCACACGCTGCAGGCATCAAGATCTATCTGGACTATGTGATGAACCATACAGGCAAGGATCATGAGTGGTTCAAGAGCGCCTCCAGCGATGTGAACAGCCCTTACCGCAGCTTTTACACTTTCTCGCAGGATCCGGAAGGCGATGTGAAAGCGGGCAAATTCCCTGCAGTGGATGGTTATAGCAGTGGGGAATGGTATACTGTGGGGAATGCCGAGGCTGTGAGTGGCATCTATAAGTTCGTCTTAAACTGGAAAGACAAGACCATCACTGTGACGAAAGCCAGCAAGGCCGATTCAGACAACCCTGATCAAAGCACTTCGAATGCAAAATACCTCTATTTCGGTGATGGCGTTTGCAAAAAGTTCTACGATAAGGGCAACGATACCTACGAACTCACTTTAAACCTGAACACCACATGGGGCTTCTTAATCAGAACCTCCAATACCACATGGGACAACGGCACCAAGTTCGGCGCACCCTCTTCTTCCTCGAAGGTAACCTTAGGAAAGGCCTTCAAGCTCGATAACAACACTGCTTCTGATATCAAGTTCGACTTCATGGATGCCTGGTACTACCATGCTATGTTCTATACCGACATGCCCGACCTTGACTATGGCAAAGTTTCCGATGTGCGTAGCAATGCCACTTACAAGGCTATGCTCAGCGCTGCTGAGGGTTGGGTAGATAGGGGAGTGGATGGCTTCCGCCTCGATGCCGTGAAGCACATTTACCACAATGCCACGAACGATGACAACCCACAGTTCCTCAAGACCTTTTATGAGGATATGAATGCCTACTTCCATCAGAAAGGGCATAGTGAGGACCTCTATATGATAGGCGAGGTGCTTGATAGCTATACCGTGACTGCACCTTATTATAAAGGTCTTCCAGCACTGTTCGATTTCACTTACTGGTACTCTTTAGAAAGTCTGATCAACAGCTACAAGGGCAATACGCTTGCCTATGAAGTGCTGCAACATCAGCAGAAGTTTGCCAGCTATCGTTCTGATTATCTTTATACTCCAAAGCTGTCTAATCATGATGAAGATCGCGCTGCTTCCAAGCTTGGCAAGTTGCTCGCCAAGGAGAAATTGGCAGCAGCCGTGTTGCTTACTACAAGTGGTCATCCTTACATCTATTATGGCGAGGAACTCGGCATCTATGGCACTAAGAACAATGGCGATGAGTATGTGCGCAGTCCGATGTTGTGGGGTGACAATACAGTGACCAGCAGCTATACCTCGAAGATAGACAAGGGAGTGGCAAGCAGCATCAAGTCGGCCACTGACCAAGCTGCTGATGCGAACTCACTGCTCAGCACTTATCGCACTTATACAGCGCTGCGCAACACCTATCCAGCCTTGGCAACTGGCAAGATGACGCGTCATGACACCTACAATGAGTCCAATACCAGTCTTTCAGGTCTTGCTGCTTGGTATATGACAGAAGGCAGCCAGAAGCTTTTGGTGCTGCACAATCTGAGCAATGCCACCATCCAGGTGCCACTCACAGATAGTGTCAATAAGGCCATTGCTGTGACTGGTGAAGTGAAGCAGCAGGAGAATTACAGCAAGCTCCAGATGCCAGCTTGCTCCTCCATCGTGCTGTTGCTGAAGGTTTCTTGACAATATTCAAAAGCAATGATTGTCAAGAATTACCTATTACGCGCCATTACGTAGTTTCCATAAAACTTTTACGTAGGCTATGTAAAACTATTACGCCACTGCCATAAAGGTGTTACGGAGCCTACGTAATTATATTACTTGTTAATCATAAGGGCACTATTACGCTTCATCTTCCACATCTTCCACACATCTTCCACGAGATAATTCATGATTTATATATCATCGTGGAAGATGGAAGATGTGGAAGATGTTTTTCTGTTGTACTTTATATACGGTTGTCTTGTCCAGTATAGGTGTCAATAGATTTAATAAGAACAATAATCGTGAAAAAATCATTTCTGCCGTCGTTAAAATTTTTCATCAATATTTTTTTTAATGATTATCCGCAACCAGCCGATAGGTTTCTATTGTAGATTCGATGCCCAAAAT
>ERZ842401.2841-NODE-2841-length-22415-cov-7.534168_pt1 | contig 22415 bp, 22 predicted proteins | sample MGYA00521270_ERZ842401 | MGnify/ENA primary metagenome ERZ842401 (study PRJEB31892, sample SAMEA3878208) | bioreactor metagenome | biome: Moose rumen | place: Sweden | collected 2011-10 | study: EMG produced TPA metagenomics assembly of the PRJEB12797 data set...
GCCCATACCAGGGTAGGGGTCGCAGGCTTCGCCTTCCACCAAGACAATCAGATTGCCGCCGTCGTAGGAGAAAGGCTGCGTGAAGACGAGCTCTTTCCAGTAGTCGTCCCACTGGATGTCACAGCCGAGGGAGTCATACACCAGCGTGGCTGCGCTCACCAAGGAACCCCACGTCTGCGACAAATCGATAGCCGGTTCGGAGGTCTCCAACAAGTAAATCTTGACCCGCTTGTCTGCGTCGTTTATCGGATAATTGCCGTAGGTGATGTGGTAGGAAAGCGATTCTATGTTGCCGGCCGAATGGTTGATTTCATTGCCGAGATACAGCGCGGCCGACAAGTGGTAGCCGTATGCGCCCGGCAGTGCCGAATGAATGGAAGTCGTTGTACCGCTGCCGATGGTGTCGGAAGTGGTTGTTTGGGCGCTTAATGCAAAGAATGACAGCACAAAAGCCGCCAAAACCAGGATTCTTTGAATGGATAATCTTTTTGTCATACTTTTTTATAATAGTGTAATTTTATTTTTCGGGCTGCAAAAATACGCACTTGTGCACCCGCTCGAACTCCCCTGTTTATGGGAGTTTTGACGAAGGACTACTTACTTTGGGCTGTGGGCGGAATGACATTTTCCAGACCAAGTCAGAAAGCCAGAAAAGCGGTGGCTGTGCGTGACAGCGAGGAAATGATTGACACGTGGTTAAATTATTATCAGATAATAATATAAGCTTGTTGTTGATGGTGTCATAGAAGAGAAGTTTCTTCAACAAGTTTTCCCATCCGCGACAGCATCTTGATGCCATACACCGGACAGTAGGGCACCTTCTCGACGCCCGTGCGCACCCGCGGGATGTCCAACAGCAGGAACGCCACGGTCATGAACCCCGCCGCCCATACTATCTGCCCGAAAATCTGCTTCAGCGTCACCGACATCATCGCGACATCAGTCTGAAAATAAATTTTGTTCTATAGCATGTCCGACATGTTTTTCCACCCCGTCAAATCGCCTTTCTGGTAATGGTAACTTTGGGAGTCGTTACAATACCATTGACCGTTTTCAAAGATGACAATGCCCCCGAAGAATTTGTCCTCTCCCAAAGCTGTGTTCATATCAGCGATACGCTTGGCCAAGGCCTCCGCCTTGTCTTTCACTGCGGAATCGGTGGCCGTGACGCCTCCTTTGGTATCGAAGATGCCGATGCGTCCGTCTTTCATCTGAATCAGCCAGTCGGGGTAAAAAAGCGAGAACTTGTTTTCTGTTGAGTTGAAGTACCTGAATGCCAAATATTCCTGGCCGTAATCCCCGTTCTTGAACCACCATTTGATATTCTGGTTCGAGTCAATGAACATAATGAACCCCTCTTCGTTCTTCCGGCCGTTGAAATTCTTTTGGATGTAAAATGGAGTGAGGACACAAGCGTCGCTGGGCAAAGCCAGTTCTTCGTAGTCGTCGGTGAAACTGTATGAATCTTGAAGGTTGAAAGGGTTGGATGTGCCGCTCTTTTTGGCACGGGTCGCTAAAATGCGATTCAAGACAGGACGATAGTCGATTAGCGACTGTGTGATGGCCTGCAGGAACACACTGCCGGAGCCTTTCCGGATGTCGGCGATAAACACTTTGTAACAAATGATGGTATTTGGATTCACGACGCTGTGCATCCATACGCGCAACGCGGATTTCAGCGGGCTCCACGAACGGGCGATGTTGGAAATCCTCGCGTCGCCGGATGTTTGCCCGGCTAACACTTTCATGCAATACATGGTGAAAATCTTTTCCAAGTCATTCTCCGACGTTTCATTTTCCAGATCATTCCCATCGGCCAAATCATCACCGACAGCATCAATGTTGCGGATTTCCACATCGGTCATGATGGTGTTGCGGATGACGGGGTTCAGGTCAATGCCTTTTGCCGCCACTTTCTTCTGGCATTCGTGGTACATGTCGGTATCCAGGTCTATTCCAAAGAATTCGTTAAAAGTCTGGATCATAGACTTTTGAAATTCGTTTGAGTCGGCCAAATCGCCATAATCCACACGCGACTCGAAGTCGGTTTGAAGGCAATCGGGGAAAGTGATTTCCAGGTATTTCAGGTTGGAGAGGAATATAAACGGCTTGTTTGTGGTGGATTGGTCGGGAATACCGATTTGGTTGCGGGAGTAGTTCGTATAGACAAATCCCGTTTTGAGCAACGGAGAGTGAATGGGGTGTATGCGTTTCGGTTCCGGAATGCGCAGGATTCTGCCCAATGTCTGCGTGTAGAAGGTGTTGCTGCCGATTTCGCGGAACATCACCAGCACGTGGGCGCGCGGACAGTCCCAACCAGTGCCCGCGGCCTGCTTGAACAGCATGAAGTCGATCCCGCGGTCATTTTGGGCGATATACGGATCAGGGCTTTTGCCGTCAAACCAGCTTGAAATACGGCTGTCGGGCACGCCTTTTTTCTTGAGGAAAGCCGTGACAATCTCTTCTTTTGTCGGAAATCCTTGCTCGATCAGCTTGTGGTCGTCATTGGGCAACTGTATCAAGACCAACGGATTGATGTTCAGATGGTGTTTTTGGTATTCTTCCACCAGCTCATTCCGCTTTTCAATAGCCATTTCCAGCAGCATTTCGTCCTGGTCGCGGCCTTTATACCGTTGCACATCTTCCTCCGTCTGAAAGAGGATTTTCTCCTTGATCAGACCTTCGGCCACCACATCTTCATGTTTCACCACCACGATGTCGGCTTTCCCGGCATCTCTTTCGTTTTCAAAGAGCCCCCGTTCGGAAGCATCCTTAAACGGGGTGGCCGACACTTTGATGATCATCTTGGGATTCAGCGGCCGGATGACTTTTTGCTTGGCCAAATCGCTCACATGGGTGTGACTTTCATCGATGATGAGCACGATTTGGCGACCGGCGGCAGCCGTTGCTTCGACCAAATCCTCGAAATAATAGCCGCTCTCCCGATAAAGCTGGGAATCGTCAGGACGGCGCAGCACACGGTCTTTCGCTTTCTGCGCGACTAATTTTTGCCAGTTGAGGAAAAGAATGTCGTTCTTTTGCAGGATGCCGTCGCTGAAGTCCGCCACGGTGAGCATCCGGCAGTAGTTGTTCGGGAAGAAGAAGTCACGGAACTTGTCGCGGCTCTGCATGGCCAAGTCGTCACTGAACGTGATCCAAACAAAAGCCACGTCGTGTTGCCAGTCGGGTTGGTTGACGAGCTGGCTGATGAAATTCGCCATCATGAAGGTTTTGCCGCTGCCCGTGGGCGATTTGAGCACTAACTGTGCGGGATGGTGCGGCGAAGCCCAAAGTTGTTTGAATTTGCGAAGAAGCTCTTCTATTGCGTTTGCTTGGAAGGTATATGGATTCATTTTTCGGCTGTTTGAGGGTTATTTTTGGCTTTCGATTTGTTGCATGGCGCTTTTGTAGGCGTCCAAAATGGCGTTGGGATAGGACTTAACCTCCACGTTGGGCAGGTGCATGAACGCGTTGGCGGCATCGGGATTGTTGCCCCAACTGAAGATATATACCGTCACGTTTCCGGCCAATTTCTCCATTTCCTGCCTGAAATCTTCAAAATGTTTGAGGTCTTCCTGCAAATACACAGCCGTAAATCGGCCCTGGTTATTGGTGAAAATCTGATAGTAGTCGTTTCTGAAAATCTCGTACAGCGTGTTTTCCGCCAACGAGACCAGCACGCCGGCGTTTTTCGCGAGCGAGATGCGGTCTTCATCGGAGGGGAGCATGATGGGGTCGCGATGAGGGTTGCCGGTGCCCGTGAAGGCGGTACGGTAATATTTCAGCGACCCGCCCAGACCGGCCACCTGTTCGCCTTTGGCGTTGGTGTAGCCCTGCATGACACGGCGATTGCGTTCGTAAGTCACCTCCTCGCAGATGCGTTTCTCGCCCTCGTTCTGCTGCACCAAGATACATTGGCGATTGCCGCCGTCTTCTTCGTTGAGTTTCAGCGTGGCGTGCAATGTGGTGCCCGAACCGGCGAAGAAGTCGAGGATGGTTATGTTAGGATTATCCCAAAACGGCATCTTTACAAGAAAGGAAATTAAAGAGGTAGGCTTGGCATATTCGAAATCACCATCTAAATCAAGACTTTCAAGTTCTTTTTTCGCATCCTCATTTGTTCCGACATTTATTTCATCATCGATTATGTTTGAAGGAACTTTTGTTGATTTTATTGATTTTTGAAAACGAGGTGAAAATTGTTTTGATTTAATAAGGAAATATGTCCCTTTTTCTATTTCTTCCAACAAATGCTTCTGACCCCATTTGAAATGTCCTGAAGCATGAAAATCATTTGCGTTGATTTTGTCTTTAACAATCACATCGTCAAGCAATTCAATTTTATGATTTTTGCTAAAGGAATATATTCCATCATCTATTCCAAAATGAACTGTCCCTTTTGGAAATAATAATGTTCCCATAGGATTGTCTGTGTTCAATAACGGTACATCCCCTCCATCAACATAACCTTGAGCAAAAGATCTTTGTGGAACATCCCTTTTCTGATAACAAAGAACATATTCCAATTTCTTTCTGACTTTATAAGATAGAGCAGGCGGCGTACTTGTTCTTTTCCAAAAATATGTTGCTACAAAATTCTTCTCTCCAAACACCTTGTCACAAAGCAACTTCATATTCGCTTGCTCGTTGTCATCGATGGAAATGAATATCACCCCGTCATCGCTCAATAGGTTCTTGGCCAATTCGAGGCGTTTGTGCATGAACGAAAGCCAGTAACTGTGGCGTAACGGGTGGTCTTTGGGTACGGGTGTGCCGTCGGGATATTTTTCAAGAAAGCGCTTGTCCTTGTAGGTGAAACCGTCGCTGCCCGTGTTGTAGGGCGGGTCGATGTAGATGACGTCGATTTTCCCCTTGTGCGTGTATTGCAGGCAGGTGAGCGCGTGGTAGTTGTCGCCCTCAATCAAGATGTGCGTGGGCTTCTCACTGCCGTCGGTGAACGACTTGTCCTTCACCTCCTCCAAGACGGGGATTTTGTTCTCGGATGCTTTTTCAAATGCTTCGGGCACGTCAATCCATGTGAGTCCGTAGCGTTGTTCTTTGATCTGCCGGTGCAGATAGCCGTTCTCTTTTTCCAACTCCCGGATACGGCGCAGGAGTTCTTCTTCGTGTACAGTCATTTTGGCGAAATTTCTGTTGCTGGTGAATGTTGATGTTCAGATACAAGAGGCGCGGGCCACTTGTCCGCAACAGAGGTGTCGCCAAACACCCAAACCAAAAACAAGATAAACCCACGCCGTGGCGGTGGTTATCTTTTATTGCTTTTGGTTTTATTCTGCGTGTTAAATTTTGGCGAAATTTCTGTTGCGAGAATAAAAGCTAACGCTGTAAATATATGTCAATCAAATGCTTATTCTATATTTGGCGAATTTGATGGCCAGTTCCACTGTTTTTGTCCGGCTTGCGGATGCGGGAACTGTTTACATCCGTCGGCCGCTGAAATCCGTGTCGATTTCAGACGGCAAAAATAGCAAAAAAGTGAATAAAAAATGCAGAAAACAGCCTGTTTTTGTTTATTTCCTCCCCATCCGCGACAGCATCTTGATGCCATACACCGGCCAGTAGGGCACCTTCTCGACGCCCGTGCGCACCCGCGGGATGTCCAACAGCAGGAACGCCACGGTCATGAACCCCGCCGCCCATACTATCTGCCCGAAAATCTGCTTCAGCGTCACCGACATCATCGAATGCAGGTAGTAGCTGTTCATAAACCCGTTCATGTCAAACTGCTGCATGTCCACGCCCGTCAGCGTCAGATACGAGCCGTACCGCGACATGTTGTCAGCCATAAAATGCTGGAACAGCGAGGTGTACAGCCCGTAGCCCGACGCGCCGGCCAGGTACATGTGGATGACATTGAAGATGAACAGCGCCATGAAGAAGTGCTCGAACTCGTGCACCGACTCGTGGAGCGACCACATCAGCGACACCGCCAGCACCGCGTAGGCGCAGCCCCTAAACACCAACGCCCACCGGTAGGCCGTGATGGGCACGTTGACATCCATCAGGAAGTACATCCTTATCGCATACACCGTGATACAGCCGAAGCCGATGGCGAACAGCTTCCACACTTTCCACTTCTTGTGACCGAGCCAGAAAAGCGTGATGACGACCCCGGCATACACGCCCGGCAGCGACCACAGGCACAGGCCCGTCTTGGTGTGTTCCTCCAACCCGCGCACCTCGCTCCAGTAGATCTCCTCCAACGTGTGCTCCGCGCCGAGCAGCAGCTCCGCCACCACCGTCACCAACAAGATGGCCACCACGTTTTTGTACTGGAATATCTTCAACGAGATGTAGGGCTTCTCCTCCGTCTTGAGGCGATATAGGACGACTGACAGCAGGATGAGCGCGATGGCGACAATCCAGCGAAGGCGCGGCGACCGGAGCCACATCAGGTAGTCGCCATAGACAAGGAAGTAGCTGAACATCAGCATCAGCACGCTCAACAGCAGTCCGGTGGTGATGTCGATGCCCTTGAGCGGCATCCGCTGCGGCATCGGGCAGAAGGGCTTGCAGAGGGTGAGCTGCACAAGGATGACGAGACACATCGTACCGATGGTCAGCACGTGCATCATCCGCCACGAAAGATGGAAGGCGACCGTCGCCGCCAACCACGCGCTGCCGGTGATGGCGGTGAGCAGGATGATGTGCAGCACGGGGAAGAAGACCCCGAAGTCGCGCGGCGGCGTGATCCACAGCTGGATGTTGCTCATGCACTCGAACGTGCCCTGTATCTTCGCGATGCCCGCGATAAAGCAGACGGGCAGGAGTATGGCCATATTGCCGGTGCTCATCGTGATGAGATTGCACAGGCCTATCACGGCCGCCGACCCGCAGAGCAGCTGCTGGTTGGTGAAGCGGAACTTCATCCGGAAGAGCATCGGAAACCAGACCGCCATGCCCGCCAGACCGGTGTAGAGCAGCATCAGCAGGTCCTCAATCATCAGGTTGGTGGCGCCGCGCACCGCCTCCAACGCGCCGAGATAGACCCCGCAGGAGAACTGGAAGCAGAACGCCTGCACGACGTATATCCACGGCTGGACGCGCCGCAGCACAAACGCCCGGAACATGGGCATCACAAAGGGTCCTGGAGCCTGCATGACGTCAGTATTTCACCTCGCACTCCACACTATAGCCCGCCTTGAGCCGTTTCAGATCCTCCGCGCTGTTCCCGTCGAGGGCGATGCGGACGGTGAGCCGCTGCTCCACCTTGACGAAGTTGCCGGTGGCGTTATCGACGGGCAGCAGCGAGAAGGCGCTGCCGGTGGCGTCGGAGAGCCGCTCCACCCTGCCCTTGTACTTGTGGCCGGGGATGGCGTCCACCACGATGCTGACTTCCGCCCCGTCCTTGATATGAGGCAGTTGGCTTTCGCGATAGTTGGCCTCCACCCATTTCTGGTTCTCATCCACAATGCTGACGAGCGTCTGCCCCGGATTGACCAGCTCGCCGACGTTGATGTCGCGCGCGCCGACTACGCCCGAGTGGGTGGCGATGATGTAGCAGTATGACAGGTTGAGCTCGGCCAGCTCGACGGCCGCCTGCGCCAACTTCACCGCCGCTTCGGAGGCGGAACGGCCGTAGCCCTGCTCGTCGGCCACATTCTGCTGCATATCGATGGTGTGACAGATTTGCTCGTAGCGGGCTTTGGCGGCGAGGTAGGCGGTATGGGTCTGATCGTACTGGTGCTGCGAAACCCCGCCGGTATGCAGCAACTGTTCGTAGCGATAGTCGTCGCGCTGGAGGTTCTCCATATTCACGCGGGCCTCCTCGCGCAGCGACTGCGTGGCGTTGACGTTGCTCGTGGCGCTGAGCACCGACGAGCCCGCCTGCTTGCTCTGCTGCTCGGCGCGGGCGAGGTCGCTGCGGGCTTGCGCGAGACGGAGTTTGTACTCGCTGTCCTCCAGAATGACGAGCGTGTCGCCCTCGTTGACATGCTGGTACGCCTCGAAGCGGATTTCGCGGATGAAGCCCTGCACGCGGGTGTTCTGCGGGGCGATGTACTGGCACACGCGGGCGTTGTCGGTGTATTCCACGTGCCCGAAATGGGTGAACTGAAGCACCACATAGACGATTCCCGCTATCAGAAGCAGGATGATCACGGCATTGTAGATGTAGGAACGGAGTTTTGTCTTTTCCATAAAGCAGTCCTATAATTTGTTAATAATCAGCGGAATATTATAGGGCTACCCCTCGCCTTTACCAAGGCTCAAAAACGGCGGCAAAAATACGAAATTATTCGTTTTGTTTGTCTGGAGGCGGCGCTTCCTCAGGGCTTACGCATCAACTTTTTTACTTGGGCGAGCCGGCGCGGATTAGGAGACAACGCTTCCAAGCGTCGCAAATAGCCTTCGTCATTCCATTACCGACAACCTCCACCCGTTATCCCCGTGGTAGATCATCTGGCGGGTCATCCCGCCGTCGATGCAGATGTTTTCGCCGGTAATCCCTGTCTTTCGCAATGATTTGGGCCGATTCTCAGCGAGAATTTCGTCATCCGCGCCAGCATCTTGATGCCGTAAACTGGCCAGTATGGCACCTTCTCGATGCCTGTGCGCATGTGCGGAATGTCCGGCAGCAGGAAAGCCATCGTCATGAAGCCCTGCACGCGGTTGTTCTCCTTGTAGGTGAACCTGTCGCAAATGTACGAAAAGTGTAAATGTTCGGCTAAACCACAAAAAAAGAGACGCCGAATTAAGACGTCTCTTTAAGTATGCATTCGAAAAAGTCGGTTCGCTATTGTATTGCCTGTAGTTTTTGGACTGCCTTAGCCTGCTGTGCGCTTATGGGTACGAATGGGTACTCCGTGCCGGCGAGGTGCTGGGCGTAGTCAAAGTATTGCGCCAGTATCGTGCCGTCCGACTTGCGGCGAAACAACTGCACCAAGGCACCGCCGTGCACGGCGGGATGCACGTCAATGTTGTCGGTCTCGCCGTTCAAGAATGCCAGAATTTGTTTCTGGCATTCGCGAGGGACCAGAACTTCCTCCAAACGGAACACGCCGGTCTGCCCATTCAACTTGTAGCCGTGGCGGAGGAAGGGAGCCAAGGCCAGCACGCTGGCAATCCAGCAAATTCCGAAAGATGTCCAACTGCCACCGAGGGCAATGACGAACACTCCGGCGGCGATCAGGATTCCGAGAATCAACCAGTCTGTCCATAAAAAGACCTGTTTTGCTGTATCCTTCTTCATATCTTCTGGATTAGCAGCTGTGCTTGGTCAGCCGGGAGTTTCACAATGTCGGTAACGGGTTGGAATCTGAGTTCCTTGTATTCGGACAGCTTCGCGTAGGCGATGTCGGCGGGGGCGTTGAACCACACCTCCAACAGGACGGTACCTCCCTCGTTGCCCTGCACAAGCATGGGCTCAATTTTCTTGCCGTTGAGGAAGTCTAAGAGGGATTCGCGACAGTTATAGTTTAGCTCCATACTCTTTTTCTGTAGAAGAATGCCTTCGCCGTTCAGTTTGTAGCCGGATTTGTAGAGAATGAGGAAAATTATGCCGCAGAGGAATATGCACGCACCCGTGGCCTTGTGCACGAAGAACAGGGCTGCGCCGGCCAAAATAATGCAGCCGGAGATGATGAGGTCCTTTATCGCATGAACCTTTTTGAAATTGTTTTCCATTATTTTATAATTTTAGTGAAATGATATACTTGAAGGGCATACGCCATCGTGCATACGGACAGGCGTACGCCAAGAAGCCGTTCTTGGGAATGGCTTAAAAAAAATGAGTGAATGGAAAACTGTCTAAATCCGGATGCGCCGCAAGGCTATGAAGTAGTGGTCGGCAGAGAAAGTACCTGCAAAACCCTTGTCGTGGACGGTGGGGTAGGGATGCCGGAGAATATGGACCACTTTGCCATTGCGGAAGATGTGGAAATTGCTATATGACAGATTGTTCGTTCGGCTGTTGGGCGAATGCGGGCGCACATTCGGCGCGGTGCCTTCCTCCTCGCCGACCGTCAGCAGCGACTGCGCCGAGCTGAACAGCAGGTCCTTGTTTGGCAGGTTGTCGGCTGTGAGCCTCTCCGACGCAGGCTGCGTGACGGTGGAACTCCCATCGGTGTGCTGTACGGAGCGTACCTCGTCTGAGACACCGCCGAGAAGTAGTGTCCACAACACGGAGAATATGCCAATCAGATGTCGCATCGCCTTTTTTGTTTGACGCGGCAAAAGTACATTTTTTTGTGATTTATAAATAGAGAATAGTTTCCCTATCGGTATTCCTCTCTTGACGGGGATGTTGGTTCAGCTATGGCATTGTCGGTGCCGTTTAACCTATGTGATTCCGCCGCCTGTCGTTGGCAACGGTATAATGGTGTGGCCATCCAAAGCCGTTGCAGAGGAAAGCTCAGCGATGCACTGCCCGATTCCCTGCGCGCCTCCCGTGACGACGGCAATTTTGTTGTTGAAATCCATATCTATACTCCGTTAATAATACTCTTCCGTGGCAAATCCGTACTGCGAAACGAATATCTGCTTGAAAGCGTGCAGGTTGTTCTGTTTCGTATCGGTGCAAAAATAGTCTTTTTTCGCAAATTATCGGCTTAATCTGCACCGATAATCCTTGTTTTTTACAATGATCTGAGCCGATTCTCATCAAGGATTCTTCACCCGCGTCAGCATTTCCAACAGTTGGGGTGCTGTGCAAAAAAAGCAGAATAGATACGGGATACTATTGGTTTGTGTTTTGGTTATTTACAACCTATCACTACATTACAATCATTAACCTCTTTTTTAACAGTATCCCCTTCTTCAATCTGATTATAAACATTTTGAGGAATATGAATTGTTAGTAAACTATCACAAGTATAATCAAAATAAATATTACTATTATAAGGAAATGATGGTTTTGGTTCTATTTGATGCAATAATAGTGTTACTGAATATTTATCTTCATGTTTTTTTTTGACAAAAACATTATATTTTTTTTCAACAACAACCCCTTCAAATTCAAGCCCTAAAAAATAATCTTTCTCCTTTTGCAATCTCATTCGCGTTTCTTCTTGAATGGCTTTTCCATATTGAAGCAATTCAAAAGTACAACAACCAACTATTGCAAGAGCAATTAAACAAATAATTTTCAATACGGTTGCCTTTTTAATCATATTTTTTTCTAATTATGGAATAAACCTCCAAGCATTTCGTCTTTATGTTTTACTGCCGCAAAAATACACATTATCTAATCTTATGGCTTCTTTACGTTGAAATATTATTGTATCGGCCGCAGCGTGCGTTTGCGTGAAGCAATGAAAGCAAGATATAAGGCAAAAATCATGTATTGCAAATCCGCGCAGATCCGCGCGATCCGTGGAGATTCCTCGCTTCACGCCGGATTCTTCACCCTGACCTTCGACCACGTCTGCAGCAACACCGAGACGATGATGAGCGCGATACCGAGGACAAACGAGAAGTTCAACTCGTGGTATTCCTGGAAAATCAGCATCGCGAGGATGATGCTATGGACGGGCTCCAGATTGTAGGTGAGGTTGACCGTAAAGGCATCAATCTTCTGCAAGACAATGATTTGCAGCAAGCATAGCCCGATGGTGCAAACCACCACCATAAAGGCCATGTAGGGGTAGTCCATACCCGTCGGAAGGAACTTCCCGACTGGCAGTAAGGCGTTGTAAACCGGGAGGATGACGCTGAGGACGACAATGCCGCCGACCATCTCCCAGAAGAGCATGTTTTTGGCCTCATAGTGCTTGCCGACGTGTTGGTTGGCGATGGCGAACAGGGCGTACAAGGCCGAGGAGACGATTCCCAGGGCAATGCCCAAACGGTATCGGGTGTCGAAGTGGAAGATGAGATAGACGCCGCATACCGTGAGAATGCTGAACAGGAACTCGCGCACGGAGAAGCGGTGCCGGTTGATGATGGGCTCGAGAAGCGCGGTGAAGAACCCGACCAAGGAGAAGCAGACCACCCCGATGGAGACGTTCGACGCTTTGATGCTGGCGTAGAAGAAGATCCAGTGCAGGCACAGCAGCACGCCCACGCCGCCCATCCGCGCCAGATCCTTGAAACGGAAATGCCGCATCTCTTTTCTGAGAGCCAGAAACAACGCCATCAGGGCGGCGGCCCACGTCATCCGGTGCAAAACGAGCACCACGGGGTCCAGCTCGATGAGCCGTCCCAACACCCCGGTGAACCCCGCGATGAACACGGAGAATCAAAAAATTTCTCACGTCACATTTTTGATATTTTTGCAACTAATATGGCAAAACGACCCGATATGAGAGATCAACGAGAATCGGAATTCATGGAGATGCTGGCGCGGTGCGAGCGAACACTGTTCAAGGTGTGCCTGTTCTACACCGACCGGCAGCCCGACAACGTGCGCGACATGTACCAGGACATCGTGTGCAACCTCTGGCAGGCGTGGCCGAACTTCCGGCACGAGAGCAAGGAGAACACCTGGGTCTATCGCGTGGCGTTGAACACCGCTGTCGCCCAACTGCGCAAACGGAGCCGCACCCCCTCTTTCGTGTTGCTCACCGACGAGATGGTCGCCACACTCGCCGATCTCAAACACGAGGAACTCGCCAAAAGCCTCTACCGCCTGATCGACCTCTTAGGCAAAGCCGACAAGTCGCTCATCCTGCTGTACCTGGACAAGATTCCGTACGCTCAGATAGCCGAGATTGTAGGCATCAGCGAAGCCGCCGCGCGGAAACGGGTGGAACGTATCAAACAGAAGTTAGTCATTTTAAACACCGAAAACAATGGAAAAGACATTTGAACAGATAGAAGCGCTTTGGCAGCAGCAGGACGAGCGTCTGCAGCGCATTGAACACGTGCAGCAAGAGTCCGTGCGGCGGCTTTTGCACCGAAGCATCACCTCGACCCACCGCCGCTTCCTGATTGAAAACCTCAGTGCCGTGGTTCTGGGCATCTTGGTGGAAGTCTTCGTGCTCTCGAAGGCAGGGATGTGCTTCGCCAGCTGGAACTTGGCCGTGCCCTACCTGATATTCAACGTTTTGTTCATCGCCAGCGTGGTGTGGTACGCGGTTTGGGTGGCCCGTTTTTGGAAGCACGACCCGCTGAACTCACCCACCCTCGAAGCGATGCGCTTCGCCGACCGCTGGCATCTGGCGCTGAAACGCTCTACAATATGGGGATTCAGCCTCGTCCTGCCTCTTTGCCTTGCAGCAAGCTTCCCCGTTTTCGCCTATATCTTCTATCGCAAGCCATTCCATTTTACGGATCTCCAATATCTTACTCCTCTGCAGATTCTTTTGTCCGCGCTGTTTTACGCCGTCTGCATTGCATACGCGGTTTACGAGCTGCGACTGACCCGCGAACTGAAGGAAAACCTGAAAATATACGACGAACTTTTAGAAAACTAACTACTACTTCATTAAACTTTGAACATTGAACAGTGAGACGATGGAACGTTTGCCTGAGGAAAAGCAAATCTTCTTGCTGAGTGCCCTGTAGATTATATTCGAAATCGCTGGTGGTGCCTGCTGCGTGCCGGGCCGGGCGGAAAACGAGTGTTACGCCATCGCCACTATCCTGCAAGGGAACAAGTAGGCGGTAGCCGTTTTGGGGACTCCTGTTTACTTTTCCCCGACGATAAACTTGTAGATGTCCTCCTCGGAATAGGCCGCGGAGGTTATGCGCCGAACTTCCCGCCCGTTCTCAAAGAGGATGACCACCGGGATGGTCATCGCGTCGAACTCGCGGGCGAGGGCGTGGCTTTGGTCGATGTCGAACTTGATGAAACGATACCCCTTGCCAAGTCTTTTGGCAACGTTCTCAAGTCTAGGGTACATCAGGCGGCAGGGACCGCACCAAGTGGCTGTCATCATGCAGACCACCTTTCCTTTGGCCACCGCCTTGCGGAATCCGACAGAGTCCACCGCTTTGATGCCCTTGGTGTGTACGGGGGCGTACATCCCCGTCGTGTCGCCGCTGATTACGGGGTTGCCCTCATCATCCACGCTCATCGAGACGACTCCTTCCGAAGGCACGACAAACAGCGCGTCGTCCACCTTTCCCTGAACCACTGACACTAACTCGCTGACGGATTCAAACGAGCGCCCGTTCATCTGCATGTGTGTCACTTTGCGGACGGGCAGACCACGGCCATATTCAGACGGAATGTAGTAGGAGGTGTCGAGCCATACGGTAACCTTTCCGGCCATCATGTCGTTGTCACTCTCAATCTCGATGCGGAGGCAGTGGTGGCCGTCAATGTCTTCCGTGGATAACGTGTCGTCGAACTGCGCGTCAAACAGGATGTCGGCGTCGTAGTCGTGGCTGCTTACAATGGGTTTGCCCATCATGCTCATGATGGTGTACATTTTCTTCTCCTCGGAGAGGTATAGTATCCGCATCTTGCTCATCGGCATGTCGGTCAGCTGGTCTTTGCCGCGGTAATAGACGGTGTAGTTCTGCGCTGACATGCCGTTCATGCTCATGCGGTAGGTGACCACCCCTTCGAAGAGCGTCTGCGCGCACAAAGTGCCGACAGCCAACAGGCAGGTCAACAGGAGGAAATGTTTTTTCATTTTTCTTGAACTATATTTTGGCTGCGAAGATACGTTTTTTCTCTATCATGCCAGGGAGTCTGTCTGCTTTTTCTGTTGCGCCACGGCGATGATGACCACCGCCGCGAGAATGAGCACGATACCGATGGCAAGGTACGCCGTGAACGGTTCGTTGAACACGAGCAGGCCGAAGAGCACGGCGGTGAGTGGTTCGAGCGCCCCCAGGATGGCGGTGGCGGTGGAGCCGACGTATTTGGCGGCATACACCATCAGCACCAGCGCGAAGATTCCGGGCACCAGGGCGAGCCAGCCCACATAGAACCAGCTGACGGCTCCCCGAGGCAGCGTGAGCGGCAACCCCGCGACCAAAGAATAGACCACCATTCCCAAAGCACAGTACAAGAGAACGTAAAAATTTATCTTGATGGAGGACATCTGCAGGTTCCCCTTGTTCATCAGGATAATGTAAAGGGCGTACGACAGCGCCGAAGCCAGCACCAAAAGCACCCCTGTCGTTGACAATGCTTCGCCGTTGTCGCTCCAATACAGCAGCACGACCCCCGCGCCCGACAGCAGCAGCGACAGCAGCGTGGCAAGGGTGACGCGCTCGTGAAAGAAGAGCGCCATGATGACGGCGGTCATCACGGGATAGGTGAAAAGAATGGTGGAGGCCACGCCGGCCGCCATATAGTGGAAACTCAGGTACAGAGTGAGCGACGAGACGATGAACAGCAGTCCCAATCCTGTCAGCACCCGGAACTCTTGCCGTGTCACCTTGAAATTCTCTTTCTTGAAAAGCATTACCAGGGCGATGATCACCCACGCCAGCCCGAAACGGTAGAACAGAACGCTGTTGGTCTGCATTCCGGTGGCATACAACTTCAAAGCACCCAGCGGGTTGGTGCCATAGCAAACGGCGGCGGCAATGCCTGCCAATGTTCCTATAAACTTACGGTTTTTCAATTTCCCAAAATATTATTATTGTTTTCGTAATTATTGATTAGAGGTCGTTCTCGATGGTCTTGATGACTTTTGCGGGAACGCCGCCGACCAAGGTGTTGTCGGGCACATCTTCAGTGACCACGGCGCCGGCCGCTACCACCACGTTATTGCCGATGGTCACGCCGGGCAGAATGGTGACGTTGCCGCCGATCCACACGTCATTGCCGATGCGCACGGGCTTGGCCAAGGCGTGGTAATCGCGGCGGCCTTTGGGCGAAAGCGGGTGCCCGACGGTGGTGATCAGCGTGTGCGGCCCTATCATAACGTGGTTGCCGATATGGACCTCGCAGATGTCGAGGATGGTGAGGTTGTGGTTGCCGGTGAAGTCGTCGCCGATGAAGATGTTCTTTCCGCGGTCGCAGTTGAAGGTTTTGGCGATCCACACGCGCTCGCCTACCGCGCCGAGCATCTGCTGCAGCTGTCGATACTGCGCCATATAGTCGCGCCCGTCAATGGCGTTGAAGATCTCGCACTGCCGGATGGCCTCGGTCTTGAGCGCGATCAGTTCCTCGTCGGCATACGAATACTCGATGCCTGCGTTGCATTTTTCGAGGTTGGTCATACTTTTGTTGGTTTTATAGGTACGCATTCAACAATGTTATTACTGAAAAAAAATGGTTATTTGTCAGAATAATTCAATCCATTAGTTATCTCTTCAGCGATCAGTTCCGCTTGTTTCAAAACCGTTTCTGTGGCTAACTGCTGCATATCGGGCGGATAGCCATACTTGCGCAACAAACGCTTTACCGCCACTTTCATCTTGGCACGAACATTCTCCTTAATCGTCCAGTCGATGGATGAATTCTTGCGGATGGTTTCGGTCAACACCACCGCCAATTCACGAAGTCTGTCCTTCCCCATCAATTCCTTCGCGCTTTCATTGTCGGCCACGGCGGAATAGAAAGCATATTCGTAGGTGGTCAGGCCCATATTCTCAGCGTCTTTGTCCTTCTCCACGATGGTCTTGCTCAACTTGATCAGTTCGTCTATGACCTCCGCAGCCGTGATGATTTTATTGTGATAACGGGTAATGGAGCCGTCAAGCATTTCCATCAAGGTGCGGCCTTCCACCACATTGAATTTGGAACGCGCCTTGATTTCGCCCTCCAACAGTTTTTTCAGCACTTCCAAGGCGATGTTCTTGTGTTCCATGCCTTTCAACTCCAGCAAGAACTCTTCCGAAAGGATGGAAATGTCCGGCTTTTTGATGCCAGCCGCATCGAACAGGTCGATGACCTTTTCTGAAATCAACGCTTTGTCAATGACCTGACGGATAGTGGTTTCCATTTCTTCGTCGGAATGTCCGGCAGCCGTTTGGTCGAACTTGCAAAGACGGGCTTTCACGGCTTGGAAGAAAGCCACCTCGTCTTTCACATCCATAGCGGCATCCTGCGGAATGGCTAAGGCGAAGGCTTTGCCCAAGGCGGTCACTTCGTTCACGAAACGCTTCTTGCCGTCGTCCAGACCCAAGATGAAGTCCTCGGCCTTGAGAATCCAAGAGAGTTTTCCCGAAGTGTCGGCAGTGAAATACTGCTTGTAATCGAAGCCGAAAAACATCTGCTCCACCACTTCCAGCTTCTCTTGCATCAAAGCCACGGCTTGCTCTTGTTGCAAGGTGGGATCGCCCTTGCCGCCCGAGTCGGAATAGAACGACAAGGCTTTTTTCAAGTCTGCCGCTATGCCCAGATAATCAACCACCAAACCGCCGGGCTTGTCCTTATATATACGATTCACGCGGGCAATGGCCTGCATCAGGTTATGACCTTGCATGGGTTTGTCGATGTAGAGCGTGTGCAGACAAGGCACATCGAAGCCCGTCAGCCACATATCGCGCACGATAACCAGTTTCAGCTCATCGTCGGGGTCTTTCATACGCTCCGCCAAGGCCCTGCGCTGTTCCTTTGTAGTGTGATGCTTGGCGATGCTCGCTCCATCAGAAGCGGAGGAGGTCATCACCACCTTGACGACACCTTTCGCTAAATCGTCAGAATGCCATTCGGGACGCAATTTGATGATTTCATCGTACAACTCGGCGGCAATGCGGCGGCTCATCGCCACCACCATCGCCTTGCCCTCAAACACCTTCTGGCGTTCCTCGAAATGCGTCACGATGTCCTTGGCAATGTTTTTTATGCGGTTGGGACTGCCAATCAGCGCTTCCAACTGCGTCCATTTTGCCTTGGCCTTCTGGACATCGTTCATATTGTCAGTTCCCAGTTCCTTGTCCAGATCCTCCACCAACTGACGGCCTTCATCGCTCAATTCTACCTTAGCAAGACGGCTCTCGTAGTAGATTCGCACGGTGGCACCATCTTCCACTGCTTGTGCAATGTCGTAAACATCGATATAGTTGCCGAAAACAGCCGGAGTGTTCTTGTCCTCTTTCTCGATGGGCGTTCCTGTGAAGCCGAGATAGGTGGCGTTGGGCAAGGCATCGCGCAGGTATTTGGCAAAGCCGTACTTGATTTCCGAGCCAATCACTTCGTCGGCCTCGTTCTTTACCTCCACCGTCTTGGCCTTGAAGCCATATTGGGTACGGTGCGCCTCGTCGGCAATCACGATGACGTTACTGCGGTCTGTAAGTTGGTCATACACATTGCCCGATTCGGGCTGGAATTTCTGTATCGTGGTGAAAATCACACCGCCCGACTGCACTGACAAGAGTTTTCTCAAATGCTCGCGGCTCTCTGCCTGGACGGGTGTCTGCCGGAGCAGTTGTTTGGCACCTGTGAAGGTGTCGAAAAGCTGGTCATCCAAGTCGTTGCGGTCGGTGATGACCACAATGGTCGGGTTGTTGAGCCGTTGCACGATTTTGCCCGTGTAGAACACCATGGTGAGCGATTTGCCGCTACCCTGCGTATGCCATACCACACCGGCGCGATGGTCGCCTTCCGTCTGTTCTGCCACCGTTTTGAGTCCATAGTGCGCGGGCGATTCGGCGACCATGTTCTTCGTGTTGATACCCGTGGCTCGAATAGTCGATTCCACCGCCTTGTTCACAGCGTAATACTGGTGGTAGGCGGCGATCTTCTTCACCGTCTTGATGGTGGTGAGTCCCGTCTTCAGGTCTTCCTGTTTCTGCTTCTCAAACACCGTGAATGAGCCGACGAGGTCGAGCAGGGTATCTTTGCGCATCATACCGTTGACCAGCACTTCCAGTTCGCTCACGAGGTGCGAGGCGATGTTCTCGCCATCGTCACTCTTCCAAGCCGTATAGCGGCTGAAGCCTGCCGAAAGCGAGCCTGCCCGTGCCTCCAAGCCATCAGAGATGACCACCAAGGCATTGTAAGTGAACAGCGACGGAATCTGCTGTTTATAGGTTTCAATCTGACGGTATGCACTTTGCAGTGTGGCGTTTTCATCGGCGGCGTTCTTCAGCTCGAACACCACCAAGGGCAGCCCATTTACGAACAACACCACATCGGGACGGCGGTTGTGGCCGTTCTCGATGATGGTGAATTGGTTGACCACCGTAAAATCATTGTTCCACGGGTCGTTGAAGTCGATGAGCCAGACTCTTGCACCGCGTTCCACACCGTCTTTATGTACCGACACGGGCACACCTTCCGTCAGCAGGCGGTGGAACTCCTCGTTGTTGGCCAGCACATCGGGCGAGCTGATACGCAACACGGTTTTCACCGCCTCGTCCTGCACCGAATAAGGCAACGACGGATTGAGCCGTTTCACAGCTTTTTCCAACTTGTCGCGCAGTACCACCTCCTCAAAGCTGGCACGCATCGGCGTTTCGCCATCGGGCGCGATGTCGGGACCGTAGAGGTAGTTGTACTTCTTGGCCTTCAACAAGTCGATGAGCATTTTTTCTATATCGGATTCGTGGAGTGGAGGCATAATGCTTATAATTGAACAGATGGAACATATTGGGTGATATCCACAACAGGCAAATGACTGTCATTGGCATTTACCGTGGATATGAACTGGGAACATTCCTCACTGGAAATCTTCCCTCTATGAAATGCATAATACAGAAAATCAAGCGTAGTGAGATAAGTGATTTGTTCTCTGCTGCAATACGCTTTAATGTCTTTTAGGTTGCTGCTGCCAATGACGTGATGCGTGAATTTGCAATAGGCCATGCAGGCACTCTCTCCTTTGCCAAAGTTCTTTAGCAGGAGGGCATACTCTTTCAACATGTCACCAGTTGGATTGAACTGTTCCAGTGTGATGTTCTTCAGAAAATGTACTTGATTGTCCACCTGATTACGGATGGAATGAATTTCATCGTAAACAGTACTGAGGATCACATGATCGTATTCGGGCAGGATGTCAGGCAAGAGACTCAGCATACCACCTTTTGAAAAGTGAATCAGTACATCAGCATCGAGAACAATTCTCACTTTTGCCATAACCGATAAGATTAAGGAGTTCGAGATAGTGGCCTTCGGAAATGCGGTCTTCATCGAAGAGTTTTCTGGCTTTCGAACCGAAATCGCCGATGACAAGCCCTTCATTGCCCTTTGTGTAAAGGTCGAGGTCGTATCCTCGCATCGAAGATTCCCATGTGACGCTGATTTTCTGCATTTTGTCAAAGCAGGAGGATGTGATGATCCGCAACTCCTTCAAGCGCACCAACAATGTCTGATGCGATACCCCATACAAATGTTCCAGACGGAGCAGCGTGTCAATTTCAACCTCCTTGTTGGAGATTTCATCGACGGATAAATGTTGTAGCAGGCCCTCTTTCGGCATCAACAATGCAGAAGCAAACATGTTGGCAGATCGTTCAGCAAGGTCGGTGTCGTTGTCTCTGCAGCAAAAATGCGGTTTGGGATTATCGTCGAAATACAGGTGGTACAACTCATGGGCAATGGTGAAATGCTGTCTGCCACGGGTTGAGTTGCTGTTCACCAACATGAACTGATGCTTTTTGTCGGATGAGGCAAGTGACATTCCGAACAGATTGTCAGACAAGGGTCTATACACCGTCATGATATTCAACTGCCGCAGGGACGTTTTCATGTTGACGGGCTCGTTGCTGGAAATGCGAAGATGTTCGCTGCGCATTTTAGCCGCGAGGAGATCAGCTGTTTCAAGGTTCAACTTTTTCATTTTGCCAGTAATCTTTCCATTTTCAAATAGTGAAGCACAATGTCCTTGAAGGCAGACACTTCGTGCATGTCGCTTGCGGAGAGGTCATTCGCGCGGAACGCACATGCCAGTTCTGCTTGCAACAGTTCCGGATTTTCCTCAAAAAACAGGGCGAGGTCGCAGCCGAACAGAGCCGCAGCTTTCTCAAGAGCCTCCAATGGCATCTCTCGCTCCCCCGACTCATAGTTGGCATACGCCGACCGGCCAACATTCAGATACTCGGCCACTTTCTCCTGCGTAAACCCGCTGTCCTCACGTAGAATCTTGAGATTCCGTCCGATAGTTTTTTTCATACTGTTTTGGTTTGTTGTTTGTTGGTTTTCCAAAAAACTAAGGGTTAGAAAAACCGTGGCAAAAATACAAAATTTATTTGAACTACTGATTTTGCCACGTTGTTTTTTTGAATATTATCATAACAACTCTTGAACTGATGACCTTGTGTCGTTAAGAAATTTCTGATACGCCTCTTTTATTTGATCCATTGTGACTGATTCGTCATACCGATTGTCATATACAAACTGGTACAATCTTTCAGATACGGATTCACATAATTTATTTGTCCAATACATATTACCATCTTTAGGAACCCTTATATATGGGCATACCATTTTAGGGTAATTTTGCTTGATTGAACTAAATGTGAAATCCTGACATCCCCAAATAACTGCATTTTCTTTTATTTGCAATGCTTTATATGCATCAATGCATGGCATAAGATTTCTTGAATAATGAGATAATGACAAATACTGCTTAAACCAAATATCCCAATCGTCAATAATCACTTCGCTGTTTCCTTTTGACAACTCAATGTAAACCACCTTCCCTTTTTCGGATTCAATTGTATAATAACGAAGTTTTTGATTTCCGAATTTATGTGTGATAAAAGTCAACAATTCACTATTGTGTGGATTATCTATTATTTCAAGTGTATTTGTATTATCATCTGATTGCTTTAGTTGTACTTCTCCTGAATAATATGCATCTTTTTTAAATATAATGGAATCGTATGCTAAAATGTCCTCCAGTAATTTAGATGGATTTTCCCCAACAACCAATCGCTTCCAATCATCTAAACTAACACTTCCAAACATCACTTTTCGCTGTTCTTCACTTGTATTGAGCTCTATATACATTGAAGCATACTTTTTAAGTTCTTCATCTAATCTATTATTATTTTCGCTTAAAACCTTCAGCGCTGCGTTTTTGACATCTTGTTGGAGTGTCTGATAATATTCAGTTTGAATTGCATCTCTGTTCAATGTCAATATTGTTTTTGCATCACCACTTAATATATTGATTTGAAATGACAAAAAATCACATGGGAAAAGAGTTTTTGACACAATCTGATTCCTATAAAAAATACGACTTTCTTTTTTTGAAGTTGAAATAGATAATTCTAACCCTTTGTCTTCTATGAAATAATCAAATTTTTTTTCGCCGCCTTTGCTGAGAATAACCTCGTTTTGTTCATCCAATTTGATATGTATAGGTATATAACTGGCGTAAGCAAATTTGTTAACTTCATCAACAATTTTAGCTATATCAATATCCAATGATTCATCGTTTACAAAATCATACGAAGAGATTACCTGAGTTGCCATAGAAGGCCTGATCTGAACCGACCACCTGCTTGGAATGGCTTTTCTATCTATTTCAAATTCCAGATCAGTTCCAAATGTTTTGTGTTCTTTTACAGATGTTTGCAATAATATTGCTCCTTCTTTTCTTCCTGCGATACTGTTTCAAAAAGTGTGTCCGAGAAAAGAAAAAAGTTCGTGAATTTTATAG
>ERZ842401.2842-NODE-2842-length-22413-cov-79.906342_pt1 | contig 22413 bp, 24 predicted proteins | sample MGYA00521270_ERZ842401 | MGnify/ENA primary metagenome ERZ842401 (study PRJEB31892, sample SAMEA3878208) | bioreactor metagenome | biome: Moose rumen | place: Sweden | collected 2011-10 | study: EMG produced TPA metagenomics assembly of the PRJEB12797 data set...
CTGTATTTCAATTATTTCAAAGACCGATTAGTCCACTTTAACGGGACAGTAGTGAATACCGTTAATTCATTTATGGAAATGTATGCTGATTATGATAGAGACGAGTATGCCAATGACAGAGAAGAATTGGGGAAAACCTACTTCGATACAATATATTATTTATGTGAGAAAGTCTTAATGGAATATTAATAAATAGACTCCCATCTTGAATCTTCAGATGGGAGTCTATTTATTGAAGACTGTTGTTGCTCCTAATTCTTAAAATTTGTATAAAACCACGCCCTTTGTGTATATTATACGCAAAGAAAAGTTAAACCCAGTGCTTATTTGTGTATTTTTTACGCAAAAGATTTGGAGTGTATTTATATTTTTCGTACATTTGCGTCAGAATTACACAAAGTAAGTTCAAAACAGTATTAATTTAAACAATAATTATTATGAGTATCTTTAATTTTTGGAACAAGAAAAAAGAGAACAGTTCTGCAATGATTACTACATTGCCAGTTATGAACCCGTCAATGTCCGCTGCTGAAGAAGTTGAGACTAAACAGGAAGCTCCTGGTGCCACGACAGAAAAGAAGACCCTGACAGTATCTTATGCTACAGGATGGCCTATCGATGTCATCTACGGCTATCTGCACAAGAACAATGAAGAGAAGGGCTTCAATGATGCGATGGTTAACAGCGACCTTGCCTTCCGTGATAAGAACATGAATGTCATTAGGAATAAGATTCTCATGGTATTCAGAGAGATTAATCTGAATTATGACGTAAAGAAGCATGATATAGAGATTAGAATGGAAACATGTAAAGCAGCCGGACTACTCACGACAGTCTCTCAGCTTGAAAAGGAGATGTCTACCATCATGGCTCATAAGTTGGAACTTAAAGAGTTGGAGAACAACTTCAGGAATAATGAGAACAAGGCTTCAATACCCTTGGAAACCTATGAATGCGGTTTTCTGAGAGGTATTGCTACCATTGCTCTGGGAAACGCAGGTAAGGCTACAACCATCCCACAGATGAACATTCCCGAGACTACCAATATGGCAGCAACAGCTTAATAATTGATGTGATTAGGTAACAGAAAGTCAAATCATTAAAATAGTACGATTATGAATTGGTGGATTTTGTTCGGTTGTAAACTGACAGGTTGGAGTTCAGAAGTATTGGCACAGTGTTCAGAAGCAAGTCGCTCACAGTTAAGCAAATATACCTCAGCGTTGTTAATCCTCATTTTGATCTGGGGTGTAACAGGATTTTGCTTTGCACAGAGATATATCGGATTGCCTTGGTGGGCTTGTCTATTCGTTTCACTCTTCTTCATCACGATTGTCATCATGATAGAGAGACAGATTATTCTGGCAAGTGAGAAAACTGTATCCATGGTTTTGTTCAGAGGCGTTATTGCACTTATTATGGCAATTGTAGGATCAACCATCTTTGACCAAACCATGTTTGGAAAGGATATAGATAAACAAATGTCGAACACTATTGAGAAGCAAGTTGCGGAACTTACCCCACAACGTGTACATATCATTGATGAGAAGCTTTTGGCTCTTCATGCGGATATAGATTCTCTGACAAAGGTTAACGAAATTCTTCAGGCAGACGTCAATGCACATCCCTTCATTATTCAGAAGACTGTTACCAGAACGCCAAACAAGATTACCCTGCCTGATGGAACAATTAAAACGGAATATACTACAGCTGTGACAACCAATCAGGTTGAGAATCCGAAACAGAAGATTATTGATACGAATAGTAAGACTTTGGACAATTTGAGTTCTCAGGAGCAGATCTGGGTACAGAAGAAACAGACCATTGAAGAGGATACCCGTAAGGAATGCAAGGAAAGTGTAGGATTCTTAGAGGAGCTGGAGGCAATGTGGGATATTATTACAACCAGGAAATTAGCCGGAGGGTTCTATGCAGTTTTCTTCTTCCTTCTGATGAGTCTGGAGCTGTTCGTAGTTGCCAGTAAGGTTGGTGATAAAGAATGCGATTATGATGCCGCCATTAAGGGCGCTCAGCGTGTGAGAATAGCACAATTCAATAACACATTCAACCGTATAAATAATCAATAGGATATACTAAGTACTTCATAATAATTGTTGATTGGTGCGTCTGCTGACGTGTTCGGTGGGCGCACTTTAAAAAAAGAAGTCTTAGCGTAAAATTTACACAATAAAATTTGTTGGTTCAAAATAATATGTTTATCTTTGCAGCGTAAAAGGTTCTTTAAACAATTACAGATATGGTATTCAACGAGAAAACTAAGAAATGGGAATCTCCCTATTGGCATCCTGCTGTTACAACTGATGCTGTAGTGTTTGGTTTCGACAAAGAAGAGAAATCACTCCAGGTTCTCCTTATTAAAAGAGGTAAAGCTAAACCTGGTGAGACTCCTGCTTTCGAAGGCTATTGGGCATTACCTGGCGGTTTCCTCCAACAGGATGAGCCAACCGACGAATGTGTCCATAGAGAATTGTTCGAAGAATCATATATGAAGCTGTTCGATAATGACAAAGGTATCCAGCCAGAGTTTATTGAGCAACTGAAAACCTACTCAGCTCGCGGCAGAGATCCTCGTGAGTTTGTCATAACAGTCGCATACTACGCACTTGTTAAGAAAGAGAAATATGCTATCAAAGGTGGAGATGATGCTGCTGAAGCCAGATGGTTTCCTATTAACGAAATATCAGAACTAAAGCTTGCATTCGATCATGCTCAAATCATTCAAGATGCAATAGAAAAGCTTCGGGAAAGGATTCACTTCGAGCCAATTGGTTTTCAGCTCCTTGACAAGGAATTTACAATGCCCCAATTGCAAAACATATACATTGCCATCTTAGATCCTAATGAAAGGAACAAATGTCTGCAAGATAGGAGAAACTTCCCCAAGAAGATGCTGAAACTGGGGTATATTAAAAATATTAAAGTAATGGATGGCGATAAAGAAAAAACTAAAACGGTAAAAGGAACTCCATATCGTCCACCAAAGTTATACTATTTTGATCCAGAGACATATGCTTCTGCAAAAAAGTTAGGTATGAGATTAGAATTCTAAATATACATTTGTTTAGGCCTCCCTTTTCCTGGGAGGTTTTAAAGGCGCAAATTATCAATGCGTAATAATTACACATTGACTCTCAAAAAACAGAGTCATCCTCTGTTACTATATCTAAAATTTACATTGCGTAATATTTACACAAAAAGTTTAATCATTTAAAATACAACTATTATGGAAAGGTTTGATGACATTTATTTAGAAGAAGAGTTTGATGAAGAGTATGACAACGAGTATGACGACGAATACTCTTGTGACGGAGGCTATGAGTGGACTGAGGAAGACTCATGGGACGCACTGACAGACGGCATGTATGGAGATATGCCAAGAAATCCAATGGAGTACGATGCTATGATGGATGCTATGGGCTTCTAATAAAAACTGTTCGGGTATGAAAGAGACAATCACAGAACCAAAGCATGAAAAGTGCTCAACCCTCCTCAATGAAGTCAGGGAGAAGGTTCGTATGTTGAAAGAATATGGCTGGCGGGACGATGAGATCGCATCAGCATTGCGCGGCGAAGTGGTATTGCCTCTACTCAAAGTTACTCGTAAAGGAGAAATTCTTTTAGGCGAAACAAATACAGAAGTGAAGATGGAGCCATTAGTGAAAGCGGTGTATCTGCTGTATCTTAGACATCCTGAAGGTATCATCTTTAAGCATCTTCCGGAATATCGTCAAGAATTGACCAGAATTTATGAGAGCCTTCGCCCATGGGGGTTATCTGATAGGGCTATTCATAGTATTGAAGATGTCACAAACCCCCTTCTCAATTCTATCAACGAGAAATGTGCAAGAATACGCAGAGCATTTCTCAAAGTGTTGGACAAGGATGTTGCCGAGTTTTATTGTATTACCGGTTTACGAGGAGAGATAAAAAAAATCACTATACCAAGAGATCTTGTGAACTGGGAATAAAATGATTAATTCACAAGCCTTGTGAGGAAATATCCCTTTGTTGAGAGTAAAAATAAGAGTAAATTTGCACCAAAAAGAATCGTATGGAATATCATATCATTACAATATTAGCAATAGTCGTCATATACAATCTATGGCGTTACTATCATGAGGACAAGCAACCTGAATATTGTTCCCCGATAAGTAATGACGAAAGTGGCGAAACTTTGAATGAAACAGAAACAGTCAGAGCGATGGAAAATAGTGAAGTACCCAAAGAGACAAAGCCAGCAACCAAAGACCTGGCATATTCACTCCTTCACAAACTGGGCTGTGCCCCAGAAGAAACCGAAGATGGAAGAATAAGATTTGAATTCCAAGGTATAACATTTCTTATGGAAGCGGTAAACGACTGTCTGTTTGTAAACCTCATATGGCCCTGGTGTCATAGTTTCTCTATCTTTGATATTGATGAATTTGCAAGAGTTCGGAAGGTGGTTAATGAAATCAACATAAACAGTTCATGTTCTGTTTTCTACATTCCTAACCCTGAGTCAGATGAGGTTGCGGTACATATCAAGAAACATCTTCTATTGACTCCTCAGATACCAAATATCGAGGAATACATGAAAGTAATGTTCCGAAGTTTCTTTGTAGCCCAGAGAGAATTAGTAACAGAGATTGAGAAATACAGACTTCAAGAATGCGAAAAATAAAAAAGTACAATTATGAAACAGAAAGAATTTAAAAACTTTACCCCTGACTACATCGATAGTCTTAAGCCAGGACAGGTATTTGTCTTTGGAAGTAATATGATCGGATATCATTCCGGAGGAGCATCGTTGATGGCCATGCAGCGATTTGGTGCCATCTGGGGACAGGCCGAAGGGCCACAGGGAGAGTGCTATGCAATTCCCGTTGACATCAGAGGGGAAGCCGTTGATAATGTCTCCAATTATATGAAACGTCATATCAACAAGTTCCTTTCATATGCAAAGAATCATAAGGAAAAAACATTCTTAGTCACCAGAATAGGATGCGGCGCAGCTGGCTTCGAGGAGGAGTTTATGGCTCCATTCTTCAAAGAAGCTCTAGAGATGGGTAATGTAAGCCTACCGAAATCGTTTGTAGAGATTCTGCAGGAAAGCGAGACCGTCAAGAAGAACGATTCCGTTCAACGTGTATTCAATTTGATTATTCTAGACGAAAGCGGTTCCATGTCAACCATTGCAAAGCAAGCAGTGAGCGGACTTAACGAGACATTCCAGACTATTAGGAATGCTCAGAAGGAACACCGGGAGCAGCAACATTTCATTTCGTTCGTAACATTCAACAGTGCCAAAATCAGGACTGTGATGAATCGCCAGGCAGTATCTGTCGATAAGAAAATGAAATGGACTGACTATAAGCCTGATGATTGCACTCCTCTGTTCGATGCAATGGGACGCTCGCTGAATGATCTCAAGAATCATGTCGGTGACGAAGATGTGGTGCTGGTAACAATCATCACAGACGGCTACGAAAACGCATCAAGGGAGTATAGCGGACGCGACATCAAGAATCTTGTTGCTGAACTGAAAAAAAGAGGATGGGTCTTCGCATATATTGGAACCAATCAGGACGTAGATGCCGTTGCTGATGATATGGGAATCAGAAGCAGGATGAGCTATGAATATACTGATAGAGGTGCATGCGACATGTTTATGACAGAACAAAGCAGCAAGAGGGCATTTTTCAACAGACTTCATCGAGAAGGAAGAAGATTCATGATGGAGGAAGACTATGACTATTTCAATCCTGGTGATGAGAATGTCAAAAATCAGACTAATGAGGAGCCTGAGAAAGAACTCGATATCACGCAGAATATGAGCGATGACAACAAATCTTCTGAAACTGTCAACCAAGATGACAATAAAATAGCTCCAGAGGAAAGCGATCAGCATCAAGTCACAACAAGCTCAGACACAGGAAATGACGAACCCGAAAAGCCAGAAGGTTTCTGGGGGAAAATGAAAAACCTATTAAAGTGATATGCCATGACAGATTACGAGTATATTTTGAAGCAGATTAAGTTCTTCCACTATAAAGGATGGGAAGATGGAGAACTGAGAAAGTGTGTAGACATGTTACCAAATCTGTCACGGCAAGAATTGGTTTCTATCTACAGAAGCAAATGGACTCTGAATGATAAGATTATCCGGGAAACAATATTCAATCTCCTGTTCAAAGACCAGATTGGGAAACGAGAAACTAGAATTAAGGAGATGGATATTGACCAGCTGATTGAAGAATTCAAGGACAAAAACAGTGGAAACGTTGCTCTCATCCGCAAAGAATTGCGCGATCGCTATAAAGCAGGGAAAGACAAGCAGAAAATCGCCATACTATTCGAAGGTGGAACTAAAAGTGACCAACAATGGATTAAGGCGAGAAGAGCGTTATGGAAAAGCTGAGAATAATTATCAATGGAAGAAGCCATGGCATAAATGAGTATTGAAGAAGTTATTGATAGAGCCGTACAAATGAATCAATCCATTGAGATTGAATATTGTACTCGGTCCGGAAGAGTATTCACATGCAGGATATCGAATATTGAGTATTCTCGATACTATGGCGGCTTATATATTCAGGCGTATCGCCAGGATCTCAGAGCTGACAGAACTTTCAAGATAAGTAGAATACTGAGCGTAAATGGCCATTCATTCTCACGAATATATTGGAATCAAATTGGTGATGATTTTAAAAGATTATATTAAAATGGAACATGTCCGTGACATCATAGAGGAAACAACATCCGCGACAGTATGCCCAATCTCAACAGGATTCAAGTTCCTCGACACAATTATCGGGGGCTACTACCCTGGGGAATTGACGACGATATGCGGAGAGGAAGACTGTGGCAAAACAGCTTACGTCATTTCTCAATTGAACCACATAGCAGTGGATCAGCATATTCCAACGCTTCTAGTCATGAACAACATGTCAAAGAGTACATTCCTTTCTTGTATGGCTGCATATTATTGTTCAATTGAGACATACAATGTGAATTCTATCTTAGACTCAGAGGAGCATCAGGATACTGTTTGTAAGTATTTCGAGAAGTTAAAGGATGCGCCGCTTTATGTGATAAGTGAATCGTTTCTTAATTCAGAATTGCTCACTACTGGGATTGATGGATTCATTCAAGCACATAATATCAAAATAGCTTTTTTTGATGAATCAAATGGTGACTTTGATTATTCAAGAACGAAACAACTAAACGTATGCAAATTAAAGACCCTTGCCCTGAAAATGAACATTTCTGTTGTTGCGACCACTTGTATATGGAATGACAGAGAGGGTATGGAGGGAGTTAGACCGTTCTTGCAGGATTTGTACTTCAGTAGCGAATTACATGGTCATGATACCGTCATAGGGCTTATAAAATACGAGCGACACTATATTTTTCAAGATGACAATGGCCGGGATTTGCATGACACAATACACATGGAAATCCTAAAAAGGAAAGGCAGGGTAAAAAAGCGGAAGTTCTTAATACCTTATGGGTATTTATACTATAAAGACTATGCTGAAAAAGAGAAAGAAGCTTTGGAAGCATTTCGAAAGTCAAGTGACTATAAGATAGACACCCTTATTAAAACATTGGATTTAACTCTTGAAAAGGGTGATATATTACCATTTTAATATTTAGACAACATGAGTAAGATAAAGATGTTAGGAGCCTTGGTTGGGGATATCATCGGTTCCGTTTATGAATTTCACAATACAAAGTCAACAGATTTTGAACTCTTTCATGGAGCCAGTAGGTTTACTGATGATTCCGTTATGACACTTGCTGTCGCCAAATGGTTAGTTGAAGATGAAGTCCATACACTTTACTATCTGATCTACTGTATGCAAGAACTTGGGAACAGACATCCATATGCAGGATATGGTGGTCATTTCTATGGCTGGCTTGCTAAGGATAATCCGCAACCCTACAACAGTTGGGGTAATGGCGCAGGCATGAGGGTTAGTCCTGTAGGATTATATGCCAAGACTCTCGACGAAGCGTTGGCACTGGCAGCTTTAACAGCCTCAGTCAGTCATAATCACCCGGAAGGAGTAAAAGGTGCGCAAGCAATAGCCACAAGCATGTTTCTCTGCAAGCAAGGTAAGTCTAAGCAGGAAATCAAAGACTATGTTGAGACCACTTTTGGCTATAACTTACATCGAACTATTGCAGAAATACGGCCATGGTATGAGTTTGATGTATCATGCCAAGGGAGTGCACCAGAAGCCATTATTGCCTTCTTGGAGGGAAACTCATTTGAAGAAGTAATTCGCCTGGCCATCTCGCTTGGCGGTGATTCTGATACTATTGGGGCCATGGCTGGAGCCATTGCTGCCTGTATGTATTCTATTCCAGAAGATATGGCAGAACGTTGCGACAAAATTCTGACGGAAGACTTAAGGGATATTAAAGATCGGTTTTGTGAGCTAATAGAAGACAGATAACACTTAAGACAATACAAATATGATAGTTTGGATCGTAATAGCACTTTACTGGATAGCGTGTTGTATCTCAGTATATGTGATGAAAAATAAAAATGGCAAGAATAGCCTTCGTAAAATAACGAATCAAAAGACAAAACTATTGGAACATCTGGTTATTGTCCTGCTATGTCCTATTGCAGTACCAATAATCTTAGTTGCTTTGGCATTTAAAGCCTGTCAAAAGCTGTATTATAAGAATCGTCCAAGGCCATTGCCCAAGAAGTGGAAAAAGTACATGAAGAAGGATTGTGTCCTCGATGAGAATAACAGCACGATCTCCATTGCTGAATATAACTACAAACACGGGACAGAATATACGTTGGATGATGTCTATGGTAAAGGTTATATAGATTCTCTGACTGAAGAAGAAAAAGCCGATATCACTACCGAATCAAGTAAATATGGTGTATTGGAGATTCAAGAAAACATACCGAACTCTCCTTATACTGAAGCTGCAAAAGCTTTGGGAGAGGCTTTGCTTTCCGGAAATTTCGAGTTTTTTGAGAGTTTACTTGACTCTAATGTTAAGCATATAAGCTACAAGAAGGAAACCATATCGGGAAAAAGTCAAGTTATTGAGTATTGGAGGGGCTGGAGGTCTCGTTATGTAGAGACAAGAAAGGCCAAGAAGTTTAAGGTTGTTTACTCAAACTACTATTCAAATGCCTGTCTCCTGATTGAAATGATGGTCGTTATGTTCTTCATAAAAGATAACAGGGTTCAGAAAGCCCTGTTAATCCAACGGCATTTGAATTCAATGATTGGTTATCACGAGGATGTACTTGATTTCCCATTTGACCTTAATAGTATAAAGCATTGTCTTTCTGAATTGAGGGAACCCAATGAATTCTTTGAACCTGTTGTTACAGAAAACAGAATCCCGTGTCTCTCTTGTGGGACTCATTCCGAAAAGCTAGAATGGCATAGTTCTCTGTTTGAGTTTGGAGATATTGGTTATACTGGTATCGTGTCAATATGCCCTCATTGTCATAAGGTCGTAGAGTACTATCCAGAAGTGCGAAGTCGATATATTGAGCCGGTAGATCCTGTAAAAGCGAAGCAACCCAGATCGCACAAATCCCCCAAGTCCAACTATGAGCCAAAGCTTTATGGGATTAGGAATTTTGAAGGAGGTGACCCTCTAAAGGGGACGAAGTATGTTGAGGAGTTGACTGGCAATCTTAGGAAAGCAGCAGAAGATTCTGATTGGTTTCTTTTAAGTACCATGGGGGCAGAGGACTTTAACAAAGTCAAAGACTGTTATCTGAAGGCCATTGATAATGGGATTTATGAGGCAGCCAATATTCTGGGTGTATTTGCTTATAACTTTGACCAGAAATATGATGAAGGGAAAAATTTCTTGCGTATGGCCATTGATGGCGGATCCCACAATGCTATGCTGAATCTGTTTACCATTCTATGGACAGAAGAAAAGTATGAAGAGGCAATAGACCTATTGGCAGAGGTTTATGAAAAGCCATCGCCATCATTGAAATGTCTCTGGAACAAAGCATTCTTTCACTTTATGGGTGAGGATTATGCCCATAATCCCATCAAGAAAAAAACTAAAGGGGCTGCAAAAAAGATTCTCCGACTGATACTGGAGAAAGAAGGTGACATATTCTATAACGAAGAAAAAGGAGTTTTCAAGACAGCGAGAGAATTCTTGGCATATATTGATGCAGGTAACATTTTCGCCGCTAAAGGGAAAGATTATCACTGGCGATTAAAGGTAAACCAAGACTCTTTGAAAAAGAAAGGTGACGATGCTGTCTTCTATGACCTTGACGCACTATCATTAGAGAATGGATATCATATGGGACTGCGAATTGCGGAGCAGAAAGGCATGGGGGATGAATCAAACTTTTATGTGTACAATCAGAATGATGAGGAAGATAGGGACTTGTTGAAATACATCCATGCCGATGAGACTCCGATGGGAGCCTGGCAGGTCTACCTGTTAATGACTTCCCCCACCCAGTTGCCCACATTCTGGCATGGCGGTTATATAGAACGAAAGTTCATATTGCAGGAGAAAGACTTATATGACATAGAGCCTTTGAAATGTTATGCTTTGACAGACTTGACTAAAGGAGACATGTTGTACCCATCTGTAGAAACAAAACACAACTCAGATGCGTTAGTAGCTGATATCTATTGTTGTTATTGGAACGAATGGGAAGGGCTCGTCAGAGAGCATATTGAAGTGCAGATATGTAATGGGAAGGTTATTTCCTATGAAGAAAAGGGAAAGTTCGTTATCTATAAGTATCATTGTGGAATCTATTTTTAAGATATGAATTTTTTCGTTTTATTATTCTTTGCCTACTATGCAGTGATATTCCTGATTGTGGCAATTCCCTTTCTATTGCTGGTGTCATGGGCAGTCAACAAATGGCTATTAAAAAGAAAGCTTAAACTAAGATATAGGATTCTTCTTTCGATAGGAACACCTTTTTTGCTAGTGGTTTTGGCTTTCTTGGATATATACTATACTCCATACAGCACTTTAAATATGGATGGCAGGTTGTCACAACTTGTACCTGAGATAAAGCTCCCCTCATACAAGATAACAGAATACAGCAGTGTGTATGTTGGAGGGGATGATCTTAAGGACACATATCATATCGTATTTAAGAATGGTAAAGATGAAGCATTAAGGAGCAAATTGGATAGTTTGGTTAACATCAATCCAAAATGGAAGAGAAATGGAAAAGAGTATGTTTATGATACCGTTTTCTTTGAAAACGAAATCGTCGATAGTATTATAGTTCGTCCTTCGGAGGGAACCGCAACGTTTATAAGATATAAGTGGTAGTAATTGACAAATAAATGTATGAACAATAATAATTCAATTAAAATCAACGGAGCTGTTTACATCGTATTATCAGTCCTGTTATTGCTGTGTCTGGCACCCATGCCGTATGGATTTTACCAGCTAGTCCGCTTTATTGCAGCCTTTGCCTTCGCAATATTAGCTTGGCTGAATTATACCACAAGGCATACATCATGTTTAATAGTATTCTCAGGTCTTGCGCTTCTGTTTCAGCCCTTCTGTAAGATAGCACTTGGAAGAACTGTATGGAACATTGTTGATATAATCGTTGCGGTCTATCTAACATGGCTTTGGTATAAAGGAATGAAAGAGGGGAAAAGACAATGACCGAAGGTGTTATTGCTTGATTTATATGACACAATATACACGATAAATGTAATTGTATGAAAAAGATGTTGTTTATATTGGTGACATTAGCGGCTTTTATCGGGATTGGTGTGTATTTGATGCAGCCAGAGCCTTTCATCCCAGACAATAGCAGTGGAGATTTTTGTCCCAAATGTAAGAGCACTAATGTCGGGGTATACTTCTATGGCCTATATAGAGAAGAATATGAGGATTCTGCGACAATAGCAGCCGTGAAAGAATCTCGTTTAATTCCTGGAGGGTGTGTTGTGGATGAAAGATGTCCTCGATATAGGTGTAATGACTGTTCATATAAGTGGGGCTCATATAGATAATAGGTTATGAAGAAGTTGATATTAGGAATCATCATATTATTAGCCGTTTTACTTATTGTGGGGTATTGTGGATTTGAAAAGTTCAACGATAAGTATCTTAAGATGCAAGAATCTTATAGGCACATTGCATGGGAAAATAGAATGCTTCATCGACAAATAGAACGTGTGCGCTGCAGGCTTGATGATAAGAGCAATGGGAATATTTGTCCTGTATGCGGTAATGACAGCATTGTCGAAGTATTATATGGCATTCGCTATATAGACATGACGGATTCATGCAAAGGAGCGAAAAGATATGTATCAGGTGGATGCGTGGTTAGCAGAGATTCTCCTCGATTTGTATGTAGGAAATGTAGATACAAATGGGGAATGCTACCCTTATATTCATCTGCTGAAGAATAATGAAGGATCTTGATTGAAATATGCCAAAGGTTAAGACTATAAGAAGAATGGTGGTATTTATTACTATAATCTCTGTACTAATTGTAATAAAAGTAGTATGGGTGAAGTGTGCCTTACATGGTTACGGATCTTTTGAGAGTGAGACAAAGGACATTATCCGACGAGCAAATTACCTCACCTCAAAGGTTGCCACTACACCACAGCAGTTATTGAACGAGATGCCTAGTGGTATTGGTGAACAATTTCAGGGAGAATGGGCTGTCTATTCATGTTCCATGACATGCGCGGCCTTGGCTAACATCGCAATTCTATACCCCAAGAACAAAGAGCTATCTATCAAGTTCATTGGGAAGATTATCGACATTGCGCTGTCTGAGGAGATTAAAGAATACGATAGAATGCGTTGGGAAGAAGACCCAATGGACGGCATATATGGTAACCGAAGCCACATATCCTACTACAGTCATGTAGCATGGATGATAAGTCGATATAAGCAAATTGGCGGTGATGATAAGTATGACGGCTTGTATCACTCTCTCTGCAAGGCTATGAACAAGAGAATCTGCCAAAGTCCAATTCTCAATGCTCCTACATATCCTGGGGAGTGTATCTACATTCCAGATATGCTTGTGGCTATTGTTGCTCTGTCAAACTATGCCAATCAGTATGATGGAAAATATCAGTCAACAGTTAACCAATGGATAGAAAAAGCTAGTTCAGAGTGGATTGACCAGAAAACAGGTTTGTTGGCTTCGTTTTTAGAAGAGGATAATGGAAAGGCTCAGATTGTACTGCCAGTAAAAGGTTCCTATTCTGCCTTGAACTGTTACTATCTGTCACTAGTGGCTCCCAAGTTTGCCCAAGAGCAGTATGAACTGCTGAAAAAGAACTTTAGGCAAGACTTCTTGATTACCGGCTTGAAGGAATATCATGATAGGACTTGTCTGTTTGGCATGGATATTGACGCAGGCCCGATAATCTTCAATCTCAGCCCATCGGGAACTGCCTTTGTCATTGGTGCTGCAACTAGCCTTGAAGATTCTGTATTCAGGAAGCAATTACTAAAGACTGCAGAGATTGGAGGAAGCTCTGTTTCATGGTTTGGAGGCACACATTATCTGTTGGCAAACATGGCATTGGTAGGGGAAGCAATAGCATTAGCAATGCGAACTTCAGCTCCTCATACCAGAATAAACAATTAATAAGACTTAGTTAAAATGCGAACTTCTATATTAATCTTAATGGCAATATGTGTTGCAATAAACGTAAAAGCCACTTGTGGAATGGGCACTGTTTATACACCCTTTCATGAAGAAACCTGTGATCAAGAAGGTGATTACCTCACAGATATTGATTTTGACGGCTTTAATGAAAAGATTTGTGTTGATGAATATAGCAATGTGAAGGTTTACAAGGTTGATTGTGATGGATTATATTCAAAAGATGTATCAGCAACAATTCCTTATTGTTATTTGCGTATTCACAGATGTTGTCCAGCCCATCGAGCATATACGACAATAAACTATATGCAGAAAACCATATATACAGAAACGCATTATGGATGTTGTGATTATGAAATACATCAGTATAAAAAGGTTGGAGAAAGCTGGAGCGAGATACGGCCGATGACACCACTTTCGATAATATCGAAAGACCTCTACCCTCCTCATCCTCGTGGATGGGTATATCACTGGAGCCGTCCTGTATGGGAATGGTAAGAATGTTTTATATAATTCATGTTAAGATTCAAGTAAATTGTATGAAGAAGTTCATTTTTAGTATTATTTGCTTCATTGTAGTAGCTATTGTTGTTGCTTCTGTCTATCAAAAGAAAGAAGAAACAAGTAATCAAGGTACAGAAGAAAATAATGTTATTGACAACTGTGATGACGGTTTTTATATCGAGACCTTGTCTGATAAAGACATCTATTGTCCGGGAACATATGTATGTGTGTCCTTGATGCCACAACCAAAAAGGGAATTGTATGGTGATATGATAAGTTTGGCTAATAGCTATGCTATATTGAGAGCAGCTTATTGTGACGCGGAACTATGGTTTAGATTTGGTATGGTGGTAAATGATTCAATTGGCCAGGTTCATTTAGATAGTGTATGGGATTTGGAAGCCAGAAATGCTGTAGAAGATTATGTAAAGACTCTCGTGGACATCCTACCGAGAGACACCGCACAATGGAACCAGTCAGATTCTATTTTGTGGGATAAGGTTTGGTCGGCTTACGCGACATGTGCAGATAAGCTGTCTAAGCGGTTCGCATTAAGGCATTATGGGAAGATTACGGAAAAGGACGTTGTTAAATACATTGATATTAAGCAGTTTATCCCCAATTACGATTCCATATACGACTTACGCCGCAAACAGTCAGAAGAAAATGAAAGGTATCTGCTGCTGATGGCAGAACAAACTCCAAATTTTGACAGGGAGTGTCTTTATACCATTGAATACGCACATCAAAGAAGACACGAGGAGCCACATAAAGCAATTCCCATGCTGGAAAAGCTCCTGGAATCGGGTAAGTTCTCTCGATATTTGCATGAGGTATGGAGGACATGGCGTTGCTTAAAACAAGTGGCCGAAAGTCCTTCTCGCGATGGCATGATACTTAATCTAGAGTATAATAAAATGCGCTATAAATGCCTTAAAACTATCCTTGACCAAATAATGCAAGACCCCAAAGACATTTATGCCATTAACGATTTCTGTTTCTTGGCCACATATGATAATATCACCCGATATAGCGAATTTATGTTTGGCAACTCTGCACCATTGGAGCATATGATGCTTTTTCCGGAAATATTAGACGATGAAAATTGACAAATCTTGGTTATGGGTTTGCATTATTATAGATTCTCTGGATTATCAATATTCAATATATATTTTATCGGAATCATTCCTTTAATCATCACTTCCGACTGGTATTGCCAATAATCTGGATCATCGGTATTGCAATAGCTCTTTTGAGTTGCTGCAATGTTAACTTTTTGGAGGTCTTCGAAAGTGGGGCCATGTTTGTGGTTATACTGGGTAGCCTCCATATCAGTAAACAATGTGTCCTCTAATTCTGCAACCTCTGTACTAATTCTTAGAAGCACAAGGTCTTTGTCTTCCTTCTTACGTTCTTCAATTTTGGGTAGATATCTGCAAAAACTGACACGAACAAAATCTTCAAGGTTAAAAGCGGCATCTATGTCTCTCGACTTACTCATGTCTTGCGTCTTTGGCATAACAATACCACGTACAAGACACTGCCGGTATGACAACAGTCCTCCTTCTTTCTTTATTGATGAAAGCTTGCCCCTTTCTGTGAAATGGTAAAACCACTTCACACCATTCTCTCTTAAATATTCTCGTATGCGATTTCTGTCTTGCTTATATTTAAGTTCAATATGAACTTTTTGTGCATCCTGACCTATTCCCACCAAATGTAACAAGTCGCGTATAGAGTCCCAATTCAGACAATATTTGCCATTTTTGTAATTACAATAAAGTCTCCATCCAACATTATTATTTAATTCTTTACCATGCTCGTATGCCTGATTAATATTTGAATCATCTTTAATATATTCATCTTCAATTTCCCTACTTTGTAGAATATATACAGAGTTTGAACCTACTATACCATCTTTATAAGTTATCTCGTGTAAATCTTTAAGGTCTGCATATTTCATTAGCGAAATATCGAATTCGGAAAGTCCTAAATGGTCAAATACATATGGGAAACAAGTAAGTAAATACGTTCTCATCTCGTAAAAACGAATTCTGTCTTGTTTCCTTATTGGCATCTTCTGGTTCTTGTCAGAATTACTCTTTTTTGTCCCTTTATCATTCCAGTAGACAATGCGCGATGCATATAGAAAACACAGCTCAACTAAAGGAATAGTCATATCATCTTTCTCTTCAACATTCGATGACAAATAATTATCATGGTATATCTTTATAATATCTTCCAGAGCTGCTGCACATCCATATACAGCTTCGCTATTATTCCAATAGATATTAGGAGAGGAGAGTATATGCTGAAAAACATGAGAATAAAAAACGAAAGCGGTGGAATAAAGTTTGTATTTTACATATCGTCCACCTATTTCGGCATCTATATATGGATGCATGCAACTAATATAACGCAACAAAAACGGTTGGCAATCAATTTCGGAAAGATTTTTTTTATAGAAATTTTCCTTCGCATCATAAAAGAATTCCGTTAGTAATTCAAAGTCATTTATTCGCTTTTCCGTACTTACGTAATGTAGGGCCTCTTTGCGTTTTTCCATTACTTCTTGGAAATATCTTTTGATAGAGTTAATTGAAAATTTCATTGATCTGTCTATTTTTAGGCTTTTCTCATGCAGTTCCTCAAATCTGATTATCACCTCAGTTAGATTGGCATTTTGAGAATTATCCTTAAGATAATTATCTAATATAGGCAAACGATGAATTAGGAAATTAAGATGTTCCCTTTCATGTAAACTCATCAACTCTTCCCATGCAGGAATTTTTAGGCCGTCATTTTCCGAATGCAGATCTATTCGTTTTAAATTATTGTTTGCCTCCAGAACAATTTGCTTATATTTTCTCCGCAACAAATTAATGTTGGCCCCAATGCCAAACGTATATTTCCCTACATCTTTCAGGTAGGATGTGTATGCTGTCAGAAGAACCTCTAAATCATCCTTTGCATGATTTCTCACAAATACTGACAAACCAGGAAGTTTATCAATAATCTTCCCCAACTCTTCTTTTTCAAGTATCCATATGAGATCAGCCATATCAATAACGATTCTTATAATTCTCGTTCATGAAATCAGCAATATATGGTTGGAAGTACTCTTTGAGGGAAGTAAAATCTTTATTGGGATAGCTAGTACAAATACCTCCAGATACCGACTCCAAGGCTTCCTTTATAGGCTTTCCTGCAAGAATATATGCAATATAGAATAGAATGCAGGCATCATTTAACTGTTCAAAAACATATATAAACTCGAGTTCCCGCATGGAATCATCTTTGATTTCTGCATCGTAGGCTAGACATTTGTAAAAGTGGTAATTGACTGTTCCTACCATTTCATCATTTGACATATTTCGCAACCATCCGATTAGGTTTGGCATGACATTCTCTGCCATCCCTTTATAGAAATCCTCAACATATTCAATTGATTCTTCCAAATCAAGGGGATTAATCATTTCCCCCCTTTTAAATGCATCATACACAAATTTTGTGTTTACTGCACGAAACATTATATTGATTAGCAATTTTCTATGAACATAAACCTTACGCTCATACGAATTCTTCCAACTGCTGATATTGTTTATAGCAAAATGAAAGTCTTTACGCAAATCAACCATGCTCATATTAAATACGAATAATCTGCAAATATACTATTTTTAAACGATATTATTGGTGGTCTCTGGTTAATTTTTGCTAAAACTAAGTGTCAATGGAAGAAATATGTGCAATTTGTGAGGAAGTTGGCAACATTTTCCAATATTTTTTCCTATATTTGCATCAAATAATATCGATCATGATTAATATTGAATTTGATGACCTATATTATACTGATGCTGCTGATTATGAAGATACCATTATCAGTGACGATCCATTTGCTGAAGCATTTGGCACACCTGATATGTTCCGACCTGACACATCAAGAAGATATACAGACCAAGAACTGGAGAAAATGTCGCCAAATGAACGTCATGATGCAAGGATGAGATGTTCAAAAGAAAAAAACGTTCTAGGCCAAAGAGATATCTTTACCTATGAATTCAAGCGATATGGTATTTCTGCATCAGACACTATACTTCCAACTATCTCCTTCCTCTATGCCAGGACCGATGCAACCGACGAATTAAAGCAATTGTTAAATGACAACTCATATATATTATATGATTTAGATCCTGACAAATTGCCCATTGCAGAATTTTTCATCCAGATAGGCTGTAAATATCCAAATCTGAACGAAGAAGAAATGAACCACCTGGAAGAATTGTACAATGATACTAGATTTTGTACCATTATAGATGAACTCCTCTTCGACAAAAAGAGGCTTCCTAGAACTATTAAAGGAATTACACGACATGAAATTAAGGATATTAACGAAAACTTCCCCAATTCTCTTTTAGACCTGGTATATCGTGCATTTGAGGAGAATTCTCTGGTTGATGAGGATTATGAAGATACAATTTGGAGAGTATATAACAGAAAAAGAAATACTATCATAAGTAAAGCATATAACCAAATTGGGTTAGGAGAATGTGTTGCAATTGGCCGAATTAACACAAACATCTTTTTTAACTTGATTGAAGAGAAATATGGTGAGGAATGCCTATATTACTTCGTCAAGAGAATTATGCAACTCAATCCATATAATAAGGACACGGTACCAACCGTCTTTAGAAATTGGAAAGACGAGAGGGTTGGCTATACATTTATATATAAATTTGCATGTGAGAGATGGGATTCTGAGAAAACACTATCAGATATCAAACATTTGATTGCATTAGCATTTCTATTAGAGATGAATAAAACAAAAAATTAAAAGATATTATGCCAGCATTAAGATTAGAAATGTACAAAAAGGTGATTTCACCTTTGTACAAAATTTCCCACCCAGATCAGTACAAGATGTACGAAGAAGTCCTTTCTTTTGAAGGAGGATATGCCTTCGCTTCTGAGGATGAATTAACAGTGCGCAAAACTGATGGTACGACATTTCGTACAGCACTAAGACATTACGAATCAGATTTCTTAACTGAAACCTATGTGGGCAGGCTAAGTAATGGTGAACAATTTCGCTTTATCTTTGCAAGTGAAAACAATCCACTAGCTCAGATGGATCCTATGGTAACATTTGGAAGTATGTCTACTTCAGGTTGGGCAGTTCATTACAGAGTAAAACCGTAAGCAATATAAGATATGGGCTTTTTTGATTTATTCAAGAACTCTTCTCCATCTTCGGAGAAGTCTATCAAAAAGAATTATGTAGGAAACATGATTCATTTGACATTCCCTACTTCAAAAGGAGATTTCACAGTCAAGGCAAATAGTGTTGGCGGTCCTGGCGATGCTAAGGGGGTGATGTATGATTGCTTTATTGTTGCCCTTGGACAATGGCAACAACAGGGTATGGGAGAAGACGATTTTATCAAAGACATGGAGGAAGTCGTCAATCTTGTTGCAGATGGAAATACGGAAAAAACAGTAATGGAAACCTTACTCAAGAGACATGTTGCCAGAACAGGCAGGATTATTGATACCGACCTTTGCACATATATTTCAGAACTCTATTTAGCCCTTATTGCCGTGAAGGGTAGTTGCAATCGGAATAATCTGCTTGACCAAATGATGCAGGTAGCAGAAAAAGGATTTGGAAGTAAGTTGTTCATTACCCAATATAGACGTTCTGCTTTTGGAATACAACCATACTTGGTATCATTCGCTGAATTTTCCAGGAATCAATAAGCTACTCATACAACATTAAAGTCCCAGAGTAAACTCCGGGACTTTAATAATATGGACACAAGTTTCATTATTGACCAAATTGAGCTTGGTTAATAACACACTCAACATAATCTGGTTTTCTAGTAATATCGTCAACTTTTAAGCCAAACACCTCCATTGAGCCACCAATTGTCCTGTAATGAGCATCAAGTATTTGGCCATGTATCCTAACGTATCTTATCCAACCATTTTTACCGAGGAAATCAAAATCATTAAACAGGTCTCCATATTCTTCCTGATGAATTCTCATACCACCATTCGGAAGTTTGTGGATTGACTGGTCTAATTTGGCATAAATCTCGCCTTCTAGCATAGAGCCATATAACTGGCGAATCATCATCTCACATAGTCCATTGAGTTTGTAATCTTGTTCTACCTTAGGAGTCGCTTGTGGTTTGGGAGTGGTTTGAGGCATAGAAGCGGTTTGGGGCTTAACTTTCTTGGCTTCACCATAGACTGCACGAACAGGCCGTCCGTAGAATCTAGTATCATCTACAACGACAATTGATTCACGTCCGTCTTTAAATCTAAGATTGTATGCAGAATAATTACTTTCATCCCTAGTTGACGTCCAATATCTACCAAGTTCTCCTACACCCGCAATGCGATATGAACTATAAGCACCTGCAGCAGGCAGGAAGATAGACTTTCCATTTTTGCCCGTAACTTTCCATCCTAACTGACCGTCCATGCGTTCCCAAGTCCATTTACATTCGTTAACCAGCTCCTCCATTTCTTCTTTGGTGGGAATCCTCCACCCATTACCCAGTCTTGATGTTGCAACATCTTCTTGTGATTCAAGAATTGTTTTTCCGTCGTTCTGTGTATATTTAAAAATGGAAGAATAAGAACCATGACATAGTTCATAGGTTTCCCAGCCATAATTATCTTTCATGTCTTTTTCGCCCCATGCAAAATAATCACCTACATCTGCGGGAGAAGAAGCACCAATATTAATTGTTGCCCATAATAATCCTGAGGGTAGTCCTAAGTCAACTTTCTCATCTTTCAAATTATTGGATGCGTTATCGAACTTGGGTTTTGGATCGTCAACATGGAGTTTATGAACACTTTTATAGTAGCCTTTCAGAAAGTTTTGATGTTCTGGGTCTTGTTGAACATTCGCCTTATATGCTAAGCCTTTACCAATAAAGGCATTTTTGTTTATGTAGAGCCCACCACTACCATATTTAATCATCAGAGGAAATACTTGGTCTGCTACTTTAAAATCACCTGATGGAATTTTATCCATAAGTCCTGGAGTGAGGTAATCTAGGTCGAAATCTATTTTTCCTCCTTTACGTAAGTAAATATAGGAAGCAAGGTTGATTGCCTCTGCTTCCAGCTTTTCCTGAGTAACTTTGCCGATACATTTTTCCAAATGCTCAACACTTTCTTTTACGACTTGGTCGATAGACGATACGCCTTGAATCGGTTCGTTTTTAGTTTTGCCAAACAAAAAATCAAAAAAGCCCATATTTAATCTTAATTTATTATCCTAGTTGTTGCTTTCTAATAACGATAATTGCCTAATTTACTATTTAAATCTGTCTTCGTAGCCTTGAACAACCCATTCGTCATAATCATCAGGATGGTTTATAACTCTATTAATAATAGACCAACCATCATAGAATGGACAGGTAGGGAATATACAATCTTCTTTGCACAACATATCATGCATTGCAAAAGATTTATTTGCTAACTCTCTTCTGTAAACAGGGTTGTTTATAGTAGGGATTTTTTCGAGAAAGTCCGGACACTTTATATATGCTTGATATGTTTTTATTTGCATTTCTCTTGTTATCTTAACACCAGAAGGATGTGCGGGATGGTCATTAGCAGAAGAATTCTTTCTACGTGCACGTTCTTCGCGAAGAAGTTGCAATTTGTGAGAGTATTCTTGCAATTTTCCACGCATTACCATGTTTACTGTATAGTCATCTGAATCATCAAGATAGTCACGAGTTGTTTCAACTCTGTCTTGGAATGTCTCAATGTATTCATTAAGCTCTTCATCACTTAAAGATTTTATTTCTGTAATCAAAGAATTCTCCATATTCAACAAATTTAGAATCGTTATGCTACAATTTTCATAAATTTGTGTGCAAAGATACGAAAAAATACGCTAATTGTAGCTGTTAATATGCAAAAAATGATATTTTCACAAGGCTTGTGAATTGTTGTGTCAGTCTATTTCGACCATCGGAGATACCTTGTAACGGGGCGAGGCTTTACAGAAGTCTCGTCCCGCGAGGCTGTGACCAACGAAGGGAACAGCCGACGGACAGCAAGGGAAAGAAATGCCCGACACCGCTACCACGCTCGATAGCCATGCCGGGCTGATGTTTCATAGTGCAGATTTTATTTCTTCAGAAACTCATAGCCAAAGCGACAGCGAAGGCACTGATGCTTGTTGCAACCTGACTTCATCACTTGTCTGACTTTTTTACTTGCCATGTGATGGCACCCACGGT
>ERZ842401.2844-NODE-2844-length-22387-cov-11.914562_pt1 | contig 22387 bp, 17 predicted proteins | sample MGYA00521270_ERZ842401 | MGnify/ENA primary metagenome ERZ842401 (study PRJEB31892, sample SAMEA3878208) | bioreactor metagenome | biome: Moose rumen | place: Sweden | collected 2011-10 | study: EMG produced TPA metagenomics assembly of the PRJEB12797 data set...
AGATGGGCGACACCGGCCCCTGCGGCCCCTGCAGCGAAATCCACATCGACCTGCGCCCAGACGAAGAAATCGCCAAGGTGCCCGGCCGCGAACTGGTGAATACCGACAACGACGACGTGATCGAAATCTGGAACCTCGTGTTCATGCAGTACGAGCGCAAGGCCGACGGCCACCTGGAGCCGCTCCCTGCCAAGAACATCGACACGGGCATGGGCTTCGAGCGCCTCTGCATGATCCTGCAGGGTAAGAAATCCAACTACGAAACCGACGTCTTCAGCGGCCTCATCGGCCAGGTGGAAGCCTTCTCCGGACATAAGTATGCCGAGGGCGGCAACGTGGAGGTGGCCATGCGCGTAATCGCCGACCACATCCGCGCCATCGCCTTCTCCATCGCCGACGGACAGCTGCCTTCCAACGTGAAGGCCGGCTATGTGATCCGCCGCATCCTGCGCCGCGCCGTCCGCTACGGCTACACCTTCCTGGGCTTCACCGAACCGTTCCTGTGCCGCCTGATCCCGCAGCTGGTCGCCGACATGGGAGAGGCTTATCCGGAACTGCCCGCCCAGCAGAAACTCATCGAGAACGTGATCCGCGAAGAGGAGAATGCCTTCCTGCGCACCCTGGCCCGTGGCATCCGCATGCTGGAAGACAACATGGCCCGCAACGCCTCCACAAAGGTAGTTTCCGGAGCCGACGCCTTTGTCCTGTACGACACGTACGGCTTCCCCATCGACCTGACGGAACTGATCGCCTCCGAGAAGGGTTACACCGTAGACCTGGAAGGGTTCAACGTGGAACTGGGCAAGCAGAAGGAACGCGCCCGGAACGCCACCGCCAACGAATTCGGCGACTGGATGGTGTTCAGCGAGGGAGACGAAGTGGTGTTCGAAGGCTATGACACCCTGGAAGTGAAGGGCGCCCGCCTCCTGAAGCAGCGCACTGTGAAGCAGAAGAACAAGGAGTACATCCAACTGGTGTTCGACCGCACCCCGTTCTATGCGGAAATGGGCGGCCAGGTGGGTGACACGGGCTGCATCGTCAGTGAAAACGGCGAGAGAATTGCCATCCTCAATACGGTGAAGGAGAACAACCTCTCCATCCACCTGGCGGAGAAACTGCCCGCCGACGGCACCTGCCTCTTCGACTTGAAGGTCGACGGCACCCGCCGCCAGAAAGTGATGAACAACCACACGGCCACCCACCTCCTGCACCAGGCTCTCCGGGAAATCCTGGGCACCCATGTGGAGCAGAAAGGCTCGTTCGTGTGCGCCGATTATTTCCGCTTCGACTTCTCCCATTTCCAGAAAGTGACGGACGAGGAACTCCGCGCCGTGGAAAACCGCGTGAACCAGCTCATCCGGGCCGATGAACCCCTGTGCGAAAAACGCGACGCCACCATGGACGAAGCCCGCGCTATGGGCGCCATGGCCCTTTTCGGCGAGAAGTACGGCGACGTGGTGCGCGTGGTGCGTTTCGGCGACTCCGTGGAGCTCTGCGGCGGTACGCACACCCGTTCCACCGGCACCATCGGCCTGTTCAAGGTACGCGCGGAAAGTGCCGTCGCCGCCGGCATACGCCGGATCGAAGCCGTCACGGGAGAGGCTGCAGAAGAGGCCATCCACACGGTGGAAGACCTCCTGAAAGCCGTCCGCGGCATCTTCAACAACGCTCCCGACCTCACCGCCGCCATCGAAAAACTGGTAGCGGAGAATGCCGATGCCCGCAAGCAGCTGGAAGCCATCGCAGCGGAGAAAGCCGCCGCCCTGGCCGAGAAGCTGGAGAAGAATGCCGTGGAGATTGACGGCATCCGCGTAGTCCGGTTCGACAGCTCCATAGACCCCGCCCTCGCCCGCAATGTGGCCCTGATGTTGCAGAAGAAAGTGGAGAACTTGGTGCTGGCAGGCGCTTTCGCCTATGGCGGAAAGCCCAACCTGGTGCTCATGTACTCCAATGACCTGGTTGCCAAGGGCAAGAATGCCGGAAAGGACATCCGCGAAGCAGCCAAGCTCATCCAGGGCGGTGGCGGCGGACAGCCCGGCCTGGCCACTGCCGGCGGCCGTCTCGTGGAGACCCTACCCGCTGCGCTGGACAAACTGGTGGAACTGGCAACCGCATAAGATGCCCGGCCAAGCCGGGAATGAGGTTGCCATCGCCGGCATGACCGGCAATCGTACAGCATGAAGAAACTGGACAGGTTCATACTGAAATCGTTCATAGGGCCGTTTTTCGCGACCCTGGCGATTGTCGTGTTCATCCTGGCCATGCAATTCCTCTGGGTGTACATCGACGAACTGGTAGGCAAGGGACTGGAATTCAAGGTCATCATGAAGTTCCTCATGTGGGGAAGCATCCAGACGCTGCCGCTGGCATTGCCGCTGGCCACCCTGCTGTCGTCCATGATGACCCTGGGCGACATGGGCGAGAAGTTCGAGCTCACCGCCATCAAGGCCTCCGGCATCTCGCTGTCGCGGGTGCTCCTGCCCATGACGCTCACCAGCATCCTCATCAGCATCGGCGCCTTCTACGTGGGCGACCGCCTGGTCCCCTATTCCATCAACCAGATCTACACCATGCGGGACGATATTGGCCAGACCAAGTCGGAGATCAAAATCCCCACGGGCACCTTCTATGACGGAATCGAGGGGTACATCCTCCGGGTGGAGCAACGCAACAAGCACACCGGCATGATGTACGGCATCCAGGTGTACGACCACACCGGAGAAAGAGGCAATACCCGTCTTACCGTGGCCGACAGCGGCGTGCTCAAAATGTCCAAGACCAAGGACTACCTCACGTTCCAGCTGTATAATGGCACCAATTTCCAGGAAGAGAACACCAAGAAATACCAGGACACCACCCTGGCCGTGCGAAGGATCCATTTCCGCAGGCAGGAGCTGGTAATCCCGCTGGAAAACTATGCCTACCAGCAGTCCGACAGCGCCCGTTACGGTGAGCAGGTGAAATCGATGAGCCTGAAAGACCTGCGCCACGGGCGCGATTCCCTCTCCGGCGTCATGGACAACGGCCTCAAGAAACGGGTGACCCAGTTCATGGGCTCCGGTTCCATTTGGCAGGACAAGCAGCTGGACTCCGCCTGGCGGGAGAAGGGCTACACAGTCATGGACCCGGACACGCCCGTCCGCTGGAAATCCCTCCGGGATAAAAAAAGCGCGCTGGAAAGCGCTGTGGGCGCCGCCAACCAAAGGGAGCAGATTGCCCGCGGACAGACGATGGAATCGTACGACTATGTCCACCTGATTTACAAGACCGACGTGGAGATCTGGAAGAAATTCGCCCAGGCACTGGCCTGCCTGCTGCTGTTCTTCATCGGCGCTCCGGTGGGAGCCATCCTTAAGAAGGGCGGTCTGGGAACGCCGGCCATCATTTCCATCTTGTTCTTCGTACTTTACTGGGTTGTGGACATCACCGGCGAGCGCCTGGCCACCAACGGTGCGACGCCCGCCTTCGTGGGCAAGTTCATATCGGCCTTCGTCCTGGCGCCCATCGGCGTTTTCCTTACAGTGAAGGCCATCCAGGATTCCAGCATCCTGCATATCGACATGTTCAAGAGCTGGTACAGAAAAGCAAAGAGTAAATTCTTCCGTATGTTCAGAAAAATCCGCATTGTCTATATGGGCACGCCGGAATTCTCCGTCGGCCCGCTGGATGCGCTCATCAGGAGCGGCTACAAGGTGGTCGGCGTCGTCACCGTCCCGGACAAACCGTCCGGCCGCGGTCTCAAGATGAACGAATCGGCCGTGAAGAAATATGCCGTGGCCCACGAACTGCCGCTGCTGCAGCCCGAGAAGCTGAAAGACGAGCAGTTCCTCAAAGACCTGGCCGCCTGGAAGGCCGACCTATTCGTGGTAGTCGGCTTCCGCATGCTGCCCGAGGCCGTGTGGAGGATGCCCAAACGGGGTACCTTCAACCTGCACGCCGCCCTGCTGCCGCAATACCGCGGAGCCGCCCCCATCAACTGGGCGGTCATCAACGGAGAGAACATCACCGGTGTCACCACTTTCATGATTGACCAGCGGATTGACACGGGCGGCATCATCCTCCGCAGCGAGTGCCGGGTGGAACCGCAGGATACGGCCGGGACCCTGCACGACAAACTGATGGAACTGGGATCCGAACTGGTGATCCAGACCGTGGAAGGCCTGGTGCAGAACAATGTGGAACTGCGCGTACAGAGAAGTTTCATCCAGGGCTCCGAATTGCTGAAGCCGGCCCCCAAGCTCACGCGGGAACTCCAGCATATTGACTGGAACGACACCACCAAGCACGTGTACAACCTCATCCGGGGCCTCTCCCCGTATCCCGGCGCCTTTACGGAACTGGTTCCGGTGGTCCCGGAAGGGGATACCCTTTCTTCCGGGACGCCTCTGCAGCTGAAAGTGTTCTTCGGGGAGATGCGGCACGACCTGCCCAAGGCTGCGCCCGGAACCGTGCTGACCGACGGAAAGACCTATTTCGCAGTGGCCACGGCCGACGGAGCCATCGCCATTACAGACCTGCAACTGAGCGGCAAGAAACGGATGGATGTCAAGTCCTTCCTGCTGGGCTTCCGCAATCCCGCCGCGTACGTTTGCACCCAGGGCACTTCCAAGGCCGAAGTGGCCAAAGCGGCCCCCAAGGAGGACGATTAGGATGGAACAGGTGGTGATCCTGGGCAACGGGCTCTTCCCCACATCGGCCTATCCCCTTTACTTGCTGGAGAGTGCCGATACCGTCGTATGCTGTGACGGCGCCCTGCTCAAATATCTGGACCATTTCAAAGGGGAAAGGCAGCCGGCCGCCGTCATCGGCGACATGGACTCTCTTCCGGCCGATGTACAGGCCAAGTACGCCTCCTTGGTCGTGAAGGTGGACGAGCAGGATTACAACGACCAGACCAAGGCCATGAAGTATGTCCTCGCCCATTATCCGGAAGTCACGGACATCCACATCCTGGGCGCCACGGGACTGCGTGAGGACCATACCATCGGCAATCTGGGCCTGCTGATGGAATACACCCGACAGTTCCAGCTGGGCGACATCCGCGTAGATATGGTCTCCGACTTCGGAACCGCCTTCGCCATAACGGATTCCTGCGACCTCCATTTGGGAGAAGGACGCCGGTTCTCCATCTTTTCGGCAGACAATTCCCTCCGGATCACTTCCGAAGGGCTCCAGTGGCCGCTGGACGACGTCGTCTTCGACGCCTGGTGGAAAGCCACCCTTAACCGCACCACCGCCCCGGTGGTGTCTCTCCATTTCTCGCACCCCTCATCGGCCCTGGTCATGGTGGATTGACCGGTTGCCTCCAGAAGCCGTGAAATACAACAGACTCTGTATGAGACATTTACGCAATATCACCCAGGCAGAACTGCCCGGGCGATTTCCAATAATCTTCTGATATTCAGTTGGTTCTATTTCACGGATTGCTGATTCAGGTCATCGGCACTCTTGATGAATTTGGCCAGATCTTCGTCGGAAACGTGGTAGTTCTGCATTTCGCCGGAGAAATAGCTGTCGTAGGCGGCCATGTCCACGAAACCGTGGCCCGAGAGGTTGAAGAGGATGGTCTTCTTCTCTCCGGTTTCCTTGCACTTGAGGGCTTCCCGGACGGTGGCGGCGATGGCGTGGCAGCTTTCCGGGGCGGGGATGATGCCCTCCGTACGGGCGAACAGCACACCTGCAGCGAAGGAATCTTTCTGCTCGATGTCCACCGCTTCCATAAAGCCGTCCTTCATCAGCTGGGACAGGATGACCCCGGCGCCATGGTAGCGAAGGCCGCCTGCATGGATGGAAGCAGGCTTGAACGAATGGCCGAGGGTGAACATCGGCAGGAGCGGAGTCATGCCGGCCTCGTCACCGAAGTCATACTCAAACTTGCCGCGGGTGAGTTTGGGGCAGGAGTAGGGCTCGGCCGCGATAAAACGGGTCTTCCTGCCCTCCTGGATCGTGTGGCGCATGAACGGGAAGGCGATGCCGGAGAAATTGGAGCCGCCACCGAAACAGGCGATGACCACGTCCGGATACTCGCCGGCCAGTTCCATCTGTTTCTCCGCCTCCAGGCCGATGACCGTCTGGTGCAGGCATACGTGGTTGAGCACGGAGCCCAGCGCATATTTGCAGTTGGGCGTGGTCACAGCCAGTTCGATAGCCTCGGAAATGGCGCAGCCCAGGGAACCCTGGTCGTTCGGATTCCGGGTGATGATGTCCTTGCCGGCACGGGTGGACATGGACGGGGAAGGCGTGATGGCGGCGCCGAAGGTCTGCATGATGCTGCGCCTGTAAGGCTTCTGCTCATAACTCACCTTTACCATATAGACAGCGCAGTCGATGCCGAATTTCTTGGTGGCGTAGCTAAGCGCACCGCCCCACTGGCCTGCTCCGGTTTCAGTGGTAAGGTTGGTGACGCCCTGCTCCTTGGCATAATAGGCCTGGGCGATGGCGGAATTAAGTTTATGGCTGCCGGCCGGGCTCACGCTCTCGTTCTTGAAATAGATGTGGGCAGGTGTTCCCAAAGCCTCTTCCAGCTCATAAGCCCTCACCAGCGGAGTGCAGCGGTAGGCGGCATACTGCTCGCGCACAGCCTCCGGAATGGGGATCCACTCGTCGGTCTGGTTCAGTTCCTGGTCGGCGCAAGCCTTGCAGAAGAGGGGATACAGGTCCTCCGGGGTCAGCGGCTGCCGGGTTGCCGGGTTCAGGAAAGGCATCGGCTTGTTGGGCATGACGGCCTGGATGTTGAAGTAATGGGTGGGAATCTCAGATTCCGGGAGCATGAATTTTTTCTGTCTCATGGTTGTTATTTGTTAAGTATTGAAAAATCGCAAAAAATGGCCTGCTGTAAGTCAGCAGGCCACCTTTATATGTATGGAAAACTACGGCAACGCGACTTACAGGATTGAACTGCAAGTGCGCCACCAGGAGTTATTAACCAAATTCGTTCTCATATCTGCCACAAAGATGTGGAATAAAAATTACAAATGCAAGAATTAAATTAAAAATTTGCAACAAGTGCCTGGGTCCACTGGGCCGACGCCGTGGTGAAGTTGGCCTCGATGAAAGCGTTCACGGCGGTGCAGACAAACAGCAGGATGATGATGGTGGCAACGATGGTGCCGATCACCTTGAGTCGCTTGAGCCATTTCTTGTTATTCCAGCCGATGGTCTGGAACATGCTCCAGAAGCCATGGTTGAGGTGCAGCCAGATGGCGATGAACCACACGATATAGAGGGCGACCACCCACCAGTTCCTGAAGGTGGCGATCAGCAGATAGTACGGATTCTCGGCCTCGCCTCCCATGAATTCACGGAGCTGCATCTTGGCCCAGAAGTGGGTGAGATGGAAGCAGAGGAAGCCCAGTATGATGATGCCCAGGACGGCCATGTTCTTGGCGCTCCAGCTGTCGTTCCTGGCCTTGGAGGCAACTTCGTAGCGTTTGTAACCGCCGCGTTTCTTGAGGTTCTCATAGCTGAGCCAGATGCCGTAGACAATGTGGATCAGGAAACCGAGGGCCAGGATGGGGACCATGATGTCGATCACCGGGGAAGCCATGAAGTCGCAGCCCAGCTGGAACCAGCCGTCTCCGTGGGTGAACGGAGAAGCGTCTGCGGCCACCTTGCCGAAGACACCGCGCATGGAGTCAATGACGGAGAAGAAATTAATGGTACCGTGAAGGAGCAGGAAGATAATGAGGAAAGCGCCGCTGACGCTCTGGATGAACTTCTTGCCGATGGAGGAGGTTAGAAAATTAGCCATTATTGTTGTTCAGTTATTATTCAAGTATGCAAATATAGGAATCTTTCTTGGAAGTTTCCCAATATTTCGATACTTTTGTTACAGAATAAAATTGAAAACTATGTATAAGAGGGTGCTTCTTAAGTTAAGTGGCGAAAGCCTCGGCGGTCCCGCCGGAAAGGGACTGGATACAGCCTGGCTGGAAAAATATGCAAAAGAGATTGCTTCTGCCGCCAAGGCCGGCCTGCAGATTGCCATCGTGAACGGCGGAGGAAACATCTTCCGCGGCCTGCAGGGCGTAGGCAAAGGCTTCGACCGGGTCGACGGCGACAAGATGGGCATGCTGGCCACTGTCATCAATTCCCTGGCCCTTTCCATGTTCATCAAAGAAGAAGGCGTGGAGGCCCAGGTCTTCACCGCCACCCCCATGGAACCCGTCGCCAAGTATTACATGCGGGACGATGCCGTGAAAGTGATGGATCGGGGTGGCGTGGCCCTCATCGCCGGCGGAACCGGCAACCCGTTCTTCACCACCGACAGCGGCGCAGCCCTCCGCGCCCTGGAAATCGGCGCCGACGCCCTGCTGAAAGGCACCCGGGTAGATGGCGTCTACACGGCCGATCCGGAAAAGGACCCCTCGGCCGTCAAATACGAAGAGCTCACTTTTGACGAGGCCATCCGCCGCCACCTGAAAGTGATGGACCAAACGGCCTACGCCCTCTGCTCCGACGGCAACATGCCCATCATCGTCTTCGACATGAATCAGACAGGCAACCTCACCAAACTCCTGAACGGAGAAAAAGTGGGAACCCTTGTACACCCTTAATCTTTCTTGCCTTATAAAATCCGAATCCTTGCCTGGCTTCATCGCAGGCGCTGCAACGGGCGCCCTGCTGGGTATCCTGTTCGCTCCCGACAAGGGGGAGGAAACCCGCCGGAAAATCAAAGAAGCCGCCGCCGAAGGCTACGACGACGCCAACTGGGCAGAGCAAGACGGCATGAAGGCCGTGGCCGATGAACTTATCGCCACCGTGAAACAGAAGTAGTTAATTCATAACAACTTACACCGGGCTGGTCTTCTCCCGGAGCCAGGCCGCCACTTCGCCAGGGAGACGGGGAGAGAGCGTACGGAAGACTCGCTCGTTGTAGGCATTGAGCCAGGCCCGTTCGTCGGGGTTCAGGAGCGCCACGTCCAGGCAAGAGGTGTCGAAGTGACAGAGGGTGAGGGTCTCGAAGCCCAGCCAGGAACCAAATTCATTGTCGCCCACGCTGCGGCACAGGACCAGGTTCTCGTGGCGGATGCCGTGCAAGCCTTCCCGGTAGAGGCCGGGCTCGTCGGAAGAAATCATGCCGGGCAGGAGCGGCTGGGAATTGAAGTTCTGGCGGATATCCTGCGGCCCTTCGTGCACGCCCAGGAAAAAGCCCACCCCGTGACCGGTTCCGTGACCGAAATTGCGTTTGGCCCGCCAGAGCGGCTCCCGGGCCAGGGCGTCCACCTGGCATCCGGCCGTCCCGCGCGGGAAAACCGCCATCGCCAGGCCGATATGCCCCCGGAGCACCAGCGTATAGTCTTCCCGTTCCAGCGCCGTGCAGGAGCCCATCGGCACGGTGCGGGTAATGTCCGTAGTGCCGAAGAGATACTGCCCGCCGGAGTCCACCAGGTACAACCCGTGCGGCTCCAGCAGGGCGGAGCCTTCCCGGGGAGTCACGTAATGCGGCAGCGCGGCCGAGGGGCCATAGGCCGATATGGTCTCGAAACTGTCGCCCCGGTAACCGGGAATCTGCGCCCGGAGGCGGCCCAGTTCACAGGCGGCCTCCCACTCGTTTACCTGGCCGGCGTGCTGCTCCACCCAATAGAGGAACTGCTCCATCACTAGGCCGTCTTCCAGATGGGCTTCCCGCATGCCGTCAATCTCGATGGCATTCTTCACCGCCTTCCTGACCGGGACGGGAGAGGGACATTCGTCCACGTCCGGAGCGCCTTCTCCCCGGTCGATGGTTTCCCGGAGGAACATATTCAGCGAGGAAGGGTCCAGGCAGAGCCGGTCCACGCCCAGTTCTTTCAGGGACGACAGGGCGAAGGACACCTGGTCGTAATCCCGCACCGATACGCCGTCGGCCGACAATTCGACGTAGCTGTCGGCCGTCTCGGAATCGACATCGGCATAGGCATCCTTGCGGACGAACCAGAGAGCATCTTCCAGGGTGACCAGGAGGAAGGAAATGGCCAGCGGGTTGTATTCAATATCGGCCCCCCGGATGTTCAGGAGCCAGGCTATCTGGTCCAGTTCCGAGAGGAGGATGGCATCATCCCCCTTGAGTACCAGCCATTTCCGGATCCAGTGGAGTTTGGCTTCCCGGCCTTCGCCCACGAGGTCTTCCCCCAGGGTGATGACCGGCGACACCGGAATGGCGGGACGGCCTTCCCACAACGGCTCCAGCAGGTCCGGAACAGGCTCTATCCGGGCCGACGGCACTGCCTCCAGCAGTTCCCTCACGGCGCTCACGCTCTGGCACAGACCGTCCACGGCGATCACGGGTGCCTCCATTTCCAGCGAAGCAATCCACTCGGGGATGGGAACCTGCCCTGGGACACGCATTTTGTGCAGGACGATGCCGGTTCCCTCCAACTGCCGGACAGCCTGGATGAAATAGCGGGTATCCGTCCACAGGCCGGCATGGTCGCGGGTAACCACCAGGTCGCCGGCCTCGCCGGTGAAACCCGACATCCAGCGCACCTGCTGCCAGCGGGGAGCGGGATATTCACTCCCGTGCGGATCGCTTCCGGTAAGAATCACGATATCCCAGCCGCGCCGCTGCATCAGCGTCCGCAAGGCTTCCACTCTGGCAGAAAAGATATTGTCCATAGCACGATTTTTGACAAATATAGCTATATTTGCATTAATTAAAAATATTGTACCATGGCAGAAGATCCTCTCGAGAGAATAGAACGCCAAGAGCGTGAACGGAAAGAGAAAGGCGGACTCCGCACCACCCTGATCATCCTTACCTGCATCGCAGTGGCCCTGGCCGCCGGCCTGGGTTATATGCTGTACCAGCGCAGCGGCCTCGTGAACCAGCTGGAAGGCGAAAAAGCGGAGCTCGCCCAGCAGATGGCCGAACTCCAGACAGACTTCGCCAACCTGAATTCGGACTACGAAGTCATCAACCACCAGCTGGACACCTCCCGCGAACAGGTGGCCCTCCTGATTGAAAAACTGAACAAGACCGAAGCCACCAACCGCGCCAAAATCCGTCAGTACGAGAAAGAACTGGGCACCCTCCGCAGCATCATGAAGGGCTATATCGTCCAGATCGACTCCCTGAACACCCTGAACAAGAAGCTCACGGCCGACGCGGCCGCAGCCCGCAGGGAAGCCGCTGAAAGCCGCCGTGCCAATGAGGAGCTATCGCAGCAGGTGACCAACCTCTCCGAGCAGGTGAATGCCGGCAAGGTGCTCAAGGCACGCGGCGTCTCCCTCACCGCCTACTACAGCAACGACAAGGCCGGAGACCGCCACAGCCGCGTGCGCTACATGGTAGCCGGGCTGTCCTTGCTGGAGAATTCCCTGGCGGAACGCGGTCCGGTCCGGGTCTATGTCCGAGTGAAAGACCCGGAAGGCATCCTGCTGATGAACAACGAATCCGGCGAATTCATGGCCAACGGCGTAGCCCTCCAGGCCACCGCCTCGCGTGAAGTGGACTATGAAGGTGCCGAAGTGGACCTGTCCATCTACGTCAAGGACACCGGCGAATTCGTCAAGGGCATCTACACGCTGGAAGCCTATACGGAAAAGGGCCTGCTGGGCCGGGCGGAATGTCTGCTGAGATAATATGATTTATATCCACGTCCCGTTCTGTAAAAGTTTTTGCACTTACTGCGATTTCTACTCGGAAATTGCCGGAGAAGACCTTTTCGGCCCTTATACCGACAAGGTCTGCGCAGAAATCCGCAGGCGCTCCCGGGAAGTGGACGACACCCTGAAGACGCTTTACTTCGGAGGCGGCACCCCTTCCCTCCTGCCGCTTTCGTCCCTCACCCGCATCCTCCTCACGCTGGAAGAATGCGGCCATGGCGGTCCCTACACGGAATTCACCATGGAGGTGAACCCGGAGGACATCGTGGAAAAGGGGCTTCCCTATGTCCAGAGCCTCAAGGCTTTGGGAGTGAACCGCATCAGCATCGGCGTACAGTCTTTTGACGACGGACTCCTCCGCTGGATGAACCGCCGCCACAATGCCGAAGGGGCGGAACAGGCCTTCCGGATCTGCAGGGAAGCCGGCATCGGCAACATCAGCCTGGACCTTATCTTCGGCCTTTCCAACCTCTCGGACGCAGTCTGGGAGAGCACTGTCCGCAAAGCCATAAGCCTGGGTCCGGAGCATATCTCCTGCTACCAGCTCACCGTCGAAGGAGACAGCGTGCTGGCCCACAGACTGGAGGCGGGCGAGTATGAGGAAGCCACGGAAGAAGTATGCCGGCTCCAGTACAACCTCCTGTGCCGCCTGCTGGGAGAAGCCGGCTACCGGCATTACGAGATCTCCAATTTTGCCAAGCCCGGGTTTGAAGCGCAGCACAACAGCGGCTACTGGGCCAGAAGGCCCTATGCCGGGTTCGGCCCCTCCGCCCACTCCTTCAGCGGCCGCGGCCGCAGCTGGAACGAAGCCACCCTGGAGGATTACGTCCACACGAAAGAATCCCTCTCGGTGGAAGATGAAAAGGTGGAGACCCTGATGCTGGCCCTACGCACTTCCCGCGGAGTGGACATCGACTTCCTGCACGGGAACTGCCGGGAAGAGGACATCGACCGGCTGGAGAAGGCGGGCGCCCTCCGGAGGGAAGGCCGCCGGTACCGCATTCCCGAAGACCACTTTTTTGTTTCGGACGAGATTATCCGTGAATTGATATGAAATACCTTCGCAGAGCCATCAAGTACTTTATCCAGATCACCCTCATCTTCGTGGTGATCATCGCCGTTCTCATGCTCACGGGAATGGTTTCCAAAGACGTCGCCGTCGCTTTCCAGAAAGGCTGGACGTCGGTGGGCTACATCCTCGCCGCCTTCCTGGTGATGAGCGCGGCCTACCCGTACTTCGGCTATGGGAAAAGACGCATCCGCGCCGAGGGAGACCCGGCCAGTTACCGGAAATCCATCATCGAGGCCCTGGAAGGCCGCAGCTATACCTTTGCAGGTGAGAGGGACGGAGCCCTGCTCTTCCACCTGAAATCTCCTGTAAACCGGCTGGCCCGGTTCTATGAAGACACCATAACCGTCACGCCGGTACTGGGCGGATTCGAGGCGGAAGGCCTCATCCGCGACCTTTCCCGGGTGGTGATGGCCATTGACTCAAAAATCAACCGCTATGACTCCTGACACCCAAAGATTCAAGACAGTAGCCACTTTCAACGAAAAAGTCCAAGCCGACATATGCGCAGCCCTGCTGGGCGACAACGGCATCCCGGCCGGCGTGTTCGGCGCCGACTCTTCCTACCCTTCCCTGGGTTTCGCCAAGGGCATTGAAGTGAAAGTGAACGAGAGCGACTATGAAGCGGCTATGACCATTTTGGCCGCCACAGACAAGGCCGAGTAAAACTCCTCGCCAAAAGCTTCCGTAAGGGGTCCGCGCAAGAATTCATACACGCGGATCCCTTCTTTTCTGCCCTTGGCGTATGCATCCTTGCAGATGTTCCACCGATGCAGGTTGAGGCCGATGCGTCCCCCGCCCAGATCGGCCACCCGGATGGGATAGAGGGAACAGGAAATGGGCTTGCGGAAAGTGGAAAGGCCCCTGCAGAACTGGCGTTCGATGGCGCAGAAGCAGTTGCCCGCTTCGTCGAAATGGCAGTAGGCGCATTCTTCGCTGCCGGGAACGACCGGTGTCACCAAGTCGCCGTCCCTGTCGATTTCGAAGAATCCCTTGGCCTCCACGGCAGCCCTTCCCTGAGGACGCATCAGCGGAGAGAAACTGTCGTAATTGGCCTCGATGGGGTCCAGTTCCTCTTCTTTCAGCGGAGCGCCGCTGTCGCCGATGATGCAGCAGCAGCCTTTGCAGACAGGGTAGTCGCAGGCAAAGAACTCCGTGACCACATCCTCGGAAACCAGGATGTCGCCGATTTCTATGATGGTACCGAAGGGATGTTTACTCATGGGGCGATATACTCTATGCGGCCACCCTGCGTGAGGGCTTTGAGCATGTCTCCCACCTGGGCGGCCGTGATGGCGTTGATATTCTCTTTATACCTGGAAACCAGGTCTTTCCCGGCCGAATAACGGACCAGGAGCAAGGTAAGCATATCGTCGGGACTAGCCATGGCCGCCTGCATGTCAGCGTAAAGGAGCTGCTTCCAGGCGGTCAGGTCTTTGGAGGAAACCGGCTGCGCCGGGAGTTCCTGCAAGGCGGCCCGGACCTGGGTCATGACAGACATGAGCTGGACGCCGGGGGACACGGGCCGGCATTCGACCGTGAGCCGGATCCGCTCCTGCGGATAGGCGAAAAAGCGGACCTTGGTATTCACGGTCACCGTTCCCCCTTTCAGGTGGGCGGAGAGTTTCTGCCGGACGGCCTCCCGGACGATATAGGTGGAAAGATAGTTCAGGGAGGTGAAAGGATACTCCGCGTCCATCAGCACGTACACGCTTTCTCCCAGGCCTTCTTCCGAATAAGTATTGGTTCCTGAAAGGGTGCGGAAATGCACCTGCTTCCGGGACACGGGCGACGATTTGGTTGTCTGGAACGCCCCGAAATACCTGACAACCATCTTCTTGACCACGCCGGGATCCACATCGCCCGTCAGGATGAAGACGCCGTCGTTGATGCGGGAAAAGCGCTCGCCGAAATATTTTCGGGCCTTGTCGGCCGTCTCCTCCGTCAGGGATTCGGGCAATTTGGCCGATGAATACTGGTACCGGGGCGAAATCAGGGCATCCAGCCGCTGGTCCAGACCACCCGGACGCATTTTTTCGCACTGGACATAATAGTCGAATGCCTGAGGGTTCAGCGTCCCTTCATTGACCAGGGAAGTGAGGGCCTTGAACACAAGCGCGAGTTTTTCCTGCGGGGCGCTGCCGCGGATATTCATGCCGGTCAGGTCTACATGGGCATCCATCGACACGCCGTTGGCAGACAGGAGATCCCGGAAGGCATCGGCCCTGAGCCCGCCGGCATCGTACAGGGAGAGGATATCTCCTATATAGCCGCCTTCGCCTTCTTTCAGGCCGGGAATGTGGGAAAGCCCCCCGCCAAGCTGCAGGGCGTAATGGAAGGTGCCGCTGCCTTTGATCTGCTTGTATACCACCCGGATTCCGTTGGTAAGGGTCCACAAAGTGCCGCCGGAGAGCGGTTCGGCCTTCTCCGACTTGATCCGCAGGCGGGGAACCGCCCTCGGATCCAGGCCCAGCGTATCGGCCCCATGCCAGGAATAATCCCTGCCGGAAGGAGCCGCCCATCCATACAGATAACCCAGGTTATACTGGAACAGGGCCTCGTCCGTGGTGAGGGAATCCGGCGGAGCAGTCACCGTAAGCGTCAGATTTCCAAGCTGTTGAAGCAAGGCCGATGAAAAACTGTCGAAAAGGCCGGCCTCCACGGCTTCCGACACGTTCTTCCGGGCGAACAGGCGGGCTTCCTCCGCAAAGGGAGCCAAGTTGGCCCCATAGAGGAAATTCGCCGTGCAGCGGGCAACGAACTCCGCGTTGGAAGACGCTGCATCGGCCTTTTTGAGTACGGAGGGCGAGAGGACTTCCTTCGCCTCGGCGAATTCGGTCTCCGAAGTTCCGTAGGTGGCCAGTTCGCCCAGGGTGCGGGAAAGGACCCGCTGTGCCTCCGGAATCCATTCTTTTTCCGTGACGATGGTGACCCCGGCGCTCTCGTCCCCGGCAGTCGCGTCGCTGCCGGTCCGGTCGAACCGGATGGCGGAGAAAGGAATGTTCTCTTCCCGCAGGTTCATCTCCAGCCGGTGCCGCAGCACGGTTCCGAACTCCAGATAGAACATGTCCGTAACCAGCGCCTGGGCCGTATTCATCTGGTCGCGCGGAATCCGCTCCGACGCATACGACGCATCCACTGAGGAGGTTTTCCCGCCGCGGAAAACGATCCGGGGCGCTTCCGTGGGCATCCAGACATACGGCGTCTCTCCCTGACCGGGCTTCAGGCGCGGGACCATCATGGAGAAAATGTCCATCTTTTTCTTAAGGTCTACCGCGTCGATGTCCCCGCTCACCACGATGGCCTGCGGAGCATCGGAAAGAGCCATCCGGGAGAAGGCATAGAGCAGCATGGAATCCAGCACTTCTGCCTTATAGGACGCGATTCTGGGGAAATGGTACACCGCACAGCCCTCGGTTCCGCTGAGGAAGCCTTCCGGACCGGGGAGGATGCCCATCCGGGAGAGGAAAGGCAGGTCAAGGCTTTCCGGATCCCGGGAGGCGGACGATTCGCGCTGGATCAGGGCGACATCGGTAAACCCCTTCTCGGTGGGATTCTTGACCATATAATAGGCCGCTCCGCAGCCCAACGTCCCCCGCTGGATGCGGGCATCCGGGGACAGTTGGGGCAGTGTCTGGGCTGGCACAATTCTTGAAAACAACAGACATGCAGCCGCCAAAAGGAGGTATTTTATACCTTTCAAACTCATTTTGAGCGAACTTTTGTGCAAAATTAAAACATATTTTGCTATTTTTGCAAAACCTGTGCAAGAGAAATGTGTAACGCTTAATAAAAAGAAGACATGAAAAAATTATTTGCAGCCATCGCATCCTTCGGCCTTCTGGCCGCCGTGGCATCCGCCCAGGATTTCAATGCAGCCATCGACGCGTTCAACGCCGGTGCCACTGCTCTGGAAGGTGGTAACAAGACTGAAGCCCTTACCCAGTTCCGCAGCGCCCTCACCCAGTTCCAGGCCTGCGAAGGAGAAGAAGCCGCTGAAATGATTGGCAAATGCAAGGAAATCATCCCCGGCACCCTGCTTTCCATCGCCAAGGAGCAGATCAACGAAGCCAAATACGACGAAGCCCTCGCCTCCCTGGCAGAGGTAAAGACCACCGCCGAGGAATACGGAATTGAAGGCGTCGGCGAAGAAGCAGCCGCCCTCGTTCCCAATGTCTATCTCCGCAAGGGTTCCACCCTGCTCAAAGACAAAGATTTCGCCGGTGCAGCCGCCACTTTCAAGGAAGTGGTAGCCCTCACCCCCGAAGACGGCCAGGCACAGCTCCTGCTGGGTCAGTCCCTGATGCAGAACAATGATCTCGCCGGCGCCACCGAGGCGCTGGAGAAAGCCGCAGAACTTGGCAAGGCCGACCAGGCCAACAAGCTCCTGTCCACCGCCTTCCTCAAGGAAGGCCAGGCCCTGCTGAAAGCCAACAAGACCGCCGAGGCCATCGCCGCCCTGGAGAAATCCAACAGTTATGCAGAGAGCGCCAACGCTTATAAACTCATCGCCAGCGCCTGCACCAAGGCCGGCAAGAGCAAGGACGCCATCAACGCTTACAAGAAATATCTGGAAGTGAGCCCCGACGCCAAAGATGCTTCCGATATCATTTTCACCATTGCCGCCACTGCCCAGAAGGCCGGCGACAAGGCAACTGCCAAAGACTACTACAACAAGCTCACCGCAGATCCCAAGTACAAGGATCAGGCAGCTGCCCAGCTGAAGGCTCTGTAGTCCCTGTTTTTACCGGAATATGAAGAGAGGTCTTTTACAGGACCTCTCTTTTGCGTACCTTTGTGCCATGCAACCACTGGAACTGCTTGCGCCGGCCAGAACGGCGGATATCGGCATCGCGGCCATCGACTGCGGGGCCGATGCTGTGTACATCGCCGGCCCGGCTTTCGGGGCCCGGCAGGCCGCCGGCAATTCCGTAGAAGATATTGCCCGGCTCTGCGAATACGCCCACCGGTTCGGAGCCAGGATCTACGCCACGGTCAATACGCTGATCTACGAAGAGGAGCTGGAAGAAGCCCGGCAGCTGATTCTGGCGCTGGACAAGGCCGGGGCCGATGCCCTGATCGTCCAGGACCCGGCCGTCCTGCAGCTTGCGGAAGGGACTTCCCTGGTAATGCACGCTTCCACCCAGTGCGCCATCCGTACCCCGGAAAAGGCCCGGTTCACAGAAAGCCTGGGATACGGCCGCCTGGTGCTGGAACGAGAGCTTTCCCTGGAACAGATAAAATCTATCCGCAGCGCCGTGGAGGCCGAACTGGAGTTCTTCGTACACGGCGCCCTTTGCGTGTGTTACAGCGGGCAGTGCTATCTCTCGGAATACCTGACAGGCCGCAGCGCCAACCGGGGCGAATGCGCCCAGGCCTGCCGCAGCCTGTACGACCTGGAAGACGCCTCCGGCAAAGTGCTGGTACGCAACAAGGCCCTCCTTTCCCTCAAAGACTACAACCTGCTGCACCGCCTGCAAGACCTGGCCGACGCCGGTGTGGTTTCATTCAAGATAGAAGGCCGGCTCAAGAGCGAATCCTATGTCCGGAATGTAGTCAAGGCCTATTCAGAGGCCCTGGATGCCCTGGTGGCCCGCTTTCCGGACCGCTACCGCCGAGCCTCGTTCGGAGCGGTGCGCGGCGGCTTTGTGCCGGACCTGGCCAAAACCTTCAACCGGGGCTATACGGAGCTTTTCCTGGACGGGCGCCGGGGGCGGTGGTCGTCCATGGATGCACCCAAATCCATGGGAGAATATATCGGCACGGTGAAAAGAGTAACCCGGGAGGGCCTGGTGGTGGAAGCCGCCAGGGCGGAACTCCGTCTCTCCAACGGCGACGGCCTGGCATTTGTGGCCCCGAACGGCGCCATAACTGGTTTCCGGGCCGATGTCTGCGAAGGCCTGACCGTCCGCTGCAAACGGGTGGAAGGTCTCCGGGAAGGCATGCCGCTGTACCGGAACATCAGCGCGGCGTTTGAGAAAGAACTGTCAGCCGCCCGCCCGGAGCGTGTCCTTCAGGCCGATGTACGCTTCCGGCTGAAAGACGGCCAGGCGGAGGCTGTGGCCACTTCAGAAGACGGCCGGACGGTCACTGTGAAGGCAAGGGCGGATTTTGATGCCGCCAGAGACCGGGAGAAGATGCTGGAAACCGTGAAGGTGCAACTCCGGAAACGAAGCGGGCGCTATGCCTTTGCCGTATCGGATACAAAAGCGGAAGGTGCCGTTCCCTTTATGCCGGCGTCTTTTCTCAACGGCCTGCGGCGCACCCTGGCGGAGGAACTGGACAGACTGCCCGTGAAGGCACTGCCGCTCAGACAGGGGGCCGTCGACCCGGAGGTCCGTCTCCGGGGAGCTCTATCTTACAAGGCCAATGCGGCCAATTCCCTGGACCACGCCCTCTATGAGAGAAGGGGCGCAACTGCGGTGGAAGAGGCCTACGAACTCACCCATCGGCCGGACGCGGAACTCATGCGGAGCAAATACTGCCTCCGCCATGAACTGGGCCTCTGCCCCAAACAGAAAAAAGGTACAAAGGCAGAACCTTTGTACCTTCTCAACGGCGGACGGCGCCTCCGTCTGGATTTTCATTGCGCCGTGTGCGAAATGACCGTGACTACTGCTTGATACCCAGGAACAGCAAGGTCCCGGTGGATTTCTCCTGAATGGCGAATGCAAAAGGCCGGTCGGCCGTAAAAACGGGCACCTGCTGCACTTCCGCGGTGCTGGTCAACTCGGAGGTGATGGTAGCCGCAGCAGCCTCGCTGCCCTGCTCATCCACTGACAGCCAGGTATACTGGATGATATCGTCAACCCACAATCTGCTGCCGGAGATTTCCGAGAAATCGCTGAGATTCTTGTCGAAAGCGTTCTCCACGCCAAGGGTGTTCAGCATGCCGCACAACCTGTACTTCTGCTCGACATTGAACTTGGGAAGCGTCACGGACACGGCTCTACTGTACTGCGCATTCAGCTTCTTCAGCACGGACTGGCCTTCTTGTACCAAAAGGGACGAAATTCCTTCGGCATCGGAAACATCTTCGGGCAGGAAAACGACAAAATTATACGTACCGCTGCCGGCATAAGGGATGGAGATGGCCGACAGGCGGTCTGTCTTCTCATAGCAGACAGCCACCTTGCCCGTGAAGAAGGATTCGACGGCAGAATGCTCATCGGCATGCGTGAACGGCTTCTCTTCCAGATTCTTCTCGAACAGAACGCCCCAGCCCGCCTTGAAATAAAGCGCATTCGCCAAAGCCACCACTGTCTCCGTGGACATGGCATCCACCTTTTCAATTCTTCCATGGGTCTTATCACTGCACCACTTGCCGATGGCTTCTTTCACGGCCTCCGCCTTTTTGAAATCTACATTGAAAGAATCTGCCTCGTAATAATCCTTCAGACCTTCCATATAACCGGACTTGACGGGGAAGCCATCCTGTACCCATACCGAATTGGCATTCTCGATGGTAACGTCCTTGTCCACCCCCGCAAGTATCTTGCCCAGTTTCTGGTAGTACGTATTGATATCGGAGACGGATGCGTCCGCCAGCCCGAGCACGTCCAGTATCTGACTGCGCGTTTCACCGGCGGCACCGAACGCCAGCATGGACAGGTTCATCGACAGGCTCAAGGGGGAATAGAAGAAATCCTGTCCCTCGTACATATCGGCCTTGGTCAGTTCCGCGAAGGCGGCAAAGCCCAATTTGTTGGCCACTTCACCAAACTCCTTCTCCGATTTGGTCAGCTCCGGCAATTGAGCGATTTCCTCTTCGGGAAAGGGCCCGTCGGTAATCTCAACCTGAAGTGCAGGATCCTTTTGGGTACACGCGGCAAACAGCAAGAAAAGACCCGCCGTAAAGAATAAGCTGTATTTGGCTATCGTTTTCATAGTAGCTGTATTTTAAATGATTATCCGTGATGGTTGCAAATATAATAAAAAAATTCCCTCCAAAAAATATTAAAAACTGTTTATTGGATATATATCACAAAACATTTTTGTTCCGATAGAAAAATCGTATGACAAAGAAAGGTACTCATCATCATAGGAATCAGCCGCGGATACATTGTAGACGCCATAGGCATAATAACCGTTGCACACCCCATCCCATCCCCAATTGAGATGGATGGACTCCACACGTTCTACACTTTCTTCTTCCATTACATATTCATTCAAGTCGTAGTCATAGACATACAAACAAGTATGATACTCCAAATCTTTATAACCATCGGCAACCCAAGCATGTCCACCTTCTAAACTTTGGCCTCCCATTATAACAGGGCCATAGTTCTCAATGGATTGTCTCACATGATAGCTGACCGCGGTCGCGGGGCTATTACAAGAGTAACCGAAAGACGATAACCCGGAGGGAATTGAGGTCGGAGGAGCACCGCTTCCACTACTATTGTATACCATGTTTACGCGATTTCCAATTTCCCGCATTAATGCGCTTATCGTATTGTGGTACATTGAACAGGTCTGAAATGCAGTATGTGTTTTGGTATGTGCGCCTATTCCATTCCAATTTAATTGAATCGGAGAACCGCTTGGATAAGTGAAATCAGCATTTCCCATCTCCACGGTGGTTGTAAAACTACTCGGATGCTGATGATAGTTCATTACTTGAGCTATAGCCGTCGCCACACACCCGGATATACCATTCGGACAAAACTCTCCGTAAATATTCTGCTGACCCCACTGACTGGTCATGAGCGGTCCTAATTCCGATCCCAATGTCTCGTCGGTGTAATAATGATCAATAAACCTGCCCCTTTCACGATTTTTCGAAAACCCAAGGACAGACAACGTATCAAGAAGATTCTCCATATAAAAATCGAAATTATCGACCCCTGTTTTTACCCCAGGTTCATAATGCCCTTTTTCTGTAATGGCGAGCATAGGGGGTATAGATTTATTGGCTGCGATAATGGCAAACCCTTCGTTATTTTCAAAATTGAAAACATAGGCCAAAGAATCTCTCTTCCCATCAACTGATTTAGTCGTTTTTCTTGTAATGCAAGTTCCAAATTCTATCCTTCGGCTTACATTGCCTTTTGTCGCAAATTTTGATTCGAAAACGGCCAATAATTCCTCAGCACATGATAGTGCCTGAGAATATGTCCGATAATCAGTATGAACCGGAATTGTCAATTGTTCATTTGCAGTTCTCTCACTAGCACAACTAAATGCTAACAGCAGTAGAGCTGGGATAACGCCAATAATAGTATTCCTTTTCATCGCACAATAATAGGTTAATAAGAAATGATTGACTCTATATTGTAAATCTTCCTATGAATGTAAGATTTCCTTCTGTAGTCAATGTTAGAATATAATCACCAGGCAATCCACTGATTGGAATGGCAATCATTCCGTCATCAGTATCAAATACTGTTGAATAATAATCTCCCGCTGTTGATGTAAGATCAACATCAACATCTCCATAAGAGGAATTAGACCCTAAATTTACATATCCATTCATAAGGCTCGCAAAGAAAGGATTGTAAACAGTTGTTCGAGGCTGCCCCGAAGGGGCATTATCTTCTTTATTGATTACTATAATATCGTTCTCCTGATGTGCAACTATACCTATTATATTTATATTGGAAAAATAAGCTTGGATAGCGAATACCACATATAGACAACAAATAATCTTCATCGGTTCTTTTTTTGCAAAGTTGAGCCATGCGTGTCCACTAAAAGTTGTGGACGGATTTAAAAGTTAAACATCAAACAACG
>ERZ842401.2845-NODE-2845-length-22386-cov-4.672294_pt1 | contig 22386 bp, 6 predicted proteins | sample MGYA00521270_ERZ842401 | MGnify/ENA primary metagenome ERZ842401 (study PRJEB31892, sample SAMEA3878208) | bioreactor metagenome | biome: Moose rumen | place: Sweden | collected 2011-10 | study: EMG produced TPA metagenomics assembly of the PRJEB12797 data set...
CGACCGTCTGCGCATCTATCTCCCGGGCAATGGGGCCTTGCTGACGGCCGTTGCCATGATGTGTGCCGGCTGGGACGGCTGCACGCTCGGCCATAATCCTGGCTTCCCGAAAGACGGCAGTTGGAATGTACGCTGGGAGGGATTCCAACGTATGCAATAAGAATGGAAAAAATTTACGCAAACGTTTGAGCAAGAAAATTACTAAAAAGGTTTATTTAATGAAAATAAATTTGTACCTTTGCATCGACTAACTAAGAATAAGTAACAGACTAATTTTTTAATAACTAAAACTAACGTGTATGAATTTACAAATCAGAAGAGCCTCTATGGCTTTGCTTTTGTCTGTGTTCTGCTTTATGGCCTATGCCCAGAAAACGGTCACAGGTACAGTGAAGGATGCTACAGGTGAACCGATGATTGGTGTGAGCGTGCTCGTTGACGGAACCACCATTGGTGGCGTGACCGACTTCGACGGAAACTTCTCCATTCAAAACGTTCCTGAGAAAAGTGTCCTAAAGTTCTCTTACGTTGGCTTCAAGGATCAGAAGGTTTCCGTAGCCGGCAAGAACAGTGTAAATGTCACCATGCAGGAAGATGCCATGGGACTTGATGAAGTCGTGGTCGTAGGTTATGGCACGATGAAGAAGAAGGACCTGACAGGTGCCGTTGCCAGCATCAAACAGGACGATATTGCCCAGGTGGCAGCTCCTGATGCTATGCAGGCCATGCAGGCCAAGGTGCCTGGACTTGACCTGGTTTCTGGTGACGGACAGGCCGGATCATCCGTCAGCATTACGCTGCGTGGTAACCGTTCCATCTCCGCCAGCAACAACCCGCTCATCATCGTCGATGGTGTGGAGTACAATGGTGCACTCGACATTCCTGCCAACGATATCGAGTCGATGGACATCCTGAAGGATGCCGCCTCTACCGCTATCTATGGTACAAAGGGTGCTAATGGTGTTATCATCATCACCACCAAGCGTGGTTCTGCCGGTAAGACCCGTGTCAACTTCGCAGCCTATCTGGCTATGAAGTCGCCCACCTCTGCCGTGAAGAGTATGTATGGCGACCGTGAGGTACAGCGCTGGGTAGACCGCGCCAACTATCAGGCCGACCTCGCTTCCGGCAACTGGGGCAGTTCAAACCTGTCACTCGACGACGTGTTCGGTTCTACCACCATCGCTGGCAATGACGACTACAAGGTAGTAGACCTGATTGCCAGAGGCGACTATACCGACTGGTACGACACCATTCTTCAAAACACGACTTCACAGAACTATGAGGCCAGTGTGAGCGGCGGCAATGAGAAGACCAATTTCTCGGCCTCCTTGGCAGCCATGTACGATAAAGGTCTGCTGAAGCATGATGCGATGGACCGTTATAATGGCCGTTTGAACATTGACCACAAGATCAACGCCATTGTGAAGGTTGGTGCCTCGATGGCATTCACTTACAGAAGCCACAATGCCCGTAATGCCTCGGTGTTCGACCGTGCCCGTAAGATGACTTCCATCACACAGGCTTACAAGGCTGACGGCAGCATCAACGAGACACCTAACGTGTGGTATAATGCTCACGTAAACCCGCTGATGGACGAGGGAGACAATTTCCAGAGCCACATCGAGAGTACACGCTATCTGGGCAGTGCCTATCTGCAGCTGACCCCAATCAAAGGTCTGGCACTGAAGTCACAACTTGCTGTTGACCGTCGCAACCGCCGCGTAGGACAGTACAGTGACTACCAATCCACCAACCGCTACCAGTCTCCGAGCAACACCTATATGTCAAATGCCTGGGATGCCTGGACCATCCTGACCTGGCAGAACACTGCCAACTATAATCTGGAAATCGGCGACAAGCACGCCTTCACTTTCCTGTTGGGTCATGAGTTGACACAGAATGTGCAGGAGGGACTCGGCTACAACGGTACTGCCGGCAAGGAGCACTACTACCAGCAGAGTTTCTACGACGTCACCAAGATTTCTGCCGACCAGACCCCGTCATCTGACTATACTAAGACCAAGATGCTTTCGTTCTTCGGACGTGTCAACTATAGCTACCTCGACCGCTACCTCTTCTCGGCCACACTTCGCGCCGATGGTTCCGGTCAGTTGGCTGAAGGACATAAGTGGGGCTACTTCCCCTCCGTTAGTGCCGGTTGGCGCATCACCGAGGAGCAGTTTATGGAGGGCACCAAGTCGTGGCTCGACAACTTGAAGCTGCGCGTGGCCTACGGTGTGTCAGGTAACTCTGCCATCAAGGCCTACCAGACACTCGCCACCGTATCGGCTACCACCCCCAACTCTTCAGACAGTTTCATCCCGATGTCGATGAGCAACCCCGACTTGCACTGGGAGACGACCAACTCACTCAATATCGGTCTTGACTTCGGCATTATCGGTGGCCGCATCAATGGAACCATCGATTACTATATCTCAAAGACAAAGGACCTGCTCTACTATCGTAGTGCTCCTTTCTCGTCTGTCTTCACCTCTATCCTGACGAACATCGGTGAGTCGAAGGGCCGCGGTCTGGAGATTGGTATCAACGCCCTGGCTGTGAAGACCAAGGATTTCGCATGGGACATCAATGCCAGCTATACGAACTCCCACGACGAGGTTTCCAAGCTGGCCGACGGACTGGACCGTAACATCGACGGTACAAGAGGTCTGATCGTAGGCGAGGCACTCTCTGCATACTATGACTATGAGACCAACGGTATCTGGAATGTGGGTGAGTTCGACCAGTACGTACAGGAGTATGCTGCCAGGGGCATCGAATTCGAAAAGCCCGGTGGCAATGCCAACTACGGAACACCTGGTACGCTGAAACTCGTTGACCAGAATGGTGATGGCAAGATCACTGAGGACGACAAGATTGTCTACAAGCGTACACCTGACCATATCATCGGTCTGACCAACACATTCACCTACAAGGACTTCGGCCTGAGCATCCAGTGCATGGCTCGTCTGGGCGGATACTTCGCCTTCGACAAGAACAACGCCATTGGTCTGAACGACAATGATGCCAACTGGGCCGACGTGGACTACTGGACACCGACCAACACAGGTGCCAAGTTCCCCTCTCCCGGCACGAACCAGGGTTCTTATGCTACACTCTACACGCAGTATCAGTCTACCCTGCTCTACGAGAAGAACGACTTCTTCAAAATCAAGGATATCACACTGAGTTACAACGTCAATAAGAAGTGGCTCAAGCCCATCCGCATGACAAGTGCTAAGATTTACTGTTCAATGAAGAACTACTTCACCTTCGCAAGTGTTGACGACTACGATCCCGAGCGCGGCGGCAGCATCAACTGGCCGTTGGCAAAGCAGGTCATTGTCGGTGTAAACGTTGCTTTCTAATTAAACTAAAAGGAAAAGAAATATGAAGAAAATATTTGCATCCATCATTATAGCAGCCGCTACCCTCACGAGCATCACATCGTGCTCAGACTTCTTGGATGAGGACAATAAGACGGGCATGACGGCTGACCTGGCCTATAGTACCACTACCGGTATTGAGGGTCTGGTAAAATCATGCTACGCCTACACCCGTGCCTGGTGGGGTAAGGAGGCCGGACTCGGACTGACCGAAGCCGGAACCGATGTTATCCTTGCTGGCTTCGACAATAAGCAGAAGTCACTTGTATCCTACAATTTGACTGCACGCTCCCTTGACGGTAATACCGCCGACGATGCTGTGCTGGACCACTATTGGGAGATGTTCTACGATGCTATCGACGTGTGCAATAACGCACTGGTCTATATACCCCTGAACACCAATATCAGCGACACGAAGAAAGAGCAGTACCTCGGCGAGGTGAAGTTCCTCCGTGCCCTATATTACTCTCAGATGGTGGCTACCTGGGGCCCGATTCCCTACCGCACAGAGCCGGTAACAGCAGTTTCAACGACACCTGTCCGCGTTCCTGAGGCAGAGGTTTACAAATACATCCTGACCGACATCGATGAAGCCATCGGCCATTTCCGTGCAGCCAGTTTCACTGACAAGAAGGCTAACGGCGGTGAGTTAGGCCGCGCCACACTTTATGCCGCTCAGGCCTTAAAGGCCCGTGTGGCTTTGTATGCCGCCTCATGGCTTGGCAACAACAGTGTTGAAGGCTATAGCAATCTCTATCAGGTTGCCCAGACGGCTGCTGAGGACGTCATCGCCAATTCCGGGGCTTCGTTCTACAGCCGTTACAGCGACAACTGGAACATGAACAATGAAGCCATTCAGGACAACCAGGAGGCCATCTGGGGTGTTGCCTACAACAACGACCTGACGGTAGAGAACTGTATCCCCTACCGCTACAAGACGGATGCCAACGGTAACCACCAGTCATTCAACTCGCTCATCACCCGTACTGGCTACAGCCGTGGCGGTTCAGCCATGAACCTGATGTTCGTGCCGATGTGGAACAATGGTAACTCTGGTGACGTAGGCGGCAATGGTACAGGCGATGCCAACCTCTTCGTACGTGTGCTGGCTCCAGCCACTTCATTCATTAAGAGTAAGCTTACCGGCCAGGACGTTCAGGTAGACAAATACTATTCACCCTACGGTCGTGGCTTCACCCGCTACACAACCACACCATGGCTCTGGAAGAGCTTCCACGATGCCAAGGCTACCGACCAGCGCAGCGATGCCACCATGCTGACCCACTATAACATTCCTGAGGGACTGCAGGGCAACCGTCCTAACCACTATCCCAAGATGGGACAGTTTATGAAGGATCCTGAGGTTGCCTACGCAGAGACCGGCAACTACTTCAACCAGGGTGATACCGCCATCTACTACTGTGCCCTCGACGGTGATTCTCCCGAAGGCAAGGCTAAGCAGGAGTGGGCCAAGGGCCGTTACCGCATCCAGTTCCTCTCTGGCGGCGACATCCCCGTCTTTGACTCCAATGCTCTGACCGCTGTTCCTACACAGACCGCCAAGGCCGTAAGTGATGTCTATGGCGACGACCGCTACAACAACGTGAACATCGGTGGTTGGAAGTCCTACCCAGGTCTGAAGAAGTTCCTCGACGACCAGTACGACTCCCGCTTCCCGACCCACGACATCTCTTATCGTGACGCGATTGTGTTCCGTATCTCTGAGATGTACCTCATCAAGGCTGAGTGCCAGCTGGCCACAGGTGGTGACGCACTGGGCACACTCAACCAGCTGCGTGCAGCCCGTGCCATCGAGGGACAGGACAACTCGCTCAGCGGAACAGTTGACATCAACACCATCCTCGACGAGCGTGCCCTCGAGCTCTGCGGTGAGCAGCAGCGCTGGTTCGACCTGAAGCGCACTCACACCCTCATCGACCGTGTGAAGAAATACAATGGTCAGGGTGCGCCCAACATCGCCGCGAAGCACTACTACCGTCCGATTCCTGAGGCAGAGATGATAGCCGTTACCAACGAGATTGCAGCACCTGCCCAGCAGGATGCCAACGGAGTGCTGCAGTACAACTCTACTGCCGACGGTATGTGGCAGAATCCCGGATACTAATCCGTCCGCAAACGTTTAAGTGACCTTTCTGGGGCAAAGTTACGCAAGAATTGCAAAATTCTTCGTAACTTTGCCCCAACTTTTATGATAAGACTGAAATGATGAAAAAACTACTGACATTATTGCTGCTTGTACTGTCGCTTTCAGCCACAGCCCAAGCCCCCGCCTTCCCCGGAGCAGAAGGACACGGCCGCTACACCACTGGAGGCCGCGATGGAGAGATACGTCACGTCACCAATCTTAACGACAAGGGCGCCGGTTCCTTCCGTGAGGCCGTCAGCGGCTCCACGAAGAAAATCGTGGTGTTCGACGTAGGTGGTGTCATCCCTCTGGCCAGCGACGTGACAATAGGGGCCAACACGACTGTCTTCGGACAGACGGCTCCCTACCCCGGCATCACGTTGCGCTACTACACCCTCCAATATGGCGGCAACAATATCGTGGTACGCTTCATCCGCAGCCGCCGAGGCCAGGAGAAGGATATCAACGATGGAGCCGATGCCACCTGGACCCGCAACAGGACCGGTATCATCCTCGACCATTGCTCTTTCTCCTGGAGCATCGACGAGGTGGCTTCCTTCTACGACAACAATAACTTCACCATGCAGTGGTGTACCATTGCCGAGAGTCTGGTCAACCCCGGTCACTCCAAGGGCGCCCACGGCTATGGTGGTATCTGGGGCGGAAAACTGGCCTCCTTCCACCACAACCTGATAGCCCACGTGGCCAACCGTTCGCCTCGTTTCAACGGTGCACGTTACGAATGGCAGGGCTATACTGGCAATAAACTCTATACCCAGTACCGTTGGCAGAACGAGGTACAGGCTGAAAACGTAGATTTCCGTAACTGCGTCATCTATAACTGCGGCAATGGCTGCTACGGCGGCCCCGGCGGTGGTCAGATCAACATCGTGAACAATTACTACAAGAGCGGCCCCGCCGCCTCAACAAGCCGTGTCACACAGGTCACGGTGGGAGCCAATGGGAATGCCGACGGCCATCCTAACCTATGGACCATGACCAGTCGCTATTATATCGACGGCAACCAGATGAATGCAACGGCCAACTTCAACGGCTGGTCCAATATCAGCTACGACAACGGCACCTATACCATCGATGGCGAACAGTGGAGTCCGGATCCCAACCATATGAATGGTGAAGATGTCACCTATAAGAAGAATGCTGCCGGTACTGACTGCGTACGCATCCGTCTCGATGAGCCAGCACCTGCCGGTGAGGTGACAACACATACGGCTGCCAAGGCCTACGACAAAGTGCTGACCTACGCCGGTGCCTCGCTCAACACCGATGAGGTAGACGACCGCTACTTCAACGAGGCCCGCAACGGAACGGCCACCTATACCGGTTCTGCCACGCACGAGAAAGGCCGCATCGACTTCGTATCAGATGTCAATGGCTACACGGAGGCCAACTTCCCCACTGGTAAGCGTGAGGCAGACTTCGACACCGATGGCGACGGTATCGCCGACGCTTGGGAGACGACCAACGGCCTGAATCCCAATGACCCCACCGACGCGCTGGCCTACACCATCGACCCCGCCCAGTATTATTCCAACATCGAGGTGTATGCCAACTCGCTCGTACAGGACATCATGCTCGAGGGCAACGCCGATGCAGATGACGCGGCCAAGGAATACTATCCTGCCTATAAGACGGCCGACGGTCAGCAAGTGGAAGCCATCAACACCTTAGGTATTGATCTCAGCGGCAACCACAATGAACAGCCCTCTGGGGAAGCCACAACCAATACCATTCTCTTCAATGGCAGCGATGTGGAGTCCACACCGGGATACTTCACCTTTGGCGACGGCAAGCATAACTTCAACTCCAAATTCACAGGCAGTTACAATGGACTGTCATTTACCCAGGGGCTGAAGATGGAAAGTAGCACCAGCGTTGAGTTCACCACCAAGGCCCCGTCTACAGTCGTCATTGTGCAGTCTACCTGGAGTACAAATACGCTCAAATTCGACGGTGAGGAATTAGGTGTCGGAAGGGCTACGACACCTGATGGCAGTGAAGGCGTAAGGGTCTACACTCTCAGCAATGTCGAAGCCGGGACTCACACCATTACACGTGGCAGCGGTGAGAGCGGCCTTTTTTATATAGAGGTACGCGAGGGAGGTACAACCAGCATCAGCGCAATTACACCAGAAGCTGACGACGAAACGGTCTACGATCTGAAAGGCCTCAGGGTGACGACCCCACGACGTGGTAACCTTTATATCAGGAACGGAAAGAAATATATTCACCAATAAATTCCCTGATGCGAGGCTCAAAATGCCTCGCATCTTCTGTTATACCAATATTTACACTCTTTTTGATAATTAGTACCCCCTTGGATAACGCTTTTCACACTAATTTTGCACCCGACAAAGCGAATATTCTAATTATTAACTAATAAAACAAAAAGAGTATGAAGAAACTATTTACCCTACTTACCATCGCCCTCTTAGGGCTGGTAACAGCAAATGCCCAGTCGCAGATTCCCGGATCGCTGGACCTGTCTACTGCAGTCGTTGAAGCCGGAGCAGGTGATCTCCACGAAGGAGCAGGCTGGGACGGCTCCAAGATTGACTGGATGACCAAGGGCAACACCGCCACCATTGAGTTTGAGAACACCAAGGACGGCGCCAAGTACAAGATTATCTCTTATGGCGGTACTAATCAGGAACAGGTCGTCGTAGGTTTCTCTATCCTCGACGCCAATGGCAATGTAGTTTATGACGAGACCACCGAGCCTTACGCTCAAGGTGGCTTCGGCGACAAGAAAAAGAACAACAGTCTGCCTGAGACCGATGCCCTGGCAGCCGGTAAATACACCCTCGTGCTATTCTACGACAATCTGAAAGAAGGAGAAACCCTTGAAGTTAACATTACACAGATTGATTTCATCGATGCCGATGAGTATGTAGAAGACACGCCGTCGGCCGGTCTGGGTCTGAATATCCCCTGCACACTCGACGGCAGCAAGGCTGTCATCACCAAGAACTGCTCTTGGGGTAGCACGCCCAGCGTAGATGACAGCAACAACTTCAACTGGGTAGGCGACGGCGATGTCATCACCTTTGCCATCACCAATACCAAGGAGGCCGCCTATAACATCATCTTCGATACAGCCACACCTTGTGAGCCTGTCACAATCGACTTCCTCATCACCGATATGGAGGGTAACACCGTCTACGGCCAGACCGCCAATGTGGTCCGCACTGGCGACAGTGGTGGCGACTGGGACTTCAAGCCCGAGGGTCACAACACCTCACTCCCCGCTACTGATGTGCTGCCCATAGGTAACTATACCCTGACCCTGACTTTCCATCAGGGAATCAACTACGAGAACTTCACCACCAACCTGAAGGATATCACCTTCACTGCTGCTGGCAGTGGCAACGAAATAGAAATTGACATGCCAACATTCGGTTTTGTTACAAACGCCAATAATACGGGTAACTGGAATGGTGAAAAGCTGGACTACTTCCAGTTTGGCGATGCCATCTCCATCCCCTTCACCGTCATTGACGCAGGCAACTACAACGTTGAAGTTGACTACGCAACCATTATGTCTGGCCTGAAGTCAACATACTCTATTCAGACAGCTACTGGCGAACAAGTATGGACGGAAGTCCTTGATCTCCCCTATACCACTCCTACGGAGGGTAACAATGACTGGAACTATGTAAAGACCGTCAACGCAACGACCAATGCAACACTAACCGCAGGCAACTACAACCTTGTGATCGCATACGACCACCGCGGACTGTGGGATGGTAGCGACGGACTGGGTTTCCAATACAATATTCACGGTTTGAAACTCATTGGTGTTGGCGGCGCTTCAAGCACTGACGCTCCGAATGTATTCCTGCACGGTGCCAACTTCGACAAGGCCAACTCTACCAACGACCTCTACCAGTTCACCGATGCCGAAGGCTTCACACTGACGATGAACGGCCGCGACGTGAACAAGACCCCGTCTAACTGGACCTACAATGAGGTAGCCTATACCGACGGTATCAACTTCAAGAACAACGACCCGGGTACGATCAATGTCCCCGCTGGCAAGAAGATCTACGCCATCGCCATCGGTGGTACAGCCCAGTCAGACAACGGCGACATGAACTACCTCTATAAGGTGGATGTAGACGGTCAGAACTTCTTCACCGATGCCATCGGAACAGGTGTCAAAGAGAACTCCACCATCCAGAGCTCTGCCACCTACCCGATGTATGCCGATGCTACGGCTCCTCAGTTCGCACTCATCGACCTCACAGCTGCCCCCGCCACAGAGGGTGTGACAGTACAGTTCTCAGGCAACGTACAGGTTGACGTATGGTTCAAGCTCTACATCACCGAGGCCGACGCCAACAAGGTTCTTGGCAAGGGAGACGGCGGTGAGACCGCAGAGAAGGCCCTCTACACATGGATCGGCGCAGAAGCCGGTGCAACAGAGAAGGGTGGTAAGGCTGTAGCCGAGGACGGCGAGAGCATCAACCTCTCCAACAACAGCAACTACGTCATCCGTCTGAACGGCAGTAAGAGTAATGTGGACACAGAGAAGTATGTGGAGATCACACTCGACGAGGCCCTCGAGGCAGGCGACCAGATCAACATCACGGCCTATCGCTATAAGGACAATGATGCCGTAGGTACTATCTACTTCAAGTTTGAGAACGGCACCGTGGTGGATGACGAGTATCTCTTCCCGAACATCCATCCCGACTACGCCGGAACACCTGCCGCCCACACCTGGACAGTAGCAGAGGCCGCTGGCAGCAAGAGCTTCCGCATGACACGCGGCAAGACCGGTACTAACGTGCTCATCACGAAGATCGAGATCATCCGTGGCGCGGCTACGGGTATCCAGACCGTCGAGACCGTCACCGTCAAGCCTGCCAACAACTTCATCTACAACCTGGCCGGTCAGCGCGTCGACGAGAACTACAAGGGTGTCGTCATCAAGAACGGCAGAAAGTATGTTCAGAAGTAATCAGAGAAACAAACTACTACTATTAATATAATCCGGTGGTGCACCTCATCAGACAGAGAGGTGCATCACTTTTCCCCAAAAAGCAAGCAAACCATGATAAAAAGCGTAAAGCAACGAGTACTATTGCTCATAGCAGCACTGCCTTGGGCTTTGACCAGCCTGGCAGACGATCAGCAGACCGTGGCTCACTGGTCTTTCAACTACGGCTATAACATCAGCAATGGCATCGGCACGCCAAACGGTACGGCCATCACCAGCAACGGCGGTGTCAACCTCCACGATGTCAGGCTGAAGCCCGACGAGCAGTTCCTACCTACAGACGACATCACCCTGAAGCCCCACCGTCCGACGATTGCCACACAGGCAGATCAGGTCAGTGCCCAGGACAACAAGGGTGCCTACCATGAGGTGAATGCCATCAACTGCGACGGGGCCGCCCTGCACATGACATCCCCCGTACCCACATCTGTAGGAGCCAGCACCAGCTACACCTATGGTGACAAGACGACAGCCTTCCCCGACGGACTGGCATACGGCTATCAGAACCCCTATAACTATTTCGAGATTGAGGTCAACACCCAGAACTATGGACAGGACATGGAACTGGAACTGAAGGCTGCCGGACACAACAGTCAGAATCAGTTCTACGCCGTAGCTTGGTCTACCGACCAGACTTCGTGGACCATTGTCGGCGATGAGTACCTGACCGGTGCCAGCTACAATCGTTGGGAGAACACAAAGGTCAGCCTGCCTATCGGCAAGCAGGCCAAGGCCTACATCCGCATCTTCCCCGCCAAGAACTGGGTCGGTGCCGGTACCAACGTGAACGGTGACAACCAGTTTGATCTCGACGATGTGTGGCTCCGTGGCCAGATCGAGGCGAAGCTGGCCAGTGTCTCGGCAATCAGCATCGAAGGACAGACCGTCCTGACCAACGAGGAAGGCTATGACTTCCTGTGCCGCCTGCCGAAGACCTATACCGCAGAGACCACCACATTCTCTGTCAACGCCGAGAACACCAAGCTCTCAGTGGAGGCCGAGGAAGACGGTAGCGGCGATGAGGTGGAAGTGACCGACAATGGTGACGGCTCCTATACACTGGAGACCCCACGCGCCAACAATGCCACCATCATCACCCTGAAACTGAAAGCGGATGATGAGGCCATCGTCACGCAGAGCAGATACAAGTTCCGCCTGTTCCATGCAGGTGAATTGCAACTCAGGACACTCAGCGTTGACGGTGTGGCCGTCAGTGCCGATGTCAGGACTACCATCAACAAGGGCGATGCCTTCAGCGCCACCCTCTCCGGCAATACCTATACGGCCCTGCCTACCGTCACGGCAACCGCCAACGACGGCACGACACCTGAGGTGAGTGCTGAACTGAACGGCAGCACAGCCGTCTACACCATCAAGGGCGCAGACCGCACCTTCACCCTCAACGTCGAAGGGGTCTATATTTATAATAAAGGTGAGAAAGACGAGGAATACCGTATCACCTACAGTAGCGACGGCAAGGCTGCCTACGAGGCAGAGGGACAGTGGACTGACGGATGGACCGACGGCCTCTACACCCTGCGCACCACCAGTCTCGACGGCTGGGGCGGACAGCAGTTCAAGTTCAATGCCGCCGACAACGTGCTGGAAGTGCCCGGCGGAGTGGTTGTGAAGACCTTTACACTGGAGTTGTTCGGCGCCAACTACAACGACGGTGAGGGCCTGACCGCCATTTCTTCCGACGGTGCTACCTTCCGCGTGCCGACCAAGCACAGTTATACACGCGGTGCCAAGGAGAACCTGACGGTCGTGGTGGAGAACCACAAGCCCGGCGAGCCCATCGCCTTCACCATCACTGGTGGTGGACAGCCATACGCCCAGTTCCTGCTGACCATCGAGAAGACCAATCCCGGCACCACGCCGAAAGTGATGAAGCAACAGGCTAACGTCATCAGGAACCACGCCGTCATCCAAGTGACCTTCGACCGCGAGATGGCATCATCCGATGTCACTTTCGAGGGCAAGGAGATTCATGCAGGCTCCGGCCTGACGCTCAACTTCGGTATTACTGACCTGGAGTACTCCCACAGCTACACCTTCACCCTGCCTGCTGGAAAGATAGAGGACACCTTCGGCAACAAGACCACCGAGGACATTGTCATCAACTTTGCGACTGAGGCCTTGGCTCCTGTAGAAAAGAAGACCTATGACTATGTGGTCAGTACAGCCGAGGAGTTCAGCGCTGTGCTTCAGACACTCGGCACCAGTACCGACCAGAATATCGAGCGCGTGACCATCTTCCTGAAGAACGGTGACTACGACTTTGGCCAGGACAACGAGCAGCGCATCAACCGCGGCAACGTATCGCTCATCGGCGAGAGCCGCGACGGCGTCATCCTGCATGGTACCCGCACAGGCATTTCCAACCCGATCCTGAACATCCGTGACCGCTACGGTTTCTATCTGCAGGACCTGACCGTCCGCAACGACCTCGACTACCGTCAGGCTAACCGCAAGGGTGTCGGCGTGGCCATCTATGGCGGTAACAAGAGCATCATGAAGAATGTGTGCATGCAGTCGCAGCAGGACACGCAGGTGACTGGTGAGCGCAGCTACTTCGACCATTGCCGCATCCAAGGCACCGTGGACTTCATCTGCGGTGGTGGCGACCAGTTCTACGACCAGTGCGAACTGATCCTGGAAGGCCCGGGCAGCGTCATTTCTGCACCCGCAACGACCAGCACCACCAAGTGGGGCTACGTATTCAGCCACTGCTCCATCGACCGTGCCGAGGCCGGTACTGGTAGCACGATGAAGGACAAGGGTGACTACAACTTGAGCCGCCCCTGGCAGAATAACCCCGCCACCTACTACTTGTTCACCAAGATGAACATACAGCCTACCGACAATGGCTATAGTGGTATGAGCAACCTACCCACCCGATTCTACGAGTACGGATCGGTGGATAAGGATGGCAACGTGATTGACCTGAGTGTACGCGGCAATTCATCGACCAGCACCAATCAGTACAAGCCTGTCATCACTGAAGACGAGGCCAAGGAGTTCACCATCACGAATGTGCTAGGCGGTACCGACGGCTGGTTGCCCACCGACTACACACAGCTGACAGCAGCCCCGAAGGTGACACTCAGCGGCAAGACCCTCTCATGGGAAGCCGACGACCAGGTGCGCGCCTATGTCATCTTCAAGGACGGTGCCTATCTGACCAACACCACGGAGACCAGTTACACCGTGACGGAGGATGGCATCTACACCATCCGCACAGCCAACGAGATGGGTGGTCTGAGCACAGAGGAGGCCCGCATCGCCGTGGGCGTTGAGGATGGCATCAGTGCCATTGAGAACGAAGGACTGAACACAAAGACTTCTATATATAATCTTGCCGGACAGCGCGTAGACCAGACCTACAAGGGATTGGTTATCAAGAACGGCAAGACCACGTTTCAGAAATAAGCAAAATTCTCATACGTGTTAGGTTATTAATTTTTATTTTGACGGAACGTCTCACTGTCATGGTGGGACGTTCCTTATTTTCCGCCCTCATTTTTATACTCGCTGGGCGACTGGCCAGTGAATTTCTTAAAGACCTTGCTGAAATACTTCGGGTCGGAGAAGCCCGTGCGATAGCAGGCCTCTGACACCGTCAGTCCTTCTTCACGCATCAGTTGGGCCGCCCGCTCGATGTGGTACTTGCGGTAGAAGTCTACAGGTGTCAGGCCGGTGATGCCCTTCACCTTATTATAAAATAGCGTACGGCTCATCCCCACATGGTCGGCCAGCGTCTGGATGGGGGTATCGTCGGCCAGATGCTCTTCCATATACGTCCGTAGCTTCTCCATCATCTCGGCATCTGGCTTCGACAGTTTCGGCTCTTCGGCAGCAGGTTCCTCTGAGGCCGACTGCGTGTAGGTCTCCAGGAATCGGCGCCGCATCTGCTCCTGCCGGGTCAGGATGGTCTTCACGCGGGCCAGCAGATAGTCGGGACTGAAGGGCTTGACGATATAGTCGTCGACTCCTTCCGTAGCCCCCTTGATACGATTGTCGAGGGTGCCGTTGGCTGTCAGCAGCACCACGGGGATATGGCTCGTCTCCGTATGCTGCTTCAGCTGTTCCAGCATCTGCCAGCCGTTCATCCTCGGCATATTGATGTCGCTGATAATCAGGTCAGGCTGCAGCTGCGATGCCTTCTCCAGACCGTCCTGACCGTCGACGGCCCGCAGCACATGGTAACTGGGAGTCAGGATGCCGCTGACGAACTGAAGCATTTCCGCATCGTCCTCAACCACCATCAGCCGCACGCCACCATCGTCAGCCGGACCGTCGGCAGCGGTTTCTGTAATCATGTCTGTCTCACTCGTCTTCAGACGGTCCGTGCTGGTCATCATCTGCACATACTGATCCTGCAGGAAATGGTTGTTTCCCTTCTGGAAGACGATGCCGAAGCGGCTGCCCTCGCCTTCCTTGCTGCTGACCGTCAGCTGGGCATGGTGCATCTCCGTCAGGGTTTTCACCAACGACAGGCCGATGCCCGTCGAGGGTTTCATATAGTTGTCGCTCAGGATGGTCTCAAAGCGCTTGAACAGTCGGCTCATCACCTGCTGCGAGATGCCCTGGCCGGTGTCGCAGACCGTTGCCGTCACGTGATCATCGTCGCCGGAGAGTTCCACCCAGACCCGGCCGCCCTCACCGGTATACTTGAAGGCATTCGACAGCAGATTGAAGAATATCTTCTGGATCTTGTCCTTGTCACCCCAGACATAGGCCGCCTCACGGGTCTGGTCCTGCAGCGTCAGCTCGATGTGGTGCTCCTCGGCCAAGTAGCGGAAGTCGTCCACCACCTCGCCCAGCTCTTCCTTGAGGTCCATCCGCTCTATCAGCAGACGCATCTTGCTGTTCTCTATCTTACGGAAGTCGAGCAGCTGGTTGGTGAGGGTCAGCATCCGCTTGGCGTTATGGTGAATCAGCGAGAGATAGTCGCGGCTCTTGGCTGCGAGCGTGCTGTCCTTCAGCAGTTCGGAGACGGGCCCCAGGATGAGGGTCAGCGGCGTACGCAGGTCGTGGCTGATGTCGGTGAAGTAGCGCAGCCGCATATCGGTCATACGCTTTTCGAAGTCGGCATTCAGCCGGAGGCGGTAGATGTAGACCACGATCAGCACCACGACGGCGACCGCCAGCAAGGCCAGCAGCGCATAGAGCAGCCAGGCCCAGGGGGTCTCCCAGAAGGTAGGCTGTATGATGATGGTGATGCGGCGCGGGTTCTGGCTCCATACACGGCTGTTGTTCGTGGCCCGTATCAGCAGTTGGTGCGCGCCGGCCCCTAAGTTGAAGAAGCTGATGGTACGGTTCTGCCCCAGCTGGATCCAGGTGGAGTCGCGTCCCTCCAGCCGGTAGGCATATTCCACGTAGTCGGTGCCCTCCATTTCGAGGGCAGCAAACTCCAATGAGAAGTTGCGCTGGTCTTTCTGGAGCAGCAGCGTGTCGGCATCGAGCGAATAGAATACCGGCTGACCGTTCACGTGCAGCGCCGTCATCAGCAGGGGCACGCTCCTGGCTGACTGGTTCAGCTCAGCAAGGTTCACCTTCACGACTCCCAGCTGTGAGGCCAGCAGGGTATGGCCGTCATCGGTCACTACGGGCTGGCTGCCCGAATACTTGAGAGTCTCATTGGTGGTCTGCATGAAGTCTGCCGACGTATGCCCTGCGAGATCGTATTGCGAGAGCACATCCTCATAGACCACCCAGGTGCGTCCACCCTTGTCGGCAAACACCTGCAGGGCGGCATCCGACGGGGCGCCAGCATCGGTGTTCCAGGTCTCAAAGCGCAGGTTGTCGTGCAGCAGGTCAGTTTCGTCCGTCCAGCAGAGGCCGGCATGGGAGGGACAGACGAACAGTCCCTTGCCTTCGATATAGTTGACTGACATCAGGCCGTTGCTGGCCAGGCTCCGGGGGTCGTCGTTGACGCGCTGCGACTGGTAGAAACGTATCTTCTCCGGCGCATTGGTCTGACTCCTGAAGGTATAGATACCGCTCGAGGAGCCCAGGACAAGCGTGCTGCCTACCTTAGTGATGGAACGGATGTCGTGATAGTTGTCCTGCTGCGGGAAGTTGGGACAGCGGTTGTCGTGATGGAGGAACACCGTACGCCCCTGCTCCGTCTTCATCAGGTTGAGACCGCCGAGCAGCGTACCCACCCAGACACTCGGGCCGTCGACGCACAGCGAATAGATATTGTTGTCGCTCAGGCTGTAGGGGTCGTCAGCCTGGTGTGTATACTGCCTGATACTATAAGCCCGGCCCTGAGGTGTCAGCACATAGAGTCCTTTCTCACGTGTGCCAAGCAACACGCGCCCCTGCCCATCGTCAGTTATGCTGTAGACACGGGCCAGCGTCGTCTTCTGCCCTACCACGACACCTGAGGGCGACAGATAGCCGATTCGCTTGCCTCTACCGTCGCGCAGCAAGACGCTCCCGTCGTCGTTGGCCTGCCAGATGAAGCCCCGACGGTCCCGATACAACAGGAGCACGGCCTCGCCAGTATCGAGGACCTCGCCCTGCGGCCGGTTCACGACATAGCGGTGGAGCCTGCCGTCGGCCATCACGCCCCAGACGATGCCTTCGGGATTGACATGCCAGAGATGGAAGCCGCTGACCAGCGTCTGCCATCGGCCGCTGAGGGTATCGAGCCACTCCAGCTGCTTGTCGGCCAGCCGGAGATGATAGCCGTCGCGCTGAAAGGCGATGTCGGTGTAGATCTGCCGACGGCGGGCCTGCATACTGTCAGCCTTGACGTTCGGCAAAAAGCGGAACCGGCTCGTGGAGACATCGTAGAGGTAGCAGTTGGAGAACGACTGGCAGATCAGGTTGCCGTCCTGCCGCTGCTGCACATCGTCGATGCGGGAGTTGTCGAGTTCGTTGCCGTCGCCAGGCCTGATCTTGTCGCTCACGAAGCGGTAGCCGTCGAAGCGGTAGAGTCCGCCCCAGGTCGACACCCAGAGCAGTCCCCGGCGGTCGGTGATGATGCCCGTCACCTTCTTCTCATTAAAGAGACGGGATGACGAGAAGTCCGTATCAGTCACAACGGGTTGTGCCGCTGCCGTCATGAGCGACAGCAGGAGCATCAACACAAGCCAGAGTCTACCACTTCTCATCGTTAAATTTATCTAATCCGCTGCAAATATACAACATTTTAGTTTAAACTCCAAAAAAATCTGCGATTTCTATCGTTTGAGGTCCGCCAAAAACATCCCTATACGCGCGAAAACCTTAAAAACTATGCTATACCCGCTATAGGCACCAGTATATCGCTGTATCTCAGCGATTTAACCTATAGCATAGTTTGTAAAAACTATGCTATAACTGTGCTATAACTATGCTATAGCCGACAGCAAGGATGCCACGAAGGAAACTACCCTCTTTTTCGTTGCCGCAAGGCTTCTAATTGATGGCAGGAAGCCTCCAAAGTAGGAACAAGAAGCATCCTAAGTGGGAGCGGGTATCCTCTAAACTACTTTACGCGTCGGCGCAAAACACCTTACGCGCCTACGCAAAACACTTTACGCGTACACGCAAAATAGAACAGCCTGAAAACGAGTGACTTACAGCCTATAGCATAGTTATAGCACAGTTATAGCACAGTTTTTGCAAACTATGCTATAGGTTAAATCGCTGAAATACAGCGATATACTGGTGCCTATAGCGGGTATAGCATAGTTTTTTCTGGTTTTTCGCGATTGAAAAGCACACACCGAAGGAGCGCAAACGATTACGAAAAAAGTTTTAGGAAAAACATTAGGCAGTTTAGAAAAAATTTACTAATTTTGCAGCCAATACCTAAAACCTATTTTTTTTATTTTTAAACAAACTATCTATGCAAACAAAACAGATGAAACAATTTCTCGTGCTGTTCCTGATGATGTTGGGAATGGTACAGACGGCATCTGCCTTCAAGGACATCAAGGTTGACCTGATGAACGGCAACCTGCTGACGTCCGAGGAGCTGGTGCAGTGGCAGAATCTGGCAGCTCCTATCGGCATTGCCGTAGCCGACGACGGTACGGTGAGCCGTGTGGCAGCCGATGCTGCAGACGCAGTGGCCACGCTGAATGGCGCCTACCATTCAGACGACCACGGATGGGCCCGCTTCGCAGCGACCGTCCCCGTGGAAGGCCCAGTAAAGATCTCGATGGGCTCTTGTGCCTGGGGAGGTGACGTGAAGGTGACGAATGCGGCCGGCGAGGTCGTCGGGACATTCAACACCAACATCGGCGCCTGCTACCATCAGGACAAGGCTGCCAACGTGGTGAGCATCAACTACACCGGCGGTGCAACGACACTCACCATTGAGGGCGGCAGCTACACCCCGTATTTCGCTGTGGAGGTCCTGCCTCAGGCAGAGGGTACGCCCATCCGCGTACAGCTCTACAGGAGCAATCTGCTGAGCGGCGACCAGATTGACAACCGCAATCTGAAGTTAGGACTGCTCGTGGCAGCAGACGGAACCCCGAGCTTCACGACCGACCTTGAGGATGCCAACGTAGTGGCCATCATGGAAGGCGGCGATCGTCAGGACGACCACGGCTGGGTCAACTTCAAGGCTACTGTGCCCGTGAAGGGCGCTGTCCGCATCACCATGGGTACTTGCGCCTGGGGCGGCAACGTGACCGTGAAGAATGCTGCTGGCGAAGAGGTAGTTCCCTCATTTACCACCAACACCGGTGCCTGCTACCATCAGGACGAGGCTGCCAATGTGGTGAGCGTATATTATAAAGGTGAAGCCACGACCCTGACCATCCAGGGCGGTTCCTATGTGCCCTACTTCGCCGTAGAGCCCGTGGCTGAGTGGGAAATCCCCAACGATGTCAAAGTCACATTCAGCCTCGGCAACGTGACTGCCGAAGGTAGCGTACCTGCAGAAAAGGTTGTGGAGTTTGGTGCCAAGTACACCATTCCGCAGAACCGCACACTCTATGTAGAGGGCAAGACCCTGACCGCCTGGACCGACGGCAACGACCTGTATCTGCCCGGTGAGGAATACGTAATCAAGGAGGACATCGAGCTGACACCTGTCTTCACCGACAATGCCGTCAACTTCGCCGACCGCACCGCAGAGGTGACGGCCATCTGGGACTTCCAACAGAAGAACGGTGCCCCGCTGCTGAGCCACGAGGGCGACAAGGGCTTCTATGTCACGCAGGTAGAGGTGAAGGGCAAGACCATTGACCTGAAACTCGACTACGACACCACCAACGGTAAGATTGCCAACGGCAATTGGCAGGACTGGGCCCAGATGAACGGCGGCACCATCCTGACCATCCCCGGCTTCAAGGGTACAACCGTATCAATGGAGGCCTATGGCGACATCACGACAACCACCATCGGTGGCAAGAGCGACTATGAGTCGGGCAAGACGATTACCACGACCACCGATGAGGATCCTATTAACATCGTCATCGGCGACGGCAGCTACTACCGCTATGTACAGGCTGTCTATCCCGCTGCCAAGGAGGCTGAGGCCGCTGGCTGGCAGGACATCGCCGTGAACCTGGTTGGTCCGATGCTGAAGACCGCAGAGCGCACGGAGGGTGTTGAGCTGGAGTTCGGCGTAGCCATTGCCGAGGACGGCACACAGACCCGCGTGGCTGCCAACGACCCGTCGGCCAACTGTGTCGTGAAGGGTGTCTTCCACGATGACTCTCACGGATGGACCCAGTCGCAGATTACCGTCAAGGTGGACGGTCCCGTCGTGATTGGCGTCGGCAACTGCCAGTATGGCAATCAGGATGCCTACTACACGGATGCAGAAGGCAACCGCGTAGACTTCAAGACAGCCCAGAACTGCTATCACCAGAACCAGGCTGAGAATGTCACCAGGCTGAAGTATTCAGGTGGTCCTACCACACTGACTATCCACGGAGCCAGCTACTGCCCGTTCTTCTCGGTTGTGGCCGTGAAGACATCATGGGACAGCGAGGCTGCCACAGCTACCTTCCCGTTCAATCTGGGTACAGAAGACCAGAAGGCTGACTTCGGCGAATCTGCCGAGGCCTTCCTGAGCAGTAAGATCGTACATGGCAAGACGCTCAGCATCAACGGCACCAGCACCCACGACGGTATCGTGGAGACGACCTTCCAGTCGGCTGAGGTCAACGAGGCAAGTCCCAACGACGACAATGCCATCAAGTTCATTATCCGTCCGTATCCCGGTCTGGTATTCACGCCGAGCAAGGTTTCGTTCCGTGCCACCCGCTACGGTACCGACAGCGGTAGCCTCGACATCGCCTGGCTCAACCCCGACGGCACAACCGTATCACTGGCAACAGCACAGTCGCTGAACCGCAACAACACAGCTTCTCCCTCTAACTTCAGCTACGTGCTGACCGATGCAACACCAGGCGAGGGCGAGTGCGGACTGCTGCTGAACCTCTATAATGTATTCGAGGGCAAGTCGATGGGCTTCGGCAACATCGTCATCGAGGGTACCTTGAAGGGCGACAAGCAGGAGATTCCCGTGCTGGCTACAGTGACTGCCAACGGCATCACCTACGACGTGGAGAAGACGTTCGAGATTGTGGGCGACGACTATGTAGCCGACATCGAGCTGTTCTCTGTCGACAAGATGATCAGCGCAGAGAATCCTGTCGCCGTGGAGGTGAAGGAAGGTACGCTGGGCACCATCGCCTACGAAGGTGACGACCAGAAGACCACTGTCACCATCCCCGTGACCCACAATGGTATCTCGATGAACTGGGTTGCCAACTTCGTTCGCAAGCCGTTCTACACACTGACCTTCGTCGATGCCGACGGCAAGACCGTGCTTGGCACGCAGACCATCGAGAAGGACCTGAAGGTTGATGAGTTCGCCGTAGGTGCCGACAAGGTGACCATCGAGGAGGGTTACACCTTCCGCGGCTGGACCGAGCAGCTGGCAGGCCTTAACACCGTGAAGTGCTCTACCAACAGCACCTTCCAGGCTAACACCAAGCTCTATCCCTTCATCACGGCTACCGAGGTGTCCACCCCGACAGCCCGTTACGACTATGACCTCACCAATGCGAACTTCGATCCTGCTGACCATGAACTGATGACCATCGAGGGTGGACGTTACTACAACACCCACGGCTGGGTCTTCAACGGCGGCGACAAGGTGAAGCTCACGCTCAATGGCAAGGGTTATATCAAGCTCGGACTCTGCCTCTACTCCAATACCGGCGACATCGTAGTGACCGACCCGAATGGCAAGGAGATCAGCAAGTTCTCTGCAAGAGGCAATGCTGACGGAGCAACTACGACAGTGGAATATGAGGGTGAAGGCGGCGAACTGACCATCGCATTCCCCGACGGCGGTGCTACCTACATGCACAGCTTCAGCATCCGTAACCTCGCAGAGAACCCATACACCAAGGCCGACGGTGCCAACGTCTATGTGGTGAAGCAAGGCGCTACTGATACAGAGAACGGAAGCAACCTGCTCTCCATGCTCGAACTGGCCAACGGCCTGCAGGGCACAGAGCGTGCAGTCATCTTCCTGCCCGACGGAACCTATGATCTCGGTGAGACCGTGCTGACAGCCATCAGCCGCAACAACCTCTCCATCGTCGGACAGTCCATGGACGGCGTCATCATCAAGAACGCCCCTGACATCAGCATCGAGGGTATCGGAACAACCGCCACCCTGCTGAACACCAGCACCGGACTCTACATGCAAGACCTGACCCTGCAGAACGCACTCGACTACTACGGAGCCGTGCGCGCCGGAATGGGTGGCGGACGCGCCGTCTGCCTGCAGGACAAGGGTAAGCAGACCGTCTGCAAGAACGTCAAGATGCTCTCTTATCAGGACACCTATTACA
>ERZ842401.2846-NODE-2846-length-22382-cov-9.444305_pt1 | contig 22382 bp, 24 predicted proteins | sample MGYA00521270_ERZ842401 | MGnify/ENA primary metagenome ERZ842401 (study PRJEB31892, sample SAMEA3878208) | bioreactor metagenome | biome: Moose rumen | place: Sweden | collected 2011-10 | study: EMG produced TPA metagenomics assembly of the PRJEB12797 data set...
AGGTAGAATTAGTTGGCTATCAGGAACAATATACCGATGAACACCCACAGGTAAAGCAAGCAAAAGCACAACTGGCTGACCTCAACCAAAAACTGGTAGAAGAAGTCAACGCCGTGGTAAGTTCCAACGCCGCAACATTAAATACAGCCTATGCGACCTTACTAGCCAATCAGGCCGTAGCCGAAGCCAAAGCCGGAGCAGCTACCGCCAGTAAAGAAGCCCTCGAAGGCAAAAAAGCCGAAGTAGAAAAAGAAATGGGCGACTTGCCGGATGCCGTGATGAACTACATCCTTCTCGAAAGCGATGCCAAGCTCAAACAGGAAGTATATTTGAGCCTCGTCAAGCAGTGTGAACAGGATAAAGTTCAGGAAGCCATGGAAAGCATGGATATACAGATTATCGACCCGGCAGAATTACCGGATGAAGGTAGGCCTGTGGCGCCCAAAAAGAAACTAATTACTATTTTGGGCGTTATGGCAGGATGTTTAATTGCTTTATGTTATACAATATTTTTGTATAAAAGGAGAAAATAATGTCAAAAAATCTCATTTTTATAACTGCAAGATGTCCTTTTCCGGCAACTTCTGGTAGAAAAAGTGTTTTGTATAATTATTGCCAAATATTGCATGATTATTATTTATATAACATAAAGATAATAACTTTTTTAGAAAAAGATGATGACATAGGTTTAAAACCGTATTTTATAAATGATGTTGTTACCTTAAAAAGACCTAATAAGCTAGAATTAATGTATAACTTATTAAGATATTCTCTTTGTGGGGATTGGCCAATACAAACATCAATGTACTATTCGAAAAAGAATCAAAATATAGTAAATCATATTATAAAAGAAGAAAGTCCTGATTTACTTATAACAGATATGGTTCGAACAACAGAATATGGTAGGGGGTATAGCGGATATAAAATTGCAGATTTAGATGATATGCTTTCATTGAGATATGAACGTCAAATGAATTTAAATATTGGAGATATCAATCCTTATGGTGCTGCATTGTATAATTTATCTTCTTGGGTACAAACAATTTTATCACGTAATGTTATAAAAAGATATATATTAAAATTTGAAACAGAAATCCTAAAAAAATATGAAAAAGAAGTTTATAAAATTTATGATAGAACAATATTTGTTGCAAAACATGAGGCTGAAATAATAAATAATGCGATGCAAGATGTAAAGGCAATATCAGTTCCCTTAGGAGTGGACGTTGACTATTTTTCGGAACTGTATAGAAAGTGTAATGTAGAAAAAGATACTATGGTTTTTTTGGGAGTATACTCTGCTGCTCATAATGAAGCCGCTGTTTTGAATTTCTGTAAAAATATATTGCCGCTTATTAAAGAGAAAAAGCCCAGTGTAAAATTTTATATAGTAGGTTCCAATCCTACTAAAAAAATAGTTGAAATACAAAATGATAACATTATTGTTACTGGTAAGGTTGATGATGTAAGGAAAGTCGTTGGAAGCAAATGTGTATTTGTTTGTCCTCTAACATTTGGCAGCGGAATAAAAACAAAAATTCTTGAGGCAATGGCTATGGGCGTGCCAGTTGTAACAACATCGATTGGCGCGGAAAATATAAATGCTGAAGATGGGGTAGAATGGTTTATAGCTGACACAAATATAATTTTTGCAGAAAAGGTGTTGCTTTTATTAAACAATGAAAGAGAACGAGTGTTAATAAGTGATAATGCAAAAAAATTTGTAGAGAAAAACTTTACTTGGAAAGTAGCAAAAGAACAGTTGGGAAAAGTATGTATTGGAGGAGCATGAATTGAAAAGAATACTTATAGATGGGAGATGGATAAATAAAACAAGAGGATTAGGAAAATATGTAAAAGAACTATTATATACATTAAATGAATACCCACAAAAAGATTTTGAGATTACAGTTTTAGTACCGAAATATAGCTTGGAAAAAGAATGGCCAAATATAAAATTTATAGTATATCCTCCATTACCATTTCCTATATGGGAACAGTTTTTAATTCCATACGTGGCAAAAAAATATAAATTTGATAAAGTGCATTTTCCGTATAATACGAAGTCGTTGATAATGAATTTTATGAGAATAAAACAAGTGGTTACAATACATGATGTTATGTTTTTTTATAATAAAGGAAAGGGCGTTTATCAAAAAATCGGAAATCTATATAGAAAGATTATTGTTTTGTTGTTTGGAAACAATCAAGATGTTATTACAATAAGTGAAAAGTCTAAAGAAGAAATAAAAAAATATACTGGATTAAACTCTAAGGTAATATATACCTCATCTATGTATACACTGAAAAAATTTGATGAAAAAAATAGTATAAATGGAAAATTAAAAAATGAAAAATACTTTTTTGCAATTGGTGGGATTAGCCCGCATAAAAATACTGAGAAAATGATAAAAGCATTTAGCTTGCTAAGAAATGATGGATATAAACTATATATAGCAGGTTTACCAAAGAAGAATTATTTATCAAGTTATGAAGATGATGAAAGAATAATTTTTACGGGATGGTTGAGTGATAAAGATATTGCATCGTATTATAAATATGCAAGAGGAATTTTATTTCCTAGTTTATGCGAAGGATATGGTTTACCAATAACAGAGGCGTTTTGCTTTTATAAACCAGTATTAACTTCAAATATTTCTCCGATGAGCGAATTGGCAGGAAATGCTGCAATTTTAATTAATCCATACTCGTTAATAGAAATGAAACAAGGTATTAAAAAAATGAAAAACGATGATGTTTGCAAAAAAATAATAGAAGAGATAAAAAAGCGACAAAAAGTTTTTTCGCCAAAGGTCATGGCTGAATTAATGTATGATATATATGGAGAGTGAGTTTGTGAAAATCTATATATTAATATTAAATTGGAATGGATGGAAAGATACATTAGCTTGCCTAGAAAGTATAGGAAAAATCAAATATAAAAACATAAAAATTGTTATTTGTGATAATGCTTCAAATGATGGTTCAGTAGATAATATATATAAATGGTGTATAGACAAAAATGTAGGAGTGCAAATTATTAACGAAAATGAAGACGTAATTAATGAAAGCTATTTAACAATAATTAAAAATAGATCAAACTATGGTTTTGCTGGTGGAAATAATGTAGGTGTTAAATATATAAGCAGATTTAGCTATGATTATATTTGGTTTTTGAATAATGATACAGTGGTAGAACCAGAGGCGTTAAAATTCTTATTGTTAAAAAGTATTAGTGATAAGAAAATTGGCATATGTGGTTCGAAATTAATATATTATGATACGTTAAAAGTACAAGCTTTAGGAGGCGCTTATGATTACAGATTGGGGAGGTGTCGACACATTGTAGAAGAAAAAGATATGCATAAAATAGATTACATTGTTGGCGCATCTATGTTAGTTAAACGCCAATTTATAGAAGATGTTGGAATGATGAATGAAGAATATTTTTTATATTTTGAAGAATTAGATTGGGCTTTAAGAGCTAAAGAAAAATATGACATAGCTGTAGCAGAAAAAAGCATTGTTTTTCATAAAGAAGGTTCTAGCATAGGTGCAAAAAAAAATATTAGAAATTTCAAAGCGGATTATTATACTATTAGGAATAGATTGAAAATCACTAGGAAATTTTTCCCTCTATGGATTTTAATCGTGAAAATTTGTGCATTTAGACGGGCGTTTACATATATAAGAAAGTATGAATTTCGAAATTTTTATACCTTAGCTAAGATAATTATTAAAGGATGAAGGTGGGTATGAATGACAAGAGAAAAAATGGTTCTTAATATGTTTTTTGTTTATAATTTATTTTTTGTATTGGAAGCTCCTTTAAGATACTTTTTACAGTCTGTTAATGTATCTTTCTTTATATATATAAGAGATTTTATTCTTGTCGCAAGTGTTGTTATGATGATTGAAGCATGGGTACAAACATTGAGAATTAATTATAGGATATTCATTGCTGTATTGATTATAATTAGTGGTGCGTTGTGGGGTGGGTATTTAAATGGAATATTTCAAACATTATTTGGGATAAAGGTGATTTTACCTTTTTTCTTCGGAGTTTTTATATCAAAGTATTATTGCACTTATAAGACGTATTTTTATAATATGTTTTCTATTTTCTTTATGATTATTTGCACGGGGATATTGCTAGAATATTTTGTTCCTGATTTACCTTGGAATAATTTAAATGAATCTGTAATGGGGATTGAGGTAGCGTCATCAATGACAGATGAAATGTATGGTATGAGACGTATATTAGGATTTGGTAGATCAATATTTTATAATAGTATGTTGTTATATTTATCTTATATTTTTGTTTTTCTTAAATATGAGCATTGTATAAAAAAACTTATATTTCTAACGATAATAGGTTGCTTTTGTGTATTATTAACTACAGCAAAAGGAGCTATAGGTTCTTTTTTTATCGCACTTATTCTGTTGGTTTTATATAAATTTAAAAAAACTAAATATGTTGGTAAGCTGCTTTCTATATTGCTTACTATATTGTTTTCAATTGGAATGATAATGTTTCCAGTATATGCGATATTTTCAACATCAGGATTTGATATTAATGATGAGATATCATTAATATTATTTTCTTCTTTTAATGTGCGATTGCTTTGGACATGGCCAACTGCATATCAAATTATTAATGAATATGGTGGAAATGAACTACTAGGATTGGGAATAGGTGGAATGGGAGCAAGTTCATGGTATTTTTCCCCAGAACGATTATATAGTCCATTGGACAATGGATTTGTGTGGCTTTTTGGATATTTTGGACTTATAAGTTTAATTATTATTGGATATTATATTGTAAAAGTAATAAGAATGAATGGTCAGCCTGCATATGAAATTTTTTTCCCGGCATTGATGTTTAACGGAATGTTTATTTGTGTATTTGAATTTCCGTTACCTCAAATATTGTTAGGTATGATAATTATGCAACCACGAACTATAAAGTAAGGATTTGAAATGTACAAGAAAATTAAAAGGAAAATAAATGAAAATGGTTATGCTCTTATATTATATATGTTTCTAAAGAAAATTATTTGTAAACTGTTTACAATATTTATCCTAGGAAGATTTGATGTATCTATATCTTTGAATTCAAGATTAAATGGAATTAATTATATGAAAATAGGAAAAAATTTTACAGCAGGAAATGGTTTGTGGCTAGAAGCGATAAATATAGAATGTGTACCTAAAATTGTCATTGGAGATTATGTAAATATAGGAGAATATGTTCATATTGGTTGTGTGAATAGCATAAAAATAGGAGATAATGTCCTAATGGGAAGTAAAATATATATTACAGATCACAACCATGGTCAATACAAAGGAAGAATACAAGATGCTCCGGACACTATTCCTGTAAAAAGAGACATTGTAACAAATGGAAGCGTCTCTATTGGTGATAGAGTTTGGATTGGTGAATTCGTAACAATTTTACCAGGTGTAAATATAGGCGATGGTAGTGTAATAGGAAGTCACAGTACTGTAACACATGATGTTCCATCTGGATGTATAGCTGTTGGAAGTCCGGCTCGTGTAATAAAAAAATATAATTATGATTTACATAAATGGGTAAAGATTTGAGGTATCGAAAATGAATAAAAATATTTCAATCTATATTGCGTCACATAAAAAATTCAATCCTCCTTCTATAGAAGGTTATTTGCCAATAGAAGTTGGAGCAGATCTTCGTGATGAGCATTATTTTGATGTGATGGATAATACTGGCGATAATATATCTAAAAAGAATAATTCATTTTGTGAATTGACAGCATATTATTGGATTTGGAAAAATAGCCAAGCAGATATTGTTGGTTTAATGCATTATAGACGATATTTAGGAAGAAAACAATTTGATGATACAAATAATAACTATATAAACAGTAATGAGATAGTAGATATATTGAAAAAATATGATTTAATTTTACCAACTCCTTTTACGTGGAAACATCATAATGTTGAATCTGGATATTATGCTTGTGAAGGATATAAAAAAGATTTGATAGAAGTTCGAATGATAATACAGGACATATATCCGCAATACAGGAAGGCATTTGACATGGTTTTAGCTTCAAATAGAGCATCATATTGTAACATTATAATAACTAATAAATCATTATTTGATGCGTATTGTAAATGGTTATTTGATATATTATTTCAAGCTGAAAAAAGAATAGATATTTCTAATTATTCACTTCAAGAAAAAAGAATTTTTGGTTATTTATCGGAAATATTGCTAAATGTATGGGTTCTATACAATAGGAAAAATATATATTATGCTCCTATGGTTAATTTGGGGCATAAATATTTTAAAGTTTATAAGAGAATAGAGAAAGTCCCATTTGGGAAAAAAATAATAAACAGAGTTAATATAGTCGATAGAAAAATTTATGATTTTTGATGGGGGAAATATATGGTGCGCTAGTTTGATTTTCTAGAACATGACATAGCAGGCAAGACTTTTCTGAGGTATATCGTGAGATTTTTGAAAGCAGGATTTATGGAATCCAATCATTATGAAAACACAAGTTTAGGAACGCAGCAAGGTGGGCTGATATCGCCAGTGCTGGCAAACGTCTACCTGCATTATGTACTTGATTTGTGGTTTGAAAAGTGCATAAAAAGACAGTTAAAGGGCGAATACTATCTAGTAAGATATGCAGATGATTTTATCATAATGACAGAAAATGAGAATGAAGCGCAGATTGTCTACAAGGCATTAAAAGGAAGGATGGCAAGGTTTTGTTTGGAGTTAGCGGAGAACAAGACGAGAAGCCTGCCGTTTTGCAGGAATAGTAAAGTAAAAGAGACTTTTGATTTTCTAGGATTTCTGCATGGAAATGGGCAAACGAGAACTGGACGATACACCGCTGGACATCTGGTCAGCAGGAAGAAACTATTTAAGGCAAAACTGAAAAAGTGGGTAAAAGAAAACTGCAATGCGAAATTCAAATGGTTCATGGATAGGCTGAATAGGAAGATGATAGGAACAAACAGCTACTACAGTATGAGCAAAGCAATCCGAGAAGTCAGAGGGCTGTTTAATCACGCATTTTTGGTAGTGTATAAATGGATGAATCGGCAACGTCAAAGACGGATCTTTACAATTGAAAAGTTCAAGGAAGTCTGGAAGGCGAAAATTATGAAGCCTTATATCCATGTAAATATATGGGGATGAGGTGGAGTAATCTATAACTGATGTATGTTTGAAGTGAATGTGGGGAGCCGTATTCGGGAAAATCTCACGTACGATTCTTGGAGGAGTTTATTTCGAATGTTACTTGGAGAGGAGTAAATTTACTTATGAATCTGTTGATTTGCGCTTCTGATAACAATGATCATTCGGGGGCTTTTTTATGCTTAGTAGATTTATGTAGATTGTTGAGAGATAAATATGAGGATAATGTGATAGTCATACTTCCATTTAAGGGAACAGGTGTCAAACTCTTAGAAAAAAATAATATTCAATATAAATATGTTCACTCATGGCCGTGGTTAATAAAAAAGAATGGTGGGATAGGTGCATTTATGAAGTACAAGATTCAACATATGTTGAATTTTGTAGCAATTATTAGATTATGTTATATAATAAAAAAATATGATATTGATATTGTTCATAGCAATACAGTATGGGGATATGTTGGAATAGTGGCAGCTAAATATATGAATGTTAATAGTGTTTGGCATTTTAGAGAAATACCAATGCTGTCGCAAGGAATGGATTGGGGAGAAAATATAGAAAAGATAAAAAAATATTTATCTTTTCCGTACTTTAAAATAGCAGTATCACAATATGTAAAGGGCTATTACGAAAAAATTACAAATAACATTGTGATGATTTATGATGGGGTTCATATAAATGAATTGATAAACATTAATAAAACATGGAATGTGAAAGAAAAAATAAGAATAGGTATTATAGGTCGGATATGTAAAGGAAAAGGACAAGAATTTATTATCGATACTATAATGCATTTATCTAAAAGCGTTCGAAATAAATTTGAATTGCATATTATTGGCGACGGAGAATTAAATTATTTGCTATCTCTACAAAAAAAGGTGGTCAACAATCAATTGTCATCGATAGTGAGTTTTGATGGAGTAATCAATAATATAAAAGATATATATTCGAATATTGATGTTGTTTGTATATGTAGTCCTCATGAAGCGTTTGGTAGAACTGTAATTGAAGCAATGGGAGGAGGCTGCTTGGTGGTTGGCGTTAATTCCGGTAGTATTAAGGAAATAATTACCAATAATGTTGATGGTTTTTTATATGAAGATAATAATATAAGTAGTTTAATGAATGTTATCGAATTTATAATAGATGAAAAAAATAATAAAAAAATAATAGAAGTCATAAAAAATAGTAGATTAAAAGCAAAAGAATATTCTATTGAAAAAAATGTCGAGAAAATTCATAGTATATATACTAAAGTTTTTGATATAAATGTTGAAAACATCTCATAATATATCTGATTTAATGGAAGATTTACTTGGTTACTTTATATTTAGTAGTCTGTTTTTACATTTAATAAATCCTATCCATAAATCATGGAGGTTGATCTATACTTGAAAATCATAATTTTAGCCGGTGGCGGTGGTTCAAGGTTGTTTCCGCTATCACGTAAGTCATATCCAAAGCAGTTTTTAAAATTGGAAGATGATAGTTCTTTGCTTGCCCATACGGTGAAGCGGTTTATGTCCTTTGTATTTGCAGAGGATATTGTGGTTATCACCAATCATAAATATCTCTATCATGTTCAGAATGAACTTAGCGAGTGTAACGCAGAGACCGCACATATATTGTTGGAACCTGTTGCACGCAATACTGCTCCGGCAATTGCGCTAGGTGTGGAGTTTTGCCGTTCGGAGCTTGGTTGTACGGATGATGAAATTTTGCTAGTGGCGGCAGCTGACCATGTAATACGGCCTTTGGATAAGTTCCAGCAATGTGTACGTACTGCTGAGAAGGTAGCAATGACTGGTAAAATAGTAACTTTTGGTATTCCTGCTAAAAAACCGGAAACAGGTTATGGTTATATTGAAACCGGCAAAAATGTTGATGGCGCCATACAGGTGCTTTCCTTTAAGGAAAAGCCGGATTTGGTCACAGCAGAAAAATATGTTGTGGCGGGCAATTATTTTTGGAATTCGGGGATGTTTGCCTTTTCCTTGGGGGCGATAAAATGTGAATTGACGGCTTATCAGCCAGAGATTGCTCAGCAAATGAATGCAGGCTTTAAGCAGATGTTGGCAAACTTTGCTGACCTGCCGGAAATTTCCATTGACTATGCCATAGCGGAACGGTCGAAAAATGTATGTATGGTGGAACTTTCCTGTTACTGGAATGACATTGGCTCATGGGATGCAATGTACGATATTCTGCCCAAGGACGATAACGGAAACGCTGTCAAAGGGGATGTTTTGGCATTGGATTGCAAAGATTCCTTGATTATGGGGCGTGACCGCTTGATTGCTGGGATTGGCTTGGATGATTTACTGTTGGTTGAGACTGATGATGTGATTGTCGTAGCGAAAAAGGGCGAATCGCAAAAGGTCAAGACTGTGGTGGAAAAGCTCAAATCTATACACCGTAAAGAGGCTGTTGAGCATACTACAATTTTCCATGCATGGGGTACTTCATCCATTATTGGACAAGGTAAAGGCTATCGAATGAAAAAAGTTCGCGTCATGCCCGGAAAAACTTTGTCCATGCAGATGCATTACCATCGGACGGAACACTGGGTAGTGCTGCGTGGTACGGCAGAAGTAGTACGTGGGGAAGAACGGATGTTCATTCATGAGGAGGAATCCGTATTCATCCCACAGACGGTAAAACATCAGCTATCGAATCCGGGCAAGATTCCCTTGGAAGTAATTGAAATCCAAAATGGTGCCTATATCAGCGAAGATGATATTGTAAGGCTGTCGGAATAATTATTTGGAATATGCAAGGAAGGTTTTTATGAGTTATTGTACAGAGGCTTTTGGTGCTTATGATATTCGTGGTATTTATCCGCAGACGATAAATGAAGAAATTGCTTATCGCATTGGTAGATTCTTTCCTGATTTATTTACTGCGAAAAAAGTGGTTGTGGGCAATGATATCCGCCTGTCCGGCTCGGCTTTGAAAAAAGCATTGATAAAGGGCTTAACCGAATCGGGTTGTGATGTTATCGACATTGGTCAGTGCGGAACAGAGCTGATTTATTTTGCGGCAGCTCATCTGAAACTGGATGGCGGCGTGATGATTACGGCCAGCCATAATCCGAAAGAATACAATGGGATGAAGTTTGTACGTCAGGAGGCGCGGCCAATTTCCGGAGACACGGGATTACGGGATTTGGAAAAACAGGTTGCTGATGGTGAATTGCCTGTTGAAGCAGAAGTTCTTGGCAAGGTTGAGTCTTTGGATATTACTGAGGATTATGTAAAGCATATTCTCTCTTATGTAGAAGCAGAAAAACTAAAGCCGTTGAAAGTGGTTGTTAATGCTGGTAATGGTGCCGCAGGCCCGATTTTGGATGTGATGGAAAAATATCTGCCCTTTGAGTTGATAAAAGTTCATCATCAGCCGGATGGCAATTTCCCGAATGGTGTACCCAATCCGCTGTTGCCGGAGAATCGTGAGGCTACGGCTAGGGCTGTTCGTGAGTCAGGTGCCGATGCCGGTGTGGCATGGGATGGCGATTTTGACCGTTGTTTTATGTTCGATGAACAGGGGAACTTCATTGAAGGCTATTATATGGTTGGTTTCCTTGCCAAAGCGTTCCTGCAAAAGAATCCCGGTGAAAAGATTATCTATGACCCGCGCCTTACATGGAATACGGAAGAACTGGTTAAGGAAAATGGCGGCATACCCGTAATCTCCAAGAGTGGACATGCGTTTATCAAGGAAAAGATGCGCAAAGAAAATGCCATTTATGGCGGGGAAATGAGTGCCCATCACTATTTCCGTGATTTCTCCTATTGTGATAGTGGCATGATTCCGTGGCTGTTAGTTTTGGAACTACTCTCACAGTCAGGTATGCCGCTGTCAGCATTGATGCAGGAACGTATGACGAAGTATCCTTGTTCTGGGGAAATTAACAGCAAGGTGAAAGATGCTGATGAAGTGTTGGCGCGTATAGAAGCAGAATATGGCTCAGAAGGAAAAGTCACAAAAATTGATGGATTATCAATTGAATTTACTAATTGTAGATTTAATTTGCGTAAGTCCAATACAGAGCCTGTTATTCGTTTGAATATAGAAACACGGCAAAATGAGATGTTAATGCGGAAGATGACAGACGATTTATTGTTGAAAATTTCAAAGGAATAATTTTTAATTGAACCTTGGAAATTCTAATGGTTAGTTAATGTTAAATATATCAATAAATATGTGAAAAACATCTTGAAGTAAAACAGAGAAATACATTAAAAACCAAATGATAAAGTGTAAATATATTGAAATAAAAAGGAGTCAAAGTATAAATATGAATAAATTGTTGTCTGTTTCTATTGCTGCATATCAAGTGGAAGATACTATTGAACAATGTTTAGATTCTTTTTTGCCGTCAAAGTATTTATCTGAATTGGAACTGCTGGTAATAAATGATGGCTCCAAGGATAAAACGGCTGAAATTGTTACAAAGTATGTGGAGAAATATCCAAATGTTATAAAGCTGGTTAACAAGAAGAATGGTGGGCATGGATCAACTATTAATAAATCCTTAGAATTGTCGACCGGTAAATTTTATAAAATTATCGATGGTGATGATTGGGTAGATCCTGTTGAGCTAGATAAGCTAATAGATTTTTTGCGGACAACAGATGCCGAATTGGTAGTTAATAGATATCGTGAAGTTTATCCAGATCACAGTCGTGTGACAGGTGAAAGGACTGTGTATGAAATAGGTAAAATTTACAGATTTGAAGATGTCGTATTTAACGAATATAATCCTGATGCTTTAATTGCTATGCACAAGACGACGATTTTGACTTCATGTCTAAGAAATGTAAATATGAAGATTCAAGAGAATTGTTTTTATGCAGATACGGAATTTATATATTATGTTGGTTTGGCTGCAAAAACTATTGCGTTTCATAATAGCTGTACATATCAGTATCGATTAGGTGCAGAAGGGCAAAGTGTCAGTAGTGCCGGAATATATAAACATGTAGAAGATATGTTCAAGATAGAGAGTAAGCTAATTGACCAATACATGAAAGATGCTTCAGATAATATAACGGATGAACGGAAAATGTACCTTTTTACGATTATCAGCACTCGCTACAATATGTTATTTGATTGGTATATAGAATTTATTTCGAAATCAGATAAGGATTATATGCTTTTTGATTTTATAAAGGAAATAAAACGTAATAATAAAGTCTTAGTTAATAGTTTTCCTTTGTCAAACCTTAATAGGTTTGTATCGATATATCCAAAACTATTTATCCCTTGTGTACGATTATTAAGAAGATGTTTTTTTTATGAAGTATTACGTAAGTGCAAACATTTCGTTTGTGGGAAGAAAATTCAGGATAATATTATCGGAGAGAAGGCTATATAATTATATCAGAAATTGGGGTGACTGTTATGCCGATTAGTAAAATTGAAAGTGGTTACGATGATAACAATAGGCAAAATGTATTAATATTTTATTTAAGTGATTCATATGAGGCGGAAAAAGCTAAAGTTAATCTTTTGCCAAGGCTACGTATTCATGTAGGGTTTACAATTGATGTTTTACAAGATCAAAATGCTGTTATTGTAAAATATGCCAATGCAGAAGAGAAGGAGAAAATTTTACATTATGTGCAAATGATTTTGGCGTGAAAGTCTATGAAATAAATAAATGCTAGGGAGAAAAATATGGTATGTTCGTGCAATTATAATTTTTACTTTTCGATTATTTGAAAAACTGGGGTTAATAACGATACCTTTCGGGCAATGAATGCGGCTATTCCAGTGATAGAATACATTCATAATAAAAGGAATTCTAGTATAATGCTAGGTTGATTCATAATAAAAGACCGGTCAAAAGACCGGTCATGGTAGTTGGGCGAAAGCGAGTTTATTTTTGAAGCTGCTGGGCTAGTTCAAGGACTTTTGCTTCGGAGAGATGTGAGTATTTGATTATTTCTTCAAGTGGTTTATTGTCACGGAGCATATCAAGTGCCGTAGCAGTGGCCATCTTATTGTAGCCGTCGTTCCAGCCGTCATTTCATCTGGCTTCGCCATAGTCGTGTTCATTCCACTGTATGCTGTACATATCAAAAGCCTCCTCATAGTGTGCAAGTAAAAATTCTTTCATTATGTTGTTGTCGATGCAAAAGTCGGTAGCCTGTTGTATGGCTTCCTTCAGGTTTAGACCCAGAGCCTTTAGCTTCTTGGTTTCATGAACGAAAAACTGTAATCGAAAATGGGCTTATATTGCAGCAACTCGCTACATTTTTCCTTGTCTTCATTATAGCTGATATTGAATCTGGTGACAACAAGTTCCAAGGGGATTTCGAATGGAATATTTGGCGGACCTGTTTGTAGTAGAGCATGAATCTACCCAAATGATACAAAACTATGATAAAGAGTGATAATTTGCAAACACAGAGTATAAAAAAGAATATAATGTTATCTACTGTATATCAGATTATTACATTGATAACACCATTTATCACAACTCCGTATATAGCACGAGTCTTAGGGGCAGAGGGAATAGGTATCTATAGTTTTACGATGTCTATCGAAACATACTTTGCGATGTTTGCGGCTTTGGGCACGATAAGTTATGGTACACGTGAAATATCCAGGGCTAGAAATAACATTGAACTAAGAAGCAAGGTGTTTTGGGAAATCGAAATATTATCGATAATAACGACGAGTATTTCCATTTTAATATGGTGTTTATTTGTATCTTTTAGTGATAAATATCAGTTATATTTTTTGATATTAACAATTACATTAGCTGCAAATTTGCTGGATATTTCGTGGCTTTTCACAGGTTTAGAGCAATTAAAGTATATCGTATATCGTAATATAATATTTCGTCTATTAAGTATAATCGCATTGTTTCTGCTGGTTACGGAGAAATCAGATATTGCTATGTATATTGGGATAAATGCGATATCAACGTTTGGTGGAGCAGCTTCTATGTGGTGGAGTTTACCCAAATTTGTTCATAGAGTACCCTTTAGTTCTTTGCAGATAAAAAGGCATTTTAGGGAAACATTGGTTTATTTTATTCCTACAATCGCAACATCTGTTTATACTGTTTTGGATAAAACGTTAATAGGAATAATTACAAGTGATATTGCAGAAAATGGATATTATGAACAAGCAACAAAAATAATACGTATGGGACAGACTTTAACATTTTCAGCATTGAATACCGTGTTGGGGGCGAGAATATCGTATCTTTTTAAAGAAAAGAGATATGAGGAAATACAGCAACGAATTTATAAATCAATAGATTTTATTTTGTTTATGGGCTGTTTGTTGATGTTTGGAATCATCGGTACGGCAAATGTTTTTGTTCCTTGGTTCTTCGGTCAGGGATTTGAGCCAGTAGCACTTTTTATGCAAGTTATGAGTCCTATTATTTTAATCATTGGTGTAAGTAATTGCTTGGGAAGTCATTATTATACTCCTGCTGGTTTAAGAAAAATAAGTGCGAAGTTTATCATAGTTGGAGCTTGTTTTAACTTAGTATTAAATCTTATCTTGATACCCAAGTATGCTGGATTGGGGGCAATAATTGCTTCGCTAGCAGCGGAGCTGCTAATTAGTATTTTGTATTTAAGAAATTGTGATGGCTATTTAACGATTAAAATTCTAAAAAAATATTCATGGAAAAAGGTAGTTTCTGGCCTGATTGCTCTTGCTATAGCATATATGCTTCAGGAGAGTGCTGCTGAATTATGGCTTGTTTTGATTATGCAGTCGTTATCAATAGTATTTGTGTATTGTGCAATGCTAATCGTATTAAAGGACTCTTCTCTGCAATATATCGTTGCATTATTGCGCATCAAAATGATTAATCATAAAGTTTAATGTCAGATTTACAGGAGGATTTTAATGGTTGATTTAAAACTGGATATTCCGCAGAGTTTTTACGAGGAAGAAGAACGTTGTGGATATGTAGTAAAAAAAGAAATGAAGGAAGTTTGGGCTGTTGAGCTGGATTTACTTGCAGAGTTTATGCGTGTGTGCAAGAAAAATAACTTAACCTTTTATGCTGATGCAGGAACCATATTGGGGGCTGTTAGGCATAAGGGGATGATTCCTTGGGATGATGATATTGATGTGATAATGACAAGAAAAAATTATGATAAGTTGTGTGAGATAGCAAGCAAAGAGTTTAATCATCCATATTTTTTTCAGACTGAGGAAACTGATCCCGGATGCAGACGCGGTCATGCGCAATTGAGAAATAGTATGACTACAGGGATTCTCACATCGGAGAAGGCTCACAAATATCATTTTAATCAAGGAATATTTATAGATATTTTTCCTATTGAGGATTTACCGGATGATTTAACAATGCGAAAGAATTATTTGGGTAATGTGGAGAAATTGAGAGGCCGTGAAACATGGATATTTAATATGACATTGGGATTTCAAGACTCTCCGAACTTATTCAAGAGACCGGTGAAGAGATTTGTGTCTTTTTTTATGGAAAAACTTGGTGTTTCCTATAGACCTTTTTATGATAGATATACTAATTTAATCAAAAAGAATAAATATCCTAACAGCAAACAAGTGGCTAAATTATTTAACCTGCCATTACAGAAACGTCGGATTTGGGATAGAGACGACATTGTATCAGCAGTATATCTGCCTTTTGAAATGCTCGAAATACCTGTGCCAAATGGTTATTGTAATATTTTAGATAAATTTTATGGAAATTGGCGAGAATATAAAATAAGTTCTTCTTCACATGGTGGAGTTTTCTTTGACGTGAATAAACCATATACCTATTATACCGAAAGTTGAGACGGGACAATATGACTGTAAATGGACAAAAATATTTAATGAGAAGACAAAAGTATATATATGTACTTTTACTTATAGGGATAGTTGCACTTATACTTTATAAGGCTGATTCAATACATAATAAAGTTCAAAAAAGTAAAAATTACGTTTACAGACAATATGAAAGTTATTCTATGCATAAGAATTTAGAAAAAGCTGCTTTATTACCTGTACTGAATGATGAGCCGGATGGATGGTATACAAAATATCATTTTATTGCTCATGGCGGAGGCGGTATAGATGGAAAAACGCAAACTGATTCTATTGAAGCATGGAATAATTCATATAAAAATGGGATTAGAGTGATAGATGCCGATTTGACATATACATTGGACGGAAAAATAGTGTTAAGACATTCTTGGGGGGATGAATTAGAGCAAGATGATGGAATAATGTTAAAGAGTCATGCGCTGTTAGATGCTAATGGTCATATTCTCTATCAGAAGAAATCGGAACATTTGTCGTATGCTGATGTTATGTCAAAGCCTATATTTAAGAAATATCATCCTATTGATTTAGAAGGTATGCTTACTTTTATGAAAAAGAATAAGGATGTATATATGGCTGTAGACACGCATGCTTTTTCGGCAAAGAGGTTGGATATTATCAACATATATCGTGATCTTGTAGCTGCAATCAGAGCGGACGGCGATTTAACATTATTAGATCGTATTATTGTAAACATATATAGTATAGATGAATATGATGGCGTAATGAATGTTTATCCCTTTAAGAACGTAACTATGAGGCAGCATGGTGTAAAGCCTAACAATTATTATGATCTATTGATTTTTTGTTTGGAACATAATATACATGTTGTAAACACTAGTGCACGTTTTATGGATGATGAGGGCGTTAAGGTTCTGATAGAGCACGGCATTCATATTTATACAGCTGTAGTCGATTATATATCCGATTTAAGATATTATCATGAAAAGGGTGCGTCAGGTGCAATTACGAATTTCCTGCATGAAGATGATTGGAATAATTTTGTGAGGTAAGGATAATATGCGGCGTAATTATGGGAAAATATCGTTAAGTGTAGCTTTGTCAATTCTTTTTCTGGTGGCGTTTACCCCTCTATATCAGTATCCAGGAAAAGCAGTTGAAATGGCTAAGCGTTGGCATGAATATCATGTAATGAATGAAATACCACAAGACTCGAAAGAAATAGGCATGCTTAAAGATGAAGAAGATGCATGGTATACACGATATATGTTCATTTGTCACGGGGGGGTGGACTTGATGGCGTTACGTATACCAATTCGTTAGAAGCATGGGAAAATTCTTATAATAACGGCAATCGTGTTATCGATGCTGATTTACGTTTTACATCAGATGGTCATTTGGTTTTACGTCACGAATGGAACGATAATATGGAGCAAACTGGACAGCGTCTGAGAGATAGTGATTTCATTATGACGCGCAACAATGATGTGGCAATAAAACAGCGTAATTATAAGAAAAATGAACTGGATTATAATACGTTTATGTCTACTTTAATTATGTCGCGTTATCATCCTATGGATGTGGAAAGTATGCTTATCTTTATGAAGCTACATCCGGATGTTTATGTGGCTGCGGATGTAAAAGAAGATATTGTTAATGTTTATAGAGTCTTATGTGATACAGCAAAGCAGTTAAATTGTGAAGATGTTTTAGCGCATATTATAGTAAGTGTTTATGGTGCAGATGATTATCAGGCTGTAAAACAAGTTTTTCCTTTTGAAAATTTTGTAATACGTCAGTACATTAATAGGCCGCATAATTATTATAAGCTAGCAGAATTTTGTGTAGAAAATGATATTCATGTAGTAAATGTAAGTGCTGTTTATATGGAGGATGAAGGTATTAAATTATTAACTTCACATGGAATACATGTTTATGCAGCTGTGGTAGATGATATCGAAGAAATGCAACATTATCAAAAGTTAGGAGCAAGTGGAGCGGTAACAAGTTTTTTGAGAGAATCGGACAGAGTATATTTCAAATAAGATAATTATGGAGTGATTATATTTATGAAAAAATATAAGATAGGATATACAACTGGTGTGTTTGATATGTTTCATATTGGTCATCTGAATATTCTAAGACGTGCGAAGGAACAATGTGATTTTTTAATTGTTGGCGTAAGCGATGATGATTTAGTTTACAGTTATAAAAAGAAGCATCCTATTGTTCCAGTAGAAGATAGGATGGAGATACTTTCCTCTATTCGTTTTGTTGATCAGGTAGTCAAGCAGACAAGCATGGACAAATTTAAAGCTTGGGAAAAATTAAAATTTAATGTTATGTTTCATGGCGACGATTGGAAAGGCAGTAATTTGTATAATGAAATTGAGGAGAAATTAAAAGCTGTAAATGTTGATACCATTTATTTGCCACATACGGATGGAATATCGACAACAATTATTACAGAGATTATAAAACGGAGAAAGTAGGATATTAGGTTTTGACGAGCATTTTCAAAAATACAAATAGACAGGTCAAACTGACCTGTCTGGTAGAAATGTTTTCTCATGAATTAATGGATTTGCAAGGCGAGTTCTTTAATTCGTTCTTCGGATAGACGGGAATACTTGATGATTTTTTCCATGGGTTCGTGGTCACGAAGCATATCGAGCGCGGTGTTAGTGGCCATTTCAAGTTGTCCTTCGGCACGTCCTTCGGCACGCCCTTCATCTTGAAGTGTTTGCATTATTTTACACATGGTGTTAACCCCCTCTTTTTTATGCTTGAAAAAGTCGGCACGTTCAGCCAGTTCTGGATAGTGCATTTGAGCTGGATCATGGCAGAAGAAGTCCTGCATGAGCATTCCAAATGCATCGGCGCCCCTGTAAGCACCATTTACGTATGCTGTATGAGCGGCATCATCAAAGGGCTGATTTACTTCTCTGATGATGTGGTCAATATGGTACATGGGACACATTTTGCCAAAGATATCATTTTCGGTGATAAAGATAACCCAGACTTCGGGGAAGTCTTTGTACTTAGTGCCTTTGTTGATTTCTCGTGAGTCGATAAGGCTGTGGTTGAAGCGGGCACGTTTCGGATTGGCTCCTTCGTCAGCGCGCTGGATTTCCACGTTGTAGATTTTGCCTGTACTGTCTATGGCGATAACATCGAATCTTGCGCTGCGTCCATAAAGATTTTGTGCAGAACGCTGGGTGACAACTTCTTTGACGATGATATCATCGCGAGCAAAGAAAATACGGAGCAATAGCTGCATACATGCAATGTTGCCGTCAAAGCAGATATCGAAGAAAGTGTCATCGATAAGACGAAACTGTTCAATGAGTTCCAGATATCTCTTGGGTGGGTCGTATTCGAGAAGTCCCATAGCGCATCACCTTTCTATAATATTATAACATGAGGTTGTTCCTTATAGCTATCATAACATAAATTAAAAATAATGTATATAATAATAAGGCTTAATGTTTGGAGGTACACATATGTATGATTATTTGATTGTAGGCAGCGGCTTGTTTGGCGCGGTATTTGCCCATGAAACTAAAAAGGCCGGCAAGTCTGTACTGGTGATTGAACGCCGTAACCATGTTGGCGGTAATATCTACTGCGAAGAAATGGACGGCATCAATGTACACAAGTACGGTGCCCATATTTTCCATACGTCTTATAAGGAGGTGTGGGAGTATGTGAATCAGTTTGTGGAGTTCAATAACTATGTGAATTCGCCGGTGGCTAATTATAAGGGAGAACTCTACAACCTTCCGTTTAATATGAATACCTTTGCCAAGCTTTGGGGGATTGTGACACCGGAGGAGGCTGCGGCAAAGATTGCTGAACAGCGTACGGCTGTCAAGGGGGACCCGCAGAATCTGGAAGAACAGGCGATTTCACTGGTTGGTACGGATATTTATACGAAGCTGATTAAGGGCTATACGGAAAAGCAGTGGGGACGCAGCTGTACGGAACTGCCCGCTTTTATCATCAAGCGTCTGCCGGTACGTTATACCTTTGACAATAATTATTTCAATGACCGCTATCAGGGGATACCTGTTGGGGGATATAACAAGCTGATTGATGCTCTCCTTGATGGGATTGAGGTGCGTACTGGTGTAGACTATAACGAATCTCGTGCTGAATATGAAGGGATGGCACAAAAGGTGGTTTATACCGGCCCCGTGGATGCGTATTTTGATTATAAGCTTGGTCAGTTGGAATATCGTGGCCTGCGCTTTGAGACGGAACGGCTGGAAGAAGTCAATCATCAGGGCGTAGCTGTTATGAACTATACAGAACGGGAAATTCCTTATACCCGCGTGATTGAGCACAAGTATTTTGAATTTGGTACGCAGCCGGTTACTTATGTAACGAAGGAATATCCGGCTAATTGGCAGCCGGGGGAAGAAGCATATTATCCGGTGAACAATGAGCGCAATCAGAAGTTGTATCAGCAGTATGCAGAGCTGGTGGCTAAGGAAGAAAACGTAATTTTCGGCGGGCGTCTGGCTGAATACAAGTATTATGATATGGATGATGTGATAAAAAGTGCTTTAGAATGTGTGGGTAGAGAATTGATACGAAATTCATGATGTTGCGTGCTGCATATGCGGATTGTTATCCGATATAACACAAAGGGCGTGCTTAGCCCATAGGAAACTTGATATAGAGTTGGATTTTGAATTTTGTGACAAAGAATGAGGGAGCCTGCTATATGCGCATTTTTGAAGATGAAGGAGAGTTAGTAGAAAAATACAGACGCTTGACGGACGAAGGCCGGGCGCGTATCAGCAATCAGATTGACTGTGAACTGCGCATTGATGCAGAGGTTGCTGCCAGGCGGCAGGAGACTCAGCGCAAGGGGATTGAGGCAGCAAAAAAGGCCGGCGTGCAATACGGCCGACCTAAGGTTTCCGTTCCGGAAAATTGGGATATCGTCTATGCCCAATGGAAAGCGCAGGATATAACGGCTGATGAAGCGGCGGCGAAGATGGGGATATCGAAGGCTACATTATATAGGATGGCAAAGAGAAGAAACAAGTAATTTGTTCTAAATGTTTTCTAATGAAAAATTCAGATATATTTCAGCAGCCTGCGGTAAAATAAAGGCGTGATTTCGGCAGGAGATTTTGTCTTGCTGTTGAAGTCTGCAATACAGGAGAGGTATTTCCTGTAGGTGACAACTCTATATAAGTAGGAGGCGTAGTGTATGAGGATCAGCAAGTTGCGAAACATGTCAAAGTCGCTTTTCTGGGGTGACAGACCTTTACCGGAGAACTCTGAGATGAAGGGGGTAATTGAAACCGACAATGGGCGGACAGGAATTCTGCTCAAACTGAAAAACGGAACGTATGTGCTGGGGACGGCGGGTACGCTTTCTAAGTTGAATCAGGAGAAAATTCGGCATAAGCTGAAAGAAGCATAGGCGCAGGCTACATAGATTTTCTGTGACAGAGGCACAGAAGGGCAGCTCTTTCTGCACTATAATAACTGTTGTGTATTATAGTGAGAAGGGGCTGTTTTTATGAGTGAAATGGCAGGGAAAAAGCTATCGCCCCGGCATGCGGTGGTGGATAAAAAGGCGTGCGTGGCTTGTGGCAGCTGCGAGGAGGTGTGCCCCAAAGGTGCAATAACGGTTTTTCAGGGAACTTTTGCCCAGGTGCAGGAGGAACGATGTGTGGGCTGTGGGAAATGCGCCCGTGAATGTCCAGCTTCACTTATTCGTGTGGAGGTGCGGGCATGAAAAATCGTTGGTATCATTATCTTTGGATTTGGTCACTGTTTTATTTTGGTATGGGCTTTTTCAATATTCTCTTTGCCTGGATGGGGTTAATCAGCTTTGCCCTGCCCTTGATTATGGCGATTGGCTTTGGCAATAAACTCTTCTGCAACCGCTATTGTGACAGAGGGCAGACGCTTAGAGCATTGGGGCAGCTTGGCTGAATATACCGGGGCACATATCTCTGCCTGTCCGGTAAATGGAAACCGACATTCCGGATAAAAAGAAACTTCAGATTCCGGCTTTTGGAAACCTCTTGGTTCTATAATGTAGGTATGCACCTTTGGTGTAAATCTATATTACAGGGAGGTTATCCCATGTCTAGAATCAAACCCAATTACCGCGAGATCCTGCGGTTAAGCTCTAAAGGGCTAAGTCAACAGGATATCGCAACCAGTGTAGGCTCTTCCAAGAAGACAGTGAATCGCATTCTCCGTCTCGCCAAGGAACGTAATGTTTTCTGGCCTTTGCCAAAGTCGCAAACCAACGACGAGCTAGCGAAAATCTTCTTCACCCCAGCAAAGGAAACGGCCACCAGTCGACCAATGCCAGATCTTGAGCACATACATAAGGAACTCAAGCGCAACGGTGTCAATAAGAAAT
>ERZ842401.2847-NODE-2847-length-22377-cov-6.753830_pt1 | contig 22377 bp, 15 predicted proteins | sample MGYA00521270_ERZ842401 | MGnify/ENA primary metagenome ERZ842401 (study PRJEB31892, sample SAMEA3878208) | bioreactor metagenome | biome: Moose rumen | place: Sweden | collected 2011-10 | study: EMG produced TPA metagenomics assembly of the PRJEB12797 data set...
ATGTTTTCTCTGTTTGATTGGTTACAAATTGGCAACAACGAATGGAGAATTTTTTTAAGAATATTTGTTCGTGCGTTTGGCGTGGCAAATAGTGTTATAGTGCTTGCAAAAATATTAAAATATGTTATACTATTAATGTGCAGTTTGGCTCCGGCTGACTGCAGAAAACGTTTAAAATTCTTATGAAGAAAGGAATTGAAAGTTATGAGAAATACATACAAAAGGCTGACAGCAGGACTTTGCAGCGCTGCCCTGGCAGCATCAATGCTTACCATGACCTCATTTGCCGCAGACCTGACCTTTGAGGCTAATAAGGAAAATGTGAAGGTAATGGGCAGATATGCCATCGTCAACGATAACCTGTGGCTGGCAGACTCCGCATCGGGGGTCGAGTTCACCTGCGAGGGTGACAGCGTTACCTTTAACTATAACAGCCCCAACGGCAGGACCAGAATAGGCGTTTATGTAAACGACAAAATGGTGGTCAAGGACACATTCCTCAACAAGGGCAGCATAACCGTTGACCTGGAGGAGGGCGAAAACACAGTCAAGCTGTTAAAGCTCTCTGAGGCTACCAGCACCGTTTTTTGTATTGAGGATATAAAGCTGGAGGGCGGAGATACTGTTAAGCCTACACCCGATAAGCCCTATAAAATTGAGTTCATCGGCGACTCCATAACCTGCGGCTACGGCTTTGACGATGCGCTGGGCACAGCTGAGTTTTCCACCAAGAATGAGGACTCGGTGCTTGCCTACGGCTACCAGACAGGCAAGCTGCTCGATGCAGATGTGAGCCTGTTCTCAGCAAGCGGCTGGGGCATCTACAGCGGTTATTCCAGCGGAACAAGAGTTACCGCATCTCAGAGGATACCTGATTATTATGACAAGGTATCACCCAAGTCGGGTATATCCATCGCTACTCCCACCACCTATTTGAGCAATATCGAGTGGGATTTCTCAGAGTTCCAGCCTGATGTGGTAGTTATAAATCTAGGTACGAATGATGACTCCTATTTCAGCCACCACAGAGATGAGGCTGGGGAGTTTGAGACTGCGTACATCGCTTTCCTCGGTCAGGTGAGGGAGAAGAACCCCGATGCCAAGATAGTATGCGCTCTCGGTCTTATGGGCAACGGAATGTACGGCAATATCGAGAATGCTGTTGACGCATACAAGACTGAGACTGAGGACGAGAATGTCACCACCTTCAAGATGACAGCTATCGACCCCAAGGACGGCTATGCTGTTGACTACCACCCCAATGAGATATCACACGCCAAGGCAGCTAAAGAGCTTGCAGCGTATCTGGCGTCTGAGGTGCTTGACTTGCCCGACCTTTATGACCCCGAGGAGGCTTTGTCACTAGGCAAGGATCTTCCCGATGACTTTAACTCGGTGCTTTACCGCAAGCACGTTTCGCTGAGCGTATTTGCAGACTCAAAGCGCACAGTACGCCCCAGTGACGATATTGGCATTTCCATTATAAAAGACTCCCCCCTGATATCAGGCTATGTGAACGGTGAGGTAGAGGCTGACCTGCTGCCCGGAAAGTATACTCTTGAGGTATCAAGCGATAACTACGTAAGCAAGACAATTCCCTTTACTCTCAACGCTGACGGCACCACCACCGTTACAGAGAGCGACCTGTATGCCCTGAGGATAGGCGATGTTACAGGCGACGGCAAGCTTGACACCAAGGACGCACTTAAAGTGATAGCTGCCGCTAAAAAGACCACACCTATCACCGATGAATATCTCGCAAAGGTGGCAGATGTCACCGGCGACGGCGCTGTAAAGTCGGACGACGCACTTAAAGTTATCCGTGCCGCTAAGAAGGAGATAAGCCTTTGGGCATAAGCGCTTTGCTTAAATAAAATAAAAAATCAAGGTATCGCCTGCGCAGATGATCAGATCATCAAAAGCAGTGCGATACCTTTTTCTCTGTAGCATGGCACGTCAAACTATCTGGAACAGGTAGAATTTAAGGTAGTCCGTTTCGGGGATATTAAGCAGTATGGGGTGGTCGGGCCCCTGCTGCCTTGCCTCTATCATTTTGAGCTGGACCCCTGCGTCTCTGGCGGCGGACATGAGCATTTTTACAAACAGCCTGTTATCCATAAAGTGTGAGCATGAGCAGGTGGCGAGATATCCGCCCCTGGGCAGCAGCTTCATGGCACGGTAGTTTATCTCCTTATAGCCCTTTTCTGCGCTGTTTATGGTTTTGCGGCTTTTGGTAAAGGCTGGGGGGTCGAGAATGACCATGTCATAATCGGCGTGCTCTGCGGCAAGTCTGGGCAGCAGGTCGAAAACGTCTGCGCAGATAAAATCCATTTTATCTTCAAGAGAGTTCCTAACAGCATTTTCTCTGGCGGTATCCACCGCAAACTGAGAAACGTCAACGGCGGTAACGTGAGAAGCGCCGCATTTTGCCGCATTCAGCGCAAACGAGCCTGTGTGGGTAAAGCAGTCCAGCACACGCTTGCCTTTGGCTATCTTACCTGCGGCAAGGCGGTTGTACTTCTGGTCGAGGAAAAAGCCTGTTTTCTGACCGTTCTCAACATCGACCTTATAAAACACCCCGTTCTCGCATATCTCGGTAACAGCCGAGGGCGGAACTTCGGGGAGAAAGTCTGCCTTATACCAGCCCTTATATTGGCTGAGTCCCTCCAGCGCGCGTATAGCCACATCATTGCGCTCCATAATGCCCCTGACTGCTACGCCGTCTTTGGCAAGTTCGCTGACAAGTGCGCCGAAGATCACGTCTTTTTTCTTATCCATACCAAAGCTCAGCACCTGAGTTACCAGTATGTCGTTATACTTATCCACAGTGAGCCCCGGCAGACCGTCCGACTCGCCGTGGACCAGCCTGCAGGCAGAGAGATCATCGCCCATGACGGTCTTTCTGAAATCTATGGCATAGCGGATACGCCTTTGAAAAAACTTATCCGAAAAGCTCTCGTTGGCATTATCAGAAAGTATGCGCACACGTATCTTGCTTTTAAGGCTGACAAGCCCCGAGCCCAGATATGTGCCCTTTGGGGACAGCACATCGGCGATACAGCCGTTTTCAAGCTCATGGGGAGCTGAGATGATCTCGTTATCATACACCCAAGGGTGCCCCGATCTGAGCGAAGCCTCGCACTTTTTAGATACCACGATGGCAGGAAAGCTCCTTGCAGTTTTCATATTCATCAATTCCTTTCACTACCTATTCTAACACAGAACGAAAGAAAATGCAACAGACGATTGACCGATAGTTTTTTCTGCATTCAGAGGGAAGCTGCTAGGCGCTTTTAGATGTAAGAGGTAAGAAGTAAGAGGTAAGAAAATGGTTTACAGAATTATGCGGTAAAAGCACAAATGCAAAGTTCCGAAAAATCTCCACACGGTTTCAGTGGGGCAAAATAAAACCTATTCAAATTCACCTACAGCGCACCAAGTCAACATTTAGCAAGGTTGGCGCAGCCATCAAAATACTAGCCGCCACAAAAGCTCCCCCTCCCCTCCGGGGAGGACTCGTTATCTTGCCCACCCCACGATAGTGCGGTAGGTGGGGGAAATATAAAATTGACTTATGATGAAATTTATGCTATACTTAATTACATCGCCGTTAAGCGATGAGTTTTTTTGATTTTTTATTTTTATGATATTTCGCAGCTTACGAAAAAATGGAGGTAAGTATTATGAGTGAAGCAAAAAATAATGTAAATGAAGCTGATGAGAAAAAGGAAGGCAACGTGCTTGCAGGGTTTGTGCTCTTCAAGGACGCCAATATGGACTGGACACGGTTCAGGAAAAATCTTGCAGATGACTGGGATATCACCTTTGAGGACGAGGTGAAGGAGGGCGCTCTGGTGTTCAAAAATGAGGGCATGGTGGTGGCGCTCTCGCTAATGCCTAACCCTGTGCCGGATAATGAGGCTGAAAATGCCGCAAAGAACAATATCCTCTGGAAAGACGGCGATAAGGAGGTCGCTAAGCACGGGGCACATATAATGCTGGCGGTGATGAACAAGTTCGACGCAATAGACCAGGCGCTGCTGTTTGCAAAGGTTGCCTGCAGCCTGTTGAAGCTGGATAATGCCATCGCTATCTATAAAAATCCCACCTGCTATGAGAAAAAATTCTATGTGGATTTTGCCATGAGTATCAAGGAGGGCGAGCTGCCCATGCCCATTCTCATCTACACGGGAATGTATCTTGCAAAAACAGGTATCTGCGCCTTTACCTCGGGCATGAGGTTTTTTGGCAAGGAGGAGATAGAGGTGGTGGACAGCCAGAAGCAGCCGGGTGAGGTAATAAGCTTCCTGCTTTCTATAACCGAGTATGTGGTCTCCGAAAACGCTGAGCTCAAAGACGGCGAGACCATAGGCTTCACCGAGGACGAAAAGCTGCCTATAACCGTCAGTGACGGCGTAAGCGTTCAGGGCACTACCGTAAAGATAGGCTTCTGATATGGATATTGCAAGGTTCAAGGCTGCCATCTTCGATCTGGACGGCACGCTGATAAGGTCTAACCATGTGTGGAGCAGTATCGACAGGGATTTTCTGGGCAAAAGGGGCTTTGAGGTGCCAAAGGATTACTGCAAGGCTGTGTCGGTGCTGGATTTCCCAAAGGCGGCGGTGTATACCAAGGAGAGGTTTTCACTCACCGAGAGCATTGAGGAGATAATGCAGGAGTGGACGGATATGGCGATCTACGAATACACCCACCGCATCGAAACGGTGGAGGGCGCAGGGGATTTTCTGAAAAGAGTGAAGGAGCAGGGCGTTAAAATAGCTCTGGCGACCGCTTCATCAAGGGAGCTTTATGAGCCTGTGCTGAAGCGCCACGGGCTTTATGAGCTGTTTGACTTTTTTGCCACCACAACTCAGGTAAAAAGGGGCAAGGGCTATCCCGATATTTATGAGTTCGCCTGCGAAAACCTGGGGGAAAAGCCCTGCGATACAGTGGTGTTCGAGGATATCATCGAGGGGATAAGAGCCGCAAAGGCAGGGGGCTTCACAGCCGCTGCCTGCCTTAACGACTACTATGCCGCCGACAGAGATAAGCTGCTGAGTGAGGCTGATCTCTGCTTTGAGAGCTATAACGAGCTGTAAATGACCAATTATCGCGCAGAAAACTACTTTGTAGCAATGTTAATTTTTTTCATAACAGTCATTCTTAGTGTAAAATGATCGTAGGCAAACTGCTTATTTCTGTAGGCGCACCAATACATCATTTTCCAAAGTTGGCGCAGCCATCAAAGCTCTAGCGGTCACAAAAGCGCCCCCTCCCCTCCGGGGAGGACTCGATATCTTGCCCACTTCACAAAAGTGCGGCAGGTGGGGGAATTACCCCGTCCGGTGAGGACATTAAGGCGGTTGACATTTGTACTTAAATGGTATATAATATAATAGATCTTCTAAAGACCCTTATTATGCCGCCAAGCAAGAGCTTTTGCTATGGGGCGTGCTTTGGTTTGTGGAGGTCAGAAATATGGTATAGTCTCTTTACGGGAATAAAGAGATAAATTTTTGCGCAGCAGGGGCTGTGCGGACAGAGGGAAATAGAAATGGTAAAAAATAATCGTATCATGGGCATATTGGCAGCTTTCCTGATAGTGGCTCTGGTGACTTTTTTTGTCTACAAGGCAGCAAGCAAAAAGGACCCCACAAAGGTGGACCGTATCTCGGAAAAAGGCAAGACAGAGAAAACTGTGACCACCTCGGAAGAGGACAGTAAGAACCTGTTTGAAAAGCAGGTGTCTGACGGTGAGGATATAGTCACGGTGACGGTGACAACTGCCGATACCGTGTCGGCGACTTCCGCTTCGACTACGGCTGAGACCAAGACGAGCACTGCGAAAACTACCACCACGACAAAAAGCACCACCAAGAAAACAGGCAGCAGCGCTGCAAATGCCGAGACCGATGATGAAAAGCTGCAGAAGCTGGCTGACGCCGTCAACGATGCAGCAGCGGATTACAACAACGCAAAAAATACGCTTAATGACGCAATTTACGAGCTCGACCGTGCCAACGAGGTGCTTGCCGAGAAGGAGGATGAGCTTGCAAACAGCGAAAGCAAGGTGCATTTCTTTGACAACAGAGAGGACAGATATGCACAGGGCTCATTTGCATTTTTTGAGTATGTGGGAGCTGATGATGCGCTGGACGTGCTGAATAACGCAAAATATGCTTCATCTACCGTCAGGGGCGACAGCAAAGATGCTACCTCACTTGAAAATATGAAAGCGGCATTTAAGCACATAAGAAGATGCAACGAGCTCAGAAGAGCCGAGGGTCTCAGCGAGCTGCAGGTCAGCGATATGCTAATGGCGATAGCACAGTCAGACCTTAACGAGTCGGACAGAACAAGGGACCATACATATCAGTATTCGATAGTGGAGGAGAACCTTTCCTGGAACTATGACGACCCCTTTGTGGCGTGGTATGACGAGGAAAAAGCAGGCAAAGAAGCCCACTACATGAACATTATAAACGGCGAGTATCAGTACACAGGCTTTGCAGTATGCACCGCCGGCAGAAACGGCGAGTTCAATATATCCCACAGCCAGGTGTTCGGCGTACCGGGTATAGACTACGGCACCCTTTATACGGTGGACGAGTATGAGAGCCGATTTAACGACTACTACGATAAGGTGACAGGCAAAAAAAGCGCCGAGGACGGCGTGAGCGAGGAAGCCCAGAGCGCAGTAGACTCGGCAAAGCAGACCGCCGCCGACAGACAGGCAGACGTTGACGCAGCCCAGAAAACAGCCGATGAAAAGTGGGAGAGCTACGTTAATAAGGTCAACGAGTATACTGCGGCAGGAGGAATAATGTAAGCGGCTAGTTGCTAGTGGTTAGAGAACTAGTGGCTAGAAAGCCGTTTCAGCAAATTATGCGGTAAAACGCACAATTGCAAAGTTTAGGAAAATCTCTACACCGTTTTAGCGGGGCGAAATAAGACCTGTTCAAAATTTCCTACGGCGCACCAAGTCAACATTTTCCCCTGCTGGTCGCTAGTCATTAGAGTGCTAGTGGCTAGAAAGCCGTTTTACAAAAATATGCAATAAAGCCCACAAATGTAAAGGTCTGGAAAAAAACCTCACACAGATTTAGTGGGGCGAAAATAAATTCTGAACAAAATGCATTCAGGCGCACCAAGTCAACATTTAGCAAGGTTGGCGCAGCCATCAAAATACTAGACGCCACAAAAGCACCCCCTCCCCTCCGGGGAGGACTCGAGTATTTGCCGTTCCCACAAAAGTGCGATAGGTGGGGGAAATAAAGTATTGACATATTTGGGAAAACGTGATATAATGCGTTATATGATATTTTAAATGCAATGACGGAGAGAAGTAGCATGGAATTTCGTTTGCAGAGAGTGCGGATAGGTGAGAGCCGCATAACAGAGTCTGTGCGAATAACACTCCCGAGCAGCAAACCCAAAAGCCGTATGGCTCAGTAGGGGCGACGCAGCTGTGCGTTATGCAGACTAGAGTGACTTCTGATAAAGAAGTAATTCAGGTGGTACCACGGAGCAATTGCCTTCGTCCTGTTTTCGGGACGGAGGCTTTTTTAATTCATAATTATGATGTTGGCTCTGCTAACTTTTGGGGCTGGCGGCAGTGGACAAAAAACAATATTATTAAGAAGGGATAGATGTATCAATGAAGCATACCGATATCAAGGAGATTTTTGCAGACAAGGAGCTGGTGGGTCAGGAAGTGACCGTGTGCGGCTGGGTGAGAACATCGAGAAATTCAAAGAACGTGGCTTTTATAGAGCTCAACGACGGAACTACCCTTAAAAATATCCAGCTGGTGGTGGATAAGGCTGCCGACCCCGATTATAAGGATATCCCCAGAGTAGGCACATCTCTTAAAGCGCAGGGCAAGCTGGTGGAAGCCAGAAATAACTCTGTGGAGATAGCTCTGGAGCCTAAGGATATCACCGTGCTGGGTGAGTGTCCCCAGGATTATCCTCTGCAGAAAAAGGGTCATACCCTTGAGTTTTTAAGAACTATGCCCCACCTGAGAGGACGCACCAATACCTTTAACGCCGTTATGAGAGTCCGCTCGGTGCTGGCTGAGGCTATACACCAGTATTATCAGGACAGAAACTATGTGTATGTCAACACCCCCCTTATCACAGGCAGCGACTGTGAGGGCGCAGGCGAGATGTTCGGCGTTACTACCATAGGCTTCTCGCAGGATTATAAGTCGGAGGAGGACTACTATGCCAACGACTTCTTCGGAAGAAGAGCAGGACTGAGCGTTTCGGGTCAGCTGGAGGGCGAGGTGGCTGCTATGGCTATGGGTAAGATATATACCTTCGGTCCCTCTTTCAGAGCCGAGAACAGCAATACTCCCAAGCACCTGGCAGAGTTCTGGCACGTTGAGCCCGAGATAGCCTTTGCCGAGCTGCCCGATATAATCGAGATAGCTGAGGATATGGTTAAAACTGTCATCAGAACAGTGCTTGACAAGTGCCCCGATGAAATGGCGTTTTTCGATAAGCACTTTGAAAACGGTCTTATCGCAAGGCTGGAGGAGCTTATATCCCACGACTTCGGCACCGTTACCTATACCGAGGCTATAAAGCTTTTGCAGGAGTCGGGGGAGAAGTTCGTTTACCCCGTAGAATGGGGCTGCGACCTGCAGACAGAGCATGAGAGATATATCTCCGAAAAGGTTTTCAAAAAGGCTGTGTTCGTCACCGACTACCCAAAGGAGATAAAGAGCTTTTATATGAAGCAGAACCCCGACGGCAAGACCGTTGCGGCAGTTGATCTGCTGGTTCCCGGGGTGGGTGAGATAATTGGCGGCAGCGAGAGAGAGGCTGACTATAACAAGCTGATAGCTGCTATGGAGGAGAGAGGTATGAACCTTGACCTCTACAGCGATTATCTTGATCTGAGAAAGTTCGGCTCGGTGCCCCACGGCGGCTTTGGTCTGGGCTTTGAAAGGCTTATTATGTATGTAACAGGCGTCCAGAACATCAGGGACGTTATACTCTACCCAAGAACTGTGGGCAGCATCAGATAATGTCAAATTGCATAAATGCTGTAAATTTTAATAAGGATAATTCGTTATATCAGATATTTTTGGTCATGACCCCTTGACAATATGGCAGTTATGGTGTATAATAATTGCATAACAAGGAACAAGGACGTTCTGATTGTATGAAAACAGTCGGAATGTCCTTTTTGTTTTTTATTTGAGATGCGCAGATCAATTAAAAACTATCTCAGAAGCAGGACACCTCTGCGAGTTCGGGGGCTCTCTGTTAATTTGAAAGGAATGATCTATATGTCAAAAGGATTATATCTGCCCGAGGGCTATGAGTCTAAGCTGACCCTCAGGGAGACCCAGCACGCTATCAAGTATATCAAGGACGTTTTTCAGCAGGCGATCTCATTTGCGCTGACCCTTGACCGTGTTTCGGCACCGCTTATCGTAAGAAAGGGCAGCGGTATCAACGATGACCTCAACGGCGTTGAGCGCAAGGTGGATTTTGATATCAAGGAGATAGACGGCGAGGCTGAGGTGGTCCAGTCGCTGGCTAAGTGGAAGAGAATGGCGCTTTACCGCTACGGCTATGAGCCGGGTGAGGGCATCTATACAGATATGAACGCTATTCGCCGTGATGATGATACCGATAACACCCACTCCATCTTTGTGGACCAGTGGGACTGGGAGAAGGTCATCACCCGTGAGCAGAGGACCTTTGAGTTCCTTAAAGAGACGGTTAAGTCGGTAGTAAAGGCTGTGGCTTATACCAAGAGAAAGGTGGGGCTCAGATATCCTGTGGTAGCTTCGCCTATCAAGGAGGAGGTATTCTTCATCACCACACAGGAGCTGGAGGATATGTACCCCGACAAAACTCCCAAGGAGCGTGAGAGACTTATCACCAAGGAGCACGGCACAGTGTTCATCATGCAGATAGGCGGTGCTTTGAAGAGCGGCGAAAAGCACGACGGCAGAGCTCCCGACTATGACGACTGGTCCCTCAACGGCGATATCTTCTTCTGGGACGAGGTGCTTGACAATGCGCTGGAGGTATCCTCAATGGGTATCAGAGTTGACGAGAAGTCGCTGGCTGAGCAGTTGAAGATCTGCGGCGCCGAGGACAGAATGCAGTATGATTATCACAAGATGATCGCAGACGGCACACTGCCTCTGACTATCGGCGGCGGTATCGGTCAGTCAAGACTCTGTATGCTGCTGCTTGAAAAGGCTCACATCGGTGAGGTGCAGAGCTCTATCTGGCCGCAGGATATGATCGACAAGTGCGCAGAGAATGGTATCGTACTTCTCTAAAATAAAAAAAGTTTTTTGTCAGCCGGGGCTCAATGAGAGCTTCGGCTGTTTTTGTCATAAAAGTGTCATGGCATGAATATATATTGTAAAATATGTATGATGAAAATGGCAAAAAATTTGCTTGCTGCCGATTAATGGCTAAAACGATTAAGCTTAAATTAACCTGTATTAACTTCGTGACGATTTTGTGAAAAAAATGTGTAAAAATCGCTCAAAAATCATTGACAAAACTAGGGTGTGTTGACACTAAACTGATACGCGGATTTTTGAGATATTTTTGTTCCGTTCTAGGCAAAAATCCGCAGTTGGGCTGTCGCCCTGCAAGGATTTTTAACGACGAACGGGACAAAAATATCCAAAAAGACGTGTGTTAGGCTTAGTGTCAACACGCCCTAACTCATTGTGCTATAATGAGACTGGATAATTTTTTGCCGAAACCGGGCGGTTTTTAATGGCAAAAGATGGCATAAATAATAATGTATCTGAGGTTGTGACTATATGAGAGTTCTTATTCTTGACAGCAATGTTGATTATACCCAAAGACTGAAGCACTATTTTGAGAAGAAGTATTCCTCTTTTCAGCTGAGCATATGCGATAACTATGACGCAGCTAAAAAGCTCATGGACGATGAAAAGTTCGATATCGTGCTTTTTGACTCGCTGTTTGACGAGATTGATGAAGAAAAGATAGATAATATCAAGAAGCATTCTGCTTTTGCTTACCTGGCTTCCACCAACGAGATAGTCAACGATCAGGATACCATCTACAAGTACAGAAGCATTACAGAGCTCTATAACCGTATGTGCAAGCTGTATGAGAAAAAGACCAACAGGGTGATCCTGCAGAATAAGAACGGCGGAGAGATAGACGAGACCGAGGAGATTACCGAGATAATCACTTTTCTGCCTGTACACGGCGGCGCAGGTAGCTCGACCATGGCTGCGGCTTATGCCATAAAGCTTGCTAAGGAGCATTCGGTGCTCTACATCAATCTGGAGCAGAGACCCTCTGACTCGGTGTTCTTCAAGAGCGATACGAAGAAGAGCATTACAGATATAATAGCTATTTTAAAGACGAAATATACAGACTCCAGCGTGTATAAGCTGCTCAAAGAGGTCATTGATGAGGACAGACAGCAGCAGTACAGCAAGGTGTCGTTCATAAAGGGCTATAAGAATATACTTGACTGCTGCTCTATGACAGAGCAGTGCCTGGGCGCTATGCTGAAGGTGCTGAAAGAGAAGTTTGACTACAGATACATAATCATCGACAGCGATTATATCGTGGGCGGCATAATGCAAAAGACCATCGAGCTTTCGGATAAGCTGGTGTTCGTTATCTCGGGCTCTGACCTTTCAAGCATAAAGATGAACCAGATGAGAAGATATCTTGATGTGATAAAGAGAGAGACCGAGGAGGAAATGCCGGACAATTACATTCTCTTCAATCAGTATTACGGCATGGATAATGAGGCTGAGGTATCTAAGGATATGGTGGTGCTGGGCAGACTTGCCAGATACAGGACCGATGACAAGAGCCGTATCACATCACAGAAGATCATTGATATCCTCTCAACGGCGGTACATATTCAGGTATCAACAACATAAGATACCGTGTACTCAATATGGGTACCGTAACACAGGAGGGAAGCCTGTATAACTTCTCAACAGCATCACTGACCCAGTCCGACCTTGTAAGGAGCTGGACAGGAACCATTAATGTCGATGCTTCACAGAACAACAGCAACAACGTTGTTATCGAGGTCTATGCAACAGATAACGCAAACAATACCTCCAGCGCTGCCACGGCTATAATGATAGATATCACAAAGCCTACTATCACGGTAGCATACAATAACAACGATGCAAACGGCGATTTCTTCAATAAGGACAGGGTCGCTACCATAACAGTTACAGAGAGAAACTTCGATCAGGCAGATATCGAGGCTACTATCAAGAGCTCTGACGGCAAGGTGCCCGCTATCAGCGGCTGGACACAGTCAGGCGGTTCGGGCAACGGCGATAATACCCAGTGGATAGGTACTATAACCTACTCGGGCAACTCGGATTATGAGTTCGCTATCAAGTTCACCGATAAGGCAGGCAATGCCTCGGAGGCTACAACATTTGTACAGGGTACAGTTGCTCCCGATAAGTTCACGATAGATAAGATTCCCCCTGTTATAACTGTTGATTACAACAACAACGGCAACACTAACGAAAACGAGAAGTTCGCACAGTATTTCACAGATCAGAGAGTTGCTACTATCACAATAGTTGAGCATAACTTTGATGCTGCAAATGTAAAGATAACCATTACCGCCGAGGATAACGGTGCAGAGGTAGAGCAGCCTGTTGTAAGCGAATGGAAGAGCGACGGCGATACACACACTGCTACCATCGTATACAGCGAGGACGCTAAGTATACCTTCGATGTATCCTACTCCGATGAGGCAAGAAACCCCTCAGAGGATTATGATGAAGAGACCTTCTACATCGACACCAAGGATCCTGAGATGCTCATTTCAGGCGTTGAGGATAAGCACGCTTACGGCAGCGGCGCCGAGATCATACCTGTTATAGGCTACAGCGATACAAACTTCGATGAAGAAAACGTAACTATCACACTTAACGGCGTTAATGTTGAGGTAGTAAGTGTTGACAAGAACGGCAAGGAAGTAGTTATCACCCTGAAAACCGTTGACGATAAGACAATGGAGTGGAAGGGTACTGTTGAAGCAACGGAGAACGGCGAGCAGATCGTATTTGAAAACTTCCCCACAGGCGATGAGTTCAAGGACTTTGACGATATCTATACTCTGGAGGCATCACTGACAGATAAGTCGGGAAGAACTTCCTCACAGACAGTTACATTCTCAGTAAACAGATTTGGTTCAACCTACGACACAACCGCACTTGAAAAGCTCAACGGCGTATTCCTGAAGGAACCCCAGGAGCTTGTTATCAAGGAGGTCAACGCCAATAAGCTTGAAGAAATTAGCATCACTATCTTTAAGGATAACGAGGCTATCGAGCTGAAGGAGGGCGACGACTTCAAGGTAGATATAGTCGGCGGCGACGGCGAGTGGTATGAATATACCTACACCATCTACAGCGAAAACTTCGAGGAGGACGGCGTTTACAGAGTGACCCTGCACTCGGTCGACGAGGCAGGCAACGAGTCTGAGAACAGCCTTGATACCAAGGGCAAGGAGATCAGCTTCGGTATCGACAAGACTCCCCCCACAGTATCAGTAGCAAAGATCAAGAGCGGAGAGACTTACGCAGTTGAGAACAAGGACGCTGTTATCATCGCAGACGATAACCTCAAGCTTGCATCAATAACTGTTAAGCTCGACGGCGAGAATATCGCAAGCTGGAATGAAGAGCAGATAGCTGAATACCTTGCATCAGGCGAGGAATATGAGATCAACATCGACGGCAGCTCCACCAAGAAGCACGACCTGAGAGTTCTGTGCGAGGACGTTGCAGGCAACCAGACAGTAGTCGAGGTAAATGATTTCTACGTAACGACCAACCTGCTTGTTCGCTACGTGAACAATAAGCCTTTGTTCTTCGGTTCGATCTTCGGATTGCTCCTGCTTATCGGTCTTATAGTATTCCTTGTAATAAGGAAGAAGAGAAGTTAAAAGCGGACTGAAACGCAATAAATTGTAAAACCGAACGGAAGCTGCGGCTTTCGCTCGGTTTTATTTTGTCGAATATGCGGATTTACTTATGTATAGTTTTGTGGTATAATTAAACAGGTTAATTATCAGGTCTGATAAGCTGACTAAGTGAGGTTACTGATGTCGCTTTGCAGGCTTTTGGGGAGGCGAGGACCATCAAAGGTATAAAGGCTGCGGCTTTAGCAGCTTGCATGGCACTGCTGCTGGCAGCGTGCAATAATAACGAAAGAGCGCTGAACATAAAGCGCAAGGCGAGTGCCGAGGGGGGCAGTACCGCAGATGTGACCGTCACCGACTCTGATACCTCAGAGAGCATTGAGGCTGACAGCGCAGATGATGTAAGCTCCCGACAGGAGCCTGCCGCAGAGGTCTCAGCCGAGGTGAGCAGCAAGGCTGACGAAAGCAAGGCGGAAAAAAAGACTGAAAAGCCTAAAAAGGTCTTTAATGATATCTCCGATTTGGAGGAGCAGATAAACACTGCTGTGGGCAGCTATTACGGCAGCTGGTCGGTTTATGTAAAGGTGCTGGACAGCGACGCCGAGATCAGCATAAATAACAGGCAGATGTATGCGGCAAGCCTTATCAAGCTCTACGCTATGGCAGCCGCCTATGAGGAGATAGAGGCAGGCAGCCTTGACGAAGCTGCAATGAACAGCTATCTTGAACCAATGATAACCCAGAGCAGCAACGAGGCTTTCAACAGCGTTGTGTGGAAGCTGGGCACCTATTACATATCCAACTGGTGCGGCGAGAACGGCTATGACGACACCATTCAGTGCCACGGGCTTTACCCTGCCAGCAATGCCGACGGGCTGCAGGTATATCTGGGCTCGGGCTACAACGTCACCACGGTGGAGGACTGCGGACACCTGCTTGAAAGCATATACAAGGGCGAGTGCGTTTCGCCAAAGGCGTCAAAGGCTATGCTTGAGCTGCTGCTGGGACAGACCTTCACATGGAAGATACCCGCAGGACTGCCCGAGGGTGTGAAGTGCGCCAATAAAACAGGCGAGACAGACGAGGTCTGCCACGACGCAGCCATCGTCTACTCAGAGGGTGCGGATTATGTGCTCACGGTAATGGTCGAAGCAGGCAACGCCTATGAGTGTGAAAGCTCGGTGGCAGAGCTTTCGGCTCTGGTCTACAATTATTTCAACAGTTAAAAACAGCAGGGAAAAGTTCACCTGCTGTTTTTTATTTATACCGCTATCATCAGATAATATAATACCAGTTATCGTCCTGATCCAGCTCCTTGCGCTCAACAGGGTGGGAGGAGTCATAATTGTACCTCAGCTCCTGACTCTTTACGCTGACCTTTGCGCCCTCGGGGATAGAGGTGGTTATAAATGCGTTGCCTCCCACTACTACACCCTTGCCCACAACAGTCTCGCCGCCCAGGATAGATGCGCCGGAGTAAATGGTGACGTTGTCCATAATGGTGGGGTGGCGCTTTTTGCTTTTCAGCTTCTGTCCGCCCCTGGTGGAGAGCGCACCCAGCGTAACGCCCTGATATATCTTAACATTGTTGCCTATCACCGTGGTCTCGCCTATAACTATGCCCGTGCCGTGGTCGATAAAGAAATATTTGCCGATAGTGGTGCCCGGGTGAATGTCGATACCCGTCTGGCTGTGGGCATACTCGGTCATTATCCTTGGTATCAGCGGCACGCCCAGCACATAAAGCTCGTGAGCAATGCGGCTGGTGAGTATGGCAAACAGACCCGGGTATGAGAAGATGATCTCATCAGTGCTGTATGCCGCAGGGTCGCCGTCATAGGCAGCCTGTACGTCAGTTTCAATGTACTCCCTTATCTTGGGTATTTTGTTGAGGAACTTGAATGTCAGCTCCTCAGCAGCCTCGGCTATCTCGCTGTCGTTTTTATCCTTATAGGCAGGCTCGTACTTGAGCACTATGGATATCTGCTTGATAAGGTTGTAAATAACGTCCTCCAGCAGCATGGATATGTTGTTCCTGACGGTATACACCTTGTATTTCTTGTTCCTGAAATATCCCGGGTAGATTATTTTTCTCAGCTTTTCCAGTATGTCGATGACCGCTTCCTTTTCAGGGTGCTCAAAAAGCTTTATCTCGTCAATGGTCTTTCCTCCGCTGTAGTCCTCCATAAGGTCCTCCACCAGCGAATTTATTTTGCTGTCAATGCTGTCAGCCATATTTATCCCTCCGTAAAACTTAGTGTTGCACAGCTCAATAAAGTGTAACGCTTACAATGCCCTTTATCCTGCCAAGACTGTGCAGCAGCCTGTGGCGCTGTGTTTCATCAAAGGCGATCTCGGCTATGAACCGTGAAAGCTGCTCGCCCTTTTCGTTTGAAAAGACCTTTGCATGATGTCCCCTTATATCGCCGCCCGAAGCCGCAATTGCCGATGATATCTCATTCACCAGTCCGACCCTGTCGTGAGAGAGTACCTCTACCTTGGCATTGCCTTTAGCGTCAGCCCCACGCTTATCGAATATGTTCACAGCAGTTCACCTCTTTAAAATAATATTAATCACATCAAATTAGTATGCTTTTGATATTTATAACATTATACTATATTTGCACTCAAATGTCAACACATTTTGGAATATTTTATTGTATACCATTTTATAAAAAGTGGTTGACAATTATGTTTGTTTGTGGTATACTGTTAAAGTAATATTTTGCAGTCTCTTTCCTCGCCGCAGTGGGGGAGAAGAGATCTGCACAATTGGCTGAAATATTTGGGAGGTACGAAAATGTCGGTAAAAGACAGGCTCATAGCACTGTTTGAGAACAACAGGGGAGAGTATCTTTCGGGGGCGAGGATAGCCGCTGAGCTTGACTGCACAAGGGGTGCGGTCTGGAAGGCTGTGAAGTCGCTGCAGGAGGAGGGCTACAGCATTTCTGCGGTGACAAACAAGGGCTATTGCCTTGATGAGAGCACCGATGTGCTTTCTAAGGCAGGCATAGAGAAATATCTAAAAGGGGGCGAGGGGCTAGACCTGCAGGTATTCAGGGTGGTGGACTCTACCAACACCGTTATAAGAGACCTTGCCAACAACGGCGCAAAGGAGGGCACTGCCGCAATATCGGGCGAGCAGACCAAGGGCAGGGGCAGGCTTGGCAGAAGCTTTTACTCCCCCTCAGACACGGGGCTTTATCTCAGCATTCTTATCCGCCCCGAAATGTCAGCCGCCGATGCGGTGAAGATAACCACGGCTGCGGCGGTGGCGGTGGCTGAGGCGATAGAGCAGGTGTCGTCACGCAGGACAGATATAAAGTGGGTGAACGATGTTTATATCGACTCAAAAAAGGTCTGCGGCATACTCACCGAGGCGCAGTTCAACATCGAAAACGGCGGACTTGAATATGCGGTGGTGGGTATTGGCATTAACGCCTATGAGCCTCGGGGCGGTTTTCCCGATGAGATAAGGGATATTGCAGGGGCAGTGCTCGATAAGCCCATTGCGGATATGAGAAACCGCCTGGCGGCAGAGGTGCTGGCACGATTTATGAGGTACTATAAAGAGCTGGGCGAAAGCACCTTCCTTGAGAGCTACCGCCAAAGGCTGATGTGGCGGCAGGAAAAAATAAATATCATAAACGGCAGCACAGTCACCCCTGCGGTCATGTTAGATGTTGACAGCAGCTGCCGATTAAAGGTAAGGCTGGAAAACGGCGAGGAAAAACTAATATCCAGCGGCGAGATAAGCATAAGACATGCACAGTAGACCCTAAGGCGATAATTTACCATACCGTCAGCAGGCTTTACCGGGGAAAACCTTTCTGAAGAAAGGTTATTCCCCAGACCACTTTCCAAAGACTTTTAATTCTTTTTGTCGAGGGGGCAAGACTTCCTTCAATCTACTTTGTAAATTATCACAGCTCACTATGTAATCAAAACTTATGCCCCCTCGCCAAAAAGAACCGGAAGTTTCAGGAAGGGGGGTACACCCTTTTTCAAAAGGTCTCCCCCAATAGACTCTGCTGATAGTACGATAAACTATCACTTACAGGATAAACATCATATCATATAAAAAGGACGGTAATAAAAATGGCATCAACAGCTATCAACAAAAAGACAAACTCACAGAAGCTGCTTACACTTACGCTTTGCGCACTGTTTGCTGCGCTGACGGCGGTGGGGGCTTTCATAAAAATACCAATACCCCACCTGCCCATAACCTTGCAAAGCTTTTTTGCAATGCTGGCAGGTCTGCTGCTTGGGGGCGAGCTGGGGGCGGTCAGCGTAGGCACCTATGTGGCGCTGGGACTTCTGGGAGTACCTGTTTTCACTGAGGGCGGCGGAATATCCTACGTATTAAAGCCCAGCTTCGGCTACCTTGTGGCATTTGTGATAGGCGCTTACATCACGGGAAAGATAGCCAATGCGGTGAGCGACCCCTCCTTTGCAAGGATACTTATCGCCAACTTTGCGGGTCTGGCGGTGATATATTTTATAGGTATGCTTTATTTCTACCTTGCCATGAACCTCTGGGTCGGCGGTGACGGGCTTAGTGTCAGCAGGCTTTTTGCGCTGTGCTTTGTCCCTGTTATCCCGGGAGATATACTAAAGTGCATACTTGCGGCAGTGCTGGCGGTCAGGCTGATACCCCTGACAAAGAGATACAGGATAGAGATAAACAGAAAGTAACAAAAAAACAGCTCCACCCTCATTCACATGATCGAATGAGGGTGGAGCTTTATATTACAAGGAAATTTATCATTCTGTCCTCAGTGCGATAACGGGGTCCTTCTTAGCCGCTATCTTAGAGGGGAACAGACCTGCGATCATTGTAAGACCAACGCTTATAACTATCAGTATGACAGCCGCAGCAACAGGTATCTGCGCCCTCATGGGGACATCTGTCAGGTGTGCGATAATGGCGTTTATCGGCTTGGTCAGCAGGTAGGATATGCCTATACCCAGCACGCCTGCCACAAAACCCACGATAGCCGTTTCTGCATTGAACACTCTGGAGATATCCTTCTTTGAAGCACCGATACTTCTGAGTATACCGATCTCCTTTGTCCTCTCCAGTACAGAGATGTAGGTGATAATGCCTATCATTATCGAAGATACCACCAGCGAGATAGCCACAAATGCAATGAGCACATAGCTTATTGCGTCGATGATAGATGTTACCGATGACATCATAAGTCCCACAACATCGGTGTATTCTATCTTGTCAGCATCAGCAGCGGTGTCGTTGTATTCATCAATAATGTTGATTATCTCTTCCTTTGAGGCAAAATCCTTGGGGAAGATATTTATGCTGTTGGGCTTTTCAACAGTGGCATAGCCCAGCTTCTGCATATTCTCTTCATAGCTTGATGAAGAATATTTGCCGCTGTTTGCAAGTGCCTGGGTGTTGGTTTCAGCCTGCTCTGCCAGCATCTGCTGCATAAGCTCCATCTGCTCGTCGGTGAGAGAGGCGATGTATGCCTTCTGTGTGTCGGTAAGGCTGTTCATAAAGTCGCCGTCGCCTGACATCATTGAGTTCATATCAAGTCCCGACATTGCGCCCATGCCCATATCTGTCAGCTGTGACGGGTCTGAAACTCCGCCCTCTTCCATAAGGGCTGCCAGCTCTTCCTCAGTCATTCCCTCGGGGAGCTCCATGCCCTCGGGCATCATTGCGCCCTGCTGTGCGGACATATACGCTGCGACCTCTTCCTCGGTCATGCCCTCAGGTATCTCGCCTGCGGTTATAGCTGCCAGCTGCTCTTCTGTGAGCTGGGGCGGTGATGTGAGGGTGCTGTCCTCAGAGGCAGCCTCGGCAGGGGTGGTCTCCCCGTCCTGCTGCTCCTCGTCATCAGTGTCCTCGTCGGTCTTGAATTTAAGTCCGCTGAGCACGTCGATATCGGGGTTATCCAGCTGGTCCTTAACGACCTCGCTGTTCTCCACAAGACCCAGAAGGTATGTCATAAGCTCATGCTTGTAGCCTATGCCGCCCTGGATAGAGGTAGCTGCTGCGTCCTCGTTAGGTCTTAAAATACCTACGACCTCGATCTCAAGACCCTTGTTGACCAGATCGACCATGTAGTCCTCGTCGTCTCTCATATCCTCCCACACGCCGTCTGTTTTCTTGTAAAAGTCAGGTGTGGTCACCAGCTTGTATTTAAGATCGAGCAGCTCCTCGTAGGTGTATGAATGCTGCTCGCTGGAAATTTTGATCTCTTCTCCTGCAATGGCACGTCTGACAATGCCGTTTATCTCGCTCGGGTCGAGTATGCCCAGAGAGTAGAGTATGTAGTCGTTTATCTCATTGTTCTTGTCGATGATGAGAACTACCTCGTTGAACTTCTCGGGCATTCTGCCTGCCACGATGTCATACTGGGACTTCATGAGATCATCATTGTTTATCATCTCGGTCCATACATCTGTGCCGCCCATGCTGCCGCCCATAGACATACCCATCATCTGTGTTTCCGAAAGATAGCCCATATCCAGCAGCACCTGAGAGGGGTTCACCTGAAAAGCGCCCTCTGAGGTATCAGCCTTGAATACGTTGAGGGTGGTGGAGTAGCCATACTGTATATCGGTGGTGTACTTGCCTATCTTATCGTTATTGTCAAGGAACTTCTTGAACTTTTCAAGGTTGTTCACCTTTGTTTCCTGCATAAGAGTGTTTATCATATCCCCCATCTGGTTCTGTGAATACACCTTATCCATATCGTGCTTGCCTGCCTTGTCACGGCTCTCAGCCATTGTGTTCATTATCTCGCCTATGCTGGCAGTGGTCTCCTGTATCTGCAGGGGGTAGGTGGAAAGGGTATCCGACTGCACCTGGTCTATGTATATCTGCACGCCGTTTGAGATAGAAAGTATCAGCGCGATGCCGATGATACCGATAGAGCCTGCGAATGAGGTCAGCAGAGTTCTTGCCTTTTTGGTGAGCAGGTTGTTCTTGCTGAGAGACAGCGCAGTGAGAAAGCTCATGGAGGTCTTTAGCTTTTTGCGCTCCTTCTTAGCCTGCTTTTTCTCCTCACGGCTCATTTCCTTTTCGGGCTTTTTGATGGGCTCCACCACGTTTTTGTCGTAAGGGTCAGAGTCATCTGTCACCTTGCCGTCCAGCAGCTTGATTATTCTTGAAGAATACTGGTTAGCAAGGTCGGGGTTGTGTGTTACCATTATAATGAGCTTATCCTTGGATATGCTCTTTAATATCTCCATTATCTGCACGCTGGTCTCGGTATCCAGCGCACCTGTGGGCTCGTCTGCCAGCAGGATATCGGGGTTGTTTACCAGCGCTCTGGCAATGGCAACTCTCTGCATCTGTCCGCCCGACATCTGGTTGGGCTTTTTGTTCAGCTGGTCGCCCAGACCCACCTGAGTAAGAGCATCTATCGCTCTCTTTTTTCTCTCTGATTTTGATACGCCCGAAAGGGTCAGCGCAAGCTCAACATTGGCAAGCACCGTCTGGTGGGGTATCAGGTTGTAGCTCTGGAACACAAAGCCTATGGAGTGGTTTCTGTAGGAGTCCCAGTCAGCGTCCTTGAAATCCTTTGTGGACTTGCCGTTGATAGTCAGGTCGCCGTCGGTATACCTGTCAAGACCGCCGATTATGTTAAGCAGCGTGGTCTTGCCGCAGCCCGACTGACCTAAGATAGAAACGAACTCGTTCTCACGGAACTCAATACTGACGCCCCTGAGTGCGTTTACCGTAGTATCGCCTACGATATAGTCCTTAGTGATGTTTTTCAAACTAAGCACCTGTAAGGTCACCTTCTTTTCATGTTTTCTCTCAGGCAGAATACTTCTGCCCGTACTTTTTATCATATCAGGTATTATATACCGCTAATATAAACTTAATTTAAACAAAGCAGCATAAAAGTCAGCCTTAGCTGATTTTTAGAAAACGTTTGAATGTAAAAAAATCATCAATTTTCAAATTATGATATTGAAATAAACAGACGAATATGGTATAATTTAAACCGTGAAAACGATTACTGATTTTTTACAGGAGGTATGAAAATGTCAGACACAACTAACATCTCTCCCGAGCTGCTGGAAAAAATGAACAGATATTGGGACGCTGTGAACTATCTGTCCGCAGGTCAGCTTTATCTGCTGGATAATCCGCTGCTGAGAGAGCCGCTGAAAAAGGAGCACATCAAGAAAAAGATAGTAGGTCACTGGGGCACAGTTCCGGGGCAGAACTTTATCTATGTGCACCTTAACAGGGTCATCAAAAAGTACGATCTGGATATGATCTATATCTCGGGTCCCGGTCACGGAGGAAACTTCATGGTGGCTAACACCTATGTTGAGGGCTCATATTCCGAGGTTTACCCCAACATATCCCGTGATGTTGAGGGCATGAAGAAGCTCTTCAAGCAGTTCAGCTTCCCCGGCGGTATTTCATCGCACGTTGCCCCCGAGACCCCCGGTTC
>ERZ842401.2848-NODE-2848-length-22370-cov-5.505131_pt1 | contig 22370 bp, 20 predicted proteins | sample MGYA00521270_ERZ842401 | MGnify/ENA primary metagenome ERZ842401 (study PRJEB31892, sample SAMEA3878208) | bioreactor metagenome | biome: Moose rumen | place: Sweden | collected 2011-10 | study: EMG produced TPA metagenomics assembly of the PRJEB12797 data set...
TTTCCCTACACGACGCTCTTCCGATCTGTGTTTATATGAACAAAAATGTAAAATTTATTTTTTTATTATTGTTTATATTTACTTTTATATCTACTAATGTGTTTGCCAAGGAAGTTGACATAAAAGTTACAGATATAAAAATAGTAGATAAAAGTGATAATGTTATAGCTGATGATCCTATTATTAGTGATGATGATGTCAATTTAAGCGCAACATTTAATGAAAAAGATGATTTTGTTACTTATGAATTAACAATAAAAAATACTGATAGTTTAAAATGGAAAATACAAAGTATAACTGATAATAATGAATTAGATAATTTAAAGATAGATTATGATTATGAAGATAATTATATAGATAAAAATGGTACATCTAAAGTAAAGATTAAACTTACATATAAAGATAAATTAATTAATACTGAAAGTATAAATATAAGTAGTATTGCTATTACTTTAGATTTACTAAATGAGAGTGGAAAAGAAAGTAATATTGTGATAAATAATCCAATTACTCATGATGGCATTTTAAAATATTTAGTTTTACTTATTATTTCTGTTACTGCTTTAATATGTAAAAAGACAAGAAAGAGATTTAAAAAATTAAAAGTAGGTAATTTTCTTATTTTAATTGCAATAATAATGTCTCCATTTATGATTTTTGCCGAAGAAAAAATTAGTTTAAATCTAAATGTGCAAAACATTGTTTTAAAGAGTGAAATGTTATCATATAATGTAGTGTTTAATAGTAATGGTGGTAGTGAAGTTGATGCTAAAACACTTAAATATTGGGACAAAGTAGGGGATTTACCTACTACGACAAGATCCGGTTATGAATTTGATGGTTGGTATCAAGATTTAGATTTTACTATAGAGGTTACTAATGAAACTGTTATAACAGGAGACGCAACTTTTTATGCTAAATGGAATAAAGTTCCATTTGTTACTGTTTTTTCACACGAAGGAGCTTGTACATTCAATGGGGCAAATGGTGTGATAACTGGTAGCGAATGCTCTGATTATGCTGGGCAGAAGTATATTGACACTGGTGTATATTTATATAATGATGAAAATCATTTAAAAGATTATGAGATTTATTTTGAAATAGATGAATTTGATAAAGATAATCAGGATGGTACTGATAAACCTACTTTTTTTAGTACAAAATATGAAACTAATAATGATGTAATTGTTCCAGGAGTTGTAGTTAGGGAAAAAAGTGGTTCTATAGAAATTAGTGAATCGGTTAATGGTTCAGCTAAAACTTCTTCAATGGTAGCAAGTAATGTTAAAACTATTAAAATAGTTAGAAAAGATAATAAAACTTATTATAGCTTTAATGATGCTACGCTTTCTGAATTATGTGATTTAACTGGTTTTGATGAAACATTTGATTTACCTGCTGTTTTTGGAGCTGCGCTAAATAGGGATGGTACTCCATTTAGATATATTAAAGCAACAGTTTCAAATATGTATATAAAATTAGGAGAGTATGCAGATGATGATTTTTATACTATTACATTTAATCCAAACGGAGGAACTGTTGGTTCTGCTACAAAGCTTGTAAAAAGTAATGAAAAATTAGGGAATCTTCCATCAGCTAGTCTAACTAATTATTATCTTGATGGATGGTATACTACTATTGATGGTGGAGAAAAAATTATTTCTGATTTAATTCCTAATAATAATGTTACATATTATGCGCATTGGAAAAAATCTTTTGAAGCAGCAATACTTGAAAATGAAAAATTAATATTTAATTTAGGTACTACAAAGAAAATAAATATTACAAATGAATCAGAGATAGAAGAGGAATATACATTTACATCCGGTGACACAAATATTGCAACTGTTGATAATTTAGGAAATGTATCAGGTATATCTGAAGGTGAAACAACTGTTACTGTAAAAGGTAAAAAATCTGGTAAAACTAAGAAGGTTTCAATAAAAATTAATGATGGAAAATCAGTTGTTACATTTGATACTACTGGTGGAAATAGTCTTGATGAATTAATAGTTAATACTAATTCGGCAGTAGGTGAGCTTCCAACTCCTATTAGACCAGAGTATAAATTTGATGGATGGTATGAAGAAATAGATTATATTAATGAAGTTACTTCAAGTACAATTGTTGATGATGATGTAACATATTATGCAAAATGGACTAAAAAAGAGCTTACTACAGTATTCTCTCAAGAGGGTGCATGTAAATTTAATGGAAAAGATGGTGTCATTGAAGGTGAAGAATGTAGTAATTATGCTGGTGAAAAATATATAGATACAGGAATAAGTCTATATAATAGTGAAAATTATAATAAAGATTTTGAAATTACATTTGAAATAGATGAATATGATCCTAATAATCAAGATAGTGGATCTAATCAAATTTTTATGAATTCTAAACTTGAAAATAGTTCAAGTGGTTATCCAGGTATTGTATTTAGAAGAATATCTGCGGATAATTTAGAAATTTCTCAAACTATTCAAAAGGTTAAGGTAAGTAAGAGTATTAAATATTCTGAAGTTAATAAAGTTAGAATATTAAGAGATAATAATATTATTTACTATAGTATTAATAATTCAGAACTTGTAAAACTGCAAGATGTATCAGATTTAGTACAATATTTTGATACTACTGTATGGTTTGGAGCTGCACCTGATTCAAAAGGTAATGCATTTAGATATATAAAAGCTACAATTTCTAATATTAAAATTAAATTAGCTGAATAAAAAATAACATAGTTTTAAATCTATGTTCTTTTTTTAATATATTTCTTGTTTAATTAACTCTAGATTATCTTTCATAATAGAAATATAATCTTGTTTGTCATCTCTTTCTTTATCTGTAATATTATTAATTTTGTGTAATTCAACAACCTCAATGTTATCGTGGTCTTTTATTAAATTATCTATTTTTTCACTATTCTTATCATCTTTAAATTTATAAATATATTTTATTTCACCATCATCTATTAAATCTTCAACTTCACTGTATGTTTTATCTAATGCTTTATCATCTAATATTATAACTTCTAATCCAAACTTTTCTAAATATTTTAAATCGCTACTATTAGCAACTATCTTTTTACTTTTTGCATTTTCAACACTAACTCTATAATCAGCATCAAGTTCTGATAAATTAACTTTTAATTTTTCATAGTTATTTTCAATCTCTTTTTTTAAATAATTACTTGTTATATATTCGTTTAAACCCATTTCAATGTTTTTAGCCATCATTAGTAGATATGAAGGATTTAACCATAACTCTTCCTCACTATTTTCAATTTCAAGTACATAAGAAGTATCAATTATCTTTAAATCATTATTTATATCAAGTAAATCAACTGCTAAAGTTCTTTCTCTTTCTATAAGACCTGTATATATAAATAAATCATCTTTACTTAAATCTTTTTTTCTTTTTGATGTTACTTTATATTTATTTACATTAACACCATCAGGATATACAGAACTTATATTTGCATGCTCTCCATAAATACTAGATAAAACGTATTCGTTTGGATAATTTGTAACAACTATATCGATATCTTCCATATTATCTTTTCTACAACCAGTAGCACATAATAAAATTGTAATTGTTAATAAACATATTAATATTTTCTTTTTCATTTTTTACTTCCTTTCTTTAAAGGTACAGGATCATATCCATGTCCTCCCCAAGGATTACATCTAATAATTCTTTTAATAGCTAAATATGAGCCCCTAATAGAACCAAATCTTTCAATAGCAATTTTAGCATATTCAGAACAAGTAGGTGTATATCTACAAGAGTTATGCCAAGGGCCTGGTATTTTTTGATAGATGTTAATAAAAAATATCAAAACCTTTTTCATAAATCCTCCATGATTACTATTTTACTAAAAAAAAGTTCTTCTTTCAATAAAATTATTTAATTCTTTTCATAATATTAAAAATGATATATAATGTATGTGGTGATTTAAAGTGGATAAGTTGTTTGAAAAATTAAAAATTAAACCAAAAGATGTAAGATTATATGAAACTGCTTTTTCTCATTCTAGTTATGTTAATGAGCATAAAAGAAAAGAAGATTATGAAAGACTTGAATTTTTAGGTGATGCTGTTGTTGATTTAGTAGTTGCTGATTACTTATATTCAAATTTACAAGAGAATGAAGGTAATATGACTAAGTTTAGAGCTAGTTACGTTTGTGAAAATGCACTTTATACTTATTCTACTGATTTAGGTCTTACAGATTATATGAAATTAGGTCATGGTGAACAAAACGAAGAAAAAAGATATACAAAGGCAATAGTTGCTGATATATTTGAAGCTTTAGTTGGTGCTATATATGTTGATTTGGGTTATGCAACTGCTAGAAGAGTTGTTTTAAATATTATAGTTCCATATATTGAAAAACATGCAACTTTCTTTAGTGATTATAAATCTGCACTTCAGGAAGCTGTTCAATCACATAGAAAGAGTGTTGAATATAATCTTTTAAATGAAGAAGGACCTGCTCATGATAAGACTTTTACATTTGAAGTTAGAGTAGATGGTTTTAAATTTGGTGAAGGAACTGCTAAGAGTAAAAAAGAAGCAGAACAAGTAGCTGCTAAGGCTGCACTGGACAAATTAGTTCAATAGTGATATAATTAGTTCTGTTATTTACTTTTAGGAATTATTTATAAAAAACTTTTTTTGACGGTAAAATTTAGTAAGATTGTAATTTTCACTTTATGGAGATATTGTCTTCTTTTTTGTGATTATAATTCTTAAAGTATAAATATTAAGAAAGGATGTAATTATGAGTAAAATAAAAATATTTGGTCTAGGTGGACTAAATGAGAATGGTAAAAATTTATATGTTGTAGAAGTAGATAAAAAAATATTTGTTTTTGATGCAGGTTTAAAATATGATAATGATCATAATTTAGGTATTGATTATATAATTCCAAATTTTGATTATTTAGTTAAAAATGCTAAAAATGTGGTGGGAATATTTTTATCACATGGTCATGACGCTAATGTTGGAGCTGTAAGTGATATATTAAGAGTATTACCAAATATTAAAGTATATGGTACTAGACTAACTTTAGAAATTGTTAGAAGAGATATTGGTGAAGATTATCAAAAATATAATTTAATTGAAATAAAACCACATAATAAAATAAATTTTGGTAAACTTGTAATGTTTCCAATTAGTGTAACTCATTCGATACCAGATGCACTTTTATATGTTCTTTATACTAAAGATGGAGCTATTGTTTATACTGGTGATTATGTATTTGATTCAACTGCTACTGGTCCATATAAAACAGATATTGGTAAACTTGCGTATGTTGGTAAACAAGGTGTTCTTTGTCTTCTTTCAGAATCATTTTATGCAGAAAGAGAAGGACATACTAGTCCTTATAATAGAGCTGGTCAATTTATTAGAGAAGTACTTGAAAAAAGTAATGATAGAGTAATTGCTACTATTTTTCCAGCGCACTTTTATAGAATGCAGGAAATAATTGATGAAGCTATAGGTACTCATCGTAAATTAATTATAATGGGTAAACAACTTCAAGAAATATTTAGTTATGCAAGTCAAAATGGATATATTAAATTAAATAAGAATATAGTTGGTGATTTAAGTAATTTAAATGATAAAAATGCTTTAGTTTTAATTTCTGATGAAAAAGAAAAACCATTCGCTAATCTTAGAAGAATAATTAATGGTTTTGATAAGTATATTAAGATTAAAGAAACTGATACTATTTTTATAACTGAACCTACTTATGATGGTATTGAAAAAATTACTGCTGAAATAATGGATGAAGTTGCAATGTTAGGGGCAGATGCAATTAATTTATCTAGTAAAGATCATCTTTTACATCATGCTTCACAAGAAGACCATATGTTGATGATTAACTTGATGAATCCAAAGTATTATTTTCCTGTAAAGGGTGAATATCGTTATATGCTTGCTAATGCAAAAATAGCAGATGCAGTTGGTATTCCTAAAGAAAACTTAATACTTAAACAAAATGGTGAAGTATGTGAAATAGTTAACGGAAATTTAAATACTAATTGTTTTGATAAAGTAAAAGTTGGAGAAATTTTAATTGATGGTAATAATGGTGAAGATGTAGGTAATTTAGTATTAAAAGATAGAGAAATGCTTGGAGAAAGTGGTATTGTAATTATTAGTGCTACACTTGATAAGCAAACGAAAAAATTAGTGGGAGGTCCTGAAATACTTACTCGTGGATTTATTTTCGTTAAAGATAATCAAGAACTTTTAGAAGAAACAAGAATTATTTCAATGGAAATTATTAATGAAAATGTAAAAGATGCTGTTAAAAGAGTTGATTATAGTAAAATTAAAAATGATGTAAGAGATAAATTAGGACATTTCTTCTATGAAAAAACAGAACTTAATCCAATGATTATTACTGTTATACAAGAAGTTTAAAGCGTAAATTAAATGTATTTACGCTTTTTTTCTTTTGATATATTTAGAATTATTCCAAGCATTATCATATAGGATAAAAGCGAGCTACCTCCATAACTTATGAACGGAAGAGTTATTCCTGTTATTGGGAGTATCCCAAGTGTCATTCCTATATTTTGAATATGTTGAAATATTAAACAGCTGCTTATACCAATTAATATATATTTGTTTTTTAAATTAGTATTTTTTTGAGCTAGTTTTATTATGTAGATATCAAAGTAGGCTATTAAGAATATTAGAAAAATAGTAAGAATGAATCCAAAATTTGATGAATAAACAGCAAATATGAAATCTGTTGATGATTCTGGAAAGTATATAGGAGTTTTATTAAATCCATAACCAAATAATCCACTTGAACCAATTCCTGCTATTGCATTTTCAAGCTGCATTCCAGTACCATTTTTCCATTCAAATATTCTATCAATTCTGTAAAACATTTTTGTACCAAATAAGTTAATAAATGTTTTACTTTTAAAATAGTATATATATGTTGTTGATCCAATTAAACCTAGAGTTAATATCCCAAGTATTACAAACCATCTTAATCTTATATTTGAAGTAATTATCATAGCAAAGTATATAATAAAATACATAATTACTGCACCTGTATCGGGTTCTAAAAAGGTTAAAATAGATGGTATAAGTGTTACAAGAAAAGTCTTTGTTAAAAGTACAAAGTCATCCTTTAAGGTTGGTGATTTATGTTTTATATGATGTTTTTCTATTATTATTGATAGTAATAACATTAATGATATTTTCATAAATTCACTTGGTTGAAAACTACCTATTTTAGGGATAGTAAACCAACATTTACTACCATTAATTGGTGCTGCAAAAAATAGAAGAAATAGTAATAATAAATTTCCTGTTATATAAATAATAACTCCGTATTTATAAATATTTTTATTTTCTAATTTTACTATTCCTATTACTATTATTATCCCAACAAGATACCAGATTGTTTGCTTTATAACTAAGTTTCCTAGTGAACTAGATGTATATATTGATGCACTTTTTATACACAAAAGACTTATCATAAAGAATATAAGTATTGGTATTAAAATATTTAGATCAAATGCTTTTCTTTTTATCATATATTCATCTCCTATAATTATTATGTAAAAATAATGAAAAAAATAATCATTAATAACATAAAATTTATAGAGGTGAGAAAGTGAATAAACTACCTAAAATATTTCATAATAAAATTAATAATGATATTTCAAATAATAGAGAGTATGTTGTTGCTGTTAAAAATGATGAAAAAAGAAATATAGATTTTATAAACTCTTTATTTAGTGAAGAAGGATTTATATTTAATAAACCATTAATAATAAAAACTAATAATTATATATTTGATACAGCGATTGTAAAAAAAGATAACAATTATATTTATACTCTTACTGATGATATAATTGATATTAATGATATAGTATCAATAGAGAGAAAATAATTGATTTTTTAATTATTTTGTGGTATAATACAACTTAGAAAGGGAGTAGTTCCACTTAATAGTGCAATAACTCAACAATAATCGATATTAAAAATAATATCTGGGTTATTTATAAAGAACAAGACTTTTATATTTAGATATAAGAGTCTTTTTATATTTTCAGGACTCTTATAGAGGAGGGTTTTATGAAAATAAAGAATTTAAAAATATTTAAAGGAGTTAAATCTAAATTATGTGCATTATCTCTAGCAAGTACAATGCTTGCTACTGGATGTGGTTTATCTACAAGTACTGATTATCAATTTGATTCATCTGATACAAAAGTATTTGGAGTAGGAGAACATATTATTTCTGTAGAGATAGATAATCCAACTAAAGAAAACATGCAATATGATTATCATGAAGGGTATAAGGTAGTTGGTATTTCTACTACTTCATATGGACAATATGGAAATTATTTTGGACATGCTTGTCTATTGTTTCAAAATGAATATCCTGTTAAATGCATTCCTACAAGAAAAAATGAAAATGGAGAACTTGTTTATGGAGATTTTGGTAGCCCAATAAATTTTGTTCAATCTGAATTAAAAGAGAGTACTTCATCAAAAGAATTTGAAGTAGGAGAACATATTATTTCTATTCCATTTGAAGACTTTGAAAGTGGTGATCAATATGAATCTTATGATGGTTATGAAGTTGTAGGTATTGCAATGTCTTCTTATGGTAAATATTCTGAATATGATGGTGGAGGATGTATTCTATATGTAAATACTGAACCAGTTACCTGTGTAAAAGAAAAAGATGAAAATGGTAATGTTTCTTATCCATCAATCGGAATTGTAGTAGAAAAAGATAAAGTAAAAACTAAAGAATAATTCTTTAGTTTTTCTTATCTTGCTTAATTATATCTATTGTTTTATAATTATGTTAGAGGAGGAGTAATGATGATTGAAGCTTATAAGAAATTCTGGTTAAACTATACTAATTTTAGTGGACGTAGTACTAGAAGTGATTATTGGTGGGTTATTTTATGTAATTTCTTAATTGGATTCATTATTGGTTTTATATGTGGATTATTACAATTGGATCAAAATGTTTCATTAGCTATTTCAAGCATTTATTCACTTGCTGCACTAATACCAGGAATAGCACTTGTTATTAGAAGATTACATGATATTAACAAATCAGGATGGTATTATTTTATGGCATTAATACCACTTGCAGGACCAATTATTTTTCTTGTTTATATGTTAACTGATAGTGTTAATGAAAACAATCAATATGGTGAAAGAGCTTAATAGCTCTTTTTTCTTTTCTTATTAAGTTGATTAAAATAATTAAAAATGTTAGAATTAAAATTGGATGGTGAAAGTTGTGAATAAGGAATTATTAGTAATAAGTGCAGTTTGGTGTCCATCTTGTTTGGTATTAAATAAGCATTTAAATAAAATAGAAAAAGATTTTGATATTAAAATATCAAAACTTGATTTTGATCTTGATGAAGAAGAAGTATCAAAATATAATGTTGGAGAAAAACTTCCTGTTTTAATACTTTTAGATAAAGAAGGAAATGAAATAAATAGAACTATTGGAGAAAAAAATTATAATGATATAGTTTTATTTATTAAGGAGAATTAATTATGAAGAAGAAGTTAATTATATTTATTACTATTTTAGCATTATTTTTTCCTTTAAATATTTTTGCTCTTAGTAAGAGCTATCAAGATGTAGTAAGTGAAATTACTGGAACTGAAGTAGAAGAAGGAAAAGTAAATTTTTATTTATTTAGAGGTGAAGGATGTCCTCATTGTAGAGATGAAGAAGCTTGGCTTAGAAACATAAAAGAGGATTATAAAGACTATGTTAATTTTTATGATTTTGAAGTTTGGTATGATGAGAATAATGCTAAGATGATGGATCAAGTTAAAGAGAAACTTGGAGTTACTCAAAAAGGTGTTCCTTTTACTGTAATAGGTGATGATTATTTTGTCGGATATAGTGATTCTTACTCAGAACTTATGGAAAAAACTCTTAAAGAATATATAGGTAATGATGCTAAGAAAAAGATAGAAATGAATGAAGTTACAATTCCAATATTAGGTAAAATTAATATGAAGCATACTTCTATTGTACTTATTTCAATTGTTCTTGGTTTTATAGATGGATTTAATCCTTGTGCTATGTGGATATTATTATTCTTAATAAACATGTTATTTGGAATGAAAAATAAGAAGAAAGCATGGCTTTTAGGTATTATGTTCCTATTTACATCAGGATTTGTTTATTTCTTATCAATGCTTGGTATTAATTTTGTAATTGGGGCACTTTCTATTAAATATTTAAAACTTGCTATAAGTATATTTATACTTGTAATGGGAATCTTAGGTTTTAGAAAATATCTAACAATTAGAAAAGAAGAGGCTGGATGTACTGTAGTTGACGCTAAGAAAAGAAAAGGTTTAATGGCTAAAATGAAAAAGATTATTAATAGTAAAAGTTTTCTTTTTGCTTTAATTGGTATAATGACTTTGGCTGTTAGTGTTAATTTAATTGAACTTGCTTGTTCATTGGGATTTCCTATGATATTTAATGAAATACTTACTATTAATAATGTAAAAGGTATAGCTAAAATAGTATATTTATTAATATATATATTCTTTTACATGATTGATGATATGTTTGTATTTACAGTTTCTATGGCAACTCTTCAAGCAACTGGAGTTACAAATAAGTATAATAAGCTTTGCACATTAGTTAGTTCAATTATAATGATTATTATGGGTTTACTATTAATAATAAAACCTGAATGGTTAATGTTAAATTTTTAAAAGAGAGTATTCTCTTTTTTTTTTATTGTTTTTGATTTATAATAATTATTGGTGAATGATATGAGTAAAAAATTAAAAATAAGACATTATGTTACTATTTCTTGTATTTTAATTTTTTTGGTGATAGCTATTTTTGTGGTAAAAAAAGATTCATTATATATAGATAGATTAGGGTACAATTTTGTTTCTTCTTTTATATCTGATTTTAGAACTCCTATAGTAAGGTTTATTACGTATTTAGGAGGAGCACAACTTGTTATACCATTATTTGCTATTGTACTTATTGTATTTGTATGTATGGGTAGAAAAAGAGATACTTTACTTCTTGGCTTATGTTTATTCTTTCAAACTCTTTTAAATTATATTCTAAAACATATATTTAGAAGAACTAGGCCATCTGTTTTAAGACTTATTAAACAGGGTGGATATAGTTTTCCTTCTGGTCATACAATGATTAGTAGTGCATTTTATGGATATTTAATGTATATAGTTTATAAAAATGTAAAGAATAAATATTTAAAATGGGGATTAATCATTTTTCTTTCTATTTTAGTATTTATGATTGGATGTAGTAGAATATACTTAGGAGTTCATTATACAAGTGATGTTTTAGCTGGATTTTTTATTTCAATCGCATATTTAATTATTTTTATAGAAATAACTAAAAAATTTAAAAAGTAGAAGTTATGCAAGATTGGCTTCTACTTTTTTTGTTATATATTCTTTTGTTTCATCAAATGTCATATTTAAAACTGTTCCAAATTCATTATATAAATATTTTTCTGCTAAATTAAAATATTTATCATCTTTTTCACTAATTTTTTTATTTTGTTTTTGTCTTTCATTATTTCTAATATACGTCATTTTAATTATGGTAATTAATTCTTCATATGAACCACCATTTAGTAATTCTTTATATGTATTTTCAATAAATCTATCATCAATATTATCAAGTGGTTTGATATTTGGTATTTCATCAATTATTTTTTCTATTTCTTCTTTTGATATAAGGTTTCTCATTAATTTATTATCAATTGGAACTTTTATTATTAATGATTCATCATCAATAGGTGTTAAAATGTAATACTTTATGTTTTTGTCTTCTTTTATATCTCTTATCTTACAGACATCTTTTTTATAAATAATTTTTTCATTTACTTTGTACATAATGTCCTCCGTTTCTTTTTTTTCATTTATATTTTAACAAAAAATATAAATTTTCGTAAGAAAAAAATAAAAAAATAATAGACATTCTTCTATTATTTTTGTTGTATTTTTATTAGTTTTGCGTGTACTACTGTTCTTTCATCATTCTTGTGACAAGTTGATAAAGTTAGAATTTTATCATTTGAATTTAAAGAAGTATTGAAATTATATTCTGATCTATCTTTGATTTTATTTAAAAATGAGTTGTATTTTTCATCGCTTTCAAAATCTATTTTTAAATAGTCACTTGTTTCTTTAATGTTATATACACTAAATATTTGCCATAGTGTATTTTCACTTTCTGTAGATAATTTTATTATGTAATTATTAGTATTATTTAACCATCCATTAGTAAGTATGCTTTCTAATGTACCAAACATTATCTTATCGAGTCTATTGTGCGCATATAAGATAGTATTTTTATTTAAATTATTAATATTATTTCTATAATCAAGAAATACCCAACCAGCACTATTTCTTTCTTTTGTAAAAGAGTGATTTAAATAAAAATCATTATCTTTTGTTTGAACAAAAGGGTAGTTAATATTTGTTCCATTTATTTTTATCCATCCAACTACATCTGAATTTGTTTTCTTTAATTCAGTAAAATCTACATTTATTAAATCCATTTTTATGTAATCCCAATATGGATTTGATTCTTCAATTTCTTCTTGTTCTATAATTACTGTATTTTCATCATCTTTAACTATTTCAGGTTCTTTAAAATCTTCTAAGATTTTTGTTGTTTGTTTTGAATCAATATACCATTTTATTATTTTATATGAACTAAATATTATTGTAGCAATACAAATTAATGTTAATAAATCTAATATTATTTTTTTCTTTTTTTTCATATACTCTCCATTTTAACTTTTTACTTTTGATGCTATAAAGTTATATATTTTTTGATAAGTATCTTTTGTATAATGAACTCCATCTACTGTATCAAAACCATTTGATTTTAGATAAGAGTTTGAATCTAAATATGTAACATTTTTTAAACCGTTTTTCATTTTTGAATTAAAATCATTTATTGTACTATTTTTTACGCTATAACCATTATAACTTTCTTTTACTTCATCTACTGGATTAACTGATAAGTAATACACATCACCTTTTAGCGAAAGAGCTAATGAGTTTATATATGAAATATAATTATTGACATTATATAAATCATTTACACCTAAGTTAATTACAAATGCAGTAGAGTCAGAATCATATGATTTTATTTTACTGTTAGAGTTTTTTAAAAATTTTAATCCTTCACCAGATTTAGCAATGTATGTTGTCTTTGAATTTTCAAACTTGTAGTTACTTTGTCCATAAAATCTTGAATCACCAATAAGAATGACTTTATTATATGTTGAATTTTTGTTACTACTTGAGCTTGAACTATTATTTGAATTATTACTAGATTTACTGCTTGAACTAGAACTATTATTAGAACTTCTACTAGATTTACTGCTTGAACTAGAACTATTATTAGAACTGCTACTGGATTTACTGCTTGAACTAGAACTATTATTTGAATTACTATTATATTTACTACTAGAACTTGAATTTTTATTTGAATTACTGCTTGATTTACTACTAGAACTAGAACTTCCATTTCGATGCTCAGTTGCTACACTTTTTGAAGTTGTGTTTGTACTTGATTTATTTGCATTTGCATAAGTTTTTGATGAGGTATTCCAACATGCTGTTATATTGTATGCAAGTGTTGAGCCGTTTTCTTTAATTCCAACACCTCCATAAGTAGAAATTGTTTCCATAATTGTGTTTATTACAAGAGGTAAGAATGAAATTATAATAGTACTAGCAACAGCAGTACCGACTTTTTTCATTACATTTTTATCTTCTGGATTAAGTACACCTTTAGCAAAGTTAATACTAAGTCCTAGTATTAATAATATAGGAGATACCATTCTAATTATATCGACTGCTCTTTTTCCAATATCAATTATTTTAGCAATTGTATAATCATTACAAATTTGATTTAAAATAAAAAACATAATATCACCACTAAAGATATTTTATCATAATATCAGTGTAATATGTATAAAATATTAAATTTAATGTTTTCAAAAATTTGTTTTTATGTTAAAATTATGTATAGATAGATAGAATAGAGGTGTATTATGGCATATAAACGTAATAATGAAGGAAAATTTGTGGATGAAAATGGAGCAGATGTATTTTCAAATGATATATTTAATCAATTAGTGTCGGGAGAGCATAATTACTTATTTACACCTAATAGTAACTATGTAAATATGCAAATAGAAAAAGTGTTTATTCCTTCTCCAGAGGATGCACGTAAATATGTAGATATTGTTTGTTCAAAATTAATGGATGATAATGGTAGTTTAGCTTCTGATGATAAAGAGAAAGAGTTATACACGAAAGATGTTAAAAGTTTTATGGCAATTGTTAACAAAGTTTGTGATAGTGCACCTGAAGATGTTAAGAATACAATTTTGGGTGGAACATTTGCTACTAAAGATGATGCTGATCCAAAATATCAAGTTCCATTATACTTATGTAGTGAAATTTTAAAAGCAAAATGGAATGCGGAATATCAAAGTAGTCCATCTGAAACATGGGATGATTTTGATACAAGTGATGAGAAAACAGTTGCTACTACTTCAACATTAGGTGAACAAATGGATGTTGTTATTGGTAAGTTAAAAACACTAGATTATGATAAAGATTATTTTAGTGGTGATATGAGTGTTGATTCATCTAATTATGTTGCAGCATGTCAATTTGATTCTACAAACTCTATTGATATATATGCTCAATGTGAGGATAATTCTTGCGATTTATATGCCACTAATGGTCAACAAACATATAACGTTACAATGTTTAATGTTCAAAAACAGGCAGAATTACCTGCAACTGGTGATATTTCACTTCCAACAACTGATATTGCTTTACCAGAAACTACATCAGTTGATACACCAGTTGAAGTTGCTCCAGTTGCCGCAGCTCCAATTGAGACACCGGTTGAAGTTGCTCCAGTTGCTGCAGCTCCAATTGAGACACCGGTTGAGACTTCTCCAGTTGAGACAGTAATTGAAGAAACACCAGTCGAGATACCAGCTGAAACGCCAGTTAATATTATTACTGATTCAAATGATGTTGCTCAAATTACTGATATTTCTCAAGATGGAAATGTTAATGTAGTTCAAGATGTTTTATCACCAAGTATTCCACTTGAAAATGCTGATGTGTTTGCTAATGTTGAGAGTTCTCCAGCTGAATCAGAAATTGCTGGTCAAACAACACCAATTGAAGTATCTTCAACAAATGATAAATATCAAGAATTGTTAAGATTAAGAGAAGAAGCTTTAAAGGCACAAGAAGCTTTAAATAAAGCTCTTGATGAATATATAAATTCACAAAGTTCTATATCAATGGAATCAAGTGAAGAAAAAGAAAATGGTATTAGTTTAGCAGCTTAAAGTTGACATTATTAAAATAATTTATTATAATATTGCTTGAAATTGTTGATGAAGAGAAGTAAAAATTGTTATTTCTTGTAGAGAGTCTATGGTTGGTGAAAATAGATAGAAATACTTTTTTGAATAACACTTCGGAGAGCTTAAAGAAATTAAGTAGAATGAGCCGGTACTTGCCGTTATCAAGTAAAGTGACTATATTTTTATAGTAATTTGGGTGGTACCGCGGAAACTATTCGTCCCTTTTTGGATGAATAGTTTTTTATTTTTTGAAAGGAGAATATTATGGAAACAGAAGTAACAAAAGAAAAACTAAAGGATTATGCTTCAAAATTAATGTTTGATATGGAAGATTCTGAGTATGAAACATTACAAGAAGAATTTAAAATATTACTTAAACAAATGGATATTATTGGTGAAATTCCTAATATTAAAGAAGTTTTACCAATGACTTTTCCGTTTGTAAATAATGATGCAACACTAAGAGAAGATGAAGTAGGAGATTATTTAACAGTTAGTGAGGTACTTGCTAATGCAAAACAAGAAGTAAATGACCAGGTAAAAGTACCTAGAGTAGTAGATGAGGATTAGAGGTGATAACATGTTAAGAGGAAAAAGTATATCTGAATTAAGAGAAGAACTTGATAGTTCCAAAGTAACTCGTGAAGAATTATTTGAAGAAGCAAAAGAGCTTTCTCATAAATTTCAAGATGAATATAACATATATGAAACTATACTTGATAAGTATAAATCTAAAGATAGAGATACTTTAATTAATGGTATTCCTTATGTACTAAAGGATAATTTTTCTACTTCTGGAATTTTAACTACTGGTTCATCAAATATCTTAAAAGATTATGTACCTGTATATGATGCTACTGTTTATAAAAAGTTAAAAAAAGCTGGAGCTGTTTTAGTTGGTAAAACTGTTTTAGATGAACTTGCTATGGGTGGAACAGGAACTACCGGTCATACAGGAGTTGTAAGAAATCCATGGGATAAAACTAGACAAATCGGTGGATCAAGTGCTGGTTCTGCTGCTGCAGTTGCACTTGGAATAGTACCTTTTTCAATTGGTTCTGACACAGGAGACTCAGTTAGAAAGCCGGCATCTCTTGGTGGAATCGTTGGATTTAAGCCCACTTATGGTAGGATTTCTAGATATGGTTTATTTGCTTTTGCATCTAGTTTAGATCATGTTGCTATGTTTTCTCGTAATGTTAAAGATGCTGCTATTGTTACTGATATATTAAAGGGCCAAGATATTAATGATATGACTACTTTAAAAGATGATGGTAAAAAATATGTAGATACTTTAGATAATGATATAAAGGGTAAAAAACTTTTCTATATTAAAGAGATATGTGATAAAGAATTATATAAAGATTTGGATGATGAGGTTTTAAATGAATCTCTTGATAAATTTAGTGAACTTATAGATAAAGTTAAATCTTTAGGTGTTGAAGTAGAAGAGGTTTCGTTTGATAAAAAGTTACTTCAATCTATATATCCTATATATATGTGTATTAGTTGTGCTGAAGCTACAAGTAATAATGCAAACTTAACTGGTATTCAATTTGGTCCAAGAATAAATGGTGCTAATATTGATGAGTTAATGTTTAATGCTAGAACTGAAGGCTTTTCAGAATTTATTAAAAGACGTTTTGTAATAGGTAGTTATGTTCTTCAAAAAGAAAATCAGGAAAGATTATTCTTGAATGCACAAAGAATTAGAAGAATGATTGTTGATAAAATGACAGAATTATTTAAGGAATATGATGGAATGATTTTACCAGCAAGTGGTGGAATTGCACCTAAATTTGATAATACTTCTGAAAATGTTGCAAATGATAAACTTTCTGATAGATATTTAATTCTTGAAAATCATTTAGCAATAGGTAATTTTGGTGGATTTCCATCAATTACTATTCCATACTGCTTTGTAAATGATATGCCTATAGGAGTTAATATTACAGGTGGAATTAAAACTGATGATGTAGTTTTAAATATTGCAAATAAAGTTGAAGAATTAACAGGATTAAAAAATGTTTATAGTAAGGTAGGTGAAGAATAATGTATAAAGTTACAATTGGACTTGAAGTTCACTGTGAGCTTGAGTCAAATACTAAAAACTTTTCACCGGCACCAAATGGATATACAAACTTTCCAAATGAACATGTAGCAACAGTTGATTTAGGTCTTCCTGGGATACTTCCAGTACCAAATAAATTTGCTTGTCGTCAAGCACTTCTTACTGCTCAAGCATTAAATTGTGAAAATCCAAATGAAGTTATTTTTGACAGAAAAAATTACTTTTATGCAGATCTTCCTAAAGGATATCAAATAACTCAAAATACTAAACCAATGGGTATTAATGGTTATTTAGATATTATGGTTGATGGAAAAATTAAAAGAGTAGATATTCATGATTTACACTTAGAAGAAGATACTGCTTCACTTGATCATAATACTGGATATTCTTTAATAGATTATAACAGAAGTGGAGTACCACTTATGGAAATAGTTACTGAACCTTGTATGCATTCTGCAGATGAAGCTGTAACATTCCTTGAAGATTTAAGAGATGTATTCTTATATTTAGGAGTTTCAGAAGCTAGAAGTGATAAAGGTGAAATGAGATGTGATGTTAATATTTCACTTAATAAAGAAGGAGATTCTCTTCTTGGTACTAAAGTTGAAATGAAAAACATCAATGCATTCTACAATGTTAGAGCTGCTATTGAATATGAAATTAAAAGACAAAGTGAACTTTTAGATAAAGGTGAAAAAGTAGTTCAAGAAACAAGAAGAATTGCTGATGATGGAAAAACTTATCCAATGAGAAAGAAAGTTGATGCAATAGATTATAAATATTTTATTGAACCTAATATTCCATCAACACCACTTTCTAAGGAATACTTAGATGAAATTAGAAGTACACTTCCAGTTTTAAAATTAGATAGATATTTAAAATATATAGAACTAGGATTAACTGATGAAGATGCAAAAACACTTTCTAAAAATAGAAAGGTTTCAGATTATTTTGAAGAAGTTATAAAAAAAAGTGACGTTTCAGTTGCTACTCAATTTATGACTACAGCAATTCTATCTACATTAAATAAATTAGAAATAGATATTGATGAATTATTTATTAAGCCAGATATGCTTTCTGTTTTAGTAGATAAAGTTAAAAATAATGAAATGAGTTTAGATCAAGCTAAAAAACTATTATATAAGGCAATAGACGAGAAAAAAGATCCTAGAGAATTAATAGAAAAAGAAAATTTACATCAAATAAATGATGACGAAGAACTTACAAAAATAATAAATGATTTAATGGATAATAATCCTGAACAAATGAGACAATATATAGAAGAAGATAATAAAGCTATTGTAAACTTCTTTATAGGTCAAACAATGAAAACTACAAATAGACAGGCTAATCCAAATAAATCACTTGAAATAATTAAAAGAGAACTTGAAAGGAGAAAAAACGATGGCAAATAAATATAGAAATCATTATATTAATGAATTAAATGAACAAGTAGGTAAAGAAGTTAGAGTTGCTGGATTTGTTGAAAATATTAGAGATCATGGTGGAGTAATATTTGTTGATGTTAGAGATTTTACAGGTGTTATTCAAGTAGTTTCAAATGATGATAGTATTTTTGATGGAATAACTCGTGAATCTAGTATTACTATTTTAGGTACTATTAGAGAAAGAAATGAAGATGATTACAATGATAAAATTGAAACTGGAAAAATTGAACTTTTAGTTAGTAGTTTAGAAGTATTAGGAAAGGCTAAAAATGTTCTTCCTTTTGAAGTACAGACTTCAACTAATGTTAGTGAAGATGTTAGACTTAAATATAGATATTTAGATATGAGAAATACTAAAGTTTTAAATAATATTTTATTTAGAACAAAAGTATATGATTTTATGAGAAGTCTAATGAAAGAAGATGGGTTTACTGAAATACAAACTCCAATTCTTACAGCTTCTTCTCCAGAAGGAGCAAGAGACTTTATTGTACCAAGTCGTAAATTTCATGGTAAATTTTATGCACTTCCTCAAGCTCCTCAACAATTTAAACAACTTTTAATGTGTGGTGGAATTGATAAATATTTCCAAATTGCTCCTTGTTTTAGAGATGAAGATGCAAGAAGTGATCGTGTTTATGGAGAATTCTATCAATTAGATTTTGAAATGGCTTTTGCTGAAGAAGATGATGTAATTAAAGTTGGAGAAAAAATATTTAGTGAAGTATTTAAGAAATTTGGAAGTGGTAAAAAAGTAAGTAGTGCTCCATTTGAAAGAATTTCTTATAGAGAATCAATGAGAAGATTTGGTACTGATAAACCAGATTTAAGAAACCCTTTAGAACTAATAGATTTAACTGATGTATTTGAAGAAACTACATTTAGACCATTTAAAGGAGTTACAGTACTTGGTATTACAGTAGATGATATTGCATCTAAATCAAATTCTTGGTTTAATGAATTAGTTGATTATGCTAAAACTATTGGTATGCCTGGAATTGGTTACTTTAAAGTAAATGATGATATGAGTTTTGCTGGACCTATTGATAAATTCTTGTCTGAAGAGGAAAGAGAAGATTTAATTGAAGTAGGTAAACTTAAACCAGGAAGTGTAATATTCTTCATTGCTGATAGATCTAATGCATATGATTATGCTTCTAAGATTCGTGATGAATTAGGAAGAAAACTAGATTTAATAGATAAAAATGAATTTAGATTCTGTATTATTAATGACTTCCCAATGTATGAATTTTCTAAAGAAGAAGATAAATATATATTTATGCATAATCCATTCTCTATGCCAATAGGTGGACTTGATGCATTTAAGAAAGATCCAGAAGATATACTTGCTTACCAATTTGATTTTGTATGTAATGGTATTGAAATGGCAAGTGGTGCTGTTAGAAATCATGATATTGAAATCATGAAGAAAGCATTTGATGTTGTTGGATATGATGAATCAGAAATAGAAAAAAGATTTAAAGCTTTATATGAAGCATTTAAATATGGAGCACCACCACATGCTGGAATGGCTCCTGGTATTGATAGAATGCTTATGCTTCTACTTGATCAAGATTCTATTCGTGAAACTATTGCTTTCCCACTTAATGCAAACGGTGGAGATAACTTAATGCAAGCACCAAGTGAAATTACTGAAATGCAGTTAAGAGAAGCACATATTAAAGTTAGAGATAAATAATAAAGTATTTGATAAAAGAAATAATCTATGATATTATGTATATAGATGAGGTAATTCTCATAAAATAAAAAAGGATACGTTTGATTTGGGACCAAGCGTAATCCTTGTTTGGATTCATCTGAAAAGAGCTAATGCTTAATTCAGATGTTTTTTTATCTAATAATTAGTAGAATTACTATTACTAGTAAAAGTAGTATTATTAAAAATAGAGGATATTCTCTTTTTGTCATAGTACCACGGCCTTTCTTATTAAGTTCAACCGAACCTAAAGAAAGGAAAACACCTGATGTATTTCAAACGTATCCAAGTACATATAATAACAAATGTTCAATTTACAACCAAGCGTTTTCATGAAAAATTTGAAAAATGATATGCATATGATATAATAGTTAAAGCTTAAAGGGGAATGTGAAATGAAAATAAATATTAAACAAGTAGGAGATATACATTTTAATGATGCTTTTTCAAAAGAAAAATTATATAAGCTTGAAAACGTATTATTTAGTGATAAAACAGATTATATTATATTTACTGGCGATATTATTGATTCTTGTGATGTAGTTAAAGATAAAAACCTAAGAAAAGTTTTAGTTAATTGGTTTAAAGAATTAAGTGAAAAGACTCATATAATTATTGAACTAGGTAATCATGATATTTCTAAATCTTATGATAATAGAAAAAGTTGGACTAGTGAATATGAGATGAGTTTTTGGGAAGAAATATCTAAAATTAATGGTATTACTTTTTTACCTAATGATAATTTTTATAAAGATAAAAATATTTATGTAACTGGTATTAATCCTTCACTTTATTATTATGAGAATAAAAATCTAAAAGAAAGTAAAAATGATATTATATATACTTTGAAACATGATAATAAATATTATGGTCATTTGGATTCTGGTAAACTTAATATATTTGTTTGTCATTCACCGGTTCATATGTCTGATAGTGAAATTTTAAAATATATAAATGAATTTGATTTAATTTTATCAGGTCACATGCATAATGGATTAGTACTTCCTTTTATGGAAAAAATATTTCCAAAGAATAGGGGAATTATAAGTCCGTTAAAAAAAGCTTTTCCTGATAATGCAAGAGGGATAAAGGATATTAAAATTAATAATAAAACAATAAAACTAGTAATTACTGGAGGAGTTACTAAGTTTGCTGCAAGTCACGGTTTTGTAAAAAAATTAAATAAACTTTATCCAAGTGTTATTGAAGAAATAATTTATGATACAATTGATAAAAGTATAAAAGTAAAAAATTTAAATTTATAAGAAATCAGTGTAAATATCTTAAACATTGATTTTTTTTCTTTTTTGTGATATAATTAGCACATATTTTGGGGGTTAATATGTTAAATTTAAAGAATTTAAAAAATCTAAAAATAAGATTTTTACCGTTTTTAGTTGCAGGAACAATGTCATTTTCACTTGCTTCTTGTGTGAGTCAAGAAAATGATAAAGTAGAGTTAGATAGCGCAAATGATAAAGTTGTAGAAACTCTATATGAAGAAGAAAAAGAAGAGGAAAATGAATATCAAAAGTTTATTGATTATAACAATTCGATAGAACCAGATTATAATCATAATGAGTTTTATCCAACAATTGAAGATGTAAAAAAGCAAGATAACTTTTTTCATAATGATAACGAATGCACATATGAATTTGATGGAAATGTAGATGGTTTAGTTTTTGATATTATTG
>ERZ842401.2849-NODE-2849-length-22357-cov-9.265761_pt1 | contig 22357 bp, 20 predicted proteins | sample MGYA00521270_ERZ842401 | MGnify/ENA primary metagenome ERZ842401 (study PRJEB31892, sample SAMEA3878208) | bioreactor metagenome | biome: Moose rumen | place: Sweden | collected 2011-10 | study: EMG produced TPA metagenomics assembly of the PRJEB12797 data set...
TCTTCAGCCTTCGACGCTTCAACTTCAATAGTCTCATTCTTCGTGAACTACCCAAGCCTAACAGAGTGCTACTCTATCGACCATTGTGTGCTGGTTATGTATTTTGATTTGACGTGCTCTTAATTTATATCTCACTCGGTAATGTATATACACCTTTTTTTTATAAAAACATTAAATAAGCTAATCGGTCGATCATGTCTGAGCAAGACAAAAAGAAATTGACACTAACAAAAGTTCTCTCAACCTTTAATAATTAGCCGACTCGATAAAGAGTCTTGATGTGCAAATATTATTCATTCATGTAAAGAATCTATTTTGGGGATTTCACTTATTATTAGTCTATTTGCCTTTTCTGAAATAAAGCGATAATCCCTACGATACCTTGAGTTATATCAGAATGCTATGAACAGCTAGAAATACCTAAAAGGATAATTCATAGCTCACATTCATAATCTCCCTCGCAATTCTTAAAGCCTGCAAGTTTTCCTTAATATCATGAACCCGGAGAATACTCACACGCCCAGATAACAATGCCGTAACCGCTAATGTCCCCGCAAAATTCTCCGGCCCCGTTAACCTCTTCCGTGAATGACCGACTAAAACAGGAAGCCCGAAAACTTTCAAGCTCTCAATATTCTTTATCAGCGCAAAATTTTCATCAACATTTTTCCCGAAACCTAATCCCGGATCTATTATTATTTGCTGAACTCCTGAAAGCCTTAACGTCTCAAGTTTTCCCGCAAAATATTCATTCACGCTTCCTAATGGCTCGTCATCGGTCTTGAAGTGTGAAAGAACGTAAGGAATATTCAACTCGCTTATTACCTCCGGCATTCCTTCAGTGAAAACAAAGCCGCTGATGTCGTTAATAATGTCCGCTCCTTCATTGGCTGAAATCCTCGCAACTTCAGGCTTGTAAGTATCGACGGAAATTATTACATCCGGAAATTCTCGACGCAAAAGTCTTAAGCCAGGCAATAATCTTTCGAGTTCCTCGTTCTCCGTAATTTTCGTTGAACCAGGACGAGTTGATTCTGCTCCAACATCAAGAACAGCAGCACCTTCGGACAAAAACTTTTCGGCTTTGCTCAAAATTTCACTCTCATTAACTCGGCTTCCAGCGTAAAAAGAATCTGGAGTAAGATTGATTATCGCCATTAACTTTGTGTGTTCATTCAAGATTAATTTATGGCCGGTCGGTGAAATTATTTTCCATTCATGAAGATTTATATTATGAAGAACTCGTGATAACTCCTCGCGAAAGTCTTTAATGCCCCATATGTCCATAGCTTTAATTTTTTCTCGCAAACTCCGTAACTGTGAAACCGTCGCCATCAACAAAATATCGCTCGTCTCAGTTTTTCCGTCAATTACATGCTTGGTTACAATCACGTCTCCTCCTCGCGCAAGTAATTCCTGCTTAAGAAATCCTGCCGCCCGATAATCTATATTCTCAGCGTAAAAGTGTAAAACTCTCGATTTCGGAACAAGATAGGCCAATGCTCGCGGATCCGTCTTTATTCTCTCGCAAACTTTTTTCACGTCATTATCATTCTCAATATTCAATGGGTAAATCAAAATTTCTCCACTCCTTAAGCATAATATCATTTCAGCAATCTTAACATTTCTTCATAAAGTTTTCGTAAAATTTTTACGTAAATATTATATCTTGGAAGTCAAAAAAGTTTATCTTGCGTGTAAAGTCTCTAATATAGATTTTAAGTGTGTAATTATTTTTCCGTGATACAATCTGAATACATCAAAATTTATTGAAAGGAGTTTCTTCCCTCATGAGAATATTATTTATCGCGCTGATTATTTTTATCGCCATGCCTTCAGGTTTAGCACTAGCCGTAATCCCCCCGCTTTTGCCTATGGAAGATTTCTTCAAGAACCCAGACACAGCCGCTTTCTCAATCTCACCTGACGGAACACGTTTAGCCTTCGCCAAGCCTTGGGAGCATCGCATGAATGTATATGTCCGGGAAATTGCAACAGGGAACGAAAAGCGCATAACTTCAGCAACTGAACGAGATATAGCCGGATTTTTCTGGAAGGGCAATGATAGAATTGTTTTCGCTCAAGATACTGGCGGAGATGAGAATTTTCACGTATACATTACTGACATAAAAGGTTCAGAAGCTAGAGACTTGACACCGTTTGAGAAAGTTCGTGCTGGAATTCTTGATGACTTAGAGGACGATCCAGTTCACATGTTAATCAACATGAATAGAATTAATCCGGAAGTTTTTGACGTTTACAGGTGCAATATTGACACAGGAGAGCTTGAGCTTATCGCCAAAAATCCTGGAAATATTACCGGTTGGATGACTGACCATGACGGAAAATTGCGCGTTGCTTTCGAGACTGACGGAGTTAACATGAGCTTTCTTTATCGCACGACAGAGGCTGAACCGTTCAGAAAATTACTCACAACGAGTTTTAAGGAAACTTTTTCGCCCGCTTTATTCTCTTATGATAACAAGTTAATGTATGTAGTCTCGAATTTAAGCCGAGATAAGGACGCAATTTATACGTTTGACCCGGAAGAGAACAAGACGCTTGATTTAATCTTTGAGCATCCTGAAGTTGACGTTGGAGGAATTATGCATTCCAAGAAGCGCAAGATTATCACGGGAGTAGCTTACACGACGGAAAAACGGCATTATAAATTTTTTGACGCTGACAGAGAAGAATTACAGAAGTCCATTGAAGAATTTTTCCCGAATTATGAAGTTGCTGTTGTTGACATGGACGATGACGAACGACGAGTGATTGTCCGAACTTACAGCGACAGGACCAGAGGGAATTATTATCTCTATGACAGAAAAGATAATTCGATGTCGAAACTTGCTGAGTTATCCCCTTGGCTCAAAGAGGAACAAATGGCTCCGATGATGCCGATAAAATTCATAGCACGCGACGGCTTGAAGATTAACGGTTATATCACGCTTCCTGTTGGAGTTTCAGCGAGCAATCTTCCTTTAGTCGTAATTCCTCACGGCGGTCCAAGTGCACGCGACGGCTGGGGGTTTGACTCTGAGGCTCAATTTTTAGCGAACAGGGGAATTGCAGTTTTACAGGTGAATTATCGAGGCTCAACCGGTTACGGCAAAGAATTTTGGCAGGCGGGCTTCAAGCAATGGGGATTGAAGATGCAAGATGACGTTACTGACGGAGTATTATGGGCAGTCGAGCAGGGAATTGCGGATAAGTCAAGGCTTGCGATTTACGGAGGAAGTTACGGAGGTTATGCAGCATTGGCCGGAGCCGCGTTCACTCCAGATTTATACGCTTGTGCTGTAAGTTACGTTGGACCGTCGAATATTTTTACATTGCTTGAGAGTATTCCGCCTTATTGGGAGCCGTTTAGAGACATGGAATATGAGATGATTGGGGATCCGTCTAAGGATAAAGAACTGCTTGAAGCTGTCTCGCCCGTGTTTCATGCTGAGAATATAAAAATCCCTTTATTCGTTGCACAGGGAGCTAATGATGTTCGTGTGAATAAGGCCGAATCAGACCAGATTGTTGAAGCTGTCAAGAAGACGGGTAAAGATGTCGTCTACATGGTTAAAGATAACGAGGGGCATGGGTTCCATAATGAGGAGAACAGGTTTGATTTTTACCGTGAACTCGAAGCATTCTTAAAGAAACATTTAGGCTCAAGATAAGATGTGAAGAAAAATTTTCAGCCGGCAGGTCTTGCGATAACGTAAGGCCTGTTTTTTTTCGCGTATAATTCTCATAAATTTTACTCAAAGGATGTTAAATGTGAAGACTAAGAAGAAAATCTTAATGCTCGGCAATGGTTATCCCTCAATTTTTGCTCACAGAAAAGAACTCGTTGAAGCTCTCATTGATGCCGGTCATGAACTCGTTATCTCTTTCCCTGACAGTTTTATGGGAAATGGTGAAGAAGTCTGCGAACAATACGGCTGTAAGTTCGTCGATATTCCCATAAGCCGAAGAAATACGCGCATTCATGAGGATATTATTTTACTCAGGAGATATTACAAGTTAATTCATGATGAGAAGCCTGATGCTGTGTTAGCTTACACGGTTAAATGCGATGTTTACGGGGGAATTGCGGCTGCTTTAAACAAAGTTCCGTTTATGCCGAATATTACGGGTTTAGGCAAGGGCTTAGCTGAGCCTGGAATTATCCAGAAAATTTTGATTGGCTTATACAAAATTGCAATGAAGAGAGCTCATGTTGTATTTTTCCAGAGCGAGCATGATAAAAACTTTTTCGTCCAGCATAAAATAAAATTCCCGCGTTGTATCGTTCTTCCTGGATCTGGCGTAAATCTCACGAAGTATAAGCCTCTTGATTATCCTGACACAAAGCCCGCAATCTTCTTGTTCAACTCGCGAATTATGAGACCTAAGGGGATTGATGAGTTTCTTGAAGCCGCAAAGTTTATCAGGAAAAAATATCCAGATGTAGAGTTTCATGTATGTGGTTACTGCGAGAAATACGGTATGGGAAAAGATAATTACATCAGCATAATTGCGCGAGAAGAAGCACGAGACAATATAATTTATCACAACTTTGTGAACGACATGAACGAGTATTATAAATCCGCAGGCTGTGTTGTCCTTCCGAGTTATCATCCTGAGGGTGTCGCTAATGTCTTGCTTGAAGCGGCGGCGTGTGCGAGGCCGATTATAACGTCTAATCATCCCGGATGCCGTGAGACCATTGACGATGGAGTTACGGGTTTTCTTGTTGAGAAAAAGAATGCTGAAGATTTGATTGCTAAGATTGAGAAATTTTTAGCGTTGACTTACGAACAGCGTAGAGATATGGGACTAAAGGGCCGTGCGAAAGTTGAGAGGGAATTTGACAGGCAGAAAGTCATTGACGCTTACATGAACGAAATCAACTCACTGTAATAATTATAATTGATATGCATAGCTTCCTATGTTAAAATTCGTGCAAATAATTAGATAGGAGGCTATGTATTGAGACTAATAACGTTTGAGGAACATTTTACACATTCATGAATAACGTTGACAAAATCGCGATATTAATAAAGAAATTAAGCCTCGAGATTGATAAACTCTCTAATCCCATTCTTGAGCCTTATGATCTCACTCATTCGCAGTTCAAAGTACTCAAATATTTATTGGTTAATCCCGAAAACTCCGTGCGTCAGGTTGATATTGAGCATTATTTTTCGATGACTAATCCGACAGTAACGGGCCTTGTCAATAATCTTGAGAAGAAGGGAATGCTTGAGCGCAAAGTTAATCCCAATGATAATAGAAGCAAAATTTTATCGCCGACACAAAAAACTATTGACATGAAAGACTTGCTTTATTCTCTGGGTGAGGAGCTTGAAGCAAAATTGACGGACGTATTGAGTTCTGATGAAAAACAGGAGCTTTTGAGGCTTCTGAAGAAATTATTGCATTAAAAGGGGGAATTTTACATGAATATTAACAGGTTAGGGCTTGGCTGTATGGGGATGAACTTACGGCGAAATCCTGAGAGGTCAATTTTAACAATTCATGCGGCTCTTAACTCTGGAATAACTTTCTTCAACACCGGCAATTTCTACCAGAACGGCGAAAGTGAAATGCTTCTTGGTCAGGCCTTAAAGGGAATTTCGCGCGAGAGATTTTTTGTCTCTGTCAAGTTCGGCCTATTGTTTGAGCCTTCAGGAAAACCTTACGGGCTTGACGTTCATCCTCATCACATTAAGGCTCAGTTGACGTATTCGCTTCATCGTCTGGGGCTTGACTACGTAGATTTATATCAGCCTTCACGAATAGACTCGGCAATTCCCGTTGAAGATATTATCGGCGTTCTCGCTGAACTCAAGCAGGAAGGATATATACGAAATATAGGCATGACCGAGATTGACGCTGAAACTCTGAGACGTGCTAATAAAGTTGCTCAAATTCATACGGTCGAGCTTGAATATTCTTTGCTTGACAGGAGCATTGAGCAAGAGATTATCCCGACGGCTGAGGAGTTAGGAATAAAAGTTTTGCTGTTCGGAGTTCAAGGGCATGGACTGTTGAACGATAGAACTCTCGAAGGTAAAGCGTCTGGAGCAATTCATTTATCCGCGCTTTCTCCGGAAAATCTGCCTAAAAATTTGCCGTTAGTCAGAGCCTTGAAGGGTTTTGCAGAAATTAAAGGGGTTTCACTCAGCCAGTTAATGACAGCTTGGGCACTCTCGAAATATCCGGCTTCAATGTGTCTTGTCGGAACAACCAGCCCCGAACACTTGCAACAGAATATTGACGCGTTGAAAGTTGAGCTGACGAGTGAAGATATTAATAAGATTGAGGAGATTGCGACATCTCATAAAGTTTTCGGGAATGAAATGCGATCTCTCACGTTCACAGGCGGAATGCCCGTATATCACGGGTAAACGTATAAATTATTTAGTAGGAGGAATTTTTATCATGAAGAAGTTACTTGCCGCGTTCATTCTTGTCGTTTTGTCGTGTTCAGTAGTTTTCGCTGAGGATATTGCTTTGCCTGAGCCGGAGAAATCAGGAGGAATTCCCGTAGTTGATGCGATTGCGGCTCGTCAGTCTGCCGTTGATTTCGTCGACGAGGATATTACTCTTCAGCAACTCTCAAATTTGCTCTGGGTTGCCGGAGGAATTAACAGGGAAAACGGGAAATTAACTTATGCTACAGCTATGAACAATCAGGACATGATAATTTTCGCGTTCACTCGTGAGAAAGTTTATCGCTACAATCCTGAAAATCACAGCGTTACGGTCATTGCAGAAGGGGATTATCGCAAATTGACAGGAGGACAGCCGTTTGTTGCGAGAGCGGCCGTAGATTTGCTTTACATTCAGGACGCTGGGAAATGGGAAAAATTACCGTTTAAAGCTCCTGCTGAAGAAATACTGAACTGCGGATTTGCTCATGCCGGCTTGTCAATGCAGAATGTTTATCTTTATGCGGCATCGCTCGGCTGGGGAGCACGTACAAGAATGAACTTTGACCACGAAGGATTGACGAAATTGCTCGGTCTTACGGAGAAACATAATTTCACGCTTATGCAGTGTGTAGGACCAAAAATATAGCCATGAAAACTATTATTATTACTGGCGCTAACTCAGGGCTCGGCCGTGCCGTAATATCGCAAAGGGAAATTCAGCCGCTAAAAATATCAGGTCTGAGACGTTGAACGATAACGTTACTGCTATGATGCTTGATCTTGCCTCGCTGGAATCTGTCCGGGAGTTCGCAGGAAAAATTCTTGACACGGTTTTTCAGTCGAATCATTTGGGGCATTTCCTGCTGACGAATTGGCTTCATGCCAACAACTAACCTTCAGGCTGGAGGGACATTAACGCAGGAACAAATCGACTACGTTAAACGGACAATGCCGGAAAGGTGTGGAGATTTAGGAACATCTGCATCGGTTGCGGCGGAATTACTGACCAGTAAGGAATTTTCAGAGGTAAGAAGTCAGGCTAATTCTTTCGGGAATGTTCGATAAATTTCCGACACTAAAAATCATTGCCGGGCACTGGGGCGAAACAATACTTCCGTATTTCAATGTAAGTGCTGACTTCCTGACACTCGAACAGAAAGAACTAATTGCTCACAAGAACGCAGAAAGAATTTTACATATTAAAGGAAAAAATTAATGATAAAGAAATTATTAGCAATCATTGCCGTGATTTTCATACTAACTTTTACAGCTTATGCCACAGAAAATCCCTACACCGTAAAATCAGGCCTATACTTCAGCGAACAGTGGGGCTTGTACATTGCTAATATCATTGAGAATAACGGAAAAATTTCCAATGTCATAATAGACCGTCTCGCTAACGGAAAAAGCAGCAAGGAACTTCACGACAATTACGGAATAAAGCGCGTGAGTTCCATAAATAAAGATTGGTGGGAACAAGTTGCATATTATGAGAGCTGGGTTGTTGAACACGGATTAGAGGCGGTAAAAACTGACGATAAAGGCCATGCGCTAAACACGGATTTGATTTCCGGTGCAACAATCAATGTCGCTGATTTATCCGAAGCAGTTAAGAATGCCCAAGACGGCAAGACCGAAGACGGAGGTTATACCATCAAGACAGGTATGTCGTATAACGATACGTGGGGATTGTACGTAGCAAATGTAATCTTCAAAGACGGAAAAATTTTCAAGATACTGCTTGATTACATCACCAAAGACGGAGAAAATATCAAAGAGAAATACGACAATTACGGAATGAAGCCGCTTAGCTCTATTAATAAAGATTGGTGGGAACAAGCAGCTTATTATGAAGATTGGGTTCTGAAGAATGGCATAGACGCAGTGAAGTATGACGCTGAAGGTAAAGCCGTGAATGTCGATTTGGTTTCTGGCGCAACTATGTTAGTCGACGATATGACTATGGCTGTTCGGGACGCATTGAAGGAGGACGAAGCGACAGTTAAGCAGAGTAGTTTAACTCTAACATATTCCGATCATGAACCTTTAGGGAACATGCGCACGAAATTTCTGAATGATGTATTTTTCCCCGCAATAGAGAAAGAAACATCAGGACGTATAAAAATTAATCCTGTATGGAACGGCGAAATCAGCATAAGCTACGAGAATTTGAACACGGTAAAAGACGGAACACGCGCACAAATTACCGTAATAGTTCCAGAATACAGCATGAAAGAACTTCCATTACATCAGCTCTTTAAAAGTTTTCCGACCGGGCCAATCGGACAAGAACAGGTTAACTTTTTCCGTAATGTCTATCATGAAATCCCCGAACTCGTAAATGAACTCGAAGCGCAGAACATTCACCCGATAATCATTGCCACTGGATACCCTGCTGCATTCTTTAGCTTAAAGCCGTTGAAGTCATTGCGAGACATCAAAGGGCAGAACTGGAGGAGCGCAAGTTTTTGGCACAAAGATTTTCTCGCCAACGCCGGAGCAACTCCCGTAACTATTTCATGGGGGCAAGGAGTATATGACGCTCTCGACAACGGAACACTTGACGGCCTAATCGTGAACATTGACAGCGGATATGACCTCAAAGCACACAAAGCAGCTCCGAACATTCTTGCGTCAAAAAAATTATGGCTCGGACATGAATATATTATCGCAATGAATAAAGACGTTTGGGACAAATTACCCGATGAAGACAAGAAAGCTATAGAACGTGCGGCTGAGAGTTCGTATAAAGTTCTTGGCGGAATTATGGACGAGCGTTTTACGTGGCAGCTTGAAACTCTGAGGAATGACGGCGCAACAGTTAGACTTCTTACTGATGATGAAGTCGCTTACTGGGAAGAGGCTACAAATTACAAGAGCATTCAGGCCAAGTGGGCAGAGGAAAATAATGCGGTCAGCGTTCTTGAAGCAATACGCAAGTGTATGAACGGAGGGACCGGAAATTGAGCAGAGCATATGATTTTCTGAAGGACTGCAATTTCTACTACATTCTTACTGTTGACGGAGATTATCCAGCAGGCAGACCCATAAGCGGCATACTTGAGGCTGACGGAGTAATGTACTTCGGCACACGGACGGATAAGGCATTCTACAGTCAGCTTACACAAAATCCTCACGTTGGGCTTGTTGCGTTCAATAAAGGCAGGTGGCTTCGTTTTTATGCTGATGTTGAGGAAACGCATGACCCATCAATCCGTGAAAAATATCTCATAAGACTTACTGCAGAGCTTAAAAGGTTCGGAAGTTCTGATAATCCACTTCTTGCCGTTTTCGCAATGCACATCGTGAAAGCAGAACTTCACACGGGAGAGAACAGCGAATACATTACAGAGGAGGAAAAATAAATGTCAACTTTAGAAGAATTAATGATATTCAAACCGTCAAAGCAATACAAGCCAGAATGTCCCCAGCTTATCAAGTCCGGAAAAAGCATACTCCCCAAAGGCTGGCAGGTTGAAGAGGGATTTATGCCGCTTCCTTGTGATATTGTCGTCGAGAAGGATGTTCGCGTTGAAATGAGGGACGGCGTATCACTCTGCGTTGATATTTTCAGGCCCGTAACGAGTGATAAAGTTCCTGTGTTAGTCTCATGGAGCCCGTACGGAAAAGATAACGGAACACGTCCAAGCTATAAGAGCCTGTTTAAAGTAATCGGAATTCCCGACAGCAAATTATCAGGACTTCAGAAATTCGAGGGAAGCGATCCGGCTTATTGGTGCGCTCAAGGTTACGCGGTCTGCAATCCCGACACACGAGGCATAACGAAATCCGAAGGAACGATTTACACAATCGGCTCACACGAAGCTAAAGACGGTTATGATTTAATCGAGTGGCTCGCGGTTCAAGACTGGTGCAATGGAAAAGTCGCTTTAAGCGGAACATCTTATCTCGCGTTCTCTCAATGGTTCATTGCGTCAACACAGCCTCCTCATCTAGCAGCAATCAATCCTGAAGAAGGTCTAAGTGATGCTTACAGGGATTTAGTGAGCAGGGGAGGAATTACGGACGTGGGATTTGCGGCACGTATTCAGTTCAGCCAAGCTCACGAAGGAGAACCCGTTCAATGGGAAGATTTAGCCGCTGAAGGTCTGAAATATCCTCTTGCTGATAATGAACTTTGGCAGGACAAAATTGCTAAGCCCGAGAAAATTACGTGTCCTGCTTACGTCGTCGCGAGTTACAGCAATACTCTTCACACAATGGGAACTTTCAGAGCCTGGCGTGCAATTCCGGACGGCAAAAAGTGGCTTCGTATTCATGACGGGCAGGAGTGGCCGGATTTTTATACTCAAGAATATATTGACGACAGGAAGAAATTTTTTGATTTTTATCTCAAGGGAATTAATAACGGTTGGGAAGATACGCCGATTATTCGCTATTCTCTTCATGATTTTGAGGGCGGCAATCTCACGGGAATTCCTGCAAAAACTTTTCCTCCTGAAGGCGTGAAGTATGAGAAATTATATCTTGACGGCCTGACACGAACCCTTACGGCCAATTCTCAGGATAAAGATTTTCCCGTCAAATATAATTCTGAAGGTGTCGTTACTCTTGCGTCATTCATTTACACAGCCAGCAAACGCACGGAGATTATAGGCTACCCGAAAGTTAAATTATGGCTTGAAGCTGAAGGCTATAACGATATGGACGTATATATTTTGCTTTACAAACTCGACAAGTTAGGGAATATGCTTCAGCAGTTCACCGTTCCTAATCATGGGGCAATCAATCACGACTTGACCGAACGGGGCGGAAGTATTTTACGTTATCGAGGAAGCACGGGAAGGCTCAGGGTTTCGATGAGACATCTTGACGAGGAAAAATCTACGCCGGAAATTCCCTATCACAGCTTTGACCGTATCGAGAAGCTCAATGCTGGCGAGATTGTGCCGGTTGAGATTGAGATGTACCCGACGGGATTAATATTATATCCTGGTGAAAGTTTGCGGCTTGTCGTGAGTGCGAGCGATGAAGCGGGTTCAATGATGCCTGGGACTGATCCGATTAAGCCGGATAATAAAGGATTTCACGTAATACATTGCGGAGGAGAATATAAATCATACTTACAACTTCCGTTTAAGCGTTAATAAAATTTATCGTCCAAGTTACGCAATTTATGGCATAATTAACACATCCATAAAAATTTTAACGAAAGAGGGCATATTCTCAATGAAAAAAGTTATGTTGTTACTCTTGTCTTGTCTTATCGTGTTATCGTGCTCATTAATTGCTTCAGCTGAGACTTATGATGTCGTCGGCACGGGCAAAAATGGCGACGTTCATGTCCTTGTTGAAATTGAGGACGGGAAAATTATCAGCGTTCAACTTGGAACACATGAGGAAACTCCGGGAATTTTTGAGCCAGCCGCAGAAAAAGTTCCTCAAGCTATCGTCGATAATCAGTCAGTCAATGTCGACGCTGTCGCAGGAGCTACGATGACTTCTGACGCAATCAAAGAGGCCGTTACGAAAGCTCTCGAATTGGCCGGTCTCAACGTCAGCGATTTCAACAAGTCAATAGCTAAAGCCGGAGAAGGTATCGTGAACGAAGAATCCGCAAAAGTCGTAGTCGTCGGCGGAGGAGCTGCGGGAATGATGGCCGCTATCAAACTTGCGAAAAACGGCGTTGATGTCCTCGTAATCGAGAAGGGCGCAACAATCGGTGTAGCTAACGGTTGGAATTGCGGCGGACCTATGGCCTCGAACACGAGCGTTCAGAAGGCTGAAGGAGTAACTATCACTGATGAGATGTTATTCAATGACTTGACCGAAGACGCATATTTAACGAGTGACAGCAGATTATTACGACGTGTGCTTGCAAGGACCGGCGAGGCTGTGGAGTTGCAAATTGAAACAGGACTTGAAATGTTCTTACGCCCGGACAATTACGGAGCTGGTTATCGTTCTCGTCATGGTTACAAGACAGCAAAAGGAGACCGCCCGGCTTTCATTCAGGACGCTTATCTCAAGGCTGGCGGAAGATTAATGTGCGAGACAACCGGCGAATCTTTAATCATGGAAAATGGCGACGTCGTAGGAATTAGAGCGGGAAAATCCGACGGAAGCAAGCTCAACATTAAGGCTGAAGCTGTCTTGCTCGCAACAGGAGGTTATCTCGGCAACAACAGCATTATCAAAGAACATTGGGGCGATATCGTCGTTAATCCACTTGGCAACACTTTATCAACTGGCGACGGTCTCAGAATGGCACAAGAAGCCGGAGCAATGCAGGAAGAAAGTAGCTTTGCAATGATCTCGAACGAGTTCGGCGGCTCGAATAAAAAGGGCGGCGGCTGGCAGCGTTCAAACGGAGCAATGACCATCGGAATTTACGGCGGACTTCTTGTTGATCCAAACGGTGAACGTTTCTTCAACGAGTATTACATGGCCAATCAGCCTTTATCCGTCGGCGGTGAAGCTGTTCTTCGTGCCGGAAAATTTTACGCTGTTGTGGATCAAGCCTTTGTTGACGCAATCAGCACAGTAGGATTGTTCGAGTACTTGGGAAATCCTGAGGATTGGTACGTCGGCAAAATGACCGCTAAAGGTGTTGTCTTGAAGACTTTGCAGGAAGATTTAGACAAGGCAATAGCTCAAGGTTGGGCTGTTAAGGCTGACACAATCGAGGAATGCGCGAAATTCTTTAACATGAATAAACTTGCAGAGACCGTGAAAAATTATAATTCTTACTGTGAAGCCGGCAAAGATGAAGAATACTTCAAGAACCCGATTTTCTTGAAATCAGTAGCAAAAGCTCCGTTCTATGTCGTTGAGTATGAGCCTTCAGCTTGGGGAACATTAGGAGGCGTTCGTACAGATAGTGAATTAAGAGTTTTACGCAAGGACTTGACACCGATTAAGGGCCTTTATGTCGCTGGAGTTGACGCGGGATCTTTATACTGCCAGCCTTATTATCAGGTTGAAGGAACTGCGGTAGGCTTAGCGTTCGGGTCAGGAATTTACGCGGCTGATGTGATTATGTCGGATTTAGCGAAGTAAGAAAAAGTTAATTCGTGTAAAAATTATCTCTCTTGCTCAGTGCAGGGGAGATTTTTTTATGATGTATGATAAAATTTACTAATTCTTCATTTCATTTTCGTAAAAGCAACAGGAGGCTGAGAAGTTAAATTGTCCCCTAAAGGTGTTCATTATATCGTAGAAGTTTCTGGCTGTGATGACACTATCACTAACGTTCCGAAGTTACAAGATATTCTTGTCGAAGCTGCAAACCGCGCACATGCTCAAGTCTGGTCCGTATCGTTCAACAAATTTCCGCCTAATGGTGTAAGCGGCGTTGTCGTAATAAGCGAGTCGCATTTATCCGTTCATACTTGGCCGGAAGTTAATTACATGGCTCTGGACATTTACACTTGCGGAGCTCACACAGAACCGATGTTAGCCGTTGATTACGTTCTGGAGAAAGTCAGGGCGAGACATATTCACGTTACGGAGATTACTCGCGGGCTTGATGATAATGATGAAACTTTCTATCATTCGTTCATAACTTGGGAAGAAGACAGAATTAACGGGTTGAAGAAATCATGAAGCTCAAAATTTTTCTGACGTTATTAATCCTCGCAATTTCCTCAACAAGTTATGCCGCAAACTTATTCCATACTGATAAATCCGGCGACGAAGTTTTGCAGGCCTTAATTAACGATAAAGCCGATAAGTTCAGCGTTCAGACTTTCAGCGATGACGTTACGGGCTTAACTCTCAGTTACAATTTATATTTGCCGGAGAATTACTCACCTGAGAAAAAATATCCTGTCGTGTTCTTCATAGCTGATGCAAGCTCGGTCGGAAAAGAGCCGGAATTTTCGCTCAAACAGGGTTACGGCGCTTTAGTCTGGACAGAATATGACTGTATCGTGATTAACCCGTTCTATAATGTTACAGTTTTAGACGATCACGGCAGCTTCACTATGAGTGATTACGTTGAAATCACGGGGAGATTTGTCCGCTGGGCAGTGAAGAATTACGCGATTGACGAAAAAAGAGTTTACGCGACCGGCCAATCAATGGGATGTATGACTTTTCTCGTATTAGCTTCGGAATATTCGGATTTGTTCACGGCATGTTTATTCGTGTCAGGTCAATGGGACATTAACACGCTCGGAAAATTGGCCGGACAAAAATTTATCTACGTAACTTCTGCCGGAGATGATAAGGCTTCAACCGGACAAAAAGAAGTGATTGACATGTTCGACGCTGAAAAAGTTTCATGTGTCTGGTATAAGAATATTAACGCGAAAAATCCGGACGCAAAACTTTCCAACGGACAACGGGCTAATTTCATAACTTTCACTAAAGGAACAACTCTTATAGACGAAAACGAAAACGAGAAAAATTATTCTGAGCATATGACTTCGTTTGATTACGCCTATAAAATGCAGGAACTTAGGGAATGGCTTTTAGCTCAGACTAGATAATTATTATGAGGGGAGACTATTAACATGGAAAACTTTTTCGAGAAACTCGCACCGAGCTATACGTTTGAGATTTTCCCGCCGAAAGGAAATAAAAGCACTGAAGGGACATACGGAGTTATTGACAGTCTCGTGAGCTTCAATCCCGACTTAATCAGCGTAACTTACGGAGCGGGCGGCTCAAGCCGGGATAACACGGTCGAGATTGCTTCGGGCATTCAGAATAAATACAAGACTTGCGGAGTTGCTCACTTAACCTGCGTCGGGACAACACGGGACGACATCAAAGCAATTCTTGACGAGCTCAAAGCTAACAACGTGAGAAATATTTTAGCGTTGCGAGGCGACCTGAAAGACAAATCTGACTTGGGAGATTTTCAACATGCCAGCGAGTTAATAAAATTCATAAAAGATAATTACGGCGATGATTTTGACGTATTCGCGGCCTGTTATCCGGAGAAACATCCTGAGGCAAATTCTGTTGAAGAGGACTTAATTCACCTCAAAGAGAAATGTGAACTCGGAGTGAAGGGCTTAATCTCGCAATTATTTTTTGACAATGATATTTTCTGTGCATGGAGAGAACGAGCGCGTGCAATGGGAATTACTCAGCCGATTATCGCAGGAATTATGCCGATAACTTCAGCCGCCCAAATCGAAAAAGTCGTCGAGATGTGTGGAGCGTCCGTGCCTGAAAGAGTGCGAAGATTTGTGAACGCGTATGGTCATCATCAAGGAGCCGTTAAAGAAGCCGGAATTGCATATGCCACCGAACAGATTATTGACTTACTTGCACGAGGCGTTGAAGGCATTCACCTTTACACGATGAACCAGGCTGATACAGTCAGACGAATTGATGCCGGCATTCGCTCAGTGCTTTACGTGAAACGTTATGAGGCTCATTCTTAACGATAAATTAATCACTGATGCCCTGCGCTACATGAAAGTTCCGCCGAGTTCGAATACTCCGGAGCTTGTTCGGACAGTTACTGAGGCTTTCGAGAAACTTGAAGGCTTCGTAACTCCTCGATGTGTGTGGGGCAGATTTCATATTTCACGCTTGGATAATGGCATTGAGATTGAAGGAGCCGCCATCAACAGCAAGGATATTGCGCGTTTGACGGCTCGAAGCGACGAATGCTTTTTACTGGCCGCAACGTTGGGACATGAAGTAGACCGGCAAATTTCACTGGCTCAACAGAAAAATATGCTCGACGGATTAGCTCTTGACGCATGCGCGAGCGTCTTAATCGATGAGTTTGCTGACGAGTTCACAAAACATGAAATTATTCCGGGACTTCATGAAGGAGAGTTTTTAACGTCGCGTTTCAGTCCGGGCTACGGGGATTTGAATATGAACGTAACGGAGGATATCTTAACAATTTTGAATGCACAAAAACGAATTGGCCTGAGCATAACGAGATCCCTAATGATGATGCCGGTAAAATCAATCTCAGCGATTATAGGCTTATTTACGCGATAAAAAAATTCCCCCGCTTTCACAACGAAGGAATAGCAGTCGTCCGAGTTCAGCCAATTGCATGAAGAGAATCCGCAATCGAAACAACTTCGCCGTTCACTGGTAATAACACAATACCGCTTTCAGGAATTATTCCGCAACCCTGACCGAGCATACCTTCAGAGAATACACCGTCGCCAATATCTTTAAGCGTGATGTATTTTCCAGCTATCGGAGCGTAAAGAATATTCTTCAAATGAAAGTTGCTAATGCCGCCGTAATGACAGCCCAAAAATCCCGCAAAAATACATCCGATTGCAAGGCTGAAAATTTCGGCTCTCTTCTCAGGATCTTTCTCGCGTAAAGCTGAACCGATACAGGCTCCTCCTTCTGACATGTTATGAAGCAAAAACGCAGGACGGAAAATTGCGTCATAACCGGGATTTGAGAGTGATTGTGCCATGAACGGGACTAAAGCCGTAGCCATAATCATCCAAGGAAGGAAACACGCTAAAATTCCAACCGTAATAGGCCCGACGTTACTAGCTAAGAATGCGAAGAATTGACCGAGATAAATTCGCCCAACGGAGCAAGAATTGTGAAGCCTAATGACATTGTGATTGCGAGAGTTCCCAAAGCAACGCCGGAAGCAATGAGGCCGAATAGCTCATCAATCTTACGGGAATGCTCAATAACGTTATGGGCTCTCCAGCGCTAAGAATAGTGAGCCAGTTGTTATGAAGCAGAGTTACCGCACAAATCATCGCGTAAATCGGAGTACTTCCCAATTTTGTGGCCGCTCCCAAAGCTACGAATATCGGCAAAAAGTAAAGCGGCAACAAAACCGATTGTGTCAGATATCGTCTCACTGTTAGCATTATTATCATTCTTCAGGACAAATCTAATTCTCGTCATACAGTGTGCTACAGTATTGATATTCTCAGGGCCTCCGACAGCCGCGACAATATCTTTTGCCATCTGTTCATAATCCAGTTTTGCCATGATGATTTATTCCTCCCATAAAGATTGACCGTTCGACTTTATGACTTCTGACATCCAGCCGAAAGATTTTTTCCGTGAACGTTTAAGTGTCCCGTTGCCTTTATCGTCCATGTCTACGTAAATCCAGCCGTAACGTTTCTTCATTAGTCTGATTTTTGCAAATACGGGTTCAAGTCTCCGCCTAAAACGTTAAAGTTAGTCGTCTCGGTGCTGATTATGTTAGACCTGTAATAACTGAAGCTGATGAAGTCGAGAGTTCCTTTACGTAAAATTTTGTCGTCGCCGTCTTGAGTGTAAAGTGTTTCACGTATTGCCTGTAATCTTCTGAACACGTCTTCGGGCTTGCATGTTGCTGGATATAATTCACTCGAAGCGTACATTGTTCCGAATTTTGAACCGGGCATCATCTCATGTCCCATTTTTACGGTTAAAGCACTCGAGCGTTAATCTCGTTGAAAGTCAGCCAGTATTACATTTTTTCCCGAAACGTTCAAACAAAACTTTTGCGTATTTAACGTAACAGTCAATTACATGCCTTGAGCTCCAGCCGTCATAATGTTCTGCTAAGTATACGGGCATCTCATCGTGCTGAATTGTGATTAACGGCTCCAGCAAAATGTAAGGGATTGCGCCGTCTGGTAATTTCATGCGGTTACCTCCTGAGAGTGAAATATTTTTTATTGTAAACTTGGAATGAGAAAAGTATAAAATAAATTCTGGAAATTTTCAGCCTCAAACTTTCATGCCAACAAAAAAGCCCCCCCTTACGAGGAGCCGTAAAATTTTCATTTTCTATATCTTAATGAATTAGATTATGCCATTCCTTAATACTCTTCAGTGATTGAGATTGATTGTTCTCCTTCACCGTCATAATTCCCTCAATAGCCGCTAAAGCTCCGTCCAGCGTCGTAATATATGGAATTCCTGCTTTGACAGCTCCCCTTCTTAAAGCACTGCCGGTGTGAGTAAATGCTTTTTCTCTGGGAGTGTTGATGATTAACTGAACTTGTCCGTTGATTACGTGGTCGAGGACATCAGGACGTTTTGAGCCGACTTTTTCACACTCAATCCCGCCGTTTCGCAATGCTTCAAATGTTCCTTCGGTCGCCAAAATCTTAAATCCCGCTTCAATATACTTCTCAGCGACTAGAGCAATTACGTTTTTATCAGAATCACTCACAGCCATTAAAACCGTTCCAGACAGCGGCAATTTTGCGTTGGCGGCTTCCTCTGCTTTGAAGAATGCTTCACCGGCTTCAATCGCAAGCCCTAAGACCTCACCAGTTGAACGCATTTCAGGCCCTAAAACGGGGTCAACTTCTTGGAACATGTTGAACGGGAATACAGCCTCTTTAACGCCATAATACGGTATTACTCGTTCACTCAGAGTTTCGAGCGGTGAAGATTTGCCGGTTAATTCCTGAGTGATTGCCTCGACAGCCAACGGGACCATTCGAATACCGCAGACTTTCGACACTAACGGGACAGTTCGGGACGCTCTCGGATTAGCTTCAAGCACAAAGACTTTTCCGTTCTCGATAGCATACTGAATATTCATCAGGCCGACAACGTTCATTTCTTCGGCTATCTTGCGCGTGTAATCCTTAATCGTCGTTAATGCTTCATCTGAAATATGCCTTGACGGAAGAATACACGCAGAATCTCCGGAGTGAATTCCTGCAAGTTCAATATGTTCCATGACAGCCGGGACGTAAGCATGTTTGCCGTCACAGATTGCATCAGCTTCACATTCGAGCGCGTGATTAAGAAATCTGTCAATCAAAATTGGCCGATCCGGAGTAACTCCAACAGCGGCTTTCACGTAATTTTCGAGGCTTGCTTCGTCGTAAACAATTTCCATCCCTCGACCGCCAAGAACGTAAGACGGCCTGACCATAACGGGATAACCGATTTTGTTCGCGACCGCGTGAGCTTCTTCAAGAGTTGCCGCCATTCCTGACTCGGGCATGGGAATATTAAGATTGTCCATTACAGCTTTGAAACGTCCTCTGTCTTCTGCCAAGTCAATAATTTCCGGAGAAGTTCCAAGAATTTTTACGCCGTTCTTTTCAAGCTCAGAAGCAAGATTTAAAGGTGTCTGGCCTCCGAATTGCGCGATAACTCCAACGGGTTTTTCCTCACGATAAATGCTCAAGACATCTTCAAGTGTTAAAGGCTCAAAGTATAATTTGTCGCTCGTGTCGTAATCCGTCGAGACAGTCTCAGGGTTGCAGTTCACAATGATTGTCTCAAAGCCGAGTTTCTTCAAGCTCTGCGCGGCATGAACACAACAATAATCAAACTCTATGCCCTGACCAATTCGATTTGGACCGCCGCCGAGTATCATTACTTTTTTGCGTGATGAGACATGATTTTTCGCGCCAGGATTGTTGTACGACGAGTAATAATACGCTCCGTTTTGAGTTCCGCTGACGTGAACACCTTCCCAAGTTTCGATTATGCCGAGTGCCTCGCGTCTTTCACGGATTGACTGTTCGGAAATTCCAAGTAACAACGCTAAATACTTGTCAGAAAAGCCGTCATGTTTTGCCTGAATTAAAATCTCATCAGGAAGCCTTGCACTTTTGAACGTCAAAATTTTTTCTTCCTCGTCAACTAACTCTTTGAATTGCTCAAGGAAATATGCTTTTACGTGAGTTAGAGCGTGAATTTCATCAATCGTCGCGCCCTTCCTTAAGGCCTCGTAAATCACAAAATATCTCTCACTCGTCGGATATTCCAGCATATTTAAGAGTTCGGATTTCGTGAGTTCATGAAAATTTTTCACGAAGCCCAAACCGTATCTATCTTTTTCGAGCGAGCGAATAGCTTTCTGGATTGCTTCCTTAAAATTCTTGCCAATGCTCATGACTTCACCGACAGCGCGCATTTGAGTTCCTAACTTGTCCTGAACCCCTTTGAACTTCTCGAATGCCCAGCGTGCGAATTTCACAACAACGTAATCACCATCAGGCTTATATTTATCGAGAGTTCCGTATTTTCCGCATTCAATATCACTCAATGACAATCCTGCGGCCAATTTCGCTGAGACCAGAGCAATGGGAAATCCCGTAGCCTTTGACGCTAAAGCTGAAGAACGCGATGTTCTCGGGTTAATCTCGATGACTATAACGCGGCCGGTCTTGGGATTATGGGCAAATTGAACGTTCGTGCCGCCGATTACTCCGATATGCTCAACGATTTTATAGGCCATCTCCTGCAATCTCGCCTGAAGTTCTGTGCTTATCGTCAACATTGGAGCTACGCAAAAACTATCCCCCGTGTGAACTCCCATAGGATCAACGTTTTCGATAAAGCATACGGTTATCATGTTGTTATCCTTATCGCGGACAACTTCAAGCTCCAATTCTTCCCAGCCGAGTACGCTCTCTTCAACTAAAACTTGATGAACAATACTCGCTTGCAAGCCTCGTTCACAAACCGTTCGTAATTCCTCGCGATTGTAGACAAGGCCGCCGCCAGCTCCTCCCATCGTGTAAGCTGGACGCAAGACAACAGGATAATTCAACTCTTCAGCGATGCTCAATGCCTCTTCAACAGAATACGCAACCTGAGAACGTGCCATGTCAATACCCAAATGCTGCATGGTCTTCTTGAACTCTACTCTGTCTTCACCGCGTTCAATTGCATCTGCCTGAACTCCGATTACTTGAACGTTGTATTTTGCGAGTATTCCGGATTTGTGTAATTCTGCGCATAAATTCAGGCCTGATTGTCCGCCCAAGTTCGGGAGTAAAGCGTCAGGTCTTTCACGGGCAATAATCGCTTCGAGACGTTCAGGGTTAAGCGGCTCAATGTATGTAATATCCGCCATTTCCGGATCCGTCATGATTGTGGCGGGGTTTGAGTTCACAAGAACAATCTCATAGCCCAGCGACTTCAAAGCCTTACAAGCCTGTGTGCCGGAATAATCGAACTCGCAAGCCTGGCCGATAATTATGGGGCCGGACCCGATGATTAAAATCTTGTGAATATCTTTGCGCTGTGGTGCTGTCATGTGTAAATCACTACTTCCTATTGCTTATTATTCAGCAGTTTTCTCCTCACTAACTGCCTCAGTCGTAATTTCCGTAATTTCTTCTTGAATGGGAATATCTTCGGATTTCACGATAACTTCAACTTCCTCCGTTATTGTCTGCTCAGGTTCAGGCTCTTTGACTTCTTCGGTTGCTTCAGGCTCGGTTTCTTCCGTCGTTACCTCTTCGGGTTTAGCTTCTTCCGTCGTTTCCGGCTTCGGCTCTTCCGTCGTTGTTTGCTCAGGTTTTACCTCTTCTGTTGCTGTTGCTTCGGGGGTAACTTCTTCGGTTGAAGTTTCTTCCGGTTTGACCTCTTCAGTTACACTCTCTTCAACTTTGACTTCTTCCGTTACTTCCGGCTTGGTTTCCTCTGTCGTCGTCTCTTCAGGTTTTGCCTCTTCTGTTACGTTCTCTTCAGGCTTTACGTCTTCGCTTTCCTCGATAATCTCAATCGTCGGTTCAGAAATAATGCTCGGAGTTTCGTCAACTGAGACGGCCGGGCTTATGAATAATTCCTCGTCGTTGATTACGAGCTGAGCTTTGTTCCTGAGTGAAGCCTCATAGTCTGAAAGTCTCTTGCGCTGTTCCTGGTTGGTCAACATGTTCTTGATATCCGCGCTTACTTCGTCATACGGGCTTACTGACGCGTCAACGTGTGAAGTCTTAAGTCCGACGGCAAAGTCTGAACTCGAAACGCTGAATACTTCACTGGGAACTCCAACGTCAACAGAAGCCATTACGCTTAAAGTCCCTGCAGTCATTGCGCTTGAAGGAAGGAATACGGGGGCTCTCGTAATGTTGATTAAGTCTTTGGAAGCAAGCACATCACTTGAAACGATTACGTCCCAGCTCTCACCGGCTAATAACTTTGCTCTGAAATCTTCGGCGGCTTCGTTGTTGTTGAAATCCGACATGTGTACCATAAATCCTTCGGGCTTGCTGTAAATTAACGTCTTCATTGTGTCGTAGAACTGTGTAGCCTGATCCTCGCTG